>Ga0209207_1000150_pt1 | contig 52113 bp, 47 predicted proteins | sample SaghotsprinmetaG_FD_184140 | JGI IMG/M metagenome (GOLD analysis project Ga0209207, IMG submission 184140) | Hot spring microbial communities from South Africa to study Microbial Dark Matter (Phase II) - Sagole hot spring metaG (SPAdes) (version 3) | ecosystem: Environmental > Aquatic > Thermal... | reverse complement strand
TGGGGGGCAGGCTCCCGCGTGCGGGGGTTGGGGGGCAGGCTCCCGCGTGCGGGGGTTGGGGGGCAGGCTCCCGCGTGCGGGGGTTGGGGGGCAGGCTCCCGCGTGCGGGGGTTGGGGGGCAGGCCCCCCTTGCCAGTCAACCCGCCCCTACCCCTAATTTCCAGACTGACAAGGTCCTGCTATCGCCGCATTGACCCGACTATTCAGGCTTGAATTGCACCTCATCAGCACGGGAAAGACTGTATAGAAATCTTAGATAATTGATGAGCGTGGGGTGGGCATCCTGCCCGCGCAGGCTAGAAGCCTGTACCCACAATCCTTCATGAACCATTTAGGATTACTATCCTAGTCGAGGGAGCCTTGAAGCTGCTCAGTGACGGTAAGGGGATATTCAATCCGGAGTTGGGCGCGGGTGTAATGCACCCCATCGAGCAACAAGGGAGCGATGAGCAGTTCGCGGCGAGCAGCTTCGCTATTGATGGGGAATCCGGGGGCGTTGGCCAAACCTGCTGCCCATTGGTACCGCGATCGGTGTATCAAGCAGGGTAGCCTGCCCGTTCACCCATGCTCCAGCCAAACCGCGATCGCCCTAACTAACCTCGCGATCTGAGCAGAGGTAACCCACCCCCGTCAAGTACGGTTTTACTGATCTCGCGCCGACTTTTCAAACCCTTGAGGGAGCCAGGAAAGTTGCTACAGTAAAAGCAGTCGATAGGCGTTAGATAAGCGTTATCTAGGTTAGCTGAATCTAGAGTGTTCCAACCTTATCTTACCGCCACTCACCTTACTTAGCCGAACGAGGCAACGGAACTATGATTTTCCACCCGTCAATAGTGATCCTAATTCCAGGTGTGATCCTGATGTACTGGGCGCAAAGCCGGGTGCAGGGTACCTACGAAAAATACTCACAAGTCAAGTCCTCCTTAGGGCTTACGGGTGCCCAGGTGGCGGAAACAATCTTACAGCGCATGGGCGTGTCTGGGGTCCGAGTCGAGCCGGTCGCGGGTGTCCTCACAGACCACTATGATCCCACCGCTAAGGCCGTGCGTCTTTCCCAGGGCATCTATGGGTCCAGTTCCCTATCCGCCGCCGCCGTGGCTGCCCATGAGTGTGGACACGTCTTGCAGGATGTGAAGGGCTACTCCCCCATGAACCTACGGGCCGCGATCGTGCCAGCGGCGAATTTTGGCTCCCAACTGGGGCCACTGCTGGTCCTGGGCGGCATCCTGTTCAATGCCACTGGTTTGATCAATGTCGGTATCGTGTTGTTCGCAGCGGTGATCGCCTTCCACTTGGTGACCCTACCCGTTGAATTTGACGCTTCCCGCCGTGCCCTGAAGTTAGTGGATGAGTTGGGCATTTTGCAGGGCGATGAACGTGACGGTGCCCGTCAGGTCTTGAATGCTGCTGCCTGGACCTATGTGGCTACAGCCTTGTACGCCATTTTGCAACTGATCCAACTCTTGATGATGCGCCGCGATTAAGGGGGATGAGCGGTCCTCATCGATGATGCCCTACGATGAAGCCCGTCGCGCTGAGCGACACGCCGAGCGATCGCCCCATCATGGGTAGCCGATCGGAAAGCACGCATCGGACACATATCCGATAATGGTACGGGAGGGTTAAGCCGCCAGGACAGCCGCTCCCGTTTTGAGTGACGTGCCCTTTGCCAGACACTTGCGATGACTTCCCCTCCGATTCAGTGGTATCCCGGCCACATTGCCAAGGCGGAAAAAGCCCTGCTGGAGCAACTCAAACGGGTGGACCTGATCTTGGAGGTGCGGGACTTCCGGATTCCCCTGGCCACCGCCCACCCGAAGCTACCCCAGTGGATTGGGAATAAGGCCCATCTCCTGATCCTGAATCGAATGGATATGATCCCAACAGCAGCCCAAACCCAGTGGTTACAGTGGTTCCAGCAGCATAACATCACGGCCTACCCCACTGATGCCAAGCAGGGTAAGGGTATCCCCGCCATCCTCCAGGCGGCCCAAACCGTTAGTGTGGGCATCAATCAGCGGCGGCAACAGCGGGGGATGCTGCCCCGGCCCGTCCGGGCGGTGGTGATTGGGTTCCCGAATGTGGGTAAGTCGGCCCTGATCAATCGCTTGCTCAAGCGGCGGGTGGTGGACAGTGCCCGTCGGCCTGGGGTAACGCGCCAGTTGCGCTGGGTACGGGTGTCGGATCAGATCGAGCTACTGGATGCGCCAGGGATTTTGCCAGCGGCCCTTCGGGATCAGGTGGCAGCGCTGAATTTAGCCATTTGTGATGATATTGGGGAAGCCGCCTACGACAATCAACGGGTGGCAGCGGCCTTGGTCGATCGCCTCAAATTCCTGCAAGCCAGCACCCCTAACCTTTTCCCCCAAAGCCCCCTAGGAAATCGCTACGGCTTAGACCCAACGAACTTCACCGGGGAGGGGTATGTGGCCCAGTTGGCCAGCGATCGTCATCAGGGGGATCGGGAGCGCACCGCCCGCGAGTTGCTCAATGATTTCCGCAAGGGACTCCTGGGACCGATTCCGTTGGAGTTGCCAACTTAGGGCAACTGCATTAGGGATCTGGCCGATAGCTTCGCGACGCCTTTGGCGTATCGGTCAACGGGCTGATCGCAAACACGTGGTACCCCCAGGCGGGTAAATCCAGGAAGAGTCCCTGGTGGCGTAAATCCCCCCCCGATCGCTCATAGCGGTAGGGTCCCATTAAGTCTTTGAATTCGTAAAGTTGGTCGCCCAGATTCGCGATCGGCAAGGGGACAAAACACTGGCCTTGGCTAGGCGCATAGTTGATGGCCACCAACCAGACCGCCGTCTCCTGCTGCCAGAGGTAGAGAATGAACTGGTTCCAGGTGGGATTGTCCCCCGCTGCCGGGAGCGCATCCAGCAGTTGCCAGGTGCCGTCACGCACGATCGGTTTTTCCAGGCAGTGCAGCAGGCGTTGGTAGAAGGCTTGAATATCGGGATCGATCGGCTCCGTCGCCGCCCGGAGGAGATGAACCGAGGTGCGTAACTTACGCCCGTTGAACTGACCCTGGTGGAAGAACCGTAGGCCAGGGGCCAGGAAGGTAATGATGGCTGCGGCTTGGTGGACACCGGGCGGGAAGGCCGTTGCGGCGCGACGCTCGTCATGGTTTTCCAAAAACCGGGCTAACTTGCGCTGAAAGTCCATGTCCGCCCGCAGGTGATCCCGGACTGAGTTAACGTTACGGGCTTCTAGGCGATCGTAGAGGCGCTTGTCGTAGGTATAGTCAAATCCCTGTTGCTGCAAGGTCCATTCCAAATCCCAATACACTTCCGCCATGAAGACAAACTCCGGGTGGGTTTGCCGAACGTGGGCGATCGCCGCTTCCCAAAAGGGGGTACAGGCAATCCTCCAGGTGCGCTCGAACACCTCCGGCAGCACCAACATTGCCATATCACAGCGCACCCCATCACATTGGCTGGCTATCTGGGTGAGGGTGTTCCGCATAGCTGCTTGCAGTTGGGGATTGCCATAGTTCAATTGCAGCGTGTCCGGCCAGCCAGGAAAGTAGGGGTCCCGTCCGTGGGCGAAGATCTGGGAGCCAGTGGGGGATGCCAGCCGGTAATAGTTTTGCGGTTCCCGCGCTAAATCGGCCTCAGTGCCAGCAATATAAAATTCCGGGTGGGTTTGGACCCAGGGATGATCGGGAGCGGTATGGTTGGGGACAAAATCCAGCATCAACCGCAGACCCCGCGCTTGCAGGCGCGATCGCAACCGGCTCAGGGCAGTGTTTCCCCCCCACTCCTTGGCAACCGTGTAATCGGTAATGGCAAAACCTGAGCCGCCAATATCCGCCTCCTGAAGATCGGGCAGGTCCATCAGAAACTGCTCCCGCCAACCGGGATGCGATCGTGACACCTGGCGCCCCACGGGTCCGGTTTGCCACACACTGAGTAACCAGATCCAGTCAAACCCAGCCTTGGCGTAGGCATCTAGCTCCGCATCGGGCCAATCGTCCAGGGTGGCGGGTCGTCCCAACTGCTGGGAGAGGGCCGTGAGGTAAACCCGTGTATTGAGTTGATACAGACTGGGATAAGTCGGCATGGTTCAGTGACCAAATGCTGGGCGGTTGTCTCCATTAGGTCCATACAATCAGGAATACTCGCAGAAAAAGGCGAAATCTTTTAAGGTTGATTGATTACCGGGGTAAACCCTTCTATGCAGCCCTTAGAACCCTTAGAAACCGTTGGTCTCGTCGCGATCGGACGCAATGAGGGGGAACGCCTCCGTCAGTGTCTCCAGTCCGCCGTCGGTCAGGTGGTCACGATCGTGTACGTGGATTCGGGATCAATGGATGACAGTGTGGCCTTGGCCCGATCGCTGGGGGTGGCCGTGGTCGAGCTGGATCTGACCACACCCTTCACCGCCGCCCGTGCCCGCAATACGGGGTTTGCCCAGTTGTTAACCCTGAACCCCCAGCTTGAGTTTGTCCAGTTTGTGGATGGGGATTGTGAGCTAGTCCCTGGTTGGTTGGCCTTGGCCTATACCGAATTGAGCCAACACCCCAAGCGGGCGGTTGTGTGTGGTCGCCGCCGGGAACGCTTCCCAGAGCGATCGCCCTATAACCGGTTGTGCGATATCGAGTGGAACACCCCCATTGGGGAAACCACGGCCTGTGGGGGTGATGCCATGATGCGGGTCGCAGCACTCCAGCAGGTGGGGGGATTCAATCCCGATTTGATTGCGGGGGAGGAACCAGAACTCTGTCTGCGCCTACGGCAACAGGGCTGGCAAATCTGGCGCTTAGAGGCCGACATGACCCGCCATGATGCCCAAATGCTCCACTTTCGCCAATGGTGGAAACGCATGGTGCGATCGGGCCACGCCTATGCGGAAGGAGCCGCTCTGCATGGCCACACGCCAGAACGCTATAACGTCAAACCCAGCCAACGGATCTGGTTTTGGGGTTGTGTCCTCCCCCTGCTCAGCATCGGGGGAATGGTCCTGACCCAAGGCTGGAGCTTACTGCTGCTGTTGGGCTACCCCCTGTCCGCCCTGAAAGTCTACCGTCAGACACGAGCACGCGGGTTCACGGCGATCGATGCGCGTCTGTATGCCCTCGCCTGCACGATCGGTAAGTTTCCGGAACTTCAGGGGCAGTTGCAATTTTGGCTGGGCAAGCACCTCCTCCGTCGCCCATCAACCTTAATCGAATATAAGTAAAGGCCCTTTGCGATTTCCAATCCCCCCCTGGGGGATATCGATGTGATATGTTTAGAAACGTAAATTAAAAGATTTAACATTCCTTTGATTTCAGGCTTACTGTCACAGGCAATCGTCCTGCGGGTCCGGCAAGCGGGGGAGCAAGCCCTATCTAACCTGGCAAGTCCCGCGTCGCTGGCGTTTATAGCCGCTATTTTCCTCGTTTCCGTCCCGGTCTTTGTCCAGGCTCCCCTCGTGCGCAGTCTGCCCTGGCTGAGTCTAGGATTGACGGGGATCTGGTGGTGGAGTAGTCGTTGGTTAATGACCCGTCCGGCGACCCATCCTTGGGGCGATCTGCTGTGGGGCTTTAGCTGGACTTGGTTGGCGGGGTCCCTCTACTGGGGATGGTTACGGTGGGAGCCGGTCTGGCATTTGCCCCTAGAGGCGATCGCCCTGCCCATTGTCTTGGTGTGCCTCCTGCGCCAGCGGTTTGTGATCGGCAGTTTCTTCTACAGTGGCTCCCTTCTGGGGACAGTCATCACGGATCTGTACTTTTATTTAGTGGACCTGATTCCCGACTGGCGACAGTTAATGCAGGTGGAACCGAGCCTCGCGTTCTCAGTTTTGCAACAAGCCGTTACAAAGGTCCAAACCCCGTGGGGGTATAGTTGGGCGGCGATGTTGGGCAGCACCCTCGCCGTGATTGGGATTATGGCGTTGTGCCAGCGTTCATTGCCTTGGCGCGTTTTTAGCGGTGCGGTGCTGGGCACGATTTTGGTAGATGGGTTATTTTGGCTATCGGCTTCGATCGGCTAAAAGTCAATTGGTTTCTGGGAGCAAACTTGCGCAGGGGGAGCGCAGGGACCGTCAGGATGCGACAATGCAGATATGTAGATAGCTTTCATACCGTCAACCGCCAAGTGTTGTTGCTGGCTTTGGGGGTACGGGCTTAGCCGTCAGCGACTAACCGGATATGCTCATCCAAACGAACCGTGTACTAGCCAGTAGCGCCCTCTTTCGACGCTGGTTCCTCACGCCCCCCCAAGGGGCCGGGTATACCGTCGGTGGGGGTGATTTCCATAAAATTGGTCAACATTTCCGCCAGCACTTTATCCAATTGGGAGGCTTACAACCGCAGCACAAGGTCCTGGATGTGGGCTGTGGAACGGGGCGGATGGCGGTTCCCCTCACCAGCTATCTGAATGCCCAAGGGGAATACTGGGGCTTTGATATTACCTCGGCAGGAATTACCTGGTGTCAAACGCATATTAGCCCGCGTTTTCCTAATTTTCACTTTCAGCAAGTGGATGTCTATAACAGTTTCTACAATCCCACCGGCACCATCCAACCCCAAGATTACGCTTTTCCCTTTGCCGATGGCACCTTTGATTTTATTTTTCTCACCTCCATTTTCACCCATCTGTTACCGGCGGCAATGGCGAATTACCTAGCCGAAGTTGCCCGCACCCTGAAACCGGGGGGACGATGCTTTATCACCTATTTCCTGCGCAATCCTGAGGCGATCGCGCTCATGACAGCCGGTCACAGTAAATTTCAGTTTGACCACGCGATCGACAATTACTGTTGGGCCGCAGACCCCACAAACCTGGAAGCAGCCGTGGCCTACGATGAAGCGTATGTGCGCCAGCTTTACCCAGCCAACGGCCTCATGTTGTTCAACCCAATTCACTACGGTTCCTGGTGTGGTCGGCAATCCACCCCTAGTTTCCAAGATATTGCGATCGCGACCCGCACCGATTGATGGAGTCAACCCGTCGCCAACCCGTGGCGGCTGCACCCTGTGATTGAGTCAACCGCTACCATTGCAGCCGTAGTGGGGATAAACGGGTCATAACGTGTTGGGATCGATGCCCAATTCCCGTAGTTTCGCAAAGGCCCGATCGCGTTCTTGTTGTGCCTGATCGCGTTCTTGTTGTGCCTGATCGCGTTCTTGTTGTGCCTGATCGCGTTCTTGTTGTGCCTGATCGCGTTCTTGTTGTGCCTGATCGCGTTCTTGTTGCGCTTGATTGCGCTCCTCAAACAGCGTATCCGGGTCCATAAATGGTTCCCCATGCGGGTGAAAGACCGCCAGACCATCGGCAAACATCTCAAACCGAATCCCCAGCGTGGGTGAAGTCCAGGGGAAACTCAACGCGGTCACGGGGAAAAACTCATCATCGCGATTGGACCGCACCAGTCCCCAGAAATCGTAGGATTCCGGGTCATAAAAAAACATTTCCAAAACCCCATACTGGCGGTAGAACGCCTGCTTATTCAGCATTTCCCGCGCACTATTACTGGATGACAGAATCTCAAACACCACCTGGGGCGCAATATTCTCTTCCTCCCATTGCTTATAGCTGCCCCGATCGCCTGCCGGACGGCCCAACACCACCATCACATCAGGCGCTTGGGCTGGCGCAGGCGGCACCGCCACTGGCTCTGGATACCACAGGAGATCCCCCGCTACAAAAACAGTTTGTCCCTGGAACAAATGCTTCAGATTGGTAACCAAACGGACAATCCAGCGATATTGGATCGTGTTCTCAGCCATTGGTTTACCGTCGGAGTCGGGATATAGGACTTGGGGGGTAATCGGTGTTTGAACCATGCCTTTTTCCCTGGCATCATAGCTTGGTCTGTCCTTATTGTACCTAAACCTTATTGCACGCCGGGGGATACCCATACAGCCGCGATCGCACAACGCTTATCGTGCTGGCTCTAGCTTGCAACGACTGAAGTCGTTACTACGTTCGCGCAGCGTCTCCGCAGGAGAAATGTTGCGAAACTGTATGTTCACTGTATGTTCACTGTATGTTCACTGTATGTTTACTGTATGTTTACCGCACTAGTGTGTCTGCTTTTCTGACGCGACACCCTAGACCCTTAACTACTTGAACTGGCCGATCGCGATGCAAAACTGGCTTACTGACTGGCTCTTCTCGTGAGTATAAATAAATGTGAGTCCGATAACAGCTCCATTGCCCTCACCCCCCAGCCCCCTCTCCCAAACGGGGCGAGGGGGAGTACGGCATCATCAAGGCTTTAGGCCCCTCTCCCCATCCTCCCGTTCGCGGGGGGCCAGGGGGGCAGGAGAGGGGTTGGGGTGAGGGTCATCGAACTGACGTTAAATAACTGCTGAGTAACGTGTGCCTACCCTGTGTGTCGCCAACGCGATTGCGATCCCCCATTACGAGAGCGGCTGTGGGGAGCGGGAGACCTGTCGCCGAAACTCAGCGGGGGTTTGCCGCAGCGGATTGGCCGGGTCCCAAATCCCCTGGGCCATCACCCTGGCATAGCTTTGGGCATTCGTTAAGCGATCGCGGTATTTAACATTGGGGGCACGGGCGACTGCCAACCCATATCCCGCCTTCAGCATCGCCTCATTCAGGAGCGTATCCCCCTGCCAGAGATAGGCTAGCCACCGTTGATAGGTGTCCCGTGGCTGAACATCCAGTTCCAGCAACACCGACCCCTGAGTGCCTTGATTTCCCTGATTAATCAGAGTCTCTAGGTAGGCTCTTGCCTCTGGTCCCCAGGGTTCCTGGGCCAGATCGGGCGCATCCAGGCCAATGAGTCGGACCGTTTGGGCAATCGTCGCCTGGTCCCCCAAGCCCAATACCTCGATCGTCTGGCCACTCAGGACCCGTCGCACCTGGACGATCGTGCCTTGGGGCGGTGTGGGCAACTGGCAGCCCGTGAGCACGATACCCACGAGGAGTACCCATATCAGCACCCGTCCCACCCAAGCGTGACCAGCCAGAAATTTCCTCATGACCCCAATCCGGTTCCTTACTGATTCCAGCGTTCGATTCCAGCGTTCGATTCCAGCGTTCGATTCCAGTGTTTGGTTTAAGCGTTTGGTTAAAGCATTCGGCAACCCATCCGCTTACACTAGAGCACAATAACCCTCATTAACCCTCATTCAGACAGTTACCCCCTATGGCAGACATCAAAAAAGGCAGCCTCGTCAAAGCGGTGCGCGAAAAACTCGACAACAGCCTCGAAGTAAAAGCCAGCGACGATCGCTTGCCCAGCTATCTGTTTGAGACCGCTGGCGAAGTCATGGAAACCCAAGGTGACTACGCTCTGGTTAAGTTTGGTCAAGTCCCCACCCCCAACATCTGGTTGCGCATTGACCAATTAGAACCCTTTAAGTAGGCTAGGGCTACCATTGCGATCGGAGGTCCTAGACCCGTGGCCATTCCCACCACCCCGCCGCCCTCCTCAGCCCTACCCCGGCCTCTGCGCGTGACGATCGTCGGTGCCGGTCGTGTTGGCAGTACCCTGGCCCAGCGGGTGGCTGAAAAAGACCTGGCCGATGTCGTCCTGCTGGATATCGATGCGGGCCTCCCCCAAGGTATTGCCCTGGATCTGATGGAAGCGCGGGGCCTTGAACGGCACGATCGCAAACTGATCGGCACGGCTAACTACAGCGACACGATCGGCTCTGATGTGGTGGTAGTGACTGCTGGCTTTCCGCGCCAACCGGGGATGGATCGCTCTGACCTGCTGCGGAGCAACGCCGAAATCGTGGTCAATGCGGCCAAACAAGCCATCGCCTACTCCCCCAAGGCGATCCTGTTGATCGTCACTAATCCTCTGGATGTGATGACCTACTTGGCCTGGAAAGCCACGGGGTTGCCCGCCCAACAGGTGATGGGCATGGCTGGGGTGCTGGATTCGGCCCGGTTACAAACTTTTATTTCCCTGGAACTGGGCGTTTCCAGTGGCGATGTCACAGCGCTGGTCCTCGGTGGCCACGGTGACTTGATGGTGCCCCTGCCCCGGTACTGTTCCGTGGGCGGCATCCCGATTACCGAGTTGTTGGATACCACCACGATCGAGCGTCTGGTGGAGCGTACCCGTCGTGGCGGCACCGAGATTGTCGAACTCATGCAAAAAGGGGGGGCCTACTTCGCTCCGGCCTCCTCTGCCTGCCTCATGCTCGCAGCAATTTTGCGGAATGAGTCGCGCCTAGTGCCCGCAGCGGCTTATCTGCAAGGGGAATATGGCTTGAACGATGTCTATATCGGTGTACCCTGTCGCCTCGATCGCCGGGGGATTGTCAATATTGTTGAACTGGAACTCACCGACGCTGAGCGATCGGCGCTCCACACCTCTGCCCATGCCGTTCGCCGCAATATTGATCAAGCGCTGGAGCTGATTGCGCACCTGCTCTAATGCCTCCTCTCATGCCCCCTCGAATGCGACGGTCATGCAACGGCAAGCAAGCCAATCAAACGCGCCAATCAAACGCGCTAATCAAACGCGCCAATAAAAAGGCCCCCACGGGATGCAGGAGGCCGCCAAGAAGCTTGTGCCCTTGCACCATATCACGCCCATTTAGGCCCCAAATGTCAATCAAGGCACACTTTCCCGACTGCGGCTCAGAACCAGACTCGGTGGGGTCAAGCCGGAACCATCACCCGAAAAATCCGCCAGTGCGAGTACCAAATGCGGCTCCCACTTTAGCAAGCGACAGACATCACTTCCTCAATGATCCAGCGTTGTTACCGTTGGCTTCGTTGGCGGCGACGAGTCAGCCGGAGGCTTTGCTGTGACAGGTGGCGGCTCAGATTGGTCAGCTAGAATCGGAACAGCAGCGCTAGGAGTTATCAACCTACACGCAGATCTTTGCGGGGTTGAAGTTTAAGTAGCCGTTGATTCGTCAGATTTTGCGGGAGGGGATGATGCGCGAATCGGTGATTTATCAAGAGATTTTGCAGGAAGGAGTTCAAAAAGGACTCGAACAAGGACTCGAACAAGATCGCCAAGAACTTGAACAAGGTCGCCAAGAAGGTCGCCAAGAGGGTGAACTGAATCTAACACTGCGTTTACTTAGTCGTCGTTTTGGGGCATTGGCACCAGAGGTGTTGGCAGCGGTGCGGGGGTTATCAGTGGAGCAGCTAGAGGGATTGGCAGAGGTTCTATTGGATTTTAGAGATGTAGCCGATTTACAGAAATGCTCAGGGAAGGTTTAAAGGGCTGTTGTCATGCAGCGAATTTTGGCCCAGTGCCGCAAGGAGCTAGCGCAATTTCGGCGCGATCGCCTCACCGTGGCGTTAGCCCTCATCCTACCCGTGGCGACGTTGCTCATCTTTGGCTATGCCATTCGGCTAGAGTCGAAGCATATCCCCTTGGCGATCCAGGATTGGGACCAGAGTTGGCTGAGTCGGGCCTATATTGAACAGCTATTTGCCACCAATCAGTTTGCCCCGGTCCGTCGTGCTGGCGATGAAGATGCGATCGCCGTGATCGATCGCGGTCATGCCAAAGCCACCGTCGTCATTCCCCCTGACTTTTCCCGCCGGGTGGAAGCCAAACTCCCCAGCCCCGTCCAGGTCTTAGTCGATGGCAGTGATGTCAACAATGCCCGGGTGATTCGCAACAGTATCCGGGCGACGACGAATTATTTCATGCGGGTGAATGATCTCTTACCCGGCAGTGAGCGGGTGGTGGCGCGGGTGCGGCTGTGGTTCAATCCAGGGCGGCGGGAATCGTTATTTATTGTGCCGGGGGTCTATGCCGTTGTCCTGGCAGTGTTTCCGGCCCTGCTCTCGGCGATCGCGATGGTCCGGGAGAAGGAGCAAGGGACAATCTTGCAGGTGTATGCCTCCGATTTACGCCCCGTGGAATGGGTGTTGGGCAAGGGCTTGGCCTATTTTCTGGTGGGGCAATTGGAATCCGTTTTGGTGCTGACGGGCGCAATGGGGTTGTTTGGGTTGCGCCTGGTGGGAGACCCAACCCCCTTATTGGTGGGGAATACGGTATTCGTCTCAGCCAGCGTCCTCTTTGGCTTATTGATCGGCAGTCGGGCCAGTAACCAGGGGGCGGCGGTCCAGGCGGTTGCCTTGATCAGCTTTTTGACGGCCCTGCTCCTCTCCGGCTTCATCTATCCGATTAGTAATATTCCCTTTCCCCTGTCACTGATTGCCTGGGTCGTTCCCGCCCGCTATTTTATGGAGATTACCCGCGATGCGTTTGTGCGGGGGACGGGGTGGGCCGGGGTGTGGCCAGCGGAGTTGGCGCTCATGGGGCTGGCGCTGCTGTTCCTGCGGGCAGTCCTGTTGGCAACCCAGCGGATGCAGTTGAAGGATTGACGGGCAATGGGGCAGACAGAGCGCAAGGGGCAGAGCCAGCCACCGGGAATGGAGAACCCCGATCCCCCAGGTAGGGGCGGAGGATTGTCCGGGGCAGATGTCGTGCGATCGCTCTGGGCATGGCTCACGGGCAGTCCGCTGATGGCCTTGGCCCTGAAGGAAGTGCGCCAGATTTTACGCAATAAGCAACTGCTGTTTCTGCTGGTGTTCCCGCCCACCATTCAATTGTTGCTCTATGGCTTTGCCCTGAATCCAGAGGTCAAGTACCTCGACTTGGGGGTGGTGGACTATGCCCAGACGCTCACCAGCCGTGAGTTAGTGGCATCACTGACCCATAATCAGGTATTTACTCTGAATCCCGGTAGCGCCAGTCAAGCGGCCCTCGGTGAACAGGTGCAACGGGGTGAGATTACGGCGGGGGTGGTGATTCCCCCGGACTGGCAGCGGCAATTGCAGCGGGGGGAAACGGCAACCGTCCAGGTGTTGATCGATGGTGTGAATGCCAATACGGCGGGGATTGCCAATGGTTACATTAACCAAATCGTGCAGTCCTTTAGCCGTAACTTAGATCCCCCGGCCCCCCCGGCTCCGATCCAACCCCAGGTGCATTTTCTCTATAATCCAGGGCTGATCAGTAGTTGGTTTTTCGTACCGGGCATGATTGGGGTGGTGTTGACCCTGACCAGTTCCCTCGTGTCATCCTCCGCCTTAGTGCGGGAAAAAGATACGGGAACGTTGGAACAGTTGCTCATGACCCCGGCCACGGCGGGGGAAATTCTACTGGCGAAAATTATTCCCCTGTTTGTCTTGCTGATGGGGGATGTGATGTTGGCGTTATTGGTGGCCGATGTCGTCTTTTCGGTGCCGTTTCGGGGCAGTTTGCTCCTCTTCCTAACCCTGTCGGGCCTGTATATTTTTGTGGGGATTGGGGTGGGGATGATGCTGGCCACGATCGCCCGCAATCAACAACAGGTCGTCCTCATTTCGTTTTTCATCAATATGCCCCTGATCCAACTATCGGGCGCGATCGCCCCGGTGGAAAGTATGCCCCTGGCCATCCGGTACTTATCCTGGTTGAATCCCCTGCGCCACTACATTACGATCGTCCGCAGTATTCTTCTACACGGGGTGGGGTTGGAAGTTCTGTGGCCCCATGTTTTAGCCTTAGCGGTGTTCGTGGTGATTTTGTTGACGGTAAGTATTTATCGCTTTCGTCGGCAGTTAAGCTGAAGGTTGCATCAGGTTAATGTCACGATATAGCCATCTCAGATATATAGCAATCCCAGATGATTCATGAGAGAAGCCAATCCTATATCTACTGATAGAGATTCACTATGTCCCTTCCCATTCTCATAAATGACTTAGGATTGCTATAGTTTTATTCCTATTGATTAGGACGCCGCCTGTTTAAGGACAGCTTCCATCGCAGCTCGTAAACTGGGAAATTCGGATAACTGTTTGCGAATGCGATTTTTTAACTAGGCCCAACACTTCTCAATCTGATTCAGATCAGGCGAGTAGGGCGGCAGATAGACCACCTGACAGCCTGTGGCTTCAATCAATTGCGCAATCCGACCACCGTGATGAAACGTCGCATTATCAATCATGCCCCCCTCACTGGGACACAACACAGGAATCAAACAGGTTGCGAGACAAGTCTCGAACACCGTGCAGTTGCACGCCCCCTCACTCGTAAAAGGTGCAATCAGTTGACGATCACGATAGCCCGCCATCCTATTGATCCGTCCCTGCCGCCGCCCCGATTTCAGGTCGTAGAAGCGTTCCCCCGCCGGAGCATACCCATACCCCTAGTTGTCGTGTTCATCCCTGCCAGCTTCATCGACATAGACCAGGTGGGGCGCTTGCGGGTCTGGTCGCTGTGCTAAGAAGGCGGCGCGTTTAGCTTCATCGCGTTGGACATAGCTATACGTTTTTTTACGGGTATACTTAATCTGCTTTAAGGCCCGTGAAATCGTGGGCTGGCTCACCTCAGTGTCCCAGAGCTGGGCCATTTCACGCTGGGTTTTATCCCCATGCGTTTTGACAAACGCGCGAAATTTCTCCAAATCTTTCTCCAAATCGTTGATTTTGCGGTCTGGCTGGGATGCCGGTCGCGGATTCGGCTTAACATCCCCGGTTGCTGCTTGGCGCTGGCACCACAAGTTGATGGTATTACGACTACTATGGAACAGTATGACTAATATGGAACAGTCGGCTGGCCTCACTTTTCTTCAGGCTATCTAACTCAATCGCTTGCATGACTTTTTGTCGGAAGTCATCCCTGTAGGGTTTAGCCATAGAATGGAGGGATGAGCGGTAACTGGAATATCCCCATTATACGTCCTAATCTCCTTGAATAGAGCTATAATTCGGATTCTGGCAGAGGATTTGTCTATAGCTGAGGATATTTCACCGTTGGAACCCTTCAAGACCTATGATTTGCCGACTCCATACGATAGCTTTGGGGCTGGTGCTATTTTGATGGAAGCCCTCAAGCAGTCAAAGCTAAACCAGATGTAATGTATGCAATTTAAGTATTCCACTACCAGTCCAACTCAAAATGAGTTTGACAGTTTACCAAGATTGCCATTGTCGTTGCTCCGAGAAGAGCGAAGGGTTGAAGCGACTGGTTTAGTGGATAGTGGAGCTACAGTTAATGTCTTACCTTATGACCTCGGTTTGCAGTTGGGAGGCGTTTGGGATGATCGTAGAGCCGTCATTCAATTGGCGGGCAACCTCAGTAATTAGTCAGCAATGCCTTTCTCTGCGATTGCTCACACCGGAGAGTTTCCACCCGCCAAATTAGTATTTACATGGGTAAGAAGACGGTGTCGCAACTGAGTCATGGAGCGCTGCCCAGACCCCTTTGGGCTGCCATTTGCAAAAAGGCTCTTCTGGTTTCTTGGTGCAAATGACGGGATGCATAATTTTTTGCTGTGTCAAGTGCTTGAAAGGTTTGCCCTGACTAGGGTACAGCTCATAAGCTGGATTGATCACCACATGACCAGAAGAGCCTGCAAAAATAACCATAAACTGTTGACGGCGGGGGCCGGTCATGGGGCAGCATTTCCCACTGGCAGCCACTGCGCTGAACATAGAAAATGGCATTGAGAATCTCACGCAAGTCAATGCTCCGAGGATGACCAAAACCTTTCGTTGGGGCAACAGCGGTGCGAGGATCACCCACTCGGCATCACTCAAGTCACTGGGGTAGGGTTGACGCTGGGCTTGGGCGACTTGTGGGCGACGACTCAGGGTGATTCGGCTTGAACTCAGCTCATCAGTACTATCAAGGCAACTGAAGTAGCCACGGTTGTCTCTTAAGGTTTACTTTACATATTAGCTCTTAGCCTCACGGGCAAGGTGAGCCGCTTAAAACCATTGCAAGTGATCTATTCGACTACGCTGATGGGTTCCAACTGGGATCGCCCCCTAGGGGTTACCCTTCACACTTGCATGGGTGTGCGACGCGATCGCCGCCCACTCGGTTGCGGTGAGGGGTTGGGGCTGAAGGGCGATGCCAAACCAGTCACTAGCAGCCTGACAGAGAGCGGCGACGATCGTCTCGATATCACGCTGGATGGGCGGGACTGCGGGTACGTCGGGAGCAACCGAGACCCCTGGGGATAGCGACTCCGGTGGCCATTGCCAAGCTGGCCGATACGCCTTTGGCGTCGCGAAGCTATCGGGGCGATTCTCCCCTGGAGACGCTATGCGAACGGGTTGCCCAAAGACCGTTGTCCACAAAGCAGGATCAGGATTGAGCCGAATCGAGCCGTGCTGAAGCAGGGATTGGCCGCGCCGCAGTTGGGCACTACCGATGAATTTGTGACCATTGGCGAGGACCAGATCCGCCGCCGTTGCCAGATCAAAGCAATTAGTGTGCTGATGGTAGCCCCGTCCAGCCGTGCCATAGGCCAACTCCACACCCAGGGTTTGCCAGCCCCGAATCAGGAATTCACACAGGTAACAGTAGGCTTGACAACGATCGCGGTTGTCGTCGCACCTGAGGTCGTGACTGCCAACCACCACTGCGTAGGTGAGATCGCCTTGATGTAATACGGCGCGTCCCCCGGTGGGTCGTCGCACCAAGTCCACTGCTTGTCCCTGCCAAGTGAGTGTCTCCCACGCGATCGGCCACTGCTGTTGGTGATAGCCCAGGGAAATCGCGATCGGGGACCAGGTGTAGAACCGCAGGGTGGGGGGATGATGCCCCCGATAGTGCTGGTCCAGCAGCCAGCGATCGATCGCCATCTGGTGGGTGCCGCTTGCCGCTAGGAGGGGAATCAATCGCCAGGGATTTACTGCCACTGATCTCGTGCGCCTGAAATGGGTGAAATGAGTTTCCGGCATAGCCGTTCAGAAACGATCGTCATCAGCATCCGATCGCGCTCAGTCATGGGCAAAACGGGGATTGGACCGCTGGCCCCAGCTTTCGGCCCCAGCTTTTGGCTCAAGCTTTAGTGAGGCCGGTGGTGCCATCCTCACACCCGACTTCCCCGCCCGCCTGGGCACCCTCACCCCAAAGTTGGACCCCAGCCCGTCCATCACCGCCACCTCCTATTTGTCAAATTTTCCTGACTCCCATACCGTCACCCGCGATCGTTACCGCCTCGCCAATAGCCCAACCCCTGATCTGGCAAGGATTATCGCTGGATTATCGCTTCAGTCGAGCAAAATCTAAAGAAATGTTAAAGTAATGGCTTTTTATTAAAACGGTAAAATACAATACAGACATGAAAAGAAATCGTTCATCTTCCCCCAAGCAATCAGAGAGTTCTCTCGATGGGCAAGGAAGACGGAAGTAGGGAGAGATCCCGAAGGAACGCGCCTCAAAACACACTACACATCTCTCTGAGACAAGTTGGAGGCGACTAGGATGAAACTGACATATCGCGGCGTTACTTACGACTACAACCCCCCAGTGGTTGAATACACGGAAAGCGACAACGTTGGCACTTACCGGGGCGTGGATATTCGCTTCCGCTCTCCCAAAAAGCGCCTCGTTCTCGATTCTAACCTCGATCTGAAATATCGCGGTGCTGCTTATCAACCGGCAGTCACGATGGTTGAATCTACCCCTGCGTCGGCTCCGGTGGCTGCTCCGGTGGCCGCATCGGCCCATACAGAAGGGCTGGACGTTCCCGTTACCGAATGGGCACGGAGCCTCATGTTGCGCCACTGTCGGGCGATCAAGAACCGTCAGCAAGCGCTCCTCAGCCGTAGTGCAATGGAAGTGGGGATGGGGGCTGACCAAGTGTCCAACTACTGGGGTCGTATCCAAGGCAAAATCCACCCGACCTTCCGCACCACCTACGATCGCAGTGCGGTTTCACTCAGCTAGGTGATGACTCAAGGCTAGGTGATGACTCGAGCTTATTGCCCAAGGATTGATTCGGAGACTTCTGTCTAGGACTTCTCTCTAGGTTTGACCAACCGTAGAACAGTCCTGATCAGGGAAACAACGGGGTAAATCAATTCACATCCCTAAGTTGATTAGGGGTGTTTTTTTTTGCCCCCAGCATCCCCCTGATCAATCTAATGGCTAATGGCCCTAACTAATGGCCCTAACTAATGGCCCTAATGGTGGTCCTAATGGCCGCTGGGTGCCCGGTGATAGCGACCCGGTTAGCATAGAAGGGTTGTTACACCTGTTGCTGGGGAGGAACCTTGACCCTACATCCCACACCACCAACTTTGCGGCAACGATCGCTGGTCCTAGGGGCGATCGTCCTGATGCTTCTGTGTACGATCGGGGTGAATGCACTTCCCCTCAATGGCTTAACCACCCGCGCCGTCACCAGCCGTTACTTAACCTACCTCACCCCAGCCGATTTTACCTTTGCCATTTGGGGGGCGATCGATTTGGGATTGCTCAGCTTTGGCCTTTACCAAGTTCTCCCCGATCGCATTACCCAAGCCCGCCTGCCGAATAGCTGGCCCTGGATCTTGCTCAATTGCGGTGCAACCTGCCTTTGGCTGATCCTGTGGAGCTATGAGTGGCTCTGGCTGAGCGTGATCGCCATGCTGGGGATGCTAGGGTCCCTGATCGCGATTTATCAACAACTGCAGGTAGATCGGGGGCCGATCGCGCCGTGGGAATTTTGCCTTGTGCAAGTCCCCTTCAGTCTCTACCTGGGTTGGCTAACCCTGACGATGATGGCGAATATCGCCGTCTGGCTCACCCAAATCCAGTGGCCGGGGGGCGGGATTCCGGCTTCCCTCTGGGCCTGCGTATTGGTTGCCCTGAGTGGCCTGATTGCGGGGACGATCGTCCTGAAATTCGCCGATGTGGCCTACGCGATCGGGATCATCTGGGCCTATGTAGGGATTGCGGTTCGCTATGCAACCGAGCCGATCGTGTACCCAACCACCCTGGCCACGATCGGCTGGGTGGTGCTGTTACTAAGCGTCGGGCTTTGGCGGCAACGCCCAGCCATCTCCAGGCCGAATTTGCATCCAGTTGAATAAACCGTCGGGACACTCCGATGCATCTGGGATAGGGACAGTTCAACTACCCCAACCACTGGAATAACGTGACATCAGTTCGATGAACCTCACCCCAACCCCCAGGGACAGGGGCCTAAAACCTTGATGATGCCGGACTCCTCCTCCCCCGTTTGGGAGAGGGGGCTGGGGGGTGAGGGCAATGAGGCTGTTATCGAACTCACGTTAAGGTGGAGAGCCGACTGTCCACTTGGGGCGCCATCAGTCCACTTCCCCATAGAGATCATAGACATCCGCATCCGTAATCTTTGCTCGGACGATCGTCCCTAACGGGGCACGTCCGTGTAAATACACGAGGCCATCCACCTCCGGGGCAAAACGGGCCGATCGCCCAATCCGTTCACCCGTGGCGGGATTTTCCTGCTCGATCAATACGTCAACGATCTGCCCCACTTGGGCCTGGTTACGGCGCAAGGAAATTGGCTGCTGCACCTGCATGATCGCCTCCCGTCGTGCTTCCATCACGGCCTGGGGAACCGGGTTGGGCAAAGTGTAGGCAGGAGTACCCGCCTCTGGGGAAAAGGTGAAGACCCCAACGTGATCAAACTCGTGGCGTTGCACAAAGCTGAGTAAGTGTTCAAAGTGGGCATCAGTTTCGCCGGGAAACCCCACAATCAACGTCGTGCGGAGGGTCGCGTCCGGGAGGGCGGTCTTAAGGCGATCGATAATCTCATCATTCACCCGACCTTGCCAGGGACGGTTCATCGCCCGCAGAACCTCAGGGTGAGAATGTTGCAGGGGCAAATCCAGATAGGGCAACACATTCGGGGTTTCCTGCATCGCCGCAATCACGTCAGGCGTGAGACCCGTCGGATAGGCATAGTGCATCCGAATCCAGGGAATGTCCACCCGTCCCAGGGCACGCAGGAGATCGGCCAAGCGCGGTTTACCGTAGAGGTCCAACCCGTAGTTCGTCGTGATTTGCGAGATCAGGATGAGTTCCTGCACGCCCTCGGCGGCGAGGTGTTCGGCTTCAGCGACGATCGATTCAATTGAGCGCGATCGTTGGTTCCCCCGCAGGTGGGGAATAATGCAAAAGGCACAGCGGTAATCACAGCCCTCGGCCACGCGCAGGTAGGCCACCCCTTCCGTTGTCGTGCGATAGCGGGGGGTGAATTCATCGGCAATATAGGTAGGTTCAGCGGTAATCGCCTTGACCCGCTCCCCGGCCTCCGCCCGTTCGATCACCTCAACAATTTTGTGGTAATCCCCCGTCCCCACCACGGCCACCGCTTCCGGGATTTCTTCCAGCAGGGTTTCCTGAAAATGCTGGGCCATACACCCGGTGATCACAATCTTCTTATTCGCCTCCGCCAGTTCCACCAACGTTCGCACCGACTCCTCACGGGCCGCCTCAATGAAGCTACAGGTGTTGACCACCACATAGTCAGCCTGCTCCTCATCGCTATCAACGGCATAGCCCGCCTGCACCAGCAAACCGATCATGTGTTCACTATCAATCCGGTTTTTCTCGCAGCCGAGGTGGGAAATGGCGATCGTTGGCTTGGTACCCATGCGTTGTTGACACGTTGAATGGAAAGGAAAGCAGCGGCCATAGTCAAAAACTAGCCCGACCTCCATCCTAGCCGTAGTCGATCGCCAATGGCACGGGAGATAGCCGCCCCGACTGTACGTGTCCTCTTGCGAGTCTTGTCATCTTGTGGGATCGCCGTCCCGGCTGTGTCAGTTCAGGAAAACCAATCGTACCGTTCAGCGATCGCAATCGTCATCGCAATTTATCCCTGAGCCGCGCCCCTAGCTGAGGATTTTTCCACCCATTTACCTGATACCTGATACCTGATGACTGGTCACGCCTTTATGGAAGGCGATATCACAAAAGGTACCCTTCGGCAAAGGCTAGTCAAAGATCTTCATATTTTGACCGTTCAACGCCCCAACCCCTCTACTGGCAAGCCTTGTGCGCCCGATCTGCTCAGGCTTTTGAGCCTATGCTCATCGAAGTATTACTATTGTTAATATTTTCGATTTTGAATCAGCATTATGATCAAGATTGTCAAGCGATCCAATTCAACTTACGCTTAATTGATAAAGATAACCACAATTTTAATGTGGCTGTTCCCGTGGTCAATATTCCTGGCCGTCGCGCTAGGGATCATTAAGTTTTGCACTTAGCTAAAGGATTTGAACCATGCCAATTGCAGTAGGGATGATTGAGACGAAGGGGTTTCCTGCGGTTGTAGAAGCTGCGGATGCGATGGTGAAGGCCGCACGGGTGACGCTGGTGGGCTACGAAAAAATTGGCAGTGGCCGCGTCACCGTGATTGTACGGGGCGATGTCTCGGAAGTGCAAGCATCGGTGTCGGCAGGTTTAGATTCAGCCCGTCGCGTGGCTGGCGGTGAAATCCTGTCCCACCATATTATTGCCCGTCCCCACGAAAACCTGGAGTACGTTCTGCCGATTCGCTATACCCCAGAAGTAGAGCAGTTCCGGGTCTAGCGATCGCGCCCCAGCGATCGTGCCCCAGCGATCGCCCCCGCTAGTGAACGGGCGATCGACCCAGCAGAATTGACGAAACCGTTAACCGACCATTTAGAGGAAAGCAACAATGCCAATTGCGGTAGGGATGATTGAGACCCTGGGTTTCCCAGCGGTTGTGGAAGCAGCAGATGCGATGGTTAAAGCAGCCCGTGTCACCCTCGTCGGCTACGAAAAAATCGGTAGTGGCCGGGTCACTGTCATCGTTCGGGGCGATGTCTCGGAAGTCCAAGCCTCCGTTTCGGCAGGTCTGGATTCCGTCAAGCGAGTTGCCGGGGGCCAAATGCTCTCGCACCACATCATTGCCCGTCCCCACGAAAACCTGGAATATGTCCTCCCCATTCGCTATACCGAAGCGGTGGAACAATTCCGTGAAAATGCCAACGCGGTCCGGCCTTATCGGGCATAAGCAATTATGCTCATTGCTAAAGTGCGGGGCACCGTCGTTAGCACCTATAAAGAACCCAGTCTCCAGGGGGTTAAGCTCTTGGTCCTCCAGTTTATGGATGATGAAGGCCAACCCCTGCCCGGTTATGAGGTGGCCGCTGATACCGTGGGTGCAGGTATTGGCGAATGGGTGCTGGTCAGTCGGGGGAGCCCAGCCCGTCAGGTGCGGGATAGCCTCGCACGCCCGATCGATGCGGCGGTCGTTGCCATTATTGACACGATTAACGTTGAAAATCGCTTGATCTACAGCAAGCGGGAGGACGAGGCGCGTTAGGCCACCAGCGGCGTTAACCGATGCTGCTGCATCCCTGGCCCGATCGTCACGGCGGTAGCTATGGCCGATCGCTAAATACCGATCGCGAATACTGATTGCCATCGCCGATCACCCTTCCCGATCGCCCTTGCCAGTCACAATGACTGCCAGTCACAATGACCAATCCCGATCCCCCACTGGCGCGGGAGGGTAACTGGGTGACGCTCCCTTGACCCGCTTGATCTGCGCTGAGTTTAATGAGGCTTCATTCATGGTTGTCCATCCGACTCCCCCAGGGAGTGCGACCCGCATCGCCGCTCCCCCCACCCCGTGGTCCCAGACCTTGGCAGAACCCAAGATCCATGCGACGGCCTATGTCCATGCGTCTGCCAGTATCATTGGGGATGTGCAGGTGGGGGCTAATGTCCTGATTGCCCCCGGTACGTCGGTGCGGGCAGATGAGGGCGCACCGTTTCGCATTGGCGAGGGTAGCAACATCCAGGATGGGGTTGTCATTCATGGCCTCGATCGGGGGCGCGTGTTAGGGGATGATCAGCAGGAGTATTCGGTGTGGATTGGCCAGAATACTTCGATTACCCATAAAGCCCTGATCCACGGTCCTTGTTACATTGGCAATGACTGCTTTATTGGCTTTCGTTCGACCGTCTTTAATGCCCGGATCGGTCATGGTTGCATTGTCATGATGCACGTGCTGATCCAGGATGTGGAAATTCCGCCGGGGAAATATGTTCCCTCCGGGGCGATTATTACCACCCAGCAGCAAGTCGATCGCCTGACGGACGTGCGGGCCGAGGACTTGAACTTTGCCAGCCACGTGATTTCCATTAACGATGCTCTGCGGGCGGGGTACCACTGTGCGGAAGATGCCAGTTGTATTACTTCCATCCGCAACCACGTCACACCCGATCACCCAACACACACACACACGCATGGACGCAGCGACGCGACTGAAGGAGGCAGGAGTATGAGTTATGGACTCAGTTCTGAGGTAGTTACTCAGGTTCGCAATTTACTATCACAGGGGTACCGGATTGGCACCGAACATGCCAATGCTCGCCGGTTTCGCACGGGGTCCTGGCAGACCTGTGCCCCTATTTCATCCACCTATGAGGCCGAAGTTCTGAAGAGTTTGGGCGCTTGTCTTCAGGAACATGCGGGGGAATATGTGCGCCTACTGGGGATTGATACCCAGGCTAAACGGCGGGTCCTGGAAATGATCATTCAACAACCCGACGGAAATCCCCCGGCCCAAAGCAGCAATGCGCGCATCGCTGCTCCCACCAGTCAGGCCACGAGTGCGGCAAGCAACGCCGGAGCCAGTGCCGATGTGACGGGGCAAGTGCGTCAACTCCTGGCCCAGGGCTATCGGGTCGGGTTGGAATATGCCAACGATCGCCGCTTCCGCACCGGCTCCTGGCAAAGCGCTTCTCTCCAAGCCACCCACGAAGCCGGGGTTCTCTCGGAATTGAACGCCTTCTTGCAAGAACACGCCAACGACTATGTGCGCCTGTTGGGGATTGATACCCAGGCCAAGCGGCGGGTATGCGAAGTCCTGATCCAGCGGCCCGGTCAAGGCGCCGCGATCGCGACCGACAGCCGCACAAGCACCCCCAGTCGTAGCGACAGTGCCCCTAGCTTTCGCAGTTATAGCGCGTCCGGCAACGGGCATGGGGGTGGGGAGCTAGCCAGCCAAGTCCGGCAACTCCTGGCCCAGGGCTACCAAGTGGGGGTGGAATATGCCAACGAACGCCGCTTCCGCACCGGCTCCTGGCAGAACGGCTCGATCCAAGCCACCCATGAGGCGGGTATCCTGTCGGAACTCGATACATTCTTGCGGGATCATGCGGGTGAATATGTGCGGTTATTGGGCATTGATGCCACCGCCAAACGCCGCGTCTCGGAGCAAATCATCCAGCGGCCCAACGGTCAAGCCAATGGCAATGGTGCTTCGGCCCCGTCAACTGCCGGCAAGGGCTTTGGACAATCGTCCTATAGTACTCCGAAGTCGAGCGGGCGCTCCACGGGTAATAGCCCCAGCAGTCGAGCGGCGGCAACGGCCCTAGCTGCGGACATTGTGAGTCAAGTGCGCAAACTCCTGTCCCAGGGATATCGCATTGGCACCGAACACGCCACCCCTCGCCGCTTCCGCACCAGTTCGTGGGAAAGCTGTGCCCCCATTGCCTCCACCTCGGAGCGGGAGGTGTTGCAAGCGCTGGAAGCTTGTTTGCAGGAGCACCAGGGCGAATATGTCCGGCTGTTAGGGATTGATACCCAGGCCAAGCGGCGGGTCCTGGAACTGGTGATCCAGAAGCCCTAGTGACCCCTAGCCCTCGTTGATCCTAGCCCTATCGAACCCATGCACCTGCAACCGCTACGATCGCCGGAGTTATCCACCTACCTGAGTGGCGATGTAGTCATCCACCATGATGCAGTCATCGCTCCAGGGGTATTGATGCTGGCCGATCCCGGTAGTCGGATTATCATCGGGGCTGGGGTCTGTATAGGCCTAGGGGCGATCCTCCACGCCCACGGCGGTGACCTAACGATTGAAGCTGGGGCCACCCTGGGAGCCGGAGTCCTGATTGTCGGAGCGGGCTGTATTGGGGCCAATACCTGTGTGGGGGCAACGACGACGGTGTTTAATACCTCGATCGATCGCGGCCAACTCATTCCCCCCGCTTCCCTCTTGGGAGACGCCAGTCGGCAAATCAACGGCGCGGCAGAGAGACCCATCCTGGAGGCGGAGCATACCGTCTTCCGCACCGAGGTCCGCTATCGCGTTCCCGATGAATCGGTCGGAAACCCACCCCCGCCAGACCCAGAACCCGCCCCCCCAACGGCAACGGCTCCAATGGCAACACCCATACCGGAATCCCCTGCCTCCCCGTCGCCGGTGTCTGAACCAGAGTCCTCCCCGAAACCACCGGGGTCGGTCTATGGGAAGGCCCATTTTGAGCGGTTACGGTATCATTTGTTCTCGCCGCCACCGCCGGGATCATCGGGAGAGGACCGTTAATCCATAGCGTAGAACGGGGTCCCTGTGTCACCATTGGAGTGGTAAGTAGAGAACACCATGCAGATTCAACCCCAGATCACATCGTCTGCGCCCAACGGGCGGGGCACCGGTTCCCTGGATTTGAAGCCCAGTAGGGAGATGCCGCCCGTACAACCGGATTTGGGGGCGTTGGGGTTGGTCTGTACCCACAGTTTTCCGGCGATTATCGGCACCGCCGACATGATGCTCAAGTCGGCGGATGTCAAGCTGGTGGGTTATGAAAAAACGGGCAGTGGCTTCTGTACCGCGATCGTGCGGGGGCGGTTTGCGGATGTGCGCTTAGCCGTGAGCCAGGGGACGGAAACCGCGAAGCAATTTGAACAATTTGTGTCCAGTCTGGTGCTCCCCAGACCCCTCCCGAACCTAGAGCGAGTCCTACCGATTAGCAAAGACTTTGCCCGAATTGCGGCACAACAGGAGGGCAGTCGGATCAGTACCCATGCGGTGGGGTTACTGGAAACGCGCGGCTTCCCGGCAATGGTGGGGGCAGCGGATGCCATGCTCAAGTCGGCGAATGTGCAATTGGTGGGCTACGAGACGATCGGCGATGGGTTGTGTACGGCGATCGTCCAGGGGCGGGTGAGTGATGTGACGATCGCGGTGGAAGTGGGGATGTACGAGGCTGAGCGCATTGGGGAGCTTCACGCCATCATGGTGATTCCGCGTCCCCTGGAAGAACTCATGCAAGTGCTACCGCTGGCCAATCTGCAAGCCGCAACCCCGCAACCCCTACGTTTCCCCGTGGTTATCAAGGAAAAAGCCACCGAAACCGTGGTGGCCCAGTTGCCCGAATCGCAAGCAGCACCGCTCCAGATGGAAAATGTCCCACTGCACGAAGAACAGTCCTGAAGCGATGCGATCGGTTTATGCATCTCACGCATCTTGAGCATACTGACCATCCGACGTTAGGGATACCCCCCGGATGGCGCGATCGAGGAGTTGGATCGGATGCCACACCAGCATCGTTTGCCTCTGTGCCCGCAGGTGCAGTTGTAACTGGAGCGTACACCCCGGATTCGCGGAGGCAATCAGATCGGGTTGGGTAGCCAATAGATTTTGTACCTTCTGCTGGCCTAACTCGGCAGCCACGTCCGGTTGCAGCATATTGTAAACCCCAGCACTGCCACAACACAGGGCCGCATCCACGGGTTCCCGTAGCACCAAGTTGGGAATCTGGCGTAATAACTGGCGCGGTTGCACACTGATGCGCTGGCCGTGGAGCAAGTGACAGGCATCCTGATACACCACTGTCAGGGGCCGATCGCCAGCCAAGGGATGTAGGGGAACCGTTAACCCCACCTCGGCCAAAAATTCCTGCACATCCCGCACTTGTTGGGCAAAGGCAATGGCCCGATCGCGGTAGACCGGATCATCCTGTAATAGGTGCCCGTATTCCTTCAGGGTGTGACCACAGCCAGCCGCATTGATGATGATCGCATCCACATCGGTATCGGCAAACCGATCGATCATCTGACGGGCTAGGGTTTGCGCCTGGGCCTCTGCGCCTTGATGGTAGGGCAACGCCGCACAGCACCCCTGACCGGGGGGAATCACCACCTCACAGCCATTGGCGGTCAACACGCGCACGGTTGCCGCATTCACCGCATCAAAAAACAACTGCTGCACACAGCCCAGGATCATCCCTACCCGATATCGCCGCGCTCCCTGCGCCGGAATCACCCCCGTTAGGGGCACTGGGGCCGGTCCCGATAGGGGGGGCAAGAGCGCCTCCATTGCCGCCAATTGGGGCGAGATCTGGGACAAGAGTTGACTTTTTTGGACCCAAGTTTGTAGGCCCGATCGTTGATAGAGCCGGAAAAGCGGCAGGAACCAACGCAGGCGATCGGGGTAGGGAAACAGTTGAAAAATCAGATAGCGGAGCCAACGATCGGCCAGGGGGCGATCGTAATTCCGTTCCACCTGGGGCCGGGTGGCGGCAATCAACTGGTCATACTGCACCCCCGACGGGCAGGTACTTACACAGGCTAAACAGCCCAGGCAACTATCAAAGTGACCCACCGTTGCCGCGGTGAGGCTTGCTTCCCCTTCGTTAATGGCATCCATCAGGTAGATCCGCCCACGGGGGGAATCGGTTTCCTTCCCAATCACGCGATAGCTGGGACAGGTGGCTAGGCAAAACCCGCAATGGACGCAGGTATCGATCAGTTTGGGATCGGGGGGATGGTGGGCATCAAAGGGCGCACCGCCAGTTGGGAAGGGGGTTCCTGTCCAGGGTGAGGGACTGGGGGAAAGCGACGGGGGTAATGGGGCCGCCGATGCGATCGGTGTTTGCATTAGAAGCCAAATGGGAATCTATACGGATGAAACCTGATCCCATTGTGCCGCAGATGCGCCGACCCCAGAATGACCCCAGGCGTATGCTCTGGAACCGGTCTTCTCAATGTCACCCGATCTCATCCGGGTTGATGCCCAGTTCCCGGAGCTTGGCCGCCAGTACCGCACTTCGCTGGCGTTCCTGGTCGGCACGTTGGCGTTCCTGGTCGGCTGACTCTTCCGGCGTCGGGACTAACTCGCCCTCTGGGGTAAAAAATCGCAGTTGCTCGTGGTCAACCCCCAGGTATAGCCCTAACTGCTCACTCCAGAGCCAGCCCTGTTCCGTTGGCGCGATCGCCTCATACAGGCCATTGACTAGATGAAACCCCGCAAACTCCAGGCTATGGGGATCAAACCAGAAGTAATCCGGGGTGCGGAAGATATCCTGGTAGATTTGCTTTTTTAAGCCCCGGTCCTTATTGGCCGTCGAGTAGGACAATAGCTCCACAATGATATTGGGATATTTACCGTCTTCCTCCCAGACCATCCAACTTTTGCGGGGGCGTTTTTCCGTGCCCAGGACCACAAAGAAATCGGGACCGCGAAAATCCTCGGTTTTGAGTTGGCGGGCACTGTAGTAGATGGTTAGGTTGCCAGCGGCGAAGTAGTCAGTGCGATCGCGCCAGAGCCAGTCTAAACACTTCAGCAGCAGCAGGAGTTGTTGGAGATGCTGATAACTTTCCAATTGGGGTTCGTCACTGTCAAGGTCAGTCGGTGGTAGGGTGACCCAGGGGGCCACGGCAACCTCCCCATCGCTCGCAACCGGGGCAGCGGGGTGGCTTGGGGCAGGGGTATCTGGTAGGACAGCCGACATGGACAAGTAGGATGAGTTCCGATATTTTTAATGTACAGTTTTTCGTTGAATTAAGGTGAGAACGTTCAATTACACTGATTATCGCGGGCCAAACGAGTGGTGCCTAGGATGGTTGAGATAAAGACACAGCGTTTGGGCATAGTTTGGTTTTGGGGGGCAATGACAATCCGACCGGTGCCTAACCCGCCCCCACTGGCCCCCGCACCGCTCACCCGGCCATTAAACAGAAAGCGGGAACTGCGGTAACCATTGCGTAGGGGCAACGTCGAGTGGATGATTTGAATTTTATTCGAGGCTTCGCCAGCTAGGGGACGCCAACGGGAATCATTCGTGGGACAACCGATGGCATCGGTGAGGCTTTGGGCATGGACGAGGGTTTCCACACGTCCATTTTGGGTGCGGAAGCAGACTTGCCAGTCGCGGATTTCCCGTTGGGCGTTGAACTGGGCTTCGCGGAAACTGGCGAGGATTTCCCGTTGGGCGGTATTCACCCGCTGGCGATCGATCAGGGTTTTCCAGGCTGGGGCAACGATCGCGGCCAGAATACCAATGATCGCTAGGGCGATAATACTTTCCAGCAGAGTAAACCCCCGAATCGAAGCAGGAGCAGAGGACTGGGGCGGCAGTCGGGGGGAGCGCATGGCAGTCATAACCGGCAGTGGGGTAGATGCGAGGGGGACGGTGCAGGGCCGATCGGACGGGTTACTTGCCTTGCTTCTCACATAAACTAGAATCAACTGCCCAGCAACTAACGTTACCCTAGTGATCGCGATCATCACGTCTCACCTGAAACAGGTGAGGGGCAACTGGCTGGCCTACATGGATTAAATAATTTCAGGAGATCTAAAAACAATGGTGGGGTAGGCATCCTGCCTGCCCCTGAGACAGCCGACTCTGCGATAGACTCAGACGGCTATCCCGCGTTCAATTTGTGATCGACTGAATGTGGACAATTATTGAAAAGCGATGAAAAATCACCCCATCATTGAGGTGACTTAAGGTGATCTTAAGATTGAGCGATCGCGCGGATCTACCGCAATTCTACGGAAACTTAAATCTGGCAAACGGCATCCCGGCCCGATCGCGCGGCTCCCAAAATACTGGGCAGAATGACGCAGCGGCGGGGTCCCTGTTGATTTCTGGGGGCAAAGGTAATCCGTTCGTTGTTGCCCACGATCGTTCCCGTCGCCGCCCCCTCCGCCGTTAACCGTCCATTGAAGTCGAAGCGCACACTGGACATCCCGTTGCGCAGGGGCAGGTTGGTATTGCTGGCCAGGATTTGGATATCTTTCGAGGTTTCGCCCGCTAGGTAGCGCCAACCGGGATTATTGGTAGGGCAATTGAGGGGATTAGTCGGCGGGGCGATCGGATGCACCAGCACCATAACCCGATTATTGTTAGTCCGGAAACACACTTGCCAGGAACGGATATCGCGCTGGGTGTTGGCCTGGGCTTCGCGAATTGCTATCAGGGCATCCCGCTGAGCGGTGGCCACCCGTTGACGACCCATTATCGTTTGCCAAGTTGGGCCAGCCAGTGTGCCCAGCACGACAAGCATCACGACGACAACGAGGAGTTCAATCAGCGTGAAGCCAGCAGGGCTAGGCGTGGGAGTCGATCGCTTCAGGGTGGGCAACATGGCAGTGTGTCTTAGTTGAGGGTAGGGGGAGTACGGCGGAAAACGCTACGGACCTGGGTACGCATGTTGAGGCTGGGCAGGTAGCTGGGGGGGCGGCTGTTGGCAGCGAGTCCCGCGCGGGCAACCGCATTACCTCGCAGGAAAACCTGGACATCCTGCATGAAGTCAATGGAGGTTTCCTGGGTGGGAGGTTGGGCAATACAGGCGTAGAAGCTATCACTGGCCGTGTTAATGGCTGGAGTGCGGGGCGATCGGCTGTAGTCGGCGGGGCAGGGGACTGTGTTGGTGGGTGCAGTTGCCGCCGGGTAAAAGTCCACCGAGTCAATCAGAACGTTGCTATTGTTGGCGATATTACAGCCATTGGCCACCGTGCCATTTTGGCAAACCCAGGTCAGGAAGTTGGGATCGGTCGGGTCATTGGCGTAGTTGGTAGACATAGCCGGTGCGGTTGACAGGCTAGCATACTTACGAAGCTGATAGCGTACCAGCCGTGCCGGTCCCTGCCATTGGGTACCATCGTTATTCCGCCGCAGGGTATAGAGGACCAGCGTTAGGGCATTGCGGGCCACATTCGCCGTGGTGCATTCACCCACTGCACTGGCGGGGACCGTGGCGCAGTTGGGATTGGGGATGGGATCAGAGGTGGTATAGGGCAGGGCTTCGTATTTCCAGAAGGCCAGCACGGGAATGTTACTGTTATTCCCATCAGGCAGACCCAAGCCAGCGTTCAGGGTCGTGGTACGAGCCGGACAGTCGGCACTGACTAAGGTGTTGAGACAGCCCCCCGGATAGACATAGATCGCTTCCTGTAGCTCCTCCCGGATGAAGTTCAGGGCCAGGGACATTTCCTGCTGGGTTTCGGTCCGGGCGACATCGCGTTGCTCGGTTTGCAAGACCTGGGTCATGAGGTAGAGCAGGCCGGAAAGGGCCATGAAACCGATGAAGGCCCCAATGAGAAGCTCAATCACCGTAAAGCCCTGGGAGGGGGGGGACGGTGTGGACCGTCGGGTCAGGAGCGCGATACGAAGGAGGCGATGCCAGCGGTGGGTAGTCATGGTTGTGGCTGGAAATAGGGTGAAAGCATGGCTAGGGCTAGGGAGGCTGGGCCGGTACGGGGGGTGACACTGCGCTTGCGAGGGATACTGGGGTTAGCATTGGGTTGACCCTGGCATTAACCCAACGTCACTCAATCCATCTAGTTTAGTTATCGGGGCAGTTAGTGGTGCTGCCAGCGTTGTTGAGGACGCAAATGCGACGGAGGGCAGACTCGTTGGGAGTGCTGAAGTCGCTGCGGGCGATCGGTCCGTAAAGAACAGCCAGGGGTGCCCGTAGGGATTGGCTAGTGGGACTGAGGGATAAGGTACTGGTGCCGGTCTGGAGGTTGCCCGCGTTTTGCTGGAGGGCCTGGATCGAGTAGATCCGCACCCCCAACTGATAGGCGACTGGGAGTTTGCTGGTATTACTACCCGCAGTGCCGTCCAGGTTATAAATCTGGGTGCGAAAGACCTGCATCCCCAGGGTCGGATTACTCGGATTTTCAGGGTTGGGAACGGGGCACCAGCCTTGGGCCGTGGTGGGCAGGGGTGGGATCACATTCGGGTCAGTGGTGCAACTGGGGGTGCTGCTCGTGGGGGCACCGATCGCCTGGGGCGTAGCGGTATTAGGCGTGGCGGCGGGTGGCAACTGGGGGTTCAGGGCACTCGCTGTGGTTTCCCGTTCAATCAGGCGACGGTTGCGATCGACCTCCGATTGGGCTGCTTTGATCGCCTGCTCAACCCGGAAGGTTTTAATCCGAGTCGCGATCGCCAGCACCATTGGCGGCGTAAAAACCGACATGACTGCTGCCAGGATCAGGATTGCAACCAGCGGCTCTAGGAGGCTAAAGCCTTGCACTGTGGCTTGGGATTTGATGGGGAATTTCATGATATCGACCTCCAGGTAGACCGCTCATCTTAATTACACGGGAAGTTAATGGCTCGCCGCAGCGTACACACATAGGGATCGGTCGCGGATAGCTCACGATAGAATTCATCCCGCGCACGGGTTAGCTCCGCCATCCGCACGGCCACGGGGGTGGCAGGGGCATACTGCAAGGCCACATCATAGCCCCAGCGGCGAGTAGGCGGACCGTAGTAGCGAATGTGTTCAACCGTTAGGGGGTTGTTGCCAGGTTCCCAGCTATCTTGATCAAACGGGGCAGTGGCATAGTTACTGAAGCTCAGTTGCATCAGGGTACCACTGATGTAGAGGTTGCCCCAGGTTTCCAGGAAACGGGGGAAGTTGTGCATCCCGCCATAGGCATTATTAACGCGGGAGGGCGTAATGCCACTGATCAACATGGCATTAACCCGCTGGTTGGCGGCTGCGCCTTGGACCGACTTGTTGGTTGCGAAGGTGATAAACCGCCGATTTTGGTTGGCGGTAGCACGGGGGCCAAGATCGGGCACTTCCCGGCCATATTCCTGGGGTTGACCGCCTAGTTCCTCGCAGGTCTTGGTATTGTCCTCACTGGGCGGCGGCATATCGATCGCGTCGGTCGTGTTGGTATTGTTGGTGCTCATATTGCGCTTGCAATATAGGGGGAAGCCACGCCGCGAAATCTTGATCGGTGAAGCCATATTGACATCACGGGAGAAGCGACCATTTTCCCGCAACCAAGGAAGATTGGCGGTGTTGCCATAGGACAGTGGAATACCCGTGGGATCACCGCCGTCATTCTGGGGACCATTCAGGAGGCGATAGGAGGAGGTGCCAATATCCCGAATGCCTTGGGCAATCCAACCATCGGTGAAGGTGCGGGAAAGAATGGTGACGGCATCAGTCAGGATTTCGGTGGGTCGCCACTGGTCGTTGACGGCGGCGAAGGGCGGCGAGTTGAGATCAGTGCGGCCATAGAATTGGGCAAAGCCCCAGGCATCGGGTAAGAGTTGGGTGAATTCCTCAATTAAGGTGTTGCCGGATCGATGGCCATTGAACTCGTTGCCGTCGGTCATGATGTAGACGGGGTTATCGGAAACGAAGGACATGCCGCGCATTTGGAAGTCAGCGGGGGGATTGGGGATGCGGCGCAGATCGGCTCCATTGCGGAGGCGGAACCCGTGGGGACGCCGATCGGGATCGGCAAAGAAGTCCACGGGTTTAATGCTGATACCCTGGGTATGGGCAGCATTACTCAAGTACAGGGGGGGATCTTTCGGGTTTGGACCGACAGCATCCATGAGGCAATTGGTGGTGAATAGCTTGGCGGTACCGCTCGCAGCATACACCTGGTCACAGCTCGCAAAGGTGACGTTGGTGGAGGGAGGAATCCCCCGTGGACGGGCGATCGCGTCTTCCCGCACGGCATCTTCCCGGAAGCTATAGATAATCCCAGAGTTGGGTAGCCAGCTTTCCGAGTTGAATGCGTTGCGCCGCAGCAGATCGAGGTCGATATCCAGCACCCGGACCCCCATCATTTCGCGACCATTGAACATCCCCTTATCGAGGAAAGCAGGATAGCGATTGGCGGGTGTCCCTGGCAGCGAGTAGTTATCCACGATCGTATTCACCCGGCTCACCCCGTTCGCCGCAGGTGTGGCTGTATTGGGGACCTGCCAGTTCGCTGGGAGGCGCGGAGAGAGGGCGATGCTAGCTGGGTCAACGGCTTGGTAAGTATAACCCCCATTGATCGCTGCATTCTGGATGTAGCTCGAAGCAACATAGGGTTCAGTGGTGGGTTGGGCATCATTGCCGCCAGCGGTTCCGGCATGGCCATGATTGAACCTGGGGAAAAGGTAGTAAAGTGACGGATAGCGAATTGGGTTCTTAGAACCGCAGTAAACCATTGCCCAAAGCACCTGTGAACTGCTTTGGTTTAATTCTGGGCTGAAAGGATCATCCGTACTGCCAGGCGCAAGGGCAGCGGGGTCACAATTCACCTTGATGGTGTTGCCAGAATTAAATGGGGCATAGACTCCGCCCCCAGCTGGCGGAATGATGTAGGTTGCGGTTGCAGGGTCATAGGTGGGGCTGGATTGGCCAGTCAAAGTCCCATCCGGTTTGAAGCCCAATGTCCGATCGCGAACGATCGATAACCCGATGACTGACTTCTCCATTGAGGTGAGCAGCGCAGTAAGGTTATTTTGTGGCCCGACGTTATATTTTTGCAGGATCTTCAAAGCTGCGATCCAGTCTTCAAGGCCAAAACGATCGAAGTACTTACTGAAATGATCATCACTAGCCGTATTTGTGAAGAAATTAGCACCCGTTGGGCATTCGGGATCAACTCCTAAGCGAAAATACTCATCATTGGCCAGGATTTGATTGTTACCCGCATTGCGACCAGAGAAGTTACAAATAATCACCGTGCCGTCTGGCTTTTTGGCAATAATGGAATTGTTGTTTTGCCAGTTGGTTTGGCTGGTATTAAAACTCAACAACCCTTTGTCATTCGCCTGGATGCCAGCATTGCTATAGGATGTCCAACTACCCACCGAAGCCTCACCCGCTGCCTTCCAAATATCATTCTCCATCCTAAGGTTATGGGCCAGCATTTGGATCGTGCAGGCTGCTGTGTGCAACGTGGTCTTGTCGGCAGGGCTGAGGGCGTTATAGCTAATGTTAGCTTCTCCCTGAAGCCCATTCAGCCGATTCATGATCCGCCGCAGGTTGGAGAAGTTCCCCCACATAGTGAGTTCAGGCAAGGGGTGCGTTACCGGCAGGTTAGGTACAGCCGCAGTGGCCGGTGAGGCGTAGGAATCCTGACGGGGAGGATAGGCTCCATAGCGATCGCCCGCCATATAGGCCAGGTTTGTCAGGGCCTTGTTGAGGTTACTGCCGGAGTTGTTGATCGCCTGAATAAACCCCGCTTCTGTGCCATCGGGTCCAGGCGGATTAAACTCCCAACCGTTGGTTCCCTTGCCGTTCAAAAAGCTCGTATAGACGTTGGGCACACCGCTACTGGACGTTGCGGGTAAGTCTGGAGCGCGGTCAAAACGAGTGCTGTCGGCAATCGTCGTCGATGTTCCCGGATGGGATGCCGCTGCCACACAGGCGATCGGGAACTGGGGCGTGCTGCTGGCCCTATGGTAAACCGCCATCGATTGGGCGGCGGCCAGGTTATCCCGCAAAGTGCGCCACTGACGTTGCTCGTGGTCACGTCCGTCCATAAAACTGCCGGTCGCGGCATTGGGCGGGGGCGGATTCATCGGGTCAGCATTGACATCATTCACATTGGCTGCTGATTGCCAACCATTCATATTCCCCAGTTCTAAGCGTTCGCCCACGATCACCCGCAGGCCCTCATTCATCGCCCGTCGTTCCCAGTAGCCATCCAGCCCCACATCCGCCGGGTCACCCGGTTGCCCCGTCACGGGATCGGAGTCCGGTTGGTCACGAATGAGATCCGGATTAGTGGCAATGCTACCCTGTTCCTCCGTAAACGCTTCGGCTTGGCATTCCCCATCCGATTGCACCGAGCGGTTATAGGTAGGTTTTGGCCCATAGCGGTTATCGGCCCGATAGAGATCGTCCACATAGGGCGGACAAATCGTCTTGTTCACAATGACCCGCTGTTTCTGCGCCAGGAGATTATCTTGCCAGTTGGCCACCACCTTACTCTCATAGTCAGCCATCCCCCGTGGCACCGTCTTATCGAGAGTCACCATTTTGACGGGATCGGCAGCCACGTTAACAGGGCTAATCCCGGTTTGATTGACCGCATCATTGGCATTGGTCACCGAAACAAAACCGTTGCCAGCCGTATTAACCGGCGCGATCGGGGACCCTGGGTGCAGGTGAACCGTCACCGTCCCATCCCAGTTGTTATCTCGCATCGAGCCAACCGCAAACAACCCACCGGAGGCCATTTCCGAGTTTTCGACCGGCATGTAATAACACGATCGGGGCGAACTGATCAGGTAGGACGTAATCGGCCCCGTCATGAACGTACTGCCCGCCGAATAGGTACGGCCATTCCAGTTAAAGGCTGGACCAGGGAAAATTTCGAGGTCGTAGCGGAACCACGCCCCATAGGTGTTCCCCGGCTTGATTTCCCGATCCTGTTGATATTGCAACGTCGCGATCGCCGGATTGACAGGATTCGTGTTGGGGTTGCCATCCGTCAGGGCCGATGGCACCGCGATCGCCATCACCTGGAATGTCCGCTTACTGTTCCCCGTTGAACCAACATTAAACCAGCCATCCGAAGGCAGAAGTGTCCCGCCACCGCCGCCTGCTGACGCTCCACAGGCCGGTGCCGACGCGATCGGGCCATTGCGCACAATTAAACTATTGGGTTTGGCAGCCACCGTGGCCTCATTGTCATAGACACTAGCCACCAGCGTGGTCCCGTTCCGGCGGGCGACGTTGAAAAGAATGCCGTAGACCATCGTGGTATTGGTTGCTGGGTCTGTAAACCGCCACATCGGCACCCGGTGGGCTGGGGTGTTGGGATTACTCCCGATCGTGCCATCTTGGTTAAAGTCCAGGTTAATTTGGGATTCCGTGACCCAGGTTTCATCGGGTAACTTATAGATATCGCTGTCTGCCAGAGGGGTTCCGCCCTGACCATTGTTGAGCACAATCCCCGCAATTTGGTCATCCCGAATCCGCCCTGACGGTAACCGGGCATCCTTAGTAAACATATATTCCAGCTTGGCCTTGGCCCGTTCGATCGCCGGGGTTGCCGCATTAGAAATGGTTGCCTGTTGCCGTTGACCAGACACCTGGGATGTGCGGTTGAAGGAGCGGAAAACCATTGCCCCCATCACCATCACCGTCGCCAATAGCACAAAGATCATCGTGGGTAACACAAACCCACTGCTAGCGGTGGCCGGGGATGGGGCGGAAGCCGATGCCGATCGATAGTGAATCAGCCAGAACCGTAGCAACCAGCGGTGGCGCTGCTGGATTTCCTGTTGTTGCTCTGCGGGTAGAGACTTCCCAAATTTGCGGTTCAACATAGCACGATCTTCCCGGATGCTAGCGGTAATTAACAGAAATAAACCGGAACAGGAGATAAATCCAATCCCTGTGGTCAGCCAGAATTCACCAGATCTTCACAGAATACGGTCAATAAACGCCCCTAAAAATGTACCTACATTGAGTAGCCACTTTAGTCCTAACATCGATACTTTGGAAGCTTCACCCGTAGGAATACGACATTTCTAGTGTTATAATGCGAACCTCTTCCGTAGGTTAACGGAAAATTTCATCAAATAACTCTGTCTAGCGGTAAATACATTAATAAGTGCCTCGGTTCCTTCCTGGATAATCTCACCCAGAGATGAAATTTCCATGAAGTTAAGGGCCTGGCTAAAGGGTACCCCCAATGACCCCAAAAGCGATCGTCCCTAGCCAGAGATTTCGCCAACACCGAGTCATTGCCCTCGACCGGCTCAGCCCGTTCGCGCAGCATCTCCCTTGGAGAAAGCGATTTGTCCCGGTTCTCCTGAAGCTCTGCCGATCAGCCCCAGGAGACGGTCATGATTCCGATCAAGGCTTCGACCGGCTCAGCCCGAACGGATGATTTTCCCGGTCCTCCTGAGAGCTGATATCCAAGGATCTTAGGGTTTATCTGCAACCCTCAAGTTTAGGGCTGACAGACCACTCGCCCACTCGCTAACCCAACGAGACTCGTTACCCTGCACCCTGCGGCGATCGCGGTGAGCGACCTTATTCGCATCATATTCAATACAAATTGACAGAAAATCCGCCCGATCGCCTAACTCAACGATCGGTAACGTTTTCTGCCAGCACTCGTATATTAATTAGCTTAAGGATGACTAGGGGCAATCAACAGTGATTTAAATCAATCCCGGCTTCCTTGGCAAAGGCGGTGATGCCCTTTTGATTGAGGGTCTTGATCGCCTTGGTGGAAATCCGCAGCTTCACCCAGCGGTTCCCCTCTGGCCACCAGATGCGCTTCCACTGCAAGTTCACTTCCTGAAGCTTCTTGGTGCGACGGTGCGAGTGGGAAACGGCATAGGCATTATTGGCCTTTTTCCCCGTCAGTTGGCATTGGCGTCCCATGAGTCCCGTCCTAATCTCATCATTAACTGCAAAACTAACATTCTACAGCAGCTTGGGCTGCTTTGGCGGGGCGATCGCCTAACCCGCCTAGCCTCACCGAACGATGGTCGCGATCGCTGTTCCCAGGTAATCCGCCAACGATCGTAGGGCAAACTGGGGCAGGGCCAACATCCGCCGCCAGCGCCAAGGCTCCTGGTATAGGCGGTAGAGCCACTCCAGATGGTTATCCCGGAACCAGGCCGGTGCCCGCTCCTTGACCCCCGCCCACACATCAAAACTACCGCCCACACCGATCCAAATCGCGTCCGGACACAGCGATCGGTGCTGGGCAATCCACAACTCCTGGCGCGGCACCCCTAAGCCCACCAGGATGACACGGGGTTGCAGGTCCACCAGTTGTTGCAGGAAGGTCTCCTGTTCCGCCGCCGCGAGGTACCCATGTTGGGCCAGGGTAATCGTCAGGCCCGGCACCTGGGCTTCCCAATAGGCCGCCGCCGCCGCCGCCGTACCTGGCTGGCCACCATAGAAAACCACCGGGTAGGCACTGTAACCGGCCTGCCGGGGGGAAGCGTTTTGCTGCCAGAGACCCACTTGTCGCAAGAACGCACCCGCCAGTTCAATACCGGGCATCCGCTGCACCCGTTTACCCCGTAACCGCAGGTGCAACACCACTCCTGCCCCATCGGGGATCACCAACTCAGCCCGCCGAATTGCTGCCGCCAGTCGGGGATCTTGGGCCGCCTGCATCGTCATCTCCGCATTGAGGGTCACCACATGCGCCCCCTGCCCTGCCCTCAAGCATTCCCCCAACCAGTGGCCATAGTCAGTCGCCAGATGCACCGGCAAGCCCAGCACCGAACTCACGGCCAAGGGGTCCGGAGGTCGAACAACCTTAGTAAAGCTTGACATCAGTTTTTAGGAAGATTTAGTAGGGAAAGAATAAAAAACGTAACATTCTTGAGCGTTGCGTCTCTCATGATAGAGGACAGCCCTGCCTCTGAACAGGGGCAAGCCAAAGCGATCGGTTACCAGCCTAGTGACGGCAATTATCACAATGACCACACCGGGGTGGAAACGATCCGGACAATCCCTATCGTCGGCCCGACCTAGCGACGGCAGTTATCACAATGACCACACCGGAATCCGGTGGCCATCTCGGTGAAGCCGAAGGCTTGGAGCAAAAACTGCCACCGACAGTCACGGGTTCGGAAATAACGGATGATTTCGGTATGGGCTGTCCCCATTCCTGGAGCAGGTTGGCGCGGGCCGGGATGCAGTCGGTAGTGGAAGGGATCGGACCAGGTGAGTTGACCGGTACTGTGCAAAATGGCGAGGGCGATCGCGGCATCGGGAAATTGCTGGGTGACGGTCTGGATGCGGCCCTGGGGGGGGAGTTGGCCCATAAGTTGGGTGGCTTTTTGGTGCTGCGATCGCAGGCGATCGAGGAAAAACTGCTGGCGTTGTTTATCTTCCGAATCGAGCCAACCCGTCGGTTCACTAATTAACGCTAAGGCCGTGGCTGGTTGACCATCCCGGCCCGCTCGACCCACCTCTTGCACATATTCCGAGAGCAACAAAGGGGGATGAAAATGGGCCACCCAACGCACATCAGGTTTGTTGATCCCCATGCCAAAGGCTGAGGTACAAAGGACAAACGGGAGTTCGCCACGTAACCAGGCTTGCTCCAACTGGCGGCGGTGTTGGGGCGCGAGTCCGGCGTGGTAGGCTGCCGTGGTCAGGCCGTGTTGCGTCAGGCGATCGGCCAAGGCTTCAGCGTCCCGTCGGGTGCGGACATAGACCAAACCCGTTTGCTGCGGATGGGCATGAATAAATTGGCGAAGTTGCTGGTAACGTCCCCGTGGGGTCCAGGTTACCTGGGTTTTCAGTGTCAAATTGGCGCGATAGGGGTTGATCAAAAAAATCATGGGATCGATCAGTTGCAGCACTGATCGGATGATGGCCTGGGCATCAGGATTCGCTGTCGCCGTAAAGGCGGCGATCGGGATTTGGGTTCCAGCGGGTTTTGTGGCCAGCAGTGCCGATCGCACCGCCCCCAAGCGACGATAGGCAGGCCGGAACGTATCCCCCCACTGCACCAAACAATGGGCCTCATCCAGGATCAAACCGTTGATCTGGACCTGGGGTTGGCTCAGCACCGCCCAAACCGGTGGACTCAGTAGCGTTTCCGGTGAAAGGTAGAGCAGACGTACCTGTTGCTGTTGGATCGCGGCTAAGGTACGACGGCGATCGCCCGTCGCCAGTTCACTGTGCAGCAAAGCAGCCGGTAAGCCCCGTTGTCGCAATTCCTGCACCTGGTTTTCCATCAGGGCCACCAGCGGCGACACCACCAGCGTCAGGCCCGACTGCAACAACGCCGGCAATTGAAAGCAAATTGACTTCCCCCCGCCCGTCGGCATCACAATCAGCGCATCCCGGCGATCGAGCAAACACTGGATCACCTCCCCCTGGGGTACCCGAAATTGCTCATAGCCCCAAATCTGCCGAAATGCCGCCTGAACCTGCTCCCAACCGAGCGTGACCCCCTCTCGCATGACGATACACCCTGATCCCTAAACGGTACGATTTTATCGATCAGGGTTCCCGCCGATCGCGATCGTTGAGACGCAGCGATCGCTCACTTTACCAAAGCTTTAAAATGCCACCGAACGGCTCCATACCCAGGTTCATCCACCTACCCCCATCGCCTCGCAGTGTACAGTGGCATGGCAAGGGGAGCAGTGACCTACCCCCCATAAATCAGATGATCGTGACTAAAAGCGATCGTGACTAAAGGCGATCGTGACTAGAACCCACCCACCAGCGTGACTAAAGTCGCTACGCAAAACAGCCCAAAGGCCAAAGCCACAATCAAAGCATAGGGAGCATGGTTGATCTGATCCAGGTATTGATTAACATTCTTATCGGATTGCTCAGGTTGCCAGATCATCGGTTTCATCTTTTTATCCCTCGCTAATAATCGTTAGATATCGCGTAAAAATACCTATTTTCAATCCAAACAATAGATATTCCGACGCTGACTGCATCCTAGCATAGGCACTAAATCCTGGTTTACCAGCCCTCAAATGAGATATAAAATTTAATTGGGACGTTCAGAATATGACGATTTTGGATCAAATCGAAACGATTCTTCAGAATGCGCAAGCATGGGTAAAGCCGTCCTAGGGTCACCTAACGGTTAATCCACCAACCCCGATCGCAACGCCCGCACCGCCGCCTGGGTACGATCGCTCGCGCAAAGCTTATTCAGAATACTGCGCACATGGGTTTTGACCGTGCCCACCGTGATATAGAGCCTTTCCGCAATTTCCGCATTACTACAGCCGGCCACAATCAGTTCCAGCACCTCCAACTCCCGTTCCGTTAGCGGATCAGTGGCCAGGAGATCCGCATCGACTCCCGCTGGGTGGCGACTCACCGGGGGTGGCGATACCGGTTGATTGGCAGGACTAACTTGGCTTTGCTTCAGGACAATCCGGGCGATCGTCGGATCAATCCAGGCATTGCCCTCGTGGGTTGCCTGCAACGCCTCCACCAGCTTATCCATACTGATATCCTTCATGCAGTAGGAATCTGCCCCCGCCGCAAACGCCGCCAACACCGAAGACTCATTATCATGCATCGTCAGGATCAGCACCCGGCTGCTGGGCACCGCCTGCTTAATTCGGCTCGTTAACTCAATGCCATCGCGATCGGGCAAGCCAATATCCACCACCGCCACATCCGGCACCTGTGCCTGCACCACTGCCAATCCCCCATCCGCCGTGGCTGCTTCGCCAACCACCGTAATTCCCGATCGCTGTTGCAGCCCGGTCTTCCACCCCATGCGGGTGAGGTCATGGTCCTCAATCAGCACCACCCGAATTGTGTCCATCCTGGATGACTCCCCCGTGATTATTCGCCCGTAATCGCCAACGCCTCCACCCAAATATAGGGACAAATCCCGTTCGGTTTCACCTCAGCCTTCGGGGCTACATGGATAATCGACTGGAGCAGTTGCCGGAAATCCCCCGCCACCGTTGCCGACTCAATACTTGTCCGTTGGCCATCCCGAATCAGCCAACCGTCAAAGGGCAGGGAAAATGATCCTTCCAGAGCGCTTACCCCCGCATGGAGCGCGTGTAAATCATCAATCAAAACGACATTATCTGCTGTCGCCAAATCAAAGGCGGTGTCGTCGGCTGCTCCCTCAGAAAACACATGGAAAAAGTTTGGACTGACCGTCACCTTCGCCCCCATATTGGCATTGCCCGTGGGTTGCGTTTGCATCCGTTTCGCGGTCCCCGCACTGTGCAAAAAGCTGGTGAGAACGCCCTTCTGAATCAGAGGTACACAGCGGGTTGGCGTTCCCTCGCCATCAAAGTGGCTAACCGTAATATTGTCCGGATGGAGAGCATCATCGTTAACCGACAGCAGCGGCGACGCGATCGCCTTGCCCAGGGATTCTGGTGTCGATAGGCTTTGCTTGTCGAGAATACTTTGGGCATTAAACAGATTAGAAAACGCCCCCAACAAACTCAAAAATGCCTCTGGTGAAAACACCACCCGGTATTGTCCCGACGGGATTTTCGCATAGTCCAGATGACTCAGCGTCTTGTCAATCACCTCTTGCACACAGGCATCCACGGGCAACGTCTCTAAACTACGGGCAATGCGAAACCCACCGGCACTGCGGGGCTTTTTCCCCGCCACCTCGGTTTTGCTGTAGAGGTAGAGGGAGGTATAGGCGTTGCTTTCCTGCCGCTGGGCACCCTCGCTGTTGAAATAGAAACGATCGATTACCTGTTGTGATAGGCCATTGTAGGGCACACTGACGATCGCGGCATGGGCCGCCAGCAGCCGTTTCTCCGCCGCCAGCAACGTCGTGACCAGACGATCGATCGCAACCGGCGGCTCCTTCTGATTGGGCCATGCTGGGATCGGCTTCGTTGCTTCCGGACTGAAATCAGGAATATGCTCCTTCGCCCCAAAAAAACTCGCTTCCTGGGCCGTTTTGAGCGCCAGTTCCAGCCCGAGCGGGTCCACATCCGTCGTACTTGTGATCCCCACGGTACCCGCCTGGTTCCACACACGCACCGTCACCGAAGACCGGCTGGACGCTTCCACCTGTTTCGGTTCCCCCTGATCTACCTGGGCGCTACTTTCGTCAACCGTGGCCCCATAGACATCAAATTTAGCAATCCCCAGTCTCTCCGCAATCTGCTGAGCATGACTGGCCAGTTCTTCAACGTTTAACATATTGCGTATGGCCCAGGATTCTTAGCTGCTGGGTTGTGTCTAAGAGTATATCCCGTGCCATCCCCTCACCGCCCGACCGGAATGCTTATACTAAAACAGTGAAAGCACCCCATGACTGTTAAAGTATCCCGTGAAAGCACCCCCACCCCTGAGATAACCCACCGGCATCGCATTTTCCCGCTTGCCTCCCTCCCCGCTCCTCTCTTCCGCCACTCAAAGCCCACCACCCAACCCATGCCTCCCCTCGACCCGCACCTTCAACAAAAATTAATGGACCTCAAAACCCTCTTTGCGGAGATGGAGCGGGCACTGATTGCCTACTCTGGTGGTGTTGACAGTACGCTGGTGGCCAAAATTGCAGTGGATGTCCTGGGCGATCGGGCCTTAGCCGTCACCGCCGTTTCCCCCTCCCTGTTGCCAGAGGATCTGGAGGAAGCGCGGGTGCAGGCAGCCACGATCGGTATTAGCCACGAGGAAGTCACGACCCACGAACTCGATAACCCCAACTATGCCGCCAACCCCGTCAACCGCTGCTATTTTTGCAAAAGTGAGTTGCACGACACCCTCAAACCCCTCGCCCTCGCCCGTGGCTATCCCTACGTGGTGGATGGGATCAATGCCGATGATCTGCAAGACTACCGACCGGGTATCCAAGCCGCCCGTGAACGCGGTGCCCGATCGCCCCTGGCAGAGGTGGGCATGAGTAAGGCGGAAGTCCGGCAACTGTCGGCATGGCTGGGGTTGCCCTGGTGGGACAAACCGGCCCAACCGTGCCTGAGTTCCCGGTTTCCCTACGGCGAAACGATCACGATCGCCAAACTTCAGCGAGTCGGGCGGGCCGAATACTACCTACGGCAATTGGGCTATCGAACCGTGCGCGTGCGATCGCAGGGGGACACGGCCCGGATTGAGTTACCGTCAGAAGAATTGCAGGCGTTTATAAACACCACGGATCTGGCGGCGTTGGTTACCACCTTTCAAGCCTTAGGGTTTGTGTATGTGACGCTGGATTTGGAAGGGTTCCGCAGTGGCAAGCTGAATCAGGAGATTTCCCCGTAGGGGCGGGTTAGAGCCAAGACTGTCCGCGTAACCCATCCCCTTCATAAACCCGCCCGTCTGGCGAGATTGCGTTGCAAGTGAGGAGATTGGTTTTGGTCATCATGGCAGGCAGGCTGCCCGCCCCACAATCCTCTATGGGAGCTAGTCTCATAGTAAGATTGATGGGACATCCGGTATTGATAGGATACATTCGCAGGAGTTGGGGGAGTATGGCCACCGTTGAACCCACCGATGAACCCACCGAACCAGGGGAATTATTGGATATTGACGCGGTGCAAAAACTCTTGCATCGATCGCGGGCCTCGATTTACCGCTACACCAATACGGATCGTAAAACCCTTAACCCGCCCTATAATCCCCAGCTATTAAACCCAGAGTATCGGCAGCACAAGCGGGAGCCGTTGTTATTTCACCCCAATGAAGTGGCCCGCTTTGCCAGGGATGTGCTGGATTTGCAACCCGTGACGATCCAGGTTCACCCCAGCGTCCCCGATCGCACCGAGGAACTGCTGAGCGCGATTCTGGCCGAACTGCAAAGTCTGCATCAAACCTTGAAGTCCCAGTCGTAGCGGGTCGGTCATGGCTAACCCCGCCGGTTTACTGGCTAATGGCATTCACCACGCAAACCGGTTGGATTTGTTGAACATAGCGGACCTGACGTGGGACCCAATAGCCGTAAGCGGTATAGTAGCCCCCGGAGACGACCGGGACATAAACGGTGTGGTAGTAGCAGGTGGTTATAGCCGCTGCTGGTTCTGCGGTTAGCAAAGCGGCTCCAGCCGTCGTCATGGCCGCTAGCCCCGTCAAAAGGGTTTGGGTGAGTGTCGTTTTCATATACGTTTCCATGCCTGTATCGTGATGAAGCGTTGATTGCGAAAGTGAGTCATTCAGCGAATTCGCCATGCAGTCATGCAGCCATCAGGCAGTGTCTAGGGCCTCAGCCTCAGCCTGCTGCGGAAGCGGTTTCCTGGGCTGGGGTGCTGAGTGCTTGTTTCCTAGTGTCGCGATCGCGGCCCCCTTGCACCTCCTGCTGATTGGTGAATCAGGCTCACGCCATCGGATGACCCCAGTGGGCATGGCGACCCTCCTCATTGCCACCCCTGCTTCGACCGAAACCCCCTGGACTTGCCCCAGCATACAGACAGCCCCCAGAGCACATACTGAGAAATCGATCGCCCCTGTTCTTCTCCCAATGGGTTGAATTCAGAGCAAGTTATCGGGACCCCAATCTGACCCTAGACCAGGGACTTCTTCACATTTCTTAATGTTCAATGCTTTTCTTGTGAAGTTGCGATCGATCCCCGCCTGGTAGGCTTTTCGCCGAAGTCGTGGGGGCATGACCGCCCTGGGACTATCCCAATTGACCGCCAGCGATCGTTGAAAAGTATTTGTAGTTTTGTATACTTAAGTTAACAAATCGATAATTCATGCGCTATTTTTCAGGAGCACTCCATACCATGCAATGTTTCCGTGGGTTGAGGTCTTAAATATTTTTTAGCTTTTTCGCTGAAAGGAGAGTATTCTGGCCAGCCCTTCCCGGCCCCCAACGGTGATGACACACTTCCATTAGAGCAGAGCACCATTAGAGCAGAGCACCATTGGAACAGAGCACCATTAGAACAGAGCACCATTAGAACAGAGCACCATTAGAGCAAGGTAGAGGTACAAGTTAGTGACCCGGCATCCACTTGACTCGCTACGAGGTTACGACGCGGCAGCGATCGCCCGTTACTGCTACGCCCGTCCCTGGCTGGTGATTTGGCGCACCCTTAACATTATTTGGGGGTTTTTGGGCTTCCTGCTGGGGCTGCAATGGGATCGCCTGACTGGCCAAACCGTGAGCCACAAAACGATGCGGGCGGTGCAGTTGCGCCAACTGCTCACCCGTCTGGGGCCCACGTTCATCAAGGTGGGCCAAGCCCTGTCCACCCGACCCGATCTGATCCATAAGGATTTCCTGGAAGAACTGGTCAAGCTTCAGGATCAACTGCCCCCCTTCCCCACGGACACCGCAATGGCCTTGGTCGAGGCCGAACTTGGCCAACCGATCGCCGACATTTTTAGCAGCATCTCCCCTACCCCGGTTGCTGCTGCGAGTTTGGGACAGGTCTACCGCGCCAAGCTGCACACGGGCGAACCCGTTGCCTTAAAGGTCCAGCGTCCCAACCTTCTGCCGGTCCTCACCCTAGACCTGTTCCTGATGCGTTGGTCAGCGGGGTGGCTGTCAGCCATCTTGCCGCTGAATTTGGGTCATGACTTGCGCCTGATTGTCGATGAGTTTGGCATCAAGCTATTTGAGGAAATTGACTACCTGAATGAGGGCCGCAACGCCGAGAAATTTGCCGATAATTTTCGCGATCATCCCCAGGTGAAGGTGCCCCGGATCTACTGGCGATACACTACGTCACGGGTGTTGACCCTGGAGTGGATCGATGGCATCAAGATGACGGGCACCGAGGAAATTCGAGCAGCGGGGCTGGAGGTGAATGAAATTATCCGCATCGGGGTGACCTCCGGGTTGCAGCAATTGCTGGAATTTGGCTTTTTCCACGCCGATCCCCATCCCGGCAACTTGTTTGTCCTATCCGTGAGCGATCAGGAGCCAGAGGTCTTGGGTCGCTTGGCCTATATTGACTTTGGCATGATGGACCAACTGGATGAGGCGACGAAGGAAACCCTGGTGGATGCCTTGGTGCATCTGATTAATCAGGAATACCAAGCCCTGGTGACAGATTTTGTCAAGCTGGGATTTCTGGCCCCCAATACGGATATTCGCCCGATCGTCCCAGCGTTGGAAGCAGTGCTGGGCGACATTATGGGGGAAAGTGTACGGGACTTTAACTTCAAGACGATTACCGATCGCTTCTCGGAGTTGATGTTCGATTATCCCTTCCGGGTGCCGGCCAAGTTTGCCCTGATTATTCGATCGCTGGTCACCCAGGAGGGGTTGGCCCTGAGCATGAACCCCAATTTCAAAATTGTGGAAGTGGCCTATCCCTATGTGGCGCGGCGGCTCTTACAAGGGGAATCGCCCCAGTTACGCCGCCGCCTCCTGGAGGTCCTCTTCCGCGATGGTCGCTTCCAGTGGCAACGCCTGGAAAACCTGCTGAAGATTGCCCGCACCGATCAAAGCTTTGACTTGCTGCCCACGGCCCAACTTGGCTTCCAATACCTGATGTCAGAGGAGGGACGCTATCTGCGACGGCAGTTGCTACTAGCCCTGACGGAGGACGATCGTCTACACACGGAGGAAGTGCAGCGGCTTTGGGGTTTAATCAAGGAAGACCTGCGGCCTGAGCGGTTGTTCAGTTCAGCCTTGGGGGCACTGACGGAGTTTTCCCTGGAAGGGGCGGCGGCTTTCCTGCCGACGATGGCTCCCCTGAGCGCTTTGCAAAATGCGCTGCGTTAAAGGCCCCCGATGAAAGGTCCCTTGCAACCGGGTAGAGCTAACTGGCGAGGCCGCTCCTTCGTTAATGTATTCCTGGCGTTGTTTTGTATTGACTAACTAAGTTTTGTATTGACTAACTAAGAGGTTGTCTGCGTGTATTATCTTGCCGATCCCCCGTATTTCCTGTTCTTAGCTGGTTTATTGATTGGGATGACCTCTGGTGCAGCCTTTGAAGGTACCCTCAAGCAATCGGTGCAGGTGTGGGCTAAGCATCGTACCACGGCGAACCTTGCCGCTGTGCGCAGTTTTAAGCTCTTTTTCTGCTTCCTGGGTATCTGCTTGGGTATTGCGCTCTTCCTGGCGGCTGGGTTACAAATCTTTGGGTTTCCTGCCGAGTTGTCCTACGTGATTGCGCTGCCCCTGACGTTATTGACCGCCGCCTTGGTCTGGGGCCAATTGGGTAAGATTTTGCTGCAATTGGAACGGGGTGGCTCCCAAGCCCTGGATTTGGATTCCCTGAGTTAGCGGCTGCTGGCAACGGACGATCGCGCTTAAAACGGTGACGACGAACCTTCCCCACCACCACCAGTGGCGGTGGGGATCAAGCCTGGGGAGGGTGAGGCCGTGTTGCCCCCATTCTATGGGAGTCGGGATATCCTGAAGGAAGACAAACTGACCGGATAAAGTGAGCAGGCATGAAGGCAACCCCTCGGTTTGGCAAAACTGGGTCAATCTGCCCAGTCACAGAGAAGCGGGCCGCTGCCCACGCGCCCAGACCTCGCCCTCTCCGCCTTAGCACAGCTTTGGTTGAAGTATGCAACCCTTGACAGCCATGATCTCCAAAGTCAATCGGCAGGGAAAAACCGCGATACGCCAAAGGCGTCGCGAAGCTATCGTGACCACCCGCTGCGGTCCTGCCATGCGCCCCCCGATCGCCCAATCAGCGTTCTTAGTCCTGAGCCTACTATTGGGGATTACCGAGGTTGGAATCCTGATCCTAGGGGGGGGACAAGCTGCGATCGCCCAGGCCCTGTCGGCTCCAGTCCCCACGACCTCCCCCTTGCCCGGTACCCGCAACCTGGAACAACTATTGCAACAGATCAATACGGGCCAAGGCCAGGGCCAGCCTCGCCCCACGGCTCCAGTCACCGTTGCCCCGCCGGTCGCCCCCCCGGCAGCCACCCCGACCCTGGGTGAAATCTATCGTTTGGGACCGGGGGACGTGGTCAAGATCGAGATTTTTGATCTGACTGACTATAGTGGCGAGTATCAAATCCTGGTCGATGGGTCCCTCACCCTGCCTCGGATTGGCCGGGTCATGCTGGCGGGTTTGACCCTAGAGGAAGCCGGTCAATTGCTGACCGCCCGCTTCTCGGAAACTTTTGTGCAACCCATCACTACCGTGGCCCTAGCCAAGGCGCGTCCCCTGCGGTTAGCCGTTAGCGGCGAGGTCACCCGTCCCGGTTCCTATAACCTCAATATTGCCGAGGGGGCACTCTATCCCAGTGTTACCGATCTGTTGAAGGAGGCGGGTGGGATTACCCAGTATGCCGACTTACGCAATATCCGTATCCGCCGGTCCCAAGGAATGGGGCAATCCCAAACCCTGAATGTCAACCTTTGGGATTTACTGCTGACGGGCAACCTTGAACAGGACATAACGCTGCGGGATGGCGACAGCCTGATCATCCCCAAAACTACAGTTGCCCCTGACGAAATCGCCGCCCTGGTGGCCGCGAATATTTCACCCGACACAATTAAGATCGGGGTGATTGGCGAAGTGAAAAAGCCAGGGGTGTTAGAGGTTCCGCCCAACACCTCCCTGAATCAGGCCCTACTGGCGGCGGGCGGCTTTGATCCCCGACGGGCAAAGCGAGGGTCGGTGCGGTTGCTGCGGCTGAATCCCGATGGGACAGCGACCGATCGCCGCATTGATGTGGATTTTGAGAGCGGTATCAACGATCGCACGAATCCGATCCTGCGCCCCAATGATGTGGTGTTGGTCAGTCGATCGGGCCTAGCCAGTTTCGGCGACACAATGGAATCCCTCCTCGGTCCTTTGGCCCGCATGATTGGGACGACCCTGTCACTATCGAACTTTATCTTTCAGGTGTTTGGAGGATACTAGCTGATCACACAAGGAACGCACAATAGACACACAATAAATCACACAATAAATTTTGCGACGTTCGGCGGGACAACTTCAGGCGCAATGGACTAAAGCCCATAGTCGGGTTCTGTCAAATTTAATTTAGCAGGTTCGATCAAACAGAGCATAGCCCAGAAAAATGATTAAACGTATTGGTCGTCGCCAAATTGACAGAAGCTGATTAATCCTTCACTTTAGGAATGACAGACAACTAGCAAGGGGGCAAGATTGCTGCGTTACTGGAGGCGTCTCCCATTTACTGTTCTCAAAACCGATATTATTCTTAAGATAGTAGGCTTGCAACTTCAATGGCTGTGCGTGTAAATCTGACCAGTCGGCAACAACACATCCTCTGGGCAACAGTGCGGCACTATATTGCGACCGCTGAACCCGTAGGCTCAAAAGCCCTAACCGAGGAGTTTGACTTTAAGGTGAGTCCAGCCACGGTTCGCAATGCGATGGGGGTCCTGGAAAAGGCCGGACTGCTCTATCAACCCCACACTTCGGCGGGACGGGTCCCCTCAGACTCTGGCTATCGGATCTATGTCGATCACCTGCTCACCCCATCAGAGGCCCAAGCCCATCAGGTGTATTTGCAGTTATCGCAACACCTGGGGCGACAGGGGATGAGCCTAGAGGCTTTACTGCGCGGGGCAGCCCACCTGTTAGCACGGCTCAGCGGCTATATCACCCTGATCACCTTGCCCCAAACTTCAACGGCCTCCATTCGCCATTTGCAATTGGTCCAGGTCGATCCGGGCCAGGTGATGCTGATTGTGGTGACGGATAGCTATGAAACCCAGTCGGTGGTGATCGATTTACCCCGATCGCGTGAGTCCGGGGGGCTAGTGCCACCCTTTGAACTAGCCGATCCAGAGGCGATCGACCATGAACTCAAAATTTTGTCGAATTTTCTGAATCAACGTTTGCGGGGGCAGCAGTTGACCACCCTGAGTACGATGAAGCCCCAGGCATTGGATCAGGAGTTTGCCCAATATGCGGATTTCCTGCGGATGCTGGTCTCGCAACTGAAGTCATTGGCCCAATCCTGGACCGCTGCGCCCGTACTCATTGCCGGGGTATCGGAGGTCTTGCGGCAACCCGAATTTTCCGAGTTGGAGCAGGTGCAAATGCTGATGCAGTTGTTGGAAGAACACCAGGAGCAACTGTCGCCACTCATTTTTGAAGCATCGGAAGACACTCTACCCGCAGGACGGGTGACGGTGCGTATCGGCACAGAAAATCCCCTAGAGCCAATCCGAACCTGTGCGCTGGTTTCGTCTACCTATCATCGGGGGGCGGTACCCGTCGGCAGTGTGACGGTCTTGGGACCCACGCGAATGGTTTATGAAACGGCGATCGCGACGGTGGAGGCAGGGGCCACCTATTTGTCGGAATCGTTACGGTAGCCTGTCGGGACGATCGTATCTCCTGGGTTAACGCTTATCCAATCATTCACAGCACTAAACGAACCCATTGCTTAACATTTGAAGCATGGCCTCTACACAGCCCGTCATGATACAGCCCCTAACACAAGTGGGGGGTAGCCTCAACCCGATCGTTTAGCAATACTGCGACCCATGTCGGTGCTTGCCAGCGATCGCGTCAGATAACTACCCCCAACGTGCTAGTTAGGCAGTTGGGCGAGATCGCCCAGCTTTGTCTTCTAGCTGGCTACCTGGCGACGGCGACGGCTATAGGCTAAGCCAGCCCCAGCCAATGCTAACCCCAACATAGTTGTCGGCTCTGGGACACCGGCTGATCCCCCAATAATCTTATAGTCGGGACCATTGTAGCTGGGTTGGCCTGTCACTCGAATCCAGCGGATCGGCTCTGTGACCCCCAACTCGGCGAGCCGAATACCCCGCGAACCGACGGGTTGCGCCCCCACAATTTCCGTTGTGTCGAGGTCAAACCCGGCGTAATCAAAGTCACCACTGAACAGACTCAAGGCCGTTCCAATCAGATTGCGATCTTTGTCTAGGGCTTGAATTTGTATGCGGCTGTTCATCCCCCGCTCCCAGAAGAAGAGGGACTCAATCCTCCTGTCAAACCTGAAGTCGATCGTGAATTTGCCTCTATCTTCCGTATCAACAATATTGTTCAGGTTGAGGTTGCCGAGGATAGCCACTAGATCGTCAGGCGTCGGATCTTCCACCGCAGTCCCGTCCGCATTATCGCCATGATCGGAACTAGCGGCTCCCGAATTACCCCCGGTGTAGGGCGGCTTGAACACAATCTTAGCTTTGTCAATCAGGACAAAGTCCGTGAAGGTGATCCCATCAAATTCAACCGACTCCAGCCAAATATTGCCCTGAGGTGGACCGCCAGTACTATCCGTTGAATAGTTGGTCGTAAAGGAAAATGCTTGGGCCGAGGGGGCTGCACCCACCAGGGCCATTGTGGTGGTGGTTGCTG
>Ga0209207_1000149_pt1 | contig 52182 bp, 53 predicted proteins | sample SaghotsprinmetaG_FD_184140 | JGI IMG/M metagenome (GOLD analysis project Ga0209207, IMG submission 184140) | Hot spring microbial communities from South Africa to study Microbial Dark Matter (Phase II) - Sagole hot spring metaG (SPAdes) (version 3) | ecosystem: Environmental > Aquatic > Thermal... | reverse complement strand
TCCGGGAGCGGATCAAGGCTGGCAAGCGCATGCGTGGCCGGTTGCACCGTTGGGCGTGGCGGCAGTTGCAGGCCTTCGTCGAATACAAGGCCAAAGCAGCGGGCATAGCGGTCGAGTACGTCAACCCAGCCTATACCAGCCAGACCTGCTCGCGTTGTGGAGGGTTGGGGAAGCGCTCGAAACACCGTTTCGAGTGCCCTCACTGTGGTCTCCGGGCGCACAGCGACTTGAATGCAAGTCGAAACCTTGCCCGGATTGGCGAGACGGCCGTTTCGCCAAGGGCGGCTGTAAATACGCCTGATGTTGGGAATGTATGAGCAACCATGTCCGCGTTTCACAATAAAGCCTGCGACTTCAGTCGCGGGTTATTTACTCTGGCATCCTGACTTTCTCGAGAGAGACCCATGAGCCGTCTGTTCGCAGTGCTGGTAGGTCTGTTGGCGTCCGTCATGGCGGCGGCCAACGGCGGAGCGCGTTTCGACAGCCGCACGAGCATACTCGAGCTGCCCGAAGTGACCGTCGATCAGACGACGGTGATCCACGATCTGCAATTGCAGCTGCTGCCCGGACGGCCCTGGTCGCTGTTCTCGGTTGGTACGACGCGCGCCGGCACGCCCTATCCGCTGACGACGCAGATCGTCGACTTTCCCGGCTATCTGACCAAGGATACGGTTTTTCGCCTGGCGAACGGCGATCTGTGGAGCGGCTGTGCCGCCTTTACCGCCAATGCGCCGCTCGCCGAGAAGACGCCGACGGTTACCATCTACCGGACCGCAGCGGATGAATACCGTCTGCAGTTTGCCAACAGTGCCGTGGCGTGCATGCCCCAGCCGCTGAATCAGATCAGCGGCAGCGCGAGCGCGGCTGCCTTCTCCGTCCAGCCGCCGGCGCTCGTTGGTCGGCCGGGCGAAATCCTGCAGTTCATCGTCGGCGGCGGTGTACCACCCTACACCGCCGTCGCCGCCAACCCGGCCATCCTGCTGGTACGCACGCCCTCGTTCAGCGGCGTGAGCGGTTCGGCCCAGCTCACGGCACAGACCGGCGAGACCGCCTTGTTGCTCAGCGATGCTGCCGGTCATCTGCTCATGGTGCCGGTGACGAACAGCGCCCCGGCAACGCCGCCGAGCGTCCCGCTGACCATCACCCCGGATCTGCTCGAGGCGAGCCGCGGAGACCGTCTGGTCTTCGCCATTGCCGGGGGGCTGCCGCCCTATCTGGTTGCATCGACGAACACAGCGCTGCTCGCCGTGCGCAGCATCAGCGCCGATGCCCAGATGCCGCGCGCCACGGTCACCGTCGAGGCCTTGGCCAGCAGCGGCAACGCGCGCCTCGTGGCGGTCGATGCCAGCGGCGCGACGGTCAGCGCCACGATCCGCATCGCGGCGACCGGCGGCCCGGCCTCGCCGACGGCGCTTACTTTGACGCCGCAGGCGATCGAGGCGCGTCAGGGCGAGCAGCTGACGCTGGCCATCAGCGGTGGCGTCGCCCCCTACCAGGTCACCTCGTCGCAGCCGGGGCTGGTCGCGGTGCGCGCGGTGCAGCAAGACGCACTGGCGGGGCGGGCCAGCGTCACGCTTGACGTGCTCGGCGTCACCGGCAGCGCGCAGATCACGGTCATCGATGCCCAGGGCCAGGTGGTCGGCGTACCGGTGAGCATCGTCGCCGCCGGGCCTGTCTCGGCCGAGCCGCTCAGTCTGTCGCCGGCCAGCCTCATCGGCCATCCGGGTGAGCAGCTCGTCGTCGGCATCGCCGGTGGCGTTGCCCCCTACCGCATCACGCTCTCCCATCCCAGCCTGATGAGCATCGCCGGCCTCGAAGTGGATGCGACCAGCGCGCGTGCCAGCGTCACGCTGCGCCTTGCCGAGGCGGTTGGCGAAGGAACGATCACCGTCTTGGCCGCCAACGGCGCGGCCATCAGCGCGCCGGTGCGCATCGTGCCTGGGCCGGTCTCGGCGCAGGCGCTCAGCGTGCGCCCGGCGAGCATCACCGCCGCCTTCGGCAGCGCCACCAGCTTCGCCATCGCCGGCGGCGCAGCGCCCTACACGGTCGCTTCGTCGAACAACGCCGTCGTCGTCGTGCGTCGCGTCGAACAGAACAGCCAGGCGGCGAGTGCCGTCGTCGGCCTCTACATCAGCGGTCGCGGCAGCGCCTACATCACCGTCACCGATGCGGCGGGACACAGCGCCGAGGTGTTAGTGGTGGGCGAATGAGACCACCCCGAAGAACTCGCTGCACTCGTTCCGAAAACGCTGAAGGAAGCGAAAGCCGTAAGCAGGAGGAAGCAGAGGGCGCGCGGCGCGCAGCGACCACAGTCTAACGTTAGGCGAGGGAGCGAGCGCCGCGCGCCTTGCACTGCATCCTGCTCGCCGGTTTTTCAGCGCCTCCCTTGGCGTATATCTGGCTCGCGCAGGCCGGTCCCTGCAAAGCAAAAGGGGTTGGCGACCGAGGTGCCAACCCCTTCATTCGATCGGGCTGGGGAGGAAGGATTCGAACCCTCGTATGCCGGAATCAAAATCCGGTGCCTTAACCAACTTGGCGACTCCCCAACGACTTCGCGCTCTCGCCGTCCTGCTGGCTTCTTTGTTAAGAAGTGCATTTTGCGCATTCCCGGTGCCGTTGTCAAGGCTCGGCGGAGCTCACCGGCACGGGAGAAGTGGAGGAAGCGCGGAGAGCGGCGCGGGTACATCCATCGCTGCATTGCGCGCCGTACGCACCTTACGCTGCATTCCGTTCGCGGGGTTTTTTCTGTTTCATCAGCCAGCGGCCAGCGTCGCCAGTGCCGCTTCAGGCGTGAGCAGGCGAAACAGGCCGTTCAGCCGGTCGCGCCGCGCCAGGCGCAACAGCGCCTTGTCGGCCGTGATCAGCCAGTCGGCGCCACCGTCACGGGCCAGTTCGAGGAATTTCTGGTCATCGCGGTCGGCGCAACGCGGCAAAGGCGCCTGGCTGATCGGTGGGTGCGGGGGCAGACCGGCCAGCGCCAGCCAAGTGGCGAGCAGCGCTTGCTGCCGCTCCTGTGCTAGACCAAAGGCCGGGTAGGCCAGCACCCGACGCAGTTCCTCACTGCTTGCCTCGCTGCGCAACGCCCTCAGCCGGCCAGCGGCGATGGCTTCGATGAACGGCCGGTACCGGCTGTCGGCGAAGACGAAGAGCGCAACCAGAACGTTGGTGTCGAAAACGACGATCGGCGCTTTCATCGCCGTTACCGGCACGAGCGGGAATCTGCCCGATTCAGCTCGCCGTCTTTTGTTGATCGAGACGAAACTTGACATAGGAGCCAGGCGCATCTTCGAGCACGCCGAGCTTGCCGGAGACGGGGTCGCGCGCCGGCACCTGCTGGTCGTCCAGCGCCGTGATCCAGGACTGCCAGTCGTTCCACCATGATCCGGCCTGCTGCGTCGTGCCGGCGAGCCAGTCATCGGCACTCTCGGGCAGGGCATCGTTGCGCCAGTAGCCGTATTTGTTCGCTGCCGGCGGATTGACGATGCCAGCGATGTGGCCGGAGCCGCCGAGCACGAAACGCACCGGGCCGCTGAATAGGCGCGCGCCGAGATAGGTGCTCTTCCAGGGGGCGATGTGATCCTCGATGGTCGACACGAAGTAGCTTGGCGTCTTGATTTTGCGCAGATCGATCGGCACGCCGGCGAGCGTGATGCCACCGGGGTCTTTGAGCCGGTTTTCCAAATACATGTTGCGCAGGTAGAAGCTGTGCATCTTGTAGGGCATGCGCGTCGAATCGGAGTTCCAGTAGAGCAGGTCGAACGGGAACGGATCCTTGCCCATCAGATAGTTATTGACCACGAACGACCAGATCAGATCGTTGGCGCGCAGCATGTTGAAGGTTCCGGCCATCTCGGCACCTTCGAGGTACCCACGCACCTCCATCTTACGTTCCAGCGCCGCGATCTGCTTCTCGTCGATGAACACACCCAGTTCGCCGGGGATGGAGAAGTCGAGCATGGTGGTGAAGAAGGTGGCCGAGGCGATGCGCTTGTCGCGTTTGGTCGCCAGATAGGCCAGCGTCGAGGCGAGCAGCGTACCGCCGAGGCAGTAACCGATGGTATTGACCTCCTTCTCCCCGGTTTGCTCACAGACCTTGTCGAGCGCGGTGACGGCGCCTTCGAGCATGTAATCCTCGAAGCTCTTGTCGGCGAGCCGGGTATCGGGATTGACCCAGCTCATGCAAAACATGGTATGCCCCTGATCGACGGCCCACTTGATGAAGCTGTTCTTCTCGCGCAGATCGAGGATATAGTACTTGTTGATCCACGGCGGCACGATGAGCAGCGGCCGCTTCCACTGCTGGGCCGTGCTCGGTGTGTACTGCAGCAACTGCATCAATTCGTTCTGGAAGATCACCTTGCCGGGCGTCGTCGCGACATTGCGGCCGAGTTCGAAGGCCGTCGTGTCGGTCATCCGGACACGCAACTGGCCATCGCCCTCTTCGATGTCGCGCAGCAGGTTGTTGAACCCCTTGAGCAGATTCTGGCCGTGGCTCTTCACCGTCTCGCGGAACACTTCCGGATTGGTGAAGGCGAAATTCGAGGGCGAGATGGCGTCGATGAACTGGCGGGTATAGAAATTGACCTTCTTCTGCGTCGCCTCGTCCAGCCCTTCGACATTGCTCACCGCGTCGTGGATGTGGCGCGCGGTGATCAGATAGGATTGCTTAATGAAATCAAACAGGAAGTGCTGCTCCCATTCCTCGTCCTTGAAGCGGCGATCGCCGCTTACCGGCGCCGCCACGGGCGGCGCCTGCATGCCCATGAAGCGCAGCATCGAGTGTTGCCAGAGCGAGAAGTAATCCCAGACCAGATTCATCTGCGCCTGTGCCAAACGATAGGGATTGGCCAGTATCTTGGCCATCATCTCCATGAAGGCCTGGGCTATCCCGAGTTCGTCGGCCAACGGTTTGGCACCATGCTGTATCTGGCGCTGGCCGTGTTCGGCGATCAGCTTGGCGGCGCGCTGCGCCACTTCGGCATAGGTCTTGGCGATTTCTTTCGGGTCCGGCAGCGGCAAACGCTGCTCGTCGGTAGATTGCGACATCGTTGGACTCCACGTGGACGACGGATGGGGCGCAAGCCCACCCCCATCGTCCGCTGGTGCGGACACCTCTGCGAGAGGCAGCCTGGAACGACGCTTTGGGGAGCAGGCCTGCCGGCGGCAATTGCCCGTGCGGGCGAAATCTGCTTTACTGGCGCACCCCATTGTAGCGCAGCCCATTGATGCGGTGCACCACCGCGCCTGGCGCCGCCATTCCCTTCGTTTGAGCGCAGCGCACGATCATGACCGCGACCATCCTGACCGAGACCGACGCTGGCGTCGGTCTTTTGACCCTCAATCGTCCCGAAGAAGGTAACCGACTGGACGCCGGCATGCAGTTGGCGCTCTATGATGCGCTGTCCCGCTTGCAAGCCGATCGCCAGGTACGGCTGGTGATCGTCGGTGCTCAGGGCCGCGCTTTTTGTCACGGCGCCGCCACCTTGGCCGCCTCGTCGATCGAAGCGCTGCAGCGCTTCCCCAAGCCTCTTTTGGCGCGCGTGCAGGGTGAGGCCATCGGTTTCGGTTGCGCACTCATCGCCGCCTGCGACATCGCACTGACGACCTTCGACGCCATGTTCAGGTTGCGCGGCACGTCCGCTCTCTCCGGCAGTGAACGCCGGCTGCTGGCCCAGGCGATGGGTGAGCGACAGGCGCGGCGCTTGATGCTCACTGGCGAGGCGCTCTCGGCCATCGAGGCCCGTCGCCTTGGACTCGTCCATGAAGTCGTCGCCGACGAAACGGCACTCGACGATGCGCTGGCCGGCCTCGTCGCAGCCATCCTGGACAACGAAGAGGGCTGGCTGCGCCTGCTCAGCGGCGAACGCGGAGAACTGCTGTGCAACTCGTCCTGATCAGTGGTCTATCCGGCTCAGGCAAGTCGATCGCCCTTGCCGCGCTCGAGGATTCCGGCTACTACTGCGTCGACAATCTGCCCGCGCTGCTTCTGCCTCAGCTCGTGCGGCAACTGGAGGACGATGGCTATGCCCAGGTCGCCGTGGCCATCGACATGCGCGGCGGCAAATCTACCGCCGCGCTGCCGCTCGTGCTGCGCGATCTGGCCCGTCTGCCAAACATGGCGCTGCGCTTCGTTTTCCTCGATGCACGTGATGAGGTGCTGATCCAGCGCTTTTCCGAAACACGGCGTCGCCACCCGTTGGCGACGGGTGATATCACGCTCGCCGAGGCCATCGCAGCCGAACGGACGGCACTCGAACTGCTCATCCCGCTTGCGCATCGCATCGACACCAGCCATCTGCGTCCGAATGCGCTGCGCGGCTTCGTGCGCGAACTGGCCGCTGCTCCGGCAACCGAGGGCCTGACCCTGCTGTTCCAGTCTTTCGGCTTCAAGTACGGCCTGCCCCTCGATGCCGATCTGGTCTTCGACGTTCGCTGCCTGCCCAACCCGCACTACGATCCGCAGCTGCGCCCGCTCACCGGTCGCGATGCTGCAGTGATCGACTTCCTCGCCGGGCAGACTGATGTCGAGGCCATGTTCGCCGACATCGAGCGCTTCATTGCCACCTGGCTGCCGGCTTGGCTACGCGAGAACCGCTCCTATCTGACGGTCGCGCTGGGTTGCACCGGCGGCCAGCACCGCTCGGTTTATTTCGCCGAGCGGTTGGCTGCCGCCTTCCGCGACCGTTTGCGCGTACTGGTACGACATCGCAACCTGCTTCACTGAGCCCCAGCAAGGCGAACCCCTCCCCAGCCCGGATGGCGACGCCGTGCCGGCGGCACTGACTTTCGGGGTTTGCAGCAGCGGACACCACACTGGATCAGACTGGGTACCACTCGATCAGCGGCAGCCATTCAGTGGTGTGCCGGGTGAAATACCTCCGCCAGATTTTGCGCATCGAGCAACCGGTCCAACCACGCTTCGATCTGACCGATGTCCGCTTGCCGGATGCGCTCTTCGAGCTCATCCGGCAAAGGACCAAAACGACGCACGAGCAGCCGGCACAGACTGGCCGCCTCGCCTTCCTGCCGGCCTTCCTGCCGGCCTGCCTGCCGGCCTACCAGCATCCCTTCCTGCCACCCTTCTTGCTTGGCGTTCCGCTTGGCGATGCGCACGATGCTGAGTTCGTAAGGCATGAATGTTCTCCCTTCTTTAGTTTGGTCGATCTCTTGCCACAAGCGTTGCTCCAGGCCTTGTGGCAGTTGCATCAGCCAGTCGACGACGGCGAGAAAATCGACGATGCGTTGCTTGTCCCAATCCCGCCGCAGCAGCCGGCGCATCAAACCGAACTTCGCGGCATAGCGGGCCTCTTCATCCCTGCGCGTGGCGCGCGTCTTCAGATGCGCGACGGTCATGAGCGCGAATGGATTATGGCTTTCTTCCAGTTCATCCTGCAAGTTGGCGTAGTCGAGCAGTTTCACTGACCGATAGCGGTATTCGAGCACGACGCCGAGCACATCCTGACGGTAGGGCTCGGGACGCCAGTGCTCATCCTCGTCGGCCAGCACGACGAAACTGGCCACCGGCACATCGTGTTTGTCGTACAGCCGGTACTGATAGGTATAGACCCGTTTGGGCAATTGTCTATCGGGCGTACCCTGCACTTCGACATGAATGCACACGTACTGCTCCTGGCCATCCAGACGCCAAACTAGCATTGCGACATCGGCGTAACGCTGGCCCAGCGTTGCATCCTGGACGATGGGCCGCAGTTCGCTGGACAAGGATTCGTAGCCGCGCGTCCAGTCGATGCCAGCATGGGCCTCGGGAAAGTAAAAGGCCATAAATTACTCGAAGGCATGCTCGATGGCCTCCTTCCACGGGCTGTCGTAGTCGTCGCCTGGCGTTGCATCCATCACCAGATTTTACGGCGCCAAACGGACACGGTCGGGGCCACTGTCCTGCCCGCCGATCGAACGTACACGCCGTGCCAGCCGGGCTGACTTTCGCACTGGCAACACTTACTCACTCCCAGCTCACCACATCGGCATTCTCGCCCTCGCCGCCCTCGCGCCCGTCGGCGCCGTAGGAAATCAGGTCATATTCGCCATGCTCCCCCGGCGAGGTGTAGGCATAAGGATTGCCCCAGGGGTCTTTTTCGACCTTCTTCTTCAGATACGGTCCCATCCAGCGCATCGCCTTGTCGCCATCGGCTGGTTTGCTCCACAGGACCGCCAGGCCTTCCTCGGTGCTCGGATAGCGGCCGAAATCGAGGCGGTAGCTGTCCAGCGCCGCGCCGATCAGTTCGATCTGGGCGCGCGCGGTCTTGATCTTCGACGACGAGACGTGACCGAACAGGCGCGGGCCGACCAGCGAAGTCAGCAGGCCGAGGATGACCATGACGATGAGCAGTTCGATGAGCGTGAAGCCAGGCGAGCGACGACGTTGTTTTTTCATAGCGGCATCTCGTTGAGGGAGAAAATGGCGGCGATCATCGACACGACGATCAGGCCGATGACCAATCCGATCGAGACGATGAGCAGCGGTTCCAAAATGGCGAGCAGCGTGCGCAGCCGGCTGCGCACTTCGTTTTCCAGCCGGTCGGCGACCTTGACCAGCATCTTGTCCAGCGCGCCGGACTCTTCGCCGACCATCGCCAACTGGCCGACGAGGCGCGGGAAGAGCGGGTTGGCGAGGAAGGGCCGCGCCAGCCCCCGCCCTTCACGCAACGAACGTTCGGCGACGTCGAGGGCGGCATCGAGCGCGACCAGCGAGGTCAGCGAGCGCGACAGGCGCAGAGCGCGGACGATGGAGACGCCGGCACCGGACAGTACGCCGAGCGTATGCAATACGCGCGCCAGTTCCGACTTCAGACGCATGTCGCCAACGATGGGCGTCATCAGTACCAGACGCTGGAACTGTGGCCGGCCGCGCGCCGAGGTGCGCCAGAAGTGAAACACCCAAGTCAGCCCGATGAGCACGGCGAGCGCATGCCCGCCATAGCTTTGCAAGGCATGCGACAAACCGATCAGCATCGCTGCCGGCAGCGAGGCGGACGCCATGTCGCCATAGGTTTCGACGAAACTAGGCAAGACGAAGAGCAGGATGGCGCCGACCGCCACCACGCCGAAGGCGAGCAGGATGAGCGGATAGATCGACGAGGTGAGCACGAAGCGGCGGAACTCCAGCGTCGAGCGTTGGTAGTCGACCAGTCGGCGCAGGATCTGCGGCAGGATGCCGCCTTCCTCGCCGGCGCGGATCATGCTGACCTCCAGTGTGCCGAAGGTGCGCGGATGCTGAGCGAAGGCTTCGGCCAACGTGCGGCCTTTTTCGATGTCGATGAGTAGGCCGACGACGAGGTTTTTCATCGCCGGCGTATCGAGCGCCACCGACAGCACGTGCAGCGCCCGATCGAGCGGTAGGCCGGCGCTGAGCAGGCCTTCGAGCTGGTCCATCACTTCCAGCCCCTGGGCGCGCGAGGCCGCGGGGGGCCCGCCGCGCAGCGACGCCGGCAGCCAGCGGGCAAGGGTCTGCTGCAGATCCATCGTCTTGCCCCGCTCAACCGCTCATCGGCACCGCATCCGAAGCCGCGTCGAAGCGGGCCACGCGGGCCAGCTCTTCGAGCGTCGTCTGGCCCGAGAGCACCTTGCGCAAGCCGTCGGCATAAAGCGTGCCATGACCCGCCTGCTGAGCGATACGGCGCAGCACGCTGGCCGGCTCCTTGCGCAGCACGGCTTCCTTGATCTCGTCCGAGACGGGCAGGAATTCGAAGATGCCGCTGCGCCCTTGGTAGCCGGTGCCTGTACAGGCCGGGCAGCCGACGGCGCCGTAGATCGTCTCGCCGCCGACGTTCAGGCCATGCTGGGCGAGAAAGAGCCGGTCGGCCGAACTGGCGGCATGCGGCCGCTTGCACTGCGGACAGAGGTTGCGCACCAGACGCTGCGCCACGATCAAGACCACCGACGAGGCGATGAGATAGGGTTCGACACCCATGTCGAGCAGGCGGTGCGGCGCGCCGGCGGCGTCGTTGGTGTGCAGCGTCGAGAACACCAGGTGGCCGGTGAGCGCCGACTGGATGGCGATCTCGGCCGTCTCGCGGTCGCGGATTTCGCCGACCATCAGCACGTCCGGGTCCTGACGCACGATCGAGCGCAGCGCGTTGGCGAAGGTGAGGCCGATCGCGGGCTTGACCGGAATCTGATTGACGCCGCCGATCTGGTATTCGACCGGATCCTCGACGGTGATGATCTTGTTGCCCGGATGATTGAGCGCCGCCAGCACGGCATAGAGCGTCGTCGTCTTACCCGATCCCGTCGGACCGGTAACCAGGATCATGCCGTGCGGCAGGGTAATTGCCGAGCGCAGGAGCGCAGCGTTGGCCGCATCCAGCCCGAGATCGGAGATACCGATCATGCCGGCTGCGCCTTGGTCGAGTAGGCGCAGCACCATGCTTTCGCCATGCACCGTCGGCACCGTCGACACGCGCATGTCGATGTCGCGGCCGCCACGGCTCATCTTGATGCGCCCATCCTGCGGCAGACGGCGTTCGGCGATGTTCATCTGCGCCCGCAGTTTCAGGTGGGAGATGAGCGGCAGATAGAAGCGGCGCGGCGGCGAGGGCTGATCGAGCAGCACGCCATCGACGCGCTGACGGACACGGAACTGCTCCTGGAATATCTCCAGATGCAGATCCGATGCGCGGGCGTCGATGGCGGCATTGAGCAGCTCTTGCGCCAGCTTGACGACCGGCGCATCTTCGGCCAGCGCCTTGAGCGCATTGAGATCCTGCTCGGCATCGAGGTCGAGCGGGCTGGCTTCGGGCAAAGCGGTCTGAGCGCTGCGCCCCTCGTCTTCCTCGGCGGCCCGGCGCGCCAGCAGCCGTTCGATGGTGGCTCGCGCTGCCGGCAGCACGACCACCCGGCGCTGTAGCCGCTGGCGCAGGGCGTCGAGCGCGGCGAGCGGCGGCGGCATCGGACTGGCGAGGCGGATGAGCGACTCGTTCACCTCGACCGGCCACAGCGTGTGGACGAAAAAGAAGTCGAAAGGCACTTCGGCCGGCAAAGGCGTCGCCTCGGGTAAGACCGTCAGCTCCGCAGCGGCAAATTCCAGCGGCGGCGCGATGAAATCGGCGATCCCGGTCGCCGTGGGCGCGGAAACGGTTGGGGCGTTCATGGACCGCCGAAGGGTAGCTTGGGTGTCGGTGCGGCGCCGCTTTGCTTGGCGCGCTCCTGCGCGGCGCGGATCGCATCGAGCAAAGTCATCGGCTGCTGCGCCGGCTGGGCCGGTGGAGCCGCCTGCGCATTCGGCGCGGCCGCTGCAGCGCCATCGCCGCCGGCGGGCGCCCCGCCTGTCGTTGGGGCGGGCGGAGGGTGTGCGCCCTCGCCCGCTGGCGGCGGCGGGGGGACGGGTGCAGCCGGTTCGGCCGGCGCCGGTGCAGCGGCGATGAACGGATGGGCGAGGGGCGCGGCAGCGGCGGCGGGCGGCGCGCCGCTGACGGTGCGCCGCACCAGCGGAATGACCGAGGTCGAGCCACCGCGGCCGGTGACCACGACCTGATTCGGCTCGACACGCTCCAGTACATAGCCGGGGCCGAAGGTCTGACCGATGGCGATGCGCACCTTGCCGGCGGCGTTCGCCGGCAGCGCATCTTTCAGCTTGCCGGAGAGCTGCGCCAGAATGCCGCGATAGTCGCCGAACAGGATGATGGCCTCGACGGCGATGTCCTGTGGCGTCAATTGCGGCAAAGGCGCCGGCGGCGGCGGTGGAGGAGGGGGCGGTGGCGGCCACATCTTGCGCTGCGGATCGAAGGGATTGTGCTCGACGATGCTGCTCGCCGAAGCGCTCCCCAGACCGGCGATCAGCCCGGCCAGCGCCAACAGAGCCGCTAGGCGCTTCATGGTCCCTCTCCGCTTGCCGGAAGGACGATGCTCGGCGGCGGCACGCGGGCCAGCGGCTCGTCGCGCAGTGGCAACGATTTGTTGCCAAAATGCTTCTTCAGCTCTTCCATGCCTTCGAGCACATCGCGGGCGATGCGCTCGCCTTCGGCGCGGTTGCGCACGATGTAGGGGGTGATGGTGATGAGCAGTTCCGACTTGTTGCTCGAACGCTTGTGCGCGCCGAACAGCGCGCCGAGCAGCGGCACGTCCTTCAACACCGGTATCCCCTGATTCGACTTCTCGCCGCGATCCTGGATCAGGCCGGCGACGACCAGCGTCTTGCCTTCCTCGATGGTCACCTCGGTGGCCACCTTGCGCTTGGTGAACGATGGATAGGACAGGCCGCCAGCCTCGACGTTGCCGCCACGCGCCGAAACCTCCTGCACCAGCGTCATGCTCACCATGCCCGAGGCGTTGATCGACGGCTTCACTTCCATCAGGATGCCGGTCGGTCGGTATTGCACGCTGTTGGCCGTCGTGCCGGTGGTCAGTGTCGTGTTGCCCAGTGTCTGCGTCGTCTGCGTGATCACCGGTTCCTCGCTGCCGACCTCGATGCGCGCCGTCTTGCCATCGGAGGCCAGCACGTGCGGCGCCGAGAGGATGTTGACATCGGTAGCCGTCGCCAGGATGTTGAACAGGCCGGTGATGTCCTTGGCCGAATTGAAGATCAGGTAATTGAGCCCGGCAGAGAGCGAACCGCCTGCACTGCTGGTAGTCGTCGATGCCGTCGTGCCGGTGGTGGTACCGGTCGTCGCGCCGGTGGTAGTGCCGGAGGTCGTGGTGGACGTCGAGGCGGCACTGGCGGTCGTACCCGAAGTCGAGGCCAGCGCACCGGTGATCGGATTGAAGTCGATCGAGGTCGGCGCGGACAGGCCGCTGGTCAGGCTGGCCTGGGCATCGGCGCGGAAGACGCCGGACGAAAACGGCTTCTTGCCCGACAGGTTCAGGTTACGCAGCCACCACTCGACGCCGTATTGCAGGCTATCGCCCAGACTGACTTCGGCAACCATGACCTGGATCAGCACCTGCCGCGGCGTGGTATCCAGCCGTTCGAGGATTTTGCGTATCTGCTGGTAATCGTGGCTGCTGGCGCGGATGATCAGCGAGTTGGTGATCTCGTCGGCGATGATCTGCGCATTGCCGACCTGAGTGCTCGTGGCCTGGGCACCGCGCACCTGCTGCGGGGCGCCGCCCGGCGTCGTCGGGCTGCCGAGAGCGCCGCCCGGAGCGGGCTGACTTTGCAGGCCGGCGCCGCCCTGCAGTTGCGGCGGTCCGCCGCTCGTTCCGCCGCCGGCGCCGGCGCCACCATAGAGCTGGCGCAACAGGTTGGCCAGATGGGTCGCCGTGGTGTTGGCCACCGGATAGACATGCACCATCGTGCTGATGCCGTTGCGCGGCTCGTCGTCCAGCGTGCGGATCCACTTCTCCGCCGCGGCCAGCACCGAGTCGTTGACGGCGGCGACCATGATGGCATTCATGCGGGTGATGGGCAGGAACCAGACCTTGGCCCCCTCGGTGCCGGGCAGGTTGAACAGCCCCGAGGTGCGGAACAGACCTTCGAGCTCCTTGGCGATCTCGGTGGCATCCCCCTTTTCCAGCTCGACGATGCGCACCGCTACCTTGTTCAGGTAATCGACGTCGAGCGTGGCGATCAGCTCGCGCACCTTATCGACGCTCTGCGCCCGATCGACGACGATCAGATAGCGGTTGGTCGGATCGTTCGACAGCAGTGCCTGCGGCCCGAGCAGCGCGCGCAGCGGCGCGACCAGGCCGGAAGCTTGCACGAAGCGCAACGGGAAGACCTGGATGTGCGGCGAATTCTCGCCGGCGGCAACGAAGCCCGCCTCGCGGTTGGCCTGCGGATCGCGCACCACCTTGTAGAGCTTGCCATCGCGCACGATCGAGATGCCATGCATGGCCAGCACGCTCTCCAGGATGTTATAGACATCGGCGGCGCTGATCTGGCCGCGGGTCTCCAGCGTGATCTTGCCCTGGATCGACGGATCGAGCATGTAGTTCACACGCAGGATGTCGCCGAGCACGGCCTGCAGGATGTCCTGAATTTCGGCGTTCTCGAAACGCAGCACGACGCCCGGTAGCGCCTGCGTGTTGGCTTCGCGCGGCCGTTCGACGGTGGCCTTGCCACCGGTCTTGACCGGCGGGCTGGCGAGTGTCGCTGCCGGGACCGACGGCGGCGCGACGGCCGGCGCGGCCGGTGGGGGCGGAGGCGGCAGCGCGCTCGCTGGCGCCGCGGGCAGGGGCGTCGCCGGTGCGGCGGGCGCCGGCATCTGCAGCAGCGGCTGGAAAGGATGGCCCGGCGGCGGCTCCGCTGCGGCGCCAGCGGCATGGGCCAAGGTCATGGACAGGGACAGGGATAACAGCGTTCGCTTGCTCATCTTCGTTTTTCTTCCGTGGCGAGCGAGGCAGGCAAGGCGGCCTTGCCACCGCGTTCGACCGTCCTGCCGGCTTCGGCTCGTTCGCTGCCCGCCCTGTCGCTGGCGCGCGTCGCGGACGATTTCTTCGCCTCCCCCGCCTTGCCACCCTTCACCGGCTCCGGCTCGACCGGCTTCGGCGGCGCGCGCAGCGCTTCCCAGGTCATGCGGGTAAGCAGGCCGTTTGGCGCACGTGCATCGTTGCCGCGCACATCGGCTTCGACGAGGCGCAAGGCCAGCGGCGCGGCGCGCTTGCCTTGCAGCAGCGCCACGAACTGCTCCAGCCGCATCGGCGCCTCGACCGTGGCACGCAGATACTGCAGCGGCTCGGTGCCGACCGGCGTCACCGCCGATATCGCTGCCTGATTGATGCCGTGGCTGGCATACCAGCTCTTCAGCATCTCGCCAAACTTCGCCGCGCCCTGGCCGGGCGCTTCGGGGTCGATGGGGATCATGCGGCTCGCCACTGCCGCGACCGAGGTCTTCCGCTCGGCGAGCGTCTTTTCCAGACGCGTCAGCAGCTCGGCGCGCGCCTGACCTTCGCGAAGGACGGCCTCGCGCTCGGTCAGTTCCTCCATCACCCGATCGTAATCGCTCAATTCCTGCTCGATGAGCAGCAACGCGGCCAAAACGATGGCGACGAGGATGCCGAAGGGCTTGATGCGCCCGTGTTCGGCGATCAGGCGCGCCCATTCACGCTGCATGATCAGCGCTCCTGCGGTGACGGAGCCACCTGCTCGGGTGGCAAAGCGATTGCGACGGCGAAACCGTCATCGGCGAGCGGCGGTTCGGGCACAGCGATGACCGTCGCCGCGACGCTTTTGGCGGCGAGCAGTTCGACGACGCGTTCGCCCTCGCCCCCGGCACCCCGCAGTTCGATACGACCGTCGACGAAGCGCAAGCCATGCAGCCATAGTCCGTCGGGCAGTGCCTCGGTGACCTTGGCGAGCATTTCCAGCGGTGTCGGTGATGCATCGATCATCGCCAGTTCATCGAGCAGCCTTTGCTCGCGACGAAGCTCTTTTTCGAGCAGCATCACCTTTTTTCGTACCTCGAGCGCTTTGCGATGGTCGCGCGCCTGATCCTCGATCGCCTCCTGTTGCGTCGCCTTCTGGAACTGGATCAGGCTCACCGCCACCAGGGCGAGAAAACCGATGGCCAGTCCGAGTCGCCAGACCGGCTCCCAGACTCCCCAGCGACCCGGCTGAAGGTCGATGGCCTCATTGCCGCGCTGCCAGGCGGCGAGCAGCGCCGCCGTTTCGGCCGCAGGAGTCGCCGACCAGGGCTCGACGCGTTGCTCCTCGGCGCCGAGAGCGGCCAGTTCCAGCGCCAGACGTTGGTCCTCCGCCTCGGCATCGACCGGCAGGCACAGCGAGCGCAGCGCCGTGCCATGGCGGAACACATGCACGCAGCCATCGTCCTCGCGTCGTATGCACCAGGGCAGGGCGATGTCAGTCGGCCGCAATAGGGCGGTCCGCGGCAGCACGGCGAGAAGACTCAGTCCCAGGCGCTCGAAGGCTTCGCTGAGCGCCTTGATCCAGGCGCGCGGCAGCCAGTAAACCTCAAGGCCCGAGGGCTGCGCCAAGGTTCGCCAAACGAGATCCTCGGCAGCGAAGGGAAGTTGCAGCGACAGCTGGCGGGCGACCCATTCCCGGTCACGATCGACGCCTTGGGCGGCCGGCAAAGGCAGAAAACCGCCGACCGTCGGCGGCGCGATCAGGACGATGGGCGTTTTCGGCCGGATGGCACGATGCGTCATCAGTTCGCGCAGACGCTCGCCCAACAGGCGTGGGCTATCGGCCCCGCCCGGGGGTGCTAGACGCTCGCGCCACGCCACCGACTCGCGGCCGAAGCGGCTGAGCAGCGCTACGACCGTCAAACCGGTATGTGAGGGGGCGAGAAACAGCAGATCCGGACATCGTTCGGCCGGCTGGGGGGGATTCGACATGGGCCCGGATTATAGGCCCGAACGACAGCGCGTCGTCTCCGCATCGGTAACGGCCTGTTTCGCCACCGTGCCTGCTTTCGACGCCGCGCCCACCGGGTTGACTTTGGAATGAACGCCGTAGCGCAGCGCCGGCCTTGCATCCACCGACGTCGTCGCGCCGATCGAGACTGGATTAGCCGCCGGGGTCTTCGCTCCCAGCCTCGCGCCGCTCGTACCAATTCAGCTTGCCTTGCAGCTGCACGACCTCGCCGACGATGATCAGTGTCGGTGCCTTCAGGCCGGCACGGGCCACCAGTTCGGGCAGCGTCGCCAGCGTGCCGACGACGCTGCGCTGGCTGGGCTGCGTACCATGCTGAACGATGGCCGCCGGCCAGGTCGGCGGCAGGCCGTGTTCGATCAGTTTCTGGCACAAGGTCGGCAGCCCGTGCAAGCCCATGTAGATGACCACGGTTTGGCGCCGGCGCGCCAAGCCGGGCCAATCCAGCTCCATCGAGCCATCCTTGAGATGGCCGGTGACGAAGACACAGGCCTGGGCGCAATTGCGGTGGGTGAGCGGGATGCCGCTGTAAGCGGCGACGCCCGCTGCGGCCGTGATGCCCGGGACGACTTCGAATGGAACGCCGTGCTCGACCAGCGTCTCGACTTCCTCGCCGCCACGACCGAAGGTGTAAGGATCGCCGCCTTTCAGGCGCACGACGCTCTTGCCCTGCCGTGCCAGGTTGATGAGCAACAGGTTGAGCGCCTCCTGCGGCAGCGTGTGGGCGCCGCGCTCTTTGCCGGCGTAGATGCGTTCCGCCTCGGGCCGCACGCGCGCCAGGATGGCCGCCGATACCAGATGGTCGTACACCACCACATCGGCCGCGCGGATCAGGCGGTCGGCTTTCAGGGTGAGCAATTCCGGATCGCCCGGTCCAGCGCCGACGAGATAGACCGTGCCGACGGAGGGCATACGTTCGTCGTCAACCATCACTGACAGCCCTCGCTACGGCGGCCACAGCCGCCGCAGCGGCTCAGCGGCGCGCCCTCGCAACTGAGCGGATCGCGCGGATTGATGAACACGAACTGGAACTCACCCGGCTGCACCTCGACGAAATCGAGCGTCGCTTCATCGAGCAGTTCGAGACTGCGCGGCGAAATGAGCACCGTCACACCATCGTATTCGACCGCCAGGTCGTTTTCACGCTCCTCGTCGAAGCCCATGCCATAGACGATGGCGCCGTCTTCATCGACTTTGGCGGCCACGCGCAGGGTGGGTTCGTCGTGTTGCGCCTCGGCGGCGCGCAGAATCTGTTCCGCGGCGGTGGAAGTCAGCGTGAACATGGGGCATGAGTCTCCGTGACAGCGATGGCGCGCACGTGGCGGGCATAAGCGAGAAAGGCCGCCGGCCAGTCGAAGGCCGACGTGGTGCGTAGATGAGTGTAGGACGCCAGTACATGGCGGTGCATCAATCCGTCGAACTGGCCGTCGATACCGTGACCGCGCCTGACCCGCCACGCATAGCGGGCCGTAGCCGGTACGCCCTCCATGCTCGAATAGTGAAACTCGTGCGCGTGCAATTCCTTCGGCGGCTGCGGGTCCGGCGGCGACGCGGCAAACCAGGGATGATCTCGGGTCGGCTCGACGATGACATAGCCGCGTCCGACGGGTTTATCATGCATGCGCACGTTGCCTGGCAAGGCGCCGACCATCTGCCGCCGTCGTCCCTGCCATTCGATGCTGCGCGCCAGATACATCAGTCCGCCACATTCGGCATAGGTCGGCAATCCGGACTCGATGGCCTGCAGGATTTCGCCACGCAAGGTCGCGTTCGCTTCCAGCTCGTCGAGAAACGACTCGGGAAAGCCGCCACCGATGAACAGCGCGTCGCAGGCCGGCAAATGGGCGTCGCGCAGGGTGTCGAAAAAAACCAGCTCGCCGCCGGCGGCGACGAGGGCATCGAGGTCGTCGGCATAATAAAAGCCGAAGGCCGCATCGCGCGCGATCGCCACCCGCAGCCGATCCCCGGCGACCGACGGCCGCGCCGGTGCCACGGGCAGAGGGCCGGCCGCGGTCAGAGCGAGCAGGCGATCGATATCCACCTGCTCGGCCACGGCCTGGGCCATGTCGGCGATGTGACGCTCGGCGGCGCGCACCTCGTTGGCCGGCATCAGACCGAGGTGACGCTCGACCAGAGTCAAGCGGCTATCTTCGTACAGTGCGCCGAGCACGGGCAGCGGGGTATAACGTTCGACGGCGGTGCGCAACTTGCTCTCGTGGCGCTGGCCACCGACGCGATTGAGAATCACCCCGGCGAAATGAACGCCAGCATCAAAAGCCTGATAGCCCAACAGCAGCGGTGCGATGCCGCGCGTCATGCCGCGCGTGTCGATGACCAGCACCACCGGTAGGCGCAGCATTTTGGCTAAGGCCGCATTGCTGTTCGAACCTTCGAGATCGAGGCCGTCGTACAGCCCCTTGTTGCCCTCGACGAAGGTGACGTCCACGCCAGCGCCGTGCCGGCGGAACTGACTTTCGATCTCCTCGTGCGAGGAGAGGTAGAAATCGAGATTGCGGCAGGTGCGACCGGCGCCGAGCGACAGCCAAAGCGGATCGATGTAGTCCGGCCCCTTTTTGAAGGGCTGCACGCTCAGACCACGGCCACGCAGCGCCGCTGCCAGCCCGATGCTGACCGCTGTCTTGCCCGAGGACTTGTGCGCCGCCGAGATCAGGAAGCGATGCATGGCCGTGAGGGGGAGCGAAAACGGGGCACGACCGGAAGAGGGATTGCGGGAGCGTGCTTGGCTCCCGCAACGGATCAGTCGGTGATGTTGCCGGCCGCTTCGAGCTGCGACAGGTCGTCTTGCGGCAGGAAGTGCAACACGCGCACGCCGACGGTGGTGACGAGGAAGGCCACGCCGATGCCACCGATGCCGAGCAGAAACTCGGGCAGGCTGGGGGCATAGTGCTCCACCTGACCGTCGTAAAAACTGCTGCTGACGTCCATGCCGGGGAAAATCTCGAGCGGGAAAGCCTGGCCGCCGATGATGAAGACGTAGAGGAGGGCAAAGCCGCCGAAGATGACCGCCAGCGAGGCGGCCAGCACGGCACCGCAGCGCGTACCGATCGGACTGTAGATCAGGAACAACGGCAGCACGCAGCCGATCAGCACGTAGCCTACCCAGAACAGTGCCGCGAAACCGCTTTCGAGCAGGATGAATTTTTCGAAGGCGATTTGTTTGGCGAAATAGAGATTGGTGAGGTGATAGACGAGCACGAAGAAGAAGGCGGCGCCGATGAACAGGCCGAGAAGATTTTTCATACGTTGCAACACCAGCGGATGCAGGCTTGTTTTGTTCCAGCGGTACATGATCGCCTGGACGACGATGAACACGGCCAACCCCCAGGCGAAAGAGATGACGATGAACATCGGCGCCAGCAGCGCCGAGCCATAGGCCTGCCGGGCGACGAGAAAGCCGAAGATCGAACCGGTGCCGGTGGTCAGGATCAGGCGCCAGAAGAAAGCGACCAGGCCGACGGGCTTGGACCAGGGGTTCATGCGCCGCTCCATCAGCGTCCACAGATAAACGGCGACGATGGCGAACATGCCGGAATAGAGGAAAACGTTCCAGGCGAAAACCGAAGTGAAGTTGTAATGCGTCGCGGCGACGATGACGCGGTCGGCTCGACCGAGATCGAGCATGAGCACGAACAAGCCACCGCCGAGCATGGCCAAGGTCAAGAGGCCGGAGAGCGGCGCCCGCTTCTTATAAACCGCCTTGCCGAACACCGAGCCAATCGAGGCAACGTTGAGCGCCCCCGAGGCAGCGACGATGAGGAAAATGGCGAAGACGTGCGGCAGCCCCCAGACGACTTGATTGGTCATGCCGGTGACGGCATGGCCGTGGTGCTCCATGTAGAACGCCGAGCCGAGGCCAATCGCGACGATCAGGCCACCCAGAGCCGCCAGGGCGTAGAAAAAGCGCTCTTCGCTGCGCGAGTACGGGGTCAGTAAAGCCATCGAATGCATTCCTCGTTACCGTGGTGTCGCGCCCCGGCAACGACGGTCGGCGTTGTCCGGGACGCGGGCGTAAGACGCGGTGAACCGTGCCCGCGATGTCTGTGATCAGATGCCTTGATAGCGCACGCCGACTCCGAGCTTCAGGTCGGCCCGCACCTGGGTGCTCGCCACCTGCGCCACGCGCCGGGAGATCTCGCTGTTCGGGTCTTTCAGATCGCCGAAGACCATGGCCTTCTCGGGGCAGGCCTCGACACAGGCCGGGGTCTGTCCTTTGTCGACGCGATGAACGCAGAAAGTACAAGACTCGACGCACCCGAGACCACGCGGCACTTCGGGATTTTGCTGCGTCAGCGGCTGATGCACGAACGAGCGCGCCTTGTATGGGCAGGCCATCATGCAGTAGCGACAACCGATGCAGATATGGCGATCGACCAGCACGATGCCATCGGCGCGTTTCATCGACGCACCGGTGGGGCAGACGTCGACGCAAGGCGGATGGGCACAATGCTGACACATCATCGGCAGCGATAGCTGCCGACCGGTCTGGCGATCGCGTAACTCGATCTTGCGAATCCACTGCGACGCCTGACGTGGGTCGCTCACCCGTTCGGTGATGCCATTTTCTTCATTGCAGGCGCGCACACAGGCATCGCAGCCGCTGGCGCAGCGCGTCGTGTCGATCAGCATGCCCCAACGCACGGTGCTGGACGCCGGTTCACCCGCTGGGCGCTGTGCCGCCGACACCAGATGGATGCCCGGGGCCAGGGTCAGCGCACCGACGCCGGCGGCCGCCGCACCGACGAAGCGCCGTCGCCCGGAATCGACCGGACCCGCGCCGAGGAAATCTCGCTCGCTCATGGTTTCACTCCAACCGCAGGCCGATAGTTCGCTTTTGGTTGATGGCAGTCCCAACAATCCAGCTTCACTGCGGCATAGGCGTGACAACTTTCGCAGAAGCCATCCTTGCCCAGCACACTGCCCGTCGACTTGCCGGCATGACATTCGATGCACGCGTTCAGCGAGGCCTTTTCACCGCGAATCCCCTGACGCAAGGTGCGGTCGCGCTGATGCTTGAGCATATCCATGTGGTTGCGCCGCATTTCGTCCACTGGTGCGATGCACTGACCAGGATTGGCAATGGTCACCGCCGGTTTCGGTGTGCGGCCGCCATCCGCGTGCGCGACTGCGGCCATCGTCGCCGCCAACACCGCGACGAGAACGGAGCACCAGCGCCAGATCGCGGACTGAATCGGGGAGGGCGTCACGCTCATTCACCCAGACCCATCTGGATGTAGCCGGTCGGACAAACGTCGTGGCAGATGTGGCAACCGATACATTTGTCGTAATCGGTAGCGACATAGCGCCCCGTCGTCGCTTCCGATTTCTTGACACGGTACACCGCCGTCTGCGGGCAATACACGACGCAGTTGTCGCACTCGAAGCACAGGCCGCAGCTCATACAGCGCTTGGCTTCGGCGACGACCTGCTGCTCGCTCAGCGGTTCGAGACGTTCCTCGAAGTTGCCCAGCGCCGTTTCCTTGGTCAGGTGGGTGATGACGCGCTTGTTCCGTGGCGTATATTGGAAATGACCGAGGAAGAGTTCATCGTGCGGAATGACGTAGCGGTCGGAGCGGTTTTCGTAGTTATGCACCGCCCCCTTCGATTCGCAGGTGCCGCGCAGCGGCTCCTTGATCTCCTCGACGGCAACGCCTTTCTCGACATACTTGCGCATCAGATCGAAGACATGGACGTCGATCTTCGGCCGACGGCCGAGCTCTTCGCCGGCAAGGAACTGGTCGATCGACTCGGCGGCAATGGCGCCGTGGCCGACGGCCGTGGTCAGCAGATGCGGACGCAGGACATCGCCACCGGCGAACACTCCCGGCTTGCCCTGCACCTGATAATTTTTGTCGGCCGTCACGCCGCCTTTGCCATTGCTGAATTCTTCCAGCCCGCTGAGATCGACGGTTTGGCCGATGGCCGAAACGATGAGATCGGCTTCGAGCTCCTTTTCCGTGCCTTCGATTTTCTTGATCTCGAGACGGCCGCCAACCATCTTCGCGTCGCATCGAGCGATGCGCAGCGCTTTGGCGCGACCGTCAGCGCCTTTGACGACGGCGACCGGCATCCAACCCTGCATGATTTCGATGCCTTCCGCTTGCGCGTGCTCGAGCTCATGCTTGCTCGCCGTCATCCATACCGAGGTGAGGACGACATCGGCGCCGCGGCGCAGTGAAATGTCGGCAACGTCCTGTGCCAGCTGGCCGGCGATGGCGCCTTCCCAGTCGGTGGGTTTCGCGTCTTCGATGTGGCCGAGACGACGGGCGACCGTTGCCACGTCCATCGAGGTATCGCCGCCGCCGACGACGACTACCTTCTTGCCGATATACTTCAGGCGGCCATCGTTGAACGCCTTGAGGAAGGATGTCGCGGTAACGACGTTCGGCACGTTCTCGGCGCCTTCCGCGGGCAGGGCACGCCCCCCCTGGGCGCCCAGACCGAGGAAGACCGCATCGTAGTCTTTGCGGATCTGCTCCAAGGTCACGTCGACGCCGACCTTGCAGTTCAAGCGGGTTTCGACGCCGAGATCGAGAATGCGCTGGATTTCGGCATCGAGCACGTCGCGCGGGGTGCGGTAGCCCGGAATGCCATAACGCATCATGCCGCCCAGTTGCTCGTGCTCATCGAAGATGGTCACCGCGTGACCCTTGAGGGCCAACTGATAGGCAGCGGACAGTCCGGCTGGGCCGCCGCCGATCACCGCGACCTTCTTTCCGCTGCTCTTTTCCGGCTTTTTGAACTTCAGGCCATTTTTGATCGCATACTCACCGAGGTAGTGCTCGACCGAGTTGATGCCGACGTGATCTTCGACCTGGTTGCGGTTACACCCGGTCTCGCACGGAGCGGGACAGACCCGGCCCATCACCGCCGGCAACGGATTCGCTTCGGTCAACCGACGCCAAGCATATTCCTGCCAAGTCATGGTCGGCTTGCCGTCCGGACCGACCGGCGGCTTCTCGATGCCGCGCACGATGTTCAGATAGCCGCGAATGTCCTCGCCGGAGGGACAGGAACCCTGACAGGGCGGAGTCGATTGAACATAGGTAGGACACTTGTGCGACCAGCCCGCCTGGAAAATCTTATCCTGCCAGCGCCTGATCTTCGCGTCACCATCCTTGTAACGGCGGAAGGTCAATTTGGTCTCTTGCGTTTCGGCTGTCGTTGCGGACATATTCTCTCTCCGGGATGTATTTCGCCGATCACTGCTCGTTGCCGAGACGGATGGCTGTGCTGACGAGTTGGTGGACACCGCCCACCATGCGCATATTGAAACCGTAGTAGGGCAGTACCTTGGTGAATTGGGCCTTGCAGATGGCGCAGATGGTGGCCATGAAATTGACGCCGTGTTCGTCGGCCACTTTCTTCAGTGCTTCCATGCGCGGCAAGGCGCCCTTGACGCGGATGTCCATCAGCTCGTCGGTGAGCAAGCCGCCGCCGCCACCGCAACAGAAGGTCTTTTCGCGCGTCGTCTCCGGCGTCATCTCGTGGAACTTGTTGGCCACGGCCTTGATGATGTGGCGCGGAATGTCGAACTGACCGCCTGGATAATCGCCCATGCGCGAAGCGCGCGCTACGTTGCAGGAATCGTGGAACGTGATGATGCGATGATCGTTGGCTTCCTTGTCGAACTTGAGCCGGCCTTGCTGGATCAGGTCCCAGGTCACCTCACAGATGTGGGACGGTTGCTTGTAGTGCGGATCGAGCTGTTTTTGCAGTTCGATGGCGAAGGGATCGTTGCCGCCGGCACCGATGCCCGTCAGCGTATTCCAGAAGGCATAGGCAACACGCCAGGCATGACCGCACTCGCCTACGACGATCCGTTTGACGCCGAGTTCGAGCGCGGCCTGACGGATGCGCAGCGCGATTTTGCGCAAGTGATCGTAATTGCCGATGAACATGCCGAAGTTGCCGGCCTCGGAGGCCATCGACGACAGGGTCCAGGAAATACCCGCGGCGTGAAACACCTTGCCATAGCCGATCAGCGACTCGATGTGCGGCTCGGCGAAGAAGTCGGCCGAAGGGGTGACGAGGAGCACCTCGGCACCTTGCGCGTCGAGCGGATACTTGACGTCGATGCCGGTATCGTCCTTGACGTCTTCCTCTAGGCCGGATAGGGTATCCTCGAGCGCCGGCCCGGGCAAACCGAGGTTGTTGCCGATGCGGTGCACCTTGCCGATGATTTCGTTCGAGTATTTCTGGCCGTAGCCGACCGAATCGAGAATCTCGCGCCCGGCCATCGTCACTTCGGCGGTATCGATGCCGTAGGGACAGAAAACGGAACAGCGCCGGCACTCCGAACACTGCCAGTAGTAGGTAAACCACTCGTCGAGCACCTCGCGCGTCAGATCGCGCGCGCCGACCAGCGACGGGAACAACTTTCCGGCCGGCGTGAAGTAACGCCGGTAAATGCTGCGCATCAGCTCCTGACGCGCCACCGGCATGTTTTTCGGGTCATTGGTGCCGATGAAGTAGTGACATTTGTCCGTGCACGAGCCACAATGGACGCAGGTATCCATATAGACTTTGAGCGAACGGTAACGCTCGAGCAGCTCACCCATGCGACCGATGACCTTGTCGTGGGTTTCCTGCCAGTCATCGGCCAGCTTGGCGGGAAAGCCGATGGCTTCCTGGATCTTGTCGCTGGCGACATACGAGCGAACTTCACTCGTCGCTCCTGGTTGCAGCCTCGGCACCACAGGAAACTCGCGCAACGTCGGGGCCTTGATGTCTGTGGCAGCCATGTCAGTGCTTCGCCTCCATGTCGGCGGCCCAAGGAGCTAGGTGGCGCCGCTCGCGCGGGTCATCCACTTGATTACGGCTTGGGCTGAAGAACACGCCCGGGGCGTGAAGCAGTTTCGAGAACGGGAAGACGATCATCAGCAGCGCGACGAACAGAAGATGCAGATACAAGCCCGGGTGAGCCGGCAATGGCTGGATGTCGAAGCGCATCAGTCCGAGGAAGAACGCCTTTACGGCAACGATGTCGGTGTGCATCATGAACTTCATGCCGAGTCCGGTGAGACCGATGCCGATGAGCAAGGCCAACATCAGATGATCGGAAGCCGTCGAAATGTAGCGGATGCGTTCGACGAAAAAGCGGCGCGCCCACAGGCCAGCCAGACCGGCCACCATCGCAAAGCCAGCGTAGATACCGAAAGGCTGGACAAAGGCGACCCAGCCCCAAACGGGTTCCTGAAAGTAGCGCAAATGCCGCACGATGACCAGCGCCAAACCGAAATGAAAGAGAGCGGCGAAAATCCAGATCCATAGATTGCCCTTGAACAGGCTCTCGAAAAAGACCACCTCGCGGATCAGGCGCAGAACCACGCCGCTGCGCGTCGTCGGAGCCGGGGTGGTCGGGATGGACAACGGCGCCGGCGTGCGGGCGAAGTCCCAAATCTTGTACGCCAGCCCGGCAACGAAGATCGCGGCGGCGAGATAGAAGACGATGGCAAAAAAGAGTGTCATGGTATGCCGTTCGTGATTGACCGTCGTGCTTCGGCGCGACCGAGCCCTGCCGCGCGCAACCGGTGCGGCGAAGGAACGCGGATGTGCGGGAGGCACGGTGCGCCTGCGCCAAACCAGGCGACACCTTGCCGGACGCCGACGGAAACCGCCGGCGTCATGGATCATCAAACGCAGCCCGTTGGCTTCGGCAAGCCGGCGATCTTGCACGCCTGCTTGGCAGGCCCATAGGGGAACAGTTCGTACAGATACTGGCTGTTACCCTTTTCCGGACCGAGCTTCTTGCCAATCGCCTTGGTCAGCACGCGCACGGCCGGTGCGATCTGGAACTCGTTGTAATAGTCACGCAGGAAATTGATCACTTCCCAATGTTGCTCGGTCATGTTGACGCCTTCCTGCTGGGCGAGGTAATTGGCAACATCCTCGTTCCAGTCGGCAAGGTTGACCAGATAGCCTTCCTCATCGGTCTCGTAGCTTTTGCCATTCACTTCGATGTTTGGCATCGTGTTCTCTCCTGTGAGTTAGTCTTGCGGAAAAAGGGGTTTGCCACGGGCGCCTGCGCGCATCAGAGCCAAGACTGGCAGGTGGGGTATTCGGCCACCAGATCGACGAAGCCATCGTAGCCGACAACGGTGACACCGGCCAGAACGCGATCGGCCATGCCCCGCGCCTCGAGATCGGGCTTCAGCGCATAGACTTTCAGCCGACCCATCGCTTCGGTCAGCTTGCCGGCATAGGCACTGTTGCTGGTCGCAGCGTAGACGCCGTCCTCGATAAGCAGCAGCGCACCTTCGGCGGCAGTATCGAGGCAGGATTGCAAGGTGTTGCGGTCCAGCGGCGATTTGTTGACGATATGCAGCATGAACTCATCCTTCCTCAGAACGACAGCAATACGTCTTGCGTTTCCATGAGCTTGCCGAGTTCGGCGCGGCTCATGACTTCGACCGGAACGCACAGATCATCGGCGGTCAGGCCGCGAGCGGCGAGGGATTCGCTGTCGACATACAGTTTGGTGATGTCGTAGTCTTCGAGCGCGCCATAGGTCTTTTCAAAGCCCTTGACCTCGATCCCACTGGTCTGGTGCCCCTTCTTGAGCTGATAGACGCCGTCATCGATGAAGGCCAGCGACACGTCCTGCTCGAATGCGGCCGCGATCAATACCACCTCCAGCGATTCGAGCGCATAGATCGTGCCGTAAGGCGCCTTGCGGTTGACGAACATGAACTTCTTGATATCACTCATGCTTTAGCTCCTCGCATCCGGTCAGTCGCCAAAGACGACCAGACGGTCGGCCTGAATGCCGGCTTCGATCAACTGGCCGAGCCCGGAGATGCGGAAGCCGGGCGCCAGATTGGTGGTATCCTTGCCGTTGCGCTTGGCTTCGCCATCATCGACGATGCCACGCCGCTGGGCGGCGGCTACACAGACGACCATGTCGAGCTTGTGTTCCTCGGCCAGCTTCGACCAGCGGTTGACGATGTTGCGATCATCCTGCGGCGGCGTGGTCAAGCGCGTCGCGTTGTTGACGCCATCGTGATAGAAGAAGACGCGGAAGATTTCATGTCCCTTGGCGAGCGCGGCCTTGGCGAACAGATACGCCGAGTCGGACGCCTGGTGGGTATAGGGACCTTCATTGATCAGCAGGGCGAATTTCATCTTGTCGCTGGCCTCAGAAACGGATGTGCGCCGAGGCATTCAGGTTGTAGCGGCTGCCTCGCCAGTCGTCGATCAGATACTTCGTGAATGGCAGACCGGTCTTCTCGAAGAAACGCGGCCAACCGATGCGATCGATCCAGTCGGCCACCCGCTCCCACGGACGGGCGTCGGCCTTGTAGGTCTTCAGGATGCGTCCGACGACTTCGTTGACTTCGGGCCAACGCGGCGGATTGTTCGGCAGACCAGAGGCGACCATCTTCATGAAGGTCGGTTTGCCGCGCGCGTTCGAGTTCTTGCCGCCAACCCAGATGGCCAGCTTCGAATGCACCGGATCGTTGATCTGCATCGGCGGGCAGGGGGGATAGCAGGCACCGCAGCAGACGCATTTCTTTTCATCGACTTCGAGCGTCGGCTTGCCATTGACCAGTGCCGGACGGATGGCGGCAACGGGGCAGCGGGCGACGACGGCCGGACGTTCGCAGACGTTGGCCACCAGATCGTGGTTGATCTTCGGCGGCTTGGTGTGCTGGACGATGACGGCGATGTCGGCTTGACCGCCACAGTTGATCGAGCAGCAGGAAGTGGACAGGTGCACACGGTTCGGCATTTCTTCATGCTTGAACTCGTGATAGAGATTGTCCATCATCGACTTGACTACGCCCGAAGCATCGGTGCCCGGGATATCGCAATGCAGCCAGCCCTGGGTATGCGCCACCATGGTCACCGAGTTGCCGGTACCTCCGACCGGGAAACCGTTCTTTTCCAGTTCGTCGATCAGCGGCGCGACCTTGCTCTCGTCGGAGACGATGTACTCGATGTTCGAGCGGATGGTGAAACGCACACGGCCTTCGGCGAATTCGTCGGCAATGTCGCAAAGCTTGCGAATCGTATAGACATCCATTTGCCGCTGGGTACCGGCACGTACCGTCCATACTTCATCGCCGGTGTGGGACACGTGATGCAACACACCGGGACGCGGCCGGTCGTGGCACTTCCAGTTGCCGTAGTTGGCCAAGAGTTTCGGGTGGAGGAATTTCTTGTTGTCGAGAAAGTACTCGACCGGCTTACGCAGCTGAGGTTGATTCATGAAGCATCTCTCCGCTATATGTTTTTGCATGACCCGGCTGCCTCACGATCGTAAGCCAGCCAGGCCGGGGAACCATCAGGCTGCCGCTGCCGCCTTCTTGGCATTGATCTTCGCCACTTCCTCATCCCAATCGTCGGTGCGGACGTAGGGATTCATGCGCGGGTTGTTGACCATGTTCGGATCGACGTCGATGCCGATGCCTTCAAGGAAGTTGGCCAGACCGATACGCTCGATCATCTCGCCCGTGCGTTCGTGTTCGAGGGCGTTCTCGGCGAAGAAGTCGACCGTCGCCTGAGCGATCTCGACGATCTTTTCGTAGTCTTCGTCGGTCTTCAGCGGCAGGAAGGGAACGATGACCGTACCCATCGTCGCACCGATCTTCAAGTGACCCTTGCCACCGATCAGGATCGTCGCCCCCTTGTCCTTGCCCGGCTGCAGCGCGCCAGTCATGACGTTGATGCAGTGCATGCAACGCACGCAATCCCTGTTGTCCACTTCGAGGCATTGCGTGTCGTTCAGCGCGACTGCGGTGTACTGGCCATCCGTGCGGGCGTCCTTGGCGTCTTTGATCTGCAGCGCCTTGGTCGGGCAGCGCGAGACGACGTCGTTGACCAGTTCGTTCATGCCATGCTTGGCAAACCATTTCTTGCCCAGCTCGTCATCCGAGCGCATGTTGTCGCGCCAGATGCCGATGACCGCCATGTCCGAGCGCTGGATGGAATTCATGCAGTCGTTCGGGCAGCCGGAGAATTTGAACTTGAACTTGTAGGGCAGCGCCGGACGGTGAATGTCGTCGAGGAAGTTGTTGATCACCATCTGGTGCGCTTTGGCTTCGTCGTAGCAGGACTGCTCGCAGCGAGCGGCGCCGACGCAGGACATCGAGGTGCGCACCGCCGGACCGGCACCACCCATGTCGAAACCCATTTCGTTGATTTCATCCCAGGCTTTCTGCACGTTTTCGGTCGTGCAGCCCTGGAACATGATGTCGCCCGACTGACCGTGCAGCGCGATCAAGCCGGAACCGTACTTTTCCCAGATGTCGCACAATTTGCGCAGCGTGGCGGTATCGTAATGCATGCCCGGCGGCGGCATGATGCGCAGAGTGTGGAATTCGACCGCATCTTTGAAGACGGCCTCGCCGTTCTCGTCCTTGATTTCGGTGAAGCGCGGAATGACGCCGCCGCCATATCCACGAACACCGACCGTACCCCCTTTCCAGTATCCCTTGCGGGTCTTGTAGGAGTGCTCGAGGTGACCGAGAACGTCGACGACATAATCCTTGTCTTTCGCCAGACGCTTCAGGCCGGTGACGAAACTCGGCCAGGGACCATTCTCGAGCTCATCGAGGTTGGGAGTCGGGTGCAACTGTTTGGCCATCGAAAATCTCCTCGTAAGGCTGTTGGGGATTGGCGGGCGCCTTTCTCCGTTTTCATGCGCTGGATTCACGGGCAACGCCGCGCCGAACTTGGCCGGCAGCGAACGGTGCCTTCACCAACGAAATGTCCGGGCCGAGCGCCGGCGGCCAGTGCCGCGGATGTTATGAAAGGGTGCAGTGCACAAACCATACCTCCTATAGGTAGTTCAACCTACCCGAAAGGGTTATTGGTGCCCCCCCCGATGCGGTGATGCCGGCGCGTCCTCGCCAATGCGATAGTTTCAAACGGCCGCAGGGAAGAAAATCATGGATGAGATCTTCAGTCTGGACAAATTTCGCGTGCCGATTGGCAATCAGGAGATTGAGCTGCAGGAAATCGTCTTCGCTGCCGGGGGCACGCCGCTGATGCGCCTGCGCATCCGCGAACGCAGTCGCTTCACGATTTTCGACATCGATCCGGTGACTGCCGCCCGCTGGGGCAGTCGCATGGTGCAATGGGCGCAGGAACGTCTGCACGAGCCGCCGCCGGGACATTCAGGCGGCGAAAGTCAGCCCGACCGGCACGGCGAAGCGGCGCTTCCGGGCGATGTGAGCCCATGACGCCTCCAGTCACGATGGTGGGGCGATGACGGGATTCGTCGATCTCTCCTTTCCGCTCTCGGGGCGGTCGGTCGGCGTCGATGCGGCCGACCGCCTGCAACAGCTTCTCAGCACGGCGCTGGGCCTCGGCAAGGAGGACACCCTCTTTGGCATCCACCCGCTGAATGGTCTGACCGCCGAAGACGAAAGCGAGCAGAGGCTGCTGTTGTCACGACGAACGCGGTTGATCCTGCGCCTGCCCGCCGAGCTGGTGGCGGCGGCGCAAGCGCTGGCGGGGAGCGCATTCGATCTCGGTGCCGGCGCCGTGCGGCTGGGCGAAGGCCAGATTCGGCCGCTACAGGCCGCGCCGGTCATCTACAGCGCCTTCGTCCATCTCGGTCCGGCCGATGAGCACTCTTTTCTGTGTCTGGCCGAACAGACGCTGGCGGCGTGCGACATCCGGGTGCGGCTGCTGCCCGGCAAGGCCCGCCAGCGCTCCGTTCTGGGCGAAGTTCTGTCCGGCTACAGCTTGATGCTGCATGGCCTCGACGAAGAGCAGTCGCTGCACGTGCAACGCGTCGGCCTCGGCAACCACCGGCGCTGGGGCTGCGGCCTTTTTGTGCCGCACAAGTCGATCGCCGCCGTCGGCGTGTGAATGGGTCGCTGGCCGCGATGCGCCGGCCAGCGTCCGCCGGTCGAGGCAAAGCATGACTCGGTAGAATCATCCGCTTCCAACCCACAACACAGAGGAGAACCCCCATGCCTTACGTGATCAATGGCGTCGAAAAGGAAACCGACGAAGATGGCTTCTTGCTCGAGCCCGATTTCAGCGACGAAGCCGTCGAGGTCATCGCTGCGGCACATAGCCTGACCCTGACCGATGAGCACCGCGCAGTGATCGGCTACCTGCGCGAGAAATACAAGGAGGACGGCCATACCCCCAACCTGCGCAATCTGATCAAAGGCTTGCAGGAAGATGGCGTGATGCCGGACGCCAGCAACAACAAGCTCTTCGATCTCTTCCCGGACGGCGGCGCCGCCAAACAAGGCGTCAAGATCGCCGGTCTGCCCAAGCCGTTTGGCAAGGGGGGCTACTGACCGTTCGCGTCGTTTTCCGCCGGCGTTTCCGTGCCCGGCTGGCACGCCGTGCCGGCCGGGCTGACTTTCGCTTCCCTTCGACCATGGCCGTCCGCATTCGCAGCCGTTTTCACACCGCTGGCCCACGCTCGCCGGCCACGCTCGCCTCGGTCGTTGCCGTGCTGGCTTGGAAGCTGGCCATCGACGCCATCCAGCGCCTGCGTGACGCCGGCTACGACATCGATATCGGTCGAACGTATTTCGATTTCGTCGTCGAATACACCACCTTTGTCGCTCACGCCGCCGATCGCGTCGCGCATCGGTTGCTGGATGAGGCGCTGCGCCACGAATTCACCACGGCGTTGGCGCTGCGCCTCGCCGAGATCATGGCCGACAATCACGAGATGCTGCTCGGCGCGGCCACACCGGATGAATGCCGGCAGAATTTCATCGCCGTGTTCAACCACCGAGGCGCCGACTATGGCGAATACGACTATGGCGAAGACGGACCGAGCTTCGGTTTCAGACGCATGTTCGGCGCCGCGCTGGCCGAGATCCTGCCGGAGAAGGACAAGCTCTGGGTCATCGACCAGGCGATGGACATCGAGGCGCCGACCGCGATCGAGGCTCTGGAGCGCACCTTGAAGGGGCTGTTCGCTCCGACCGATGCCGCACCGGCCCGCCGATCGAACGCCGCTGCCGGCAACGAGGAGCCATGATGTACGCCAACCCTTTCGACCTCGCCGACGAAGCCGCGTACCAAGCCTGGCGCGAGCGCAAGCTAACGCAGGCGCCGCGCCACCTTGAGGACATCGTCGTCGAGGTGGACGATCCGCGCCGGTTGAGCACCGCCGAACGCGCGCGCCTGATCGAGCTGTGCGCCCGCTGCAACATGGCCATCTACGCCGGCAAGACCGGCAACGATGCCGACAAGGCCATCCCCCGCCAGCTTGGCCTGCAGCTCGGCCTGTGCCATCTCGATGCGCACTGGCTCACCGACGACGACGGTATTTCACCGCTGTCGGTGCGCGGCGCTGAGCAGCGCGGCGAACGGCGCGAGTTCATCCCCTACACCGACAAACCGATCCGCTGGCACACCGATGGCTATTACAACCCGCCCGAGCGCAACATCCGCAGCCTGATCCTGCATTGCGTGCAGGATGCGGCGGAAGGCGGCGACAATCGTCTGCTCGATCATGAGCTGGCCTATCTGCTCTTGCGCGACGAGAACCCGCAGCACATCGCCGCGCTGATGGCTCCCGATGCGATGATCATACCGGAGCGCGTCGACGAGGACGGCGTGCAACGTCCGGCGCAACCCGGGCCGGTGTTCTCGCTCGATGCCGCCGGCCATCTGCACATGCGCTACACCGCGCGCACGGTCAGCATCGTCTGGAAGGATGATGCGGCTACCGCCGCCGCGCGCCTGGCCCTGGAGCATATCCTGGCTCAGCCGGAACCCTGGGTGCTGCAGGGAAGGTTATCGCCCGGCATGGGTCTGGTCTGCAACAATGTGCTGCACGATCGTTCCGGCTTTCGCGAAACGCCGGAAAAGCGCCGCCTGCTCTATCGCGCGCGTTACTACGACCGCGTCGCCGCCGCATGAATACCGCACCCGCCCCCTTCGTCTGGGATGAGCGCTTCATCACCGGCCTGCCGTCGGTCGATGAACAGCACCACCGCCTGGTCGATATCGTCAATCAGCTCGGCGAGCGCCTGGGCGCTGCCACCCCGGCTTCGGAGAGCGAACTGCAATACCTGTTCCTGCAGCTTTCCGATTATGCCCGCCAGCACTTCGCCGACGAAGAGGCGCTGATGAAGGCTGCTGGCATCGACGTCCGCCATGAAAGACCGCATGTCGAGCACCATCACCAGTTCGTCGACCTGCTCGTCTCGCTGTGGCAGAAACGCGCCCGCATGCGCGATCCGGGACGGATCGTGTATGGCTTTCTCGCCGCCTGGCTGTCCTTCCACATCCTGGGCGAGGACATGACGATGGCGCGGCAGATGGCGCGCATCGCCGCCGGCGAAGAAGCTGGGCACGCTTACGCGGCGGAGCCGCTGATCTACGACGCCCAGATCGATTCCCTGCTCGCCACTCTCGGCGCGCTGCATGAAGCGCTGTCGCTGCGCAACCGCGACCTGGCGGCGGCCAACCTGGCGCTGGAGGAAAACATCGCCGAACTGGCGCGGCTGGTGGCGGTGGCGCGTCGCGACTGAACAAGGGCCGGGACGAATCCGACCGGCGGTACCGCACCGTGCGAGAGCAAAGTCAGCCCGGTCGGCACGGCATCAGAGCGGTGAATCGATCTCAGTGCCGGGACTGCAGCGCGGCGATGCGTGCCTCGATCGGCGGATGCGACGAGAACAGCTCCATCCAGCCCGGCCGGCCGGCGATGCCGGCGGTGGCCAGATTCGACGGCAGCGGCTCCGGCGACAGGCCGCCCAGACGCTGCAAGGCATTGATCATCGGCCGCGGGTTGCCCATCAGTTGCGCCGCGCCGGCGTCGGCGCGGAATTCGCGCTGACGCGAGAAATACATGACGATGATGCTGGCCAGGATGCCGAAGACGATATCCAGCACGATGACCGAGATCGTATAGCCGAGGCCCGGTCCGGTCGATTCCTCGTCGTTGCGGCGCAGGATGCTGTCGATCAGATAGCCGACGACCCGCGACAGGAAGATGACGAAGGTGTTGACCACACCCTGGATCAAGGTCAGCGTCACCATGTCGCCGTTGGCGATGTGCGCCACCTCGTGGGCGATGACTGCTTCGGCCTCCTCGCGCGTCATGCTTTGCAACAGCCCGGTGGATACCGCGACCAATGAGTTGTTTTTCGTCGCCCCGGTGGCAAAGGCATTGGGCTCGCCTTCGTAGATCGCCACTTCCGGCATCGGGATGCCGGCGGCGTGGGCAAACCGGCCGACGGTATCGACCAGCCAGAACTCGGTACTGCTCGATGGCGTGGTGATGACCTGGGCGCCAGTGCTCCACTTGGCCATCGTCTTCGACATCATGAGCGAGATGAAGGCGCCGCCAAAGCCCATCACGGCGGCAAAGCCGAGCAACATGCCCAAGTTCAGGCCATTGGCGGTCAAATACTGATTGACGCCGAGCACGCTGGCGACGATGGACAGCACGATGAGCACTGCCAGATTGGTCGCCAGAAAAAGCAGGATACGTTTCATCGCAATTCCTCCTTATTGGGTTGAAAAATCAGGAAGCGGTCAGCGATTCACGCCGGTTGGCGCGGATCGAGCTCAGCAGTGACCAGACGATCAGCACGGCGCCCAGCACTCCGGTGATGACTTCCGGTACATGCCATTGCACGCTGAACAGCATGATCGCCGCCAGCGCGCCGATGGCCCAGAAGGCGCCATGTTCGAGGAAGCGGTAGTTCTCCAGCGTGCCGCGTTCGACGAGAAAGATCGTGAAGCTGCGCACGAACACCGCACCGGCTCCAAGTCCGAGGGCGATGATCAGCAGGTTGTGCGTCATCGCGAAAGCCCCCACCACTCCGTCGAAAGAAAAGCTGGCATCGAGCAGTTCCAGGTATAAAGAAGCCGCTGATGCCCTGGCGTATGACCTGAGTCGCTGCCGTTTCGTTCGCCGCGTCCTCGCCGCCGAGCAGCGCCGCCAGTCCCTTGGCGAGGATGAAGGTCACGACCCAACAGGCGCCGGCGAAAGCAGCGATCTGGTGCTGCACGGCGCCGATCAGGCGCGCGTATTCGTCGGGCTGGCCGAGCGCCAGATCGAGCGCTTCGATCGGCCCGATGCGGGCGGCGAAGGCGACGATGAGCACCGGGAACACCAGCCGCATGCCGAAGACCGCAATCAGGATACCCCAGGTCAAAAAGCGCCGCCGCCAGACCTCGTCCCAATGCCGCAGGATGCCAGCATTGACGACGGCGTTATCGAAAGACAGCGATGTCTCCAGCACGGTGAGCAAGAAGACGATCAGGCTGCCTGCCAGCCGCCAAACCAGTAACCGGCCAGCACGGCAAGCAGCGTAAATGACAGCGAACCCCAAAAATGGCGCAAGTGAGCAGACAAGTGATCCCCCGATTGAACGACCGAGCATTCTAAGCGCGGTCGGTTTCTTGTTTATCCGAACGAAACGTACACAGTTTTCGTATTATCCGAAACATGAAGCCTGTGCCGCTCAACTACCGCCATCTGCACTACTTCTGGGTCGTCGCCCAGGAAGGCTCGATCACACGTGCCGCCGAACGGCTGGGCGTTGCCGTACAGACGATCAGCGCCCAGTTGAATCTGCTCGAACAGGCGCTCGGTCGCGCTTTGTTGACTACCAAGGAGCGGCGCATGGTGCCGACCGAGGCCGGCAAGGTCGTGCTCGGCTACGCCGACCAGATCTTCCAGCTCGGCGAACAGCTGCAGGAGGCGCTGCGCGCCTGCGATCGAACCGGCACACTGCGCCTGGCGGTCGGCGTCAGCGATGCGCTGCCGAAACTGATCGCCGGCCGGCTCCTGGCAGCGGTCTATCGCCTGCCGCAGCCAGTGCGGCTAGCCTGTTACGAAGGCAAGTTCGACGATCTTTTGGCCGAACTGGCGCTGCACCGGCTCGATGTCGTGCTCACCGACCGGCCGGCCGCCGGCGGCAACCGACGCGTCTTCAACCATCCGATCGGCGAATTCGACATCGCGCTGTTCGCCACGCACGTGCTGGCCGAACGCGCCTCATCCAATTTTCCCGTCAGCCTGAAGGGCATGCCGCTGCTGCTGCCGACGCCGGGTAACGCGCTACGCGGCCGCATCGAGCGCTGGCTGGAGGAACGGGGTCTGGCCATCGAAGTAGTGGGCGAATTCGAGGACAGTGCGTTGCTCTACACCTTCGGCCGCGCCGGGCTGGGCCTTTTTCCGGCACCGCTCGCGCTCGCCGAGGAAATCGCCAGCCAGTTCGGCGCCGGGCCGGTGGGCGAACTCGTCGGCGTGCGCGAACAATACTTCGCGGTATCGACCGAACGGCGCATTCGCCATCCAGCCGTCGAGGCGCTGCGTTCGGCTGCAGCCGATTCGAGAGGCGGTGATCGCCCTGAATGATCGTGCCACCGCCGCAAGAAATCCGCACCGGGAGCGATCGATGCCGCCAAGGCTGCGCCATGACGCCGTTTTTGCCGCAGGAACAGCAGCGCGACCGCAGGGCGAAAGTCAGTCCCGCCGGCACGGCGTTTTCAGTAGAGCACTTCTTGCCAGTGCGATGCCGGTGCCCATGCCGATCATCAGCAGCGGCGCCGTTTTGTCGTTCGGCAACGAGAACGGATAGGACACCGGGCCGACGAAGTCGATGTGCTGGTCCGGGCGGGGAAAATTCGACGCCACGCCGGCATAGCGCTGGCCGCTGAACTCGTCGATGTAATGCCAGCGCCGCACGCAAAGGCTGAAATGCACCCCCTCGCGTCCGCGTTCGACATCGACCAGCGAGTACAGACGGCCGTGATGCGTCGCACCGAACTGCCCGAGCGCCAGCACGCGAATACCGGCGCCCGGCTGACCGGAAAAATCGTGTTCATCGGTAAAAAAACTGCAGGCGCACCTCCTCGCGCGCCGAGGCGGCGGTGATGCGATCGGAACGCAGCAACACCGCCCGATGGCAGCGATCGCCATAGGATGCGGGGGGTGAGGTTTCGGGCATGGCGACTCGAGAGGTGACGAAAGGTAAGGAAACGCTGAAAAAAGCTGCGCGGGCGCATTGCCGCGTTGCACGGCAAATCAAAGGCTTCCGCGGTGGCTTGCCTTGGCGTGCGACGACGCATTGGCCATATCGCTAAAGTTGCATCGACCGGGGTTGCCAGAACCGGCTATGCGTCGTCAGGATGCGTTTTCGTCGCCTCGTACGATGGCCGCTTGAAGCGGTGAGTGGGCCCGCTGGGGTTCGAACCCAGGACCAAAGGATTATGAGTCCTCTGCTCTGACCGGCTGAGCTACAGGCCCACGTCAGGAAAAACGATGCGACCGTGACGACAGCGCGGGCGGAGTTTACTCCGCGCCGTCGAGGAAGCTGCGCAGTTTGTCCGAGCGGCTGGGATGGCGCAGCTTGCGCAGCGCCTTGGCCTCGATCTGGCGAATGCGTTCGCGCGTGACATCGAACTGTTTGCCGACTTCTTCCAGGGTATGGTCGGTGTTCATCTCGATGCCAAAGCGCATGCGCAGCACTTTGGCCTCACGCGGTGTCAGGCTGTCGAGGACCTCCTTGGTCACTTCGCGCAGGCTGGCATAGAGCGCTGCATCGGCCGGCGCCAGCGTCGAGGTGTCCTCGATGAAGTCGCCCAGATGCGAATCGTCGTCATCGCCGATCGGCGTTTCCATCGAGATCGGTTCCTTGCTGATCTTCAGGATCTTGCGGATTTTCTCCTCGGGCATCTCCATCTTGCGCGCCAGCAGCGCCGGATCCGGCTCCTGACCGGTTTCCTGCAGGATCTGGCGACTGATGCGGTTCATCTTGTTGATCGTTTCGATCATGTGCACCGGAATGCGGATGGTGCGCGCCTGGTCGGCGATCGAGCGGGTGATGGCCTGACGGATCCACCAGGTGGCATAAGTCGAGAACTTGTAGCCGCGGCGATATTCGAATTTGTCCACCGCCTTCATCAGACCGATGTTGCCTTCCTGGATCAGATCGAGAAACTGCAGACCCCGGTTGGTGTATTTCTTGGCGATGGAGATCACCAGGCGCAGGTTGGCCTCGGTCATCTCGCGCTTGGCGCGACGCGCCTTCGCTTCGCCGGTGGACATCTGCTTGTTGATGTCCTTGAGCTCCTTGAGCGGAATGCCGATGCGCTCCTGCAGATCGATCAGTTTCTGCTGTTCTTCCAGGATGGCGGGAGCGGCACGCATCAGTTGGGCACACCAGGGCTTGCCGGTCTGCAGTTCCTGCTTCAGCCACTCCATGTTGGTTTCATTGCCCGGGAAGGATTTGATGAAGTGCTGGCGCGGCATGTGGGCCTTGTCGACGCACAACTGCAGGATCTTGCGCTCGTGATTGCGCGCCGACTCGACCATGCCGCGCACCGAGTCGCACAGGCGTTCGATGGCGCGCGCCGTGAAGCGGATTTTCATCAATTCATCGGAAATCGCCTTCTGGTAGCGCAGATAGGACTTATCCTGCGAACCCTTGCGACCGAGGGCGGCCATCATCTTCTCGTAGTGGCCGCGGATGACCGCGAAGCGCGCCAGCGATTCGTTCTTCAGCTGCAGCAGCGAGGCCGACATCTTGCTGCCGCCTTCGTCGTCTTCCTCTTCCTCGTCGGAGACGAGAGCGGCTTCTTCGTCGTCGACCAAGGGCTCCACTTCGTCATTGGCATTTAGGTCGATCAGGCCATCGACGAATTCGTCGATGCGCATCTCGTCGCGGGCCACCTTGTCAATGGTCTCGAGGATTTCGGCGATGGTGGTCGGACACGCCGAAATGGCCATGACCATGTGTTTGAGGCCGTCTTCGATGCGTTTGGCGATCTCGATCTCACCCTCGCGCGTCAGCAGCTCGACCGAGCCCATCTCGCGCATGTACATGCGCACTGGATCGGTCGTGCGGCCAAATTCGGAATCGACCGACTGCAGTGCCTGTTCGGCTTCTTCCTCGACATCATCCTCGTCGACGGCTGCCGGCGTCGCCTCGTTGAGTAGGATGTCCTCGGTCGCCGGCGCCTCGTCGAAGACCTTGATGCCCATATCATTGAAGGTCGAGATGATCGTCTCGATCTGTTCGGCATCGACCAGGTCGTCCGGTAGGTGGTCATTGATCTCGGCATAGGTCAGAAAGCCCCGCTCCTTGCCCAGGGCAATGAGGTTTTTCAGACGCGTACGCTTGGTTTCCATGTCGAGCGGCGGTGGCTCGACCGGCATTGGCGACGGTTTTGCCTTGATGCGCGCGCGCGTCTGGCTCTGGGCCTCGATGACCTCGGGTTGCGGTGGCGAGGAGGGCTCGGCGATCTCGATCTCGCTCGGGAGACTTTCCGGCGCGCCTTCCCGCGTCGCGCCTTTGTCGTCTTCGGGGACCTTGCTGCTGCGTGCCTTGCGAACCGTCGGGGTTTTCTGTTGCTTTGCGGGTTCTTTCGCCATCTCGTTCCTCGGGGTCATGGAATGCCGCTTGCGCCGCGCCGTCAGGGTCTCGGTTCCATGCAGCGAAAACCCGGGCGGAATGATCATCCCGCCCACGCCTCCCCATTCGGGCGCGGCTGCGCACGGATAACCGCTCATTATAGCAGATCGACGGTATCATCGGCTCGCCTGAGTGCGCCTTTCGGCCCCATCGTTGCGGCAGTGTTCATTGACATTCATCCAGCGAGAGCTAAAATCCTTCCTTTTTTCGTTCAACTGGAACTCTCATGCCTGGTATCCGCGTCAAGGAAAACGAACCTTTTGAAGTCGCCATCCGCCGCTTCAAGCGCACCATCGAAAAAGCCGGCGTGCTCACCGAGCTGCGTTCGCGCGAGTTCTACGAGAAGCCGACCGCCGAGCGCAAGCGCAAGCTGGCTGCGGCCGTGAAGCGCCACCACAAGCGTCTGCGCAGCCAGACGCTGCCGCCAAAGCTCTACTGATCGAGGCGAAACGCCGGAGCCATCGCTACGCAGCGTTTGCGCTGCGCCCGTTCGCGGCTTCGGTCTCGGTGTAATGCCCCCTGAGCGGCCTCCTGAGTGCTTCCCGGGCGGCGCTCCTCGCGCCGGGTCTGCGATTTGCCGAGGAATGGGTTCGGCGCGCCACCGATTGACCCGCAAAAGGCCTCATTCTACGTTCCGGTGCCGTTCGCGCCTTGCGCCGGAGTTCCGAGGCGCATCGCTGATCGCCGAACACTGGTTCCAGGAGTCATCATGTCGTTGAAAGTTCGCTTGCAGGAAGACATGAAAACGGCGATGAAGGCCAAGGAGAGCGCACGTCTGAGCGCCATCCGGCTGGCTTTGGCAGCGATCAAGCAAATAGAAGTCGATGAGCGCATCGAGCTCGACGATGCCGCGATCGTCGCGGTGATCGATAAGCTGCTCAAGCAGCGTCGTGACGCCGCCAGCCAGTATGAGGCCGCCGACCGGCTCGATCTGGCCGCTGCCGAAAGGTTCGAGATCGACGTGCTCGGCGCTTATCTGCCGCAGGCGCTGACCAGCGATGAGATCGATGCACTGATCGAGGCGGCGATCGCGGAAAGCGGCGCCCGTGCAGCGAGCGAGATGGGCAAGGTCATGGCGCTCGTCAAGCCGAAGGCCGCCGGCCGGGCCGACATGGCCGAGGTTTCGCGCCGCATCAAGGAAGCGCTGAACCGGCAAACAGACTGAGCGTTCCGGTTCGTACTCGGCGGTCATTCTCCGGAGCGGGCAGTGGATGCCGACTTCAAGGCTTTCCGGCAAAAGCTGCTCGAACGGGTCGATATCGTCGATCTGATCGGTCGTCATGTGGCGCTGAAGCGCGCCGGCAAGGATTACAAGGCCTGCTGTCCCTTCCATAACGAGAAAACCCCCTCGTTCACCGTTAGTCCCAGTGGGCAGTTCTATCATTGCTTCGGTTGCCAGGCCCACGGCAACGCCATCGATTTCCTGATGCAGCATGCCGGCCTCGGATTCATTGAGGCCGTCGAGGAGCTGGCGCGCGAAGTCGGTCTCGAAGTCCCCCGCCCAGCGGGGGCCCAGGCGCAAGCGAAGCAGGGTGAGAAGGCCGCGCAGCGCTCGCTGACCGAGACGATGGCGCTGGCAGCGCGTTTCTATCGCCGCTGCCTGAAAACCGCGCCGGCGGCCATCGACTACCTGAAACGCCGCGGCCTGAGCGGCGAGATTGCCGCCCGCTTCGGGCTGGGCTATGCGCCAGACGACTGGCAGGCGCTGGCGGCAGTGTTTCCGAACTATGACGCGGCGGCCTTGGTCGAGTGCGGTCTGGTCATCGACCACGAATCGGGGCGGCGTTACGACCGCTTCCGCGACCGCATCATGTTTCCGATCCTCGATGGCCGCAGCCAGGTGATCGGCTTCGGTGGCCGCATTCTCGGTGCCGGCGAGCCGAAATACCTCAACAGTCCGGAAACGCCGCTCTTCGACAAGGGGCGTGAGCTCTACGGCCTGCCGCAGGCGCGGGCGGCGCTGCGGCGCGAGGATGCGGTGTTGGTCGTCGAAGGTTATATGGACGTCGTCGCGCTCGCCCAGCATGGCATCAAGCACGTCGTTGCGACACTGGGTACGGCGACGACGCCGGCCCAGGCGCAGAAACTGCTGCGTCTGGCCGGGCAGGTCATCTTCTGCTTCGATGGCGATGCCGCCGGGCGCAAGGCCGCCTGGCGCGCGCTCGAGGCCTGTCTCGAATTCCTCGGCGATGACCAGAGCGTCGGTTTCCTTTTCCTGCCGGCCGAGCACGACCCGGACAGTTTCGTCCGCGCCGAAGGGGCCGACGCGTTGCGCGCGCTGATCGCCCAGCCAGTACCGTTGTCGGAATTCCTCTTGCGCGGCCTGAAGCAGAAGGTCGGCAAGCAGGTCGGGCTCGATACGGCCGAAGGAAGGGCGCAACTGCTGCATGCCGCCAAGCCGCTGCTGCAGCGGCTGGCCGCGCCGCTGCTGCGCAGCCAGATCGTGCGCGCATTGGCCCACGTGGTGGCGCTGGCGCCAGCCGAGGTCGAGAGCCAATGCCAGCTGGCGCCGCAGGCGCGGCGGCGGCCGCCTCCACCGCTGCGCACGCGGTCGTTGGCCATTTCGCCGCAGCGGCCGCTGCTCGAGGCCGTGTTGCGTCAGCCCCAGCGCGCCGCGCGTTTGCCCATCGACCTGATCGATACGACGGGTGAAGATGGCCGCTTGCTGCAGGCCATTCACGATGCCATCGTTCATGGCGATCTGGCCGCCGGCAACAGCGCTGCGCTGCTCGAACATTTTCGCGGCAGCGAGCACGAAGCGGCGTTGGGCGCCATGCTGGCGATGCTGAGCGAGGAAGAAGTCGATGCGGCGGAGGAAGAGCAGGTGTTCATCGACGCGCTGGCCCGCCTGCATCAGGCGGCGCTCAAGGCCGAGATCGACGCCCTGACGGCCAAGGCCCGGCGGACCGCGCTCAGCGAGGAAGAATTGCAGCGTTATCGCCGCCTGCTGCAGCTGCGCGCCGGCACGGCACGCCCGGTATGAGCCCACTCCGACAAACTCGCTGCGCTCATTTCTCTCCCCTCGCGGGGAAGGCGCTGTGCCCGACGACGCCGTGCCGACCGGGCTGACTTTCGTCCGGGCAGCCGATGTTATGCTGCGATCCGCCCGGTCGGTCCGGCCGGATCATCGTCACCGTTGAATGGATAGTCCATGAGCCAGAACACCCTTACCGCCCTGTCGCCGCTCGACGGCCGTTATGCTGCCCAAGTCGAGCCGCTGCGCGCCTACTTTTCCGAATTCGGCTTGATCCGCAATCGCATACGCGTCGAGATCGCTTGGCTGAAGTTGCTGGCCGCCACACCGGAAATCGACGATTTGCCTGGATTCAGCGACGAGACGATCGCTGAACTCGATCTGGTGGCCAGCGGTTTCACGGTCTCGGATGCGGAGGCGGTAAAGGCCATCGAGGCGCGCACCAATCACGACGTCAAGGCCGTCGAATACTGGCTGAAGGAGCGTTTCGCCGGCAACGCCGAAGTGGCCGCGGCCAGCGAATTCATCCACTTCGCCTGCACCTCGGAGGACATCAACAATCTGTCGCATGCGCTGATGTTGGACGAGGCGCGGCAGAACATCCTGCTGCCGGCCTTCGATGCCGTTATCGCTCGCCTGCGACGGCTGGCGCACGAGCTGGCCGAACTGCCGATGCTCGCCCGTACCCACGGCCAGCCGGCGACGCCGACGACGCTCGGCAAGGAGCTGGCCAACATTGCCCATCGCCTGCTGCGCGCCCGGAAGCGCATCGCCGAGGTGCGACTCACCGGCAAGATCAACGGCGCGGTCGGCAATTACAACGCCCATGTGATCGCCTACCCGGAAGTGGATTGGCCGGCTCTGGCGCAACGCTTCGTCGAATCGCTGGGCATCGAATTCAATCCTTACACCATCCAGATCGAACCGCACGATGCAATGGCCGAGCTGTTCGATGCCATCGCCCGCGCCAACACCATCCTCATCGACGCCGACCGCGATCTGTGGCAGTACATCTCGCTCGGCTATTTCCGCCAGAAAACCAAGGAGGGCGAGGTCGGTTCGTCGACGATGCCGCACAAGGTCAATCCGATCGACTTCGAGAATTCCGAGGGCAATCTCGGTCTGGCCAACGCGCTGTTGCGCCATCTGGCCGAGAAACTGCCGATCTCGCGCCTGCAGCGCGACCTGACCGACTCGACCGTGCTGCGCAACATGGGCATCGCCTTCGGTTATACGACGCTGGCCTGCGACGCGACGCTGCGCGGCCTGAACAAACTCGAAGCCGATGCATCGCGTCTGGCCGCCGATCTCGACGACGCCTGGGAAGTGCTGGCCGAGCCGGTGCAGACGGTCATGCGCCGCTATCGCGTCGCCAACCCTTACGAACAGCTCAAGGCACTGACGCGCGGCAAGCGCATCGACCGCGCCGCGCTGCAGGACTTCATCGACACGATCGACATTCCCGCGGCAGCGAAAGAGCGGCTGCGGGCGCTGACGCCGGCGGACTACACCGGCCTGGCGGCCCGGTTGGCGAGGATGATCTAATGGGCTTCGCCGAGACGCTGAAACAGCTGCCGAAGGTTTCGCACCTCGCCGCGCTGCAACTGCTCGACGGCGAAGGCCAGGTCGTGGCGGTGATCGAGAACAAACCCGGGCAGACGGGCTCGCTGGCCGTCTATAACCATCTGGCGCAGAGCTATGGCGCAATCACCGTCGAAGCGGCGAAGAAAGGGCTGGAGTTGTATGGCGAGCATGTCGCCGATGCCCGCCAGCATCCGGGCAAGCATCCGAACATCGACCGTCTGCTCGACATGGTGCGCGAACACAAACCGTTACTGCGCGTCAAACATGTTTTCGCCACGAGCGTGGAATAATGTCTCTGCCGTCCGGCGGGCGGTCTTTGCTTCAACCCCATCCATGGAGAACGGAACATGCAGAACGAACTTCGCCACCTCACCCTCGGTTTGGCTCTGATCGTTGGCGCCGGCAGCGCTGCGGCGCAGAGCGTCGGCAAGGTCGAAGACCAGATCCGCTGGCGTCAGGCTGCCTATCACACCATGGCCTGGAGCATGGCGCGCATCAAGGCCAATGTCGAAGGCACCTACAACAAGGAACAGGTCGAACAGGCCGCCAACGTGCTCGCTGCCCTGGCCGCTTCCGGCATGGGCTCGCTCTATCAGCCCGGTTCCGATCACGGTAAGGGTTTCAAGGAGACGCGCCTGAAGAGCGAGTTCTTCAAGCAGGGCGACAAGGTGCGCGAAGTGGCGATGGCCTTCGGCAAGGAAGCCAGCGAACTGGCCAAGGTCGCCGCGACCGGCGACGTTGCCGCTGTCAAGACCCAGTTCGGCAAGGTCGGCGAGACCTGCAAGAGCTGCCACGACAAGTATCGTAAGGACGAAAAGTAACCTGTCGGCGACTACGGCAGGGCCTGTCGTCGCCGTCACCGGCGGCAGGGCGACGGGTGCCAGTACTGGCGGCCTTGCCGGCGAGGAGCGGTCGATTCGGCGCGAGCGTTGCCATCGCGGTCGGAGCCGCTCCTTCGGCACAGCCTATTTTCATGGTCGGGGGGGGCCTCTGCCACCATGAGTGTGAGAGGAAATGCGGAAAAAATGGCTGTGCGGGCGCATTGCGGCGTTGCGCGCTGTTCACTCACTCATCTATCTCATTGATCGATTTCGGTCGCTGCGCGCCGCGCGCCCCTTGCTTCCTCCCCCCGCGGCTTTCTACCGTGTTTCCTTGGAGTAGAATCCACGTCCTCCATCCCATCCCCGCCGGCCGTTCATGCTGTACCTTGGATTTTCCTTGCGCAACAACTTGTTCGTCGCCCCGATGGCGGGCGTGACCGACTGGCCATTCCGCCAGTTGTGCAAGAAGCTTGGCGCGGGACTCGCCGTTTCCGAAATGGTGACCTCGAATTCGCTGCTCTATGGCAGCGTCAAGACGCGCCGGCGCGCCGATCACGACGGTGAGGTCGAACCCATCTGTGTGCAGATCGCCGGCTCCGATCCGGCAATGATGGCCGAAGCGGCGCGCTACAACGTCGATCGGGGGGCGCAGATCATCGACATCAACATGGGCTGCCCGGCGAAGAAAGTCTGCAATGTCATGGCCGGTTCGGCGCTGATGAAGGACGAGGCGCTGGTCGCGCGCATCCTCGCCGCCGTCGTCGCCGCGGTGCCCAAGACGCCAGTGACGCTGAAGATGCGCACCGGCTGGGACAGTCAGAGCCGCAATGCGCCGCGCCTCGCCCGTATTGCCGAGGATTGTGGCGTGCGCGCATTGGCGATTCACGGCCGCACACGCGCCGATCAGTATCAGGGCTGCGCCGAATACGACACCATCGCCGACGTCAAGACACGGGTGACCATCCCGGTGATCGCCAACGGCGACATCGACAGCCCCGAAAAGGCGCGCGCGGTGCTCGCCTACACCGGTGCCGATGGCCTGATGATCGGTCGCGCCGCTCAGGGCAAGCCCTGGCTATTCCGCGAGATCGAGCATTTTCTCGCCACCGGTACCCCACTGCCGCCGCCATCGGCCGCCGAGATCCATGCCATTCTGCTCGATCACATGCAGGCGCTCTACGCTTTTTATGGCGAGGAGGTGGGCGTGAAGATCGCACGCAAGCACATCGGCTGGTACACCCGGGGCTTTGCCGGCGCAGCACATTTCCGCGCGGCGATCAACCGGCTGACCAGCCCTGCGGCCCAGCTCGCCGCCGCGCGCGATTTCTTCCTCGGCACGCCGGGAGCACTGCCGGCCAATGCAGCGATGCTTGCCGAGGCGGCATGAGCGCGACGCTCGACGACTGCGTGCGCGCCGCGCTCGAGCGCTATTTCGCCGAACTCGACGGCGTGCCGCCGCAGGGCGTACACGCGATGGTCATGCGCAGCGTCGAACGCGCCGTGCTGGCAGCGGTCATCGAGCGCACGGCTGGTAATCAGACTCAGGCTGCGCAATTGCTGGGTATCCAACGTGCCACCTTGCGCCGGAAACTAATCGATTATGGTTTGCTGCTATCCGTTAGCGAGGCAGCGGCCGGTAATCACTGCATGGCGGCAACCCGGCGCGGCGCGCCATGACTTGGAGCAGTCCATTTTCAGGAGAGCAGGATGACGAACACCCAAGCACTGATCAGCGTCTCGGACAAGCGCGGCGTGGTCGATTTCTGTCGCGATCTGGCCGGCCTCGGTGTGCGCCTGCTGTCGACCGGCGGTACGGCGAAGCTGCTGCGTGAGGCGGGGCTGACGGTCACCGACGTCGCCGACTACACCGGTTTTCCCGAGATGCTCGACGGTCGCGTCAAGACCCTGCATCCAAAAGTGCATGGCGGCATCCTCGGCATCCGCGACAGCGAGGAACACCGCGCGACGATGGCCGCGCACGGCATCGCACCGATCGACCTGGTGGTCGTCAATCTTTACCCCTTCGAGCAGGCCATCGCCCGGACGGAGTGCACGCTCGAGGAAGCCATCGAGAACATCGACATCGGTGGGCCAGCGATGGTGCGCGCGGCGGCGAAGAATCATGGCAACGCCGCCGGCGGCGTCGGGGTCATCGTCGATCCGGCCGATTACGACGCCGTGCTGGCCGAGCTGACTTCCCGTGGTGCGCTGTCCTACGCCACGCGCTTGGCGTTGGCGAGAAAAGCCTTCGTGCACACCGCGCGTTATGACTCGGCCATCGCCAACTGGCTGACCGCTCTGGATGCCGATTCGAAGCCGACGATTTTCCCCGAGCGCCTGCACCTGGCCTTCGACAAGGTCGATACGCTGCGCTATGGCGAGAATCCGCACCAGCAGGCCGCGTTCTACCGCGAACCCAAGCCCGTGCCGGGCAGCATCTCCGCCTACCAGCAGCTACAGGGCAAGGAGCTGTCTTACAACAACATTGCCGATGCCGATGCTGCCTGGGAATGTGTGAAGAGCTTCGATGGCGCCGACGGTGTAGCCTGTGTCATCGTCAAGCATGCCAACCCCTGTGGTGTCGCCCTCGGTAAAACGGCCGAAGACGCCTACCGCCGCGCCTTCGCGACCGATCCGACCTCGGCCTTCGGCGGCATCATCGCCTTCAATAGCGTCCTCGACGAAGCGACCGCCAAAGCCGTTTCCAGCCAGTTCGCCGAGGTCATCATCGCGCCGGAAATCACCGCCGATGCGCGCACCGTCTTCGCCGCCAAGCAGAACCTGCGTGTGCTGGTCGTGCCGCTCGGTCAAACCACGGGCTTGCTCGACTTCAAGCGTGTCGGCGGTGGCCTGCTGGTACAGACGGCCGACGAGGCGCATATCATGCAATCGGAACTCAAGGTCGTTACCCGGCGTGCGCCGAGCGAGCAGGAAATGAGGGACTTGCTCTTCGCCTGGCGCGTCGCCAAGTATGTCAAATCCAACGCCATCGTTTATTGCCGGGATGGGATGACCGTCGGCGTCGGTGCCGGCCAGATGAGTCGCGTCGATTCGGCGCGCATCGCGGCGATCAAGGCGGAAAACGCCGGCCTGAGCGTCAAAGGCTCGGTTGTCGCCTCGGACGCCTTCTTCCCCTTCCGCGACGGCCTCGACGTGTTGGCTCAGGCCGGTGCCACCGCGGTGATCCAGCCCGGCGGATCGGTGCGTGATGCCGAAGTCATTGCCGCGGCCGACGAGCAGGGGGTGGCGATGGTGTTGACCGGCTGCCGTCACTTCAGGCATTGAGCAGACCATGAAACTTCTCGTCATCGGTTCCGGCGGCCGAGAACATGCGCTGGCCTGGCGGCTGGCGCGCTCGCCTGGCCTGCAGAAAATCTACGTCGCGCCGGGCAATGCCGGCACGGCGCGCGAGCACGAGCTGGAGAACCTGCCGCTCACCGCCATCGACGATCTGGTGGCCTTTGCGCAGCGCGAGAAGGTGCATTTCACCGTCGTCGGTCCCGAGGCGCCACTCGCGGCCGGCATCGTCGATGCGTTCCGCGATGCCGGCCTGCGCATCTTCGGCCCCAGCCGTGCCGCCGCAAGGCTGGAAAGTTCCAAGGACTACGCCAAGCAGTTCATGGTCCGTCATGGCATTCCGACGGCGAAGTTCCGTACCTTCGTCGATGCTGCCGAGGCGCATGCCTATGTCGAGGGCGAAGGCGCGCCAATCGTCATCAAGGCCGACGGGCTGGCGGCCGGCAAGGGCGTCGTCGTCGCGACGACGCTGGCCGAGGCGCATGCCGCGATCGAGATGATGCTGAGCCAGGGCGGCATGGGCGAAGCCGGCCGGCGCGTGGTGATCGAGGAATTCATCGCCGGCGAGGAGGCTAGCTTCATCGTCATGGCCGACGGGCGCCATGTGCTGCCGCTGGCCACCAGCCAGGACCACAAGCGCCTGCTGGAAAACGATGCGGGCCCCAATACCGGCGGCATGGGGGCCTATTCACCCGCGCCGGTCGTTACGCCCGACCTGCACGCCCGTATCATGCGCGAGGTCATCCAGCCGACGTTGGCCGGCATGGAGAAGCACGGTGTGCCTTACACCGGTTTCCTCTACGCCGGGTTGATGATCCGTCCGGATGGCTCGCTGGCCGTGCTCGAATACAACTGCCGCCTGGGTGATCCGGAAACGCAGCCGATCATGCTGCGCCTGAAGAGCGATCTCACCGCGCTGATCGATGCCGCCATCGACGGCCGGCTCGACAAGGTCGAGGCCGACTGGGACCGGCGCGTGGCGCTCGGCATCGTGCTGGCGGCGCACGGCTATCCGGAAGCGCCGCGCAAAGGCGACGCGATCTATGGCCTGCCGCTGCCCGGGGATATGCCCGAGGACGCCGATTACCATGTCTTCCACGCCGGCACGGCGCTCGAAGAGGGGCGCGTCGTCACCAGTGGCGGTCGCGTGCTGTGCGTCACCGCACTCGGCGATACGGTCAAGCTCGCCCAGCGGCGGGCGCTGGACATCGCCAACAGCATCCGTTTCGATGGCATGCATTTCCGCCGCGACATCGGCCATCGCGCCATTCGGCATTGAAGCGACAGCGAACGCCGTGCTCACCGGGCTGACTTTCGTGTATCGGTCATGAGCTCGCCCGACTTCGCCTCGGTCGGCCACTGGCTGGCCGGACTGCAGCAGCACATCGTCGACGCGCTCGCTGCCTTCGACGGCCGGCCCTTCCGTGTCGATGCCTGGCAAAGCGCCCAGGGCCAACGCGTTCGCGGTAGCGAACAATTCTTTCCAGCGAAGCCAGACTCGTTGGACGCCCACGGGGCGGCACAAGGCCGGGCGATGCTGATCGAAAACGGCGACTTCTTCGAACGCGGCGGCGTCAATTTCTCCCAGGTGGCGGGTCAGTCGTTGCCGGCGGCGGCCAGCGCGCGCAAACCAGAACTCGCCGGCCGGCGCTGGCAAGCGATGGGCGTGTCGCTGGTGCTGCATCCGCGCAATCCGCATTGCCCGACGACGCACATGAACGTGCGCTGCTTCGTTGCCCAGCAAGACGATGCACCGCCCATCTGGTGGTTTGGCGGCGGTATGGACCTGACGCCCTACTATGGCTACGAGGAAGACTGTCGCCATTTCCACTCCGTCTGTCGCGAAGCGCTGGCCCCTTTCGGCAACGAGGTGTATGGACGTTACAAGGCCTGGTGTGACGAATACTTCTTCCTTCGCCATCGCAACGAAGCGCGTGGCATCGGCGGCATCTTCTTCGACGATCTCGGCGCCGAAGGACCACTGGGCGAGGGAGGGTGGGACTTCGCACGCGCCTTCGCGCTTACGCGCGCCGTGGGTGAATCCTTTCTGGCCGCCTATCTGCCGATCTGCCGGCGGCGGCGCGATCTGCCCTGGGGCGAGCGCGAACGCGAGTTTCAGCTCTACCGCCGCGGCCGTTATGTCGAGTTCAACCTGGTCCAGGATCGCGGCACGCTCTTCGGCCTGCAGTCTGGCGGCCGCACCGAGGCCATCCTCATGTCGCTGCCACCGCTCGTCGCCTGGCGCTATGACTGGCAGCCCGAGCCAGGCAGCGCCGAAGAGCGGCTGATTACTGATTTCCTGCCGCCACGCGACTGGCTCGAGCTCGGCGACGGTTGAGGCAACGCTGATGAAAAAGCCGCGAGCGGGATGCAGCGCACCGCCGCAATACGCCCGCTTAGCAATTCATTCAGCGTTTTCCTGAGCGCGGCGCTCGTTCCCTCGCCGATCTCATCGATGGGCTGCGTGCGCTTTCTGCGTCCTCCCGCCCGAGGTAGTCATCGCCGTTGACTGCGCGCGGCTCACTGCGGTCTTCAGCGATTCCTGGAGGGATGAGCAATGGCTATGGAATGGACAAGCGACCTCGATACCGGCATCGAGGTAATCGACAATCAGCACAAGCGTATCGTCGAATACATTAATAACCTGGAACATGCGATCGCCACCAACGACCGGGACGAGGTCGGTCAGGTGCTCGACGAGTTGGCCGACTACAGTCTGTCGCACTTTTCGTTCGAGGAAAGTCTGCTCGAAGAAGCGGGCTACCGTTTCATCAAGCCGCACAAGTCGATTCACGACACTTTCATCAAGCGCCTGTCCGGCTAACGCTTCAAATCGGGCGAGGACGTCGCCGGCCAGTTGCACGCCATGCTCTGCACCTGGCTTTTCCACCACATCAAGCGCGATGACATGGCTTACGTCAAGGACGTCAAGGCCAACATCCACGGCATCGTCAAGGAAGAGCACAGCGCAAGCTGGCTCGGCCGGGCGCTGGCGCGCTTCTTTTCTTGAACGGTCGGCCGGGCGCCCGATGGGTCTGTTTTCGCCATGTCGGCCCGGCTTGTGCGATGCGCCCGCTGGGCGTAGCGAGCACGCAGTCATCCCCCGCGAGGGGATCGAGACGGGCGGGGATATTCAGCGGCTGACGAATACCGGCAGGTTCCAGCCGAAGCGCATGGCCAGCAGGCGGATGGCGAGCACGAGCAGCCCGCCGGCCAGCGCCGCCAGGCTGGCCGGATAATCAAGATGATGCAGACCGACCAGCAGCAGCGCGCCGCACCAGGAAGCAGTGGCGTACAACTCGCCAGTGAATACCAGCGGCTCCTCGTTGCACAGCACATCGCGCAGGATGCCGCCGAAGACGCCGGTGATGACGCCCATCAGACTCGCCACCAGCCAGGGGGCACCGAGGGCCAGTGCCACCTGGGTGCCGCTGACCGTGAATAGTGCCAGACCGAGCGCGTCGGGCAGCAGGAACAGACGCGGCGGCAGGCGGACCGAGCGCGCCAGCGTGAAGGTAGCCAGGCCGGCGGACAGCGCGGTGATCAGATAGGCCTGATCGGCGATCCAGAACACCGTGCGGTCGAGGAGCAGATCGCGCAGCGTGCCGCCACCGAGCGCGGCGGCGAGCGCGACCACCACCATGCCGAACAGGTCGAATGGCTTGCGTCCGGCCTCCAGCACGCCGGCCGCGGCATTGACTGCCACCCCGGCCAGCGCGATGGCATGGATCAGTTCGTCGAGTGCGAGACCCTGCGGGATCATCGCTCGCCCCTGTCGTCCTCGCCCCTGGCGTCGAAAGTCAGCTTTATCGGCACGGCGCTTCAGTCGTGGGG
>Ga0209207_1000147_pt1 | contig 52445 bp, 46 predicted proteins | sample SaghotsprinmetaG_FD_184140 | JGI IMG/M metagenome (GOLD analysis project Ga0209207, IMG submission 184140) | Hot spring microbial communities from South Africa to study Microbial Dark Matter (Phase II) - Sagole hot spring metaG (SPAdes) (version 3) | ecosystem: Environmental > Aquatic > Thermal... | reverse complement strand
CTGACGATGTCGGAGAAGATCGGTTTCCTGCATCGCGTGTTGCGGCAGCGTTGCGAATTCGTTCACCGCATCGGGATCGCGGTCTACGACCCTCAGGACGACATGTTGCAGACCTTCGCCCACAGTACGGACGGCGAGAATCCGCTGGGCAATTACCAGTGCCGTTTGCGGGATGCGAAATCCCTGTACCGTATTTCGCTCGATGGCAAACCCCGGGTCATCAACGACATGTCCGTGTTTGCGCGAAGCCGGAAAACCCATGCGCGCAAACTGAATACCCACGGCTACCAGGCAAGCTATACGGTGCCGATTTATCAGAACGGCCAGCTGGGCGGCTTCGTTTTCTTCAACTCCCGCCAAGCCGGGGTGTTTGACGAGTCGTCGTTGCCGTATCTGGACATGATTGCCCGCTTGGTTTCCCTGCTGGTCAACATGGAATTGAAGCAGGTGCAGGTGCTGCTGGGGGCTTTGCGGACGGCAACCTGTTTTTCCGGGCACAAGGACCCGGAGACCGGGGCGCATCTGGCGCGTATGGCGAGATTCTCCCGATTGATCGCCAATGCGGTGGCCCGCGATTATCGCCTGGAGGATGAGTTCGTCGAGGCGGTGTTCTGGTTCGCGCCGATGCACGACATCGGCAAGATCGCCATTCCCGATGAAATCCTGCGCAAGCCCGGCAAACTGACCGAGGGCGAGATGGCGGTGATGAAGACGCATACGACCAAGGGGCGGGAAATGATCGAATCCATGCTCGGCAACTTCGGCCTTGAGGAATTCGGCTATACCGACCTCGTCTGCCATATCGCCGAGTGTCACCACGAGAACTATGACGGTAGCGGCTATCCCTATGGCCTGATCGGCGAGGACATTCCGATCGAGGCGCGCATTGTGGCCGTGGCGGACGTGTTCGACGCCTTGACCTCCAAGCGCTCGTACAAGGAAGCCTGGTCGAACGAGGAGGCATTCGACGCACTGCGCAAGATGGCGACCTGGAAGCTCGATCCGCGCTGCGTCGAAGCCCTGATCGCTTGTCGCGAGGAAATCGTCGAAATCCAGGCGGCTTTCCGCGATGAGCACGAGCAGGCGGTGAAGTATGTCGATTCGCCGGTTTTTTCGGCGTTCCGGTTTTCCTGCAATCTGCAGCCGGCGTAAGCTTCAGCGCCCGCGAATCGCCTCGCGCCGGGCGAAGCCGAGCTTGGACGAGCGTTCCATCTTCTGGGCGAAGGCCGGGAAGTCGAGGCCGAGGCGGGCGCGCAGTTCCTTGGCGTGGTTGTGCAGCCAGCGCCAGCGCGGTTCGAAGTATTTTTCCTTGAACGCGTAGAGGATGTGGTTGCCGTCGTCGGGCACCGAAATGACGATCACCTGGTCGTCGAAGACGTGCATCGCCTCGCCGATCAGCCCGGCGTAACTTTCCTTGTCGCCGGCCAGGTTGACCACCAGCACGCCGTTGCCGGAGAGCTTGGCCCAGGCGTTCTCGAAGAACTCGCGGTTGGCCAGCGCCGGGGCGAAGCCGGTGCGGTCGAAGGCATCGACCAGCAGGGCGTCGATGCCTTTTTCGGTGTGCTCGATGAAGGCGGCACCGTCGCCTTCGATGATCTGCAGGCGTTCGTCGTCGGCAGGAACAAAGAAGGCGTCGCGCAGGGCGATCACGTCGGGGTCGAGTTCGACGGCAGTGATGTGCACGCCGGGCAGGCGGCGGTGGCAGAACTTGACGATCGAGCCGCCGCCCAGGCCGATCAGCGCGATGCGTTTGGGACGCGGATGGAAGAGCAGGAAGCCCATCATCTTCTGCGTGTAGCGCAGCGCCAGATCGTGCGGCGCCTTGAGCGCCATCTCGCTCTGCATCAGGCGGACGTTGAAGTAGAGGTAGCGCGACTTGCCGTCGTCGATGACGAAGGGCTTGGGATAGCTTTCGTCGAGCAGTTGGGCGCGCAATTCGCCGGCCCGCGCCCAGGCCGGTTCAAGCATCATGACCGTGCCGGTCTCGATCTCGAACGGGCTGGGGAGTTCGTAGAGTTTCAAGCCTGCGTCTTAGTCCGGCAGATCGGCGGCGTTGAGCATGAACACGTATTCGTCGCCGGCGGCCGTGTCGAGCCAGGTGAAGGGCAGGTCGGGGTAGGCGGCTTCCAGGGCGTCGCGGTTGTGGCCGATCTCGACGACGAGGATGCCGTCTTCGCTCAGGTGCTTCTTTGCTTCGGCGAGGATGATGCGCGTGAAGTCGAGGCCGTCGTCACCCGAGCCGAGCGCCATTTCCGGCTCGTGCAGGTATTCCGGCGGCAGCGCATCGACGGATTCGGCATCGACGTAGGGCGGGTTGGAGATGATCAGGTCGTAACGGCGGCCGGTCAGCGCCGTGAAGGCGTCGGAATGGACCGGATGCACGCGCTCGCCCAGGTGGTAGTCGGCGATGTTGCGTTCGGCGACGGCCAGCGCGTCTTTCGACAGGTCGACGGCATCGACCTGGGCGTTGGGGAAGTTGAGCGCCAGCTTGATCGCCAGGCAGCCGGAGCCGGTGCACAGGTCGAGCGCGTTTTCGACCGCCCACGGGTCGGCGACCCAGGGCGTCAGCTGTTCGTCGAGCAGTTCGGCGATGAAGGAGCGCGGCACGATGACGCGCTCATCGACGTAGAAACGGTCGTCGCCGAGCCAGGCTTCGTGGGTCAGGTAGGCGGCCGGCAGGCGGTCCTGGCAGCGGCGGCTGTAGAGGTCGAGCAGGCGGGTGCGTTCTTCGGGTAGCAGGCGGGCGTCAAGGAAGGGTTCGAGGCGGTCGAGCGGCAGGTGTAAAGCGTGCAGCGTGAGATATACCGCTTCGTCCCAGGCGTTGTCGCTGCCGTGGCCGAAGAACAGCTGGGCGGCGTTGAAGCGGCTGACCGCGTAGCGGATGAAGTCGCGGACGGTGATCAGTTCGGTTTTTGCGGCGGCGGTCATGCGAGCAGGATCTTTTCCAGGATGCGGCGGTAGATCGCCGAGAGTTGCGCGGGGGCGTCGACGGCGATGCATTCGTCGATCTTGTGGCTGGTCGCGTTGGACGGGCCGATTTCCAGCAACTGGCCGCAGATCGGCGCGATGAAGCGGCCGTCGGAGGTGCCGCCGGTGGTCGATAGTTCGGTTTCGATGCCGCAAACGCTGCGGATCGCCTCGACCGCCGCGTCAGCCAGCGGGCCGCGACCGGTCAGGAAGGGGCGGGCGCCGAGCGTCCATTTGATCTCGTATTCCAGCCCGTGCCGGTCGAGGATGGCGCACAGGCGCTGCTGCAGGCCTTCCGGCGTGCTGGCGGTGGAGAAACGGAAATTGAACTTGATTTCCAGCTGCCCGGGAATGACGTTGGTCGCACCGGTGCCGCCGTGGATGTTGGAAATCTGCCAGGTGGTCGGCGGGAAGTATTCGTTGCCCTGATCCCACTCGGTCGCCGCCAGTTCGGCGATGGCCGGCGCGGCCTGGTGGATCGGGTTGCGGCCTTTTTCCGGGTAGGCGATGTGGCACTGGATGCCCTTGACGTTGAGTACGCCGGAGAGCGAGCCGCGACGACCGTTCTTGATCATGTCGCCGAGCGTGTTGACCGAGGTCGGTTCGCCGATGATGCAGTAGTCGAGATGTTCGCCACGCGCCTGCAGGACTTCGGTGACGGCCACGGTGCCGTCGTTGGCGTCGCCTTCCTCGTCGGAGGTGAGCAGGAAGGCGAGCGAGCCGGGGTGGTCCGGATGCGCGGCGACAAAGGCTTCAACCGCCGTGACCGAGGCAGCGACGCCGGTCTTCATGTCGGCGGCGCCACGGCCGTAGAGCTTGCCGTCACGGATTTCCGGGGCGAACGGCGGGCTGGTCCATCTTTCCAGCGGGCCGGTCGGGACGACGTCGGTGTGGCCGGCGAAGACGAACAGCGGCGCGGCAGTGCCGCGGCGTGCCCAGAGGTTGCGGGTGCCGTTGCGGTCCAGCCATTCGAGCGAAAAGCCGATGGCGGCCAGGCGGGCGCCGAGGATGTCCATGCAGCCCGCGTCGTTGGGCGTGACGGACGGGCAGGCCATGATCTGGCGTGCCAGGTCGAGCGTGGTATCAGTCATCAGGGATTGTCTTCGTCGTCGGCGAGGCTGAGCTGGAATTCCTTGAACGAGGCGCCGCCTTCGTTGGTGCTATCGAATTCCAGGCTGATGTCGGGCTTCTTCTCTTCCTTGCCGTTGCCGGAATTGAATTCGGAGTTGTTGATCAGCCACGACAGATTGGTCGGCGAGTCGGCGTTGGCCAGGGCTTCGTCGAGGGTGATCGTGCCTTCGTGGTAGAGCTTGAACAGGTCCTGCTCGAAGGTCTGCGATCCCGGGGCCAGCGTCTGCTCCATCGCGTCCTTGATGCCCTGGACTTCGCCGCGCTCGATCAGTTCGCTGATGTGGCGGGTGTTGAGCATGATTTCGCAGGTCGGCAGGCGCTTGCCGTCGGGCTTCTTGACCAGGCGCTGGGAGACGATGGCGCGCAGCGCCACCGACAGGTCGAGGAAGAGCGCCGGCCGGTTCTCCAGCGGGAAGAAGCTGATGATCCGGTTGAGCGCGTGGTAGGAGTTGTTGGCGTGCAGCGTGGCCAGGCACAGGTGGCCGGTCTGGGCGTAGGAAATCGCCGCCTGCATGGTGTCACGATCGCGGATTTCGCCGATCAGGATGCAGTCGGGCGCCTGGCGCATCGCGTTCTTCAACGCGGTGCCCCAGTCGTGCGTGTCCATGCCGATTTCGCGCTGGTTGACGATGGATTTCTTGTGCTTGAACAGGAATTCGATCGGGTCTTCGACGGTCAGGATGTGACCGGTGCGCGTGGCATTGCGGTAATCGAGCATCGAGGCGATGGTCGTCGATTTGCCCGAGCCGGTGGCGCCGACGATCAGGATCAAACCCCGTTTTTCCATGATCAGCTCGCCGAGCAGCGACGGCAGGCCAAGCGTGTCGAGCGGCGGGATGTTGCCGAGGATGAAGCGCACGACGATGCCGATCGAACCGCGCTGGCGGAAGATGTTGATCCGGAAGTTGCCGACTTGCGGCACGCCGAACGAGAGGTTCATCTCGTTGTTGGCTTCGAAGGTCTTGGCCTGATCCGGCGACATCAGTTCGTAGGCGATCTTCTCGATCATGTCGGGCAGCATGATCTGCTGATTCACCGGCATGGTGGTGCCCTGGATCTTGATGTGGATCGGCGTGCCGGCGGAAATGAAGATGTCCGACGCCTGCTTTTCCGACATCAACTGGAACAGTTTGTCGAGGATCATGGCAAGACCTTCGCGGAGAGGGGGTTAGGCGCGCAGCAGTTCGTTGATGCTGGTCTTCGAGCGGGTTTGCGCGTCGACCTTCTTGACGATGATGGCGGCGTAGAGGCTGTACTTGCCACCGTCCTTGGGCAGCGAGCCGGAGATCACGACCGAGCCCGGGGGGATCTTGCCGTAAGTGATCTCGCCGGTTTCGCGATCGTAGATCGGGGTGCTCTGGCCGATGTACACGCCCATCGAGATCACCGAGTTCTCGCCAACGATGACGCCTTCGACGACTTCCGAACGGGCGCCGATGAAGCAGTTGTCTTCGATGATCACCGGGCCGGCCTGGATCGGTTCGAGCACGCCGCCGATGCCGACGCCGCCGGAGAGGTGCACGTTCTTGCCGATCTGCGCGCAGGAACCGACGGTAGCCCAGGTGTCGACCATGGTGCCTTCATCGACGTAGGCGCCGATGTTCACGTAGGAGGGCATGAGCACGGCGTTCTTGGCGATGAAGGCGCCCTTGCGCGCGAAGGCGCCCGGCACGACGCGGAAGCCGCCGGCCTTGAACTGTTCTTCGGTCCAGCCCTGGAACTTGGTGTCGACCTTGTCGTAGAAGTTGATGTCGCCGGCCTTCTGGACGCGGTTGTCGCGGGTGCGGAAGGACAGCAGCACGGCCTTCTTGGCCCACTGGTTGACGATCCATTCGCCATTGACCTTCTCGGCGATGCGCAGCTTGCCGGCGTCGAGGTCGGCGATCACCGATTCGATGATCTTGATCGCGTCGGCGGATTGGGTCGTCAGTTCGGTGCGCTTTTCCCAGAGTTCGTCGATGGTGGCTTGCAGCGGATGGCTCATGTGTTTTTCTCTCTCAAAGTTGTTGGGTGAATTCACGGATGCGGCGGCTGGCTTCCAGGCATTCGTCGAGCCCGGCGACCAGTGCGATGCGGATGAAATTGGCGCCCGGATTGACGCCCTGCGATTCGCGGGCAAGGAAGCTGCCGGGCAAGGCCACGACATTATAGTGTTCGAGCAGCCCACGGGCGAACTCGGTATCGGCGACCGGGGTCTTCGCCCACAGGTAGAAGCTGGCGTCGGGCATGCCGGTGCCGAGTACTTCGCCGATCAGCGGCGTGCAGGCGGCAAATTTTTCGCGGTACTGGTCGCGGTTATCGAGCACGTGCGCCTCGTCGTTCCAGGCAACGACCGAGGCCGCCTGGATCGGGGGCGCCATGGCGCAGCCGTGGTAGGTGCGGTAGAGCAGGAATTTCTTCAGGATCTTCGCGTCGCCGGCAACGAAACCGGAACGCATGCCCGGCACGTTGGAGCGCTTTGACAGGCTGGAGAACATCACCAGGCGATCAAAGCTGCGGCCGAGCAAGTGTGCAGCCTGGAGGCCGCCGATCGGCGGGTTGGCTTCGTCGAAGTAGATTTCCGAGTAACACTCGTCGGAGGCGATGATGAAGCCGTACTTGTCGGACAGTTCGAACAGCGTCTTCCAGTCGGCCAGCGACAGCACCTTGCCGGTCGGGTTGCCCGGCGAGCAGACGTAGAACAGTTGCACGCGCGCCCATTCGGCGTCGGAGAGGTGGCCGTAGTCGAAGGCGAAGCCGTTGTCCGGCAGGTTGTTCAGGAAGCGCGGCTCGGCGCCGGCCAGGTAGGCCGCGCCTTCGTAGATCTGGTAGAACGGGTTGGGGCTGACGACGATGGGCGTGCCGCCGGCGCGGGTCGGATCGATGACCGTCTGGGCGAAGGAGAACAGTGCTTCGCGCGAACCGTTGACCGGCAGGATTTCGGTTTCCGGATCAACGGCGATGCCGTAACGACGGTTGCACCAGTCGTGGATTGCGTGCCGTAGCGCCGGAATGCCCTGGGTCGTCGGATAGTTGGCCAGGCCGAGCAGGTTGGCGTGCAGCGCGTCCATGATGAACTGCGGCGTCGCATGTTGCGGCTCGCCGATGGACAGCTTGATTTCCTTGTGTTGCGGGTTGGGAGTGACGCCGGCGAACAGCGCGCGCAGCTTTTCGAAGGGGTAGGGCTGGAGTTGGGCGAGATGGGGATTCACGTTGCAGCAATCAGGCATCGGGTAAAACCGGATTATCGCCGAAAAAGGCGCGGGCTTTGCGTCCGGTTCTCAATAAGGAACACGTTGCGGGCAACAAGCCCAGGTCTGCATGGTCTCGATCGCCCCCGGCAGCGGGCGGTGTTCCATGGGAATGCGGCGTTCGCTGACCGGCAGTTGCAGTTCGTCGTAGAGCCAGTCGTCGCAAAAGCCGATGGCGGCAGCTTCGGCACGGCTGTTGGCGAAGACGATGCGCTCGATGCGCGCCCAGTAGGCAGCGGCCAGACACATCGGGCAGGGTTCGCTGGAGGCGTAGAGGGTACAGCCGGTGAGATGGAAGCGGTCAAGCGCGGCGCTGGCACTGCGGATCGCGGCGACTTCGGCGTGGGCGGTCGGGTCCTTGCTGGCAACGACCCGGTTCCAGGCTTCGGCCACGATCCTGCCGTCGTGCACGATGACCGCGCCAAACGGACCGCCGTCGCCCCGTTCGCTGCCTTGACGGGCAAGTTCGACGGCGCGGGCCAGGAAAATGTCGTCCGGATTCATGGGCAGGCTCCGGTAAGGGCTGTGATGTCGGGGATGCTATCACAAGCCCGGATAGCGAGGCGCACCTAGCCTTTCCGGTATTTGTTTTTGCGTATGGCATGTCACTTGCTCAGTGCAAACATCACCATTGCATGTTGCGGAGTTGGCCCATGTTTTCGATCTCACGTGTTCAGGGAAGTGCCGAGTTTTTTCGCAGCCAGACAGCGCAGCGTATAGCGACGGCCGGGCCGGCGTCGGTGTCGCCAACGAACGCTGTCGACAGCGTAAGCATCTCGTCGGCAGCCCGCGAAGCATTGAAAAGCGAGGCAGCGGCAAAAACGACCGGCATACCGTTGCCGCAGGCGGTCACCGAGTGGTTCACCAAGGATTTCCCGGCGGATGTGATCGATGAGGCCATGAGTCGCCTGGCGGCCAACAAGGCCCAGGGCGCTCTGGGCGGAGAAGGCCCCCTGGGATTGCCGCTGTTGCCAGAGAACCAGGCCTTGCTGGACGGCTTTCGCGAGGAAATGCGCAGCTTGTCCGCCGATGGGCATGCCAACATGAACACCGAACAGTCAGCCCGTTTCAATCTACTGATGAATCTGAGCATGCGGGTGCAGATCTTGGGCTGGAAATCGCCGATGAGCGAAGCCGATGTGCAGCGGGAGTTCGATATCAGTAACGCGATGGGCCGCCTTGGCCGTGAAAATCCCGATTTGCTGCCGGTGACCGAGCCCGTGGCAGCGGACGAGACCAAGGCCATCGACCTCAATGCGCAATCGGTATCGCCTGTCTGGCGGGAACGCTGGGCAGCATCCGGTCTGGAAATGCCGGAAGTCATCGTCTCCCCGCAGCGTTCCTGGTGGCTGACGATGGCCACGGCAGCGGGGTTCGACGAAAGTGAATTCATGACGGCGGTGCGCGGTCTCGGTCAGCGTCTGGCCGGGCATGAACTGACCCGGGGCGTCGAAAATCTCATTTCCGAACGTTACGGAGAGAAGTTGGCAGCAGAAGAAGCGGCCGGTTCCTGAAAACGGGGTGGGCGGCAGGCAAGGGCCAGCGCGGCGACGATGCTATCATACGGCCCCCAATGTGGCGGGCATGTCGTCCCGCCTATGACCGCGCATGCGCCTGACCAAACTCAAACTCGCCGGCTTCAAGTCCTTCGTCGATCCGACCACGGTGTCCCTGCCCGGGCAACTGGTCGGTGTCGTCGGGCCGAACGGCTGCGGCAAGTCGAACATCATGGACGCCGTGCGCTGGGTGCTGGGTGAGTCGAAAGCCTCGGAATTGCGTGGCGAGTCGATGATGGACGTGATCTTCAACGGCTCGACCAACCGCAAGCCGGTGTCGCGCGCCTCCGTCGAACTGATTTTCGACAACTCGCTCGGTCGGGCCATGGGCCAGTGGTCGCAGTACGCCGAACTCTCAGTCAAGCGCGTGCTGACCCGGCAGGGGCAGTCGGATTACTTCATCAACAACCTGAAGGTCCGGCGCAAGGACATCACCGATCTCTTCCTCGGCACCGGGCTGGGGCCGCGTGCCTACGCGATCATCGGCCAGGGCATGATCTCGCGCATCATCGAGGCGCGCCCCGACGACCTGCGCGTCTTCCTCGAAGAAGCGGCCGGCGTCACCCGCTACAAGGAGCGGCGCAAGGAAACCCAGGGGCGTCTTGAAGACACCCGCGAGAACCTGCTGCGCGTCGAGGACATTCGCGAGGAACTCGGCCACCAGATCGAACGCCTCGAGTCGCAGGCCGAGGTTGCCCGCCGCTATCACGCGCTCAACGAGCAACTGGTGCAGAAACAGCAACTTTTGTGGCTGTTGAAAAAGCGCGAAGCCGAAGCCGAGCGTCAGCGCCTGGCGCTCGATGTCGAGCGGACGACCACCGAACTCGAAGCGCAGAGCGCCGCGCTGCGCGAAACCGAGGCGCGTGCCGAGGAAACCCGCGAAGCCCATTTCGCTGCCGGTGACGCCCTGCACAACGCGCAGAGCGAGATGTACGCGGCCAATGCCGAAGTCGCGCGGCTGGAAGCGGAAATCCGCCACCGCCGCGAATCGCGCAGCCAGCTTGAAGCCCGGCTGGTGCAACTGGAAGACGAACTGGCGCACTGGACGCAGACGGCGGAGAAGCTCGCCGTCGATCGGGAAAGCTGGGAAGAAACGCAGGAAATCACCCGCTTGCGTGTCGAGGAAGCCGAGGAACGCTTGCATGCGCAGATGAACCTGGCGCCGCAGGTCGAGGAAGATCACGCGCAGGCGCTGGAGGAACTGCAGCGGCTGAAGACACGCACGACCAACGGCGAGCAGAAGCTGGAAGTCGAGCAGACCCACAAGGCGCACGCCCAGCGTTCGCTGCAGGCCATCATCCAGCGCCGTGAACGCCTGCGCGACGAGACTTTCGGCGAGGCACCCGACGAATTGGCGCTGGCAGAGAAGGAAGAAGAGCTGGAGTTGCTGCGCGAGGAACTCGCCGGCGATCAGGAGCACCTGCAGCAGTTGCAGGAGGAAATGCCGCAACTGGAGGCCAGACGCAAGACCGTGCAGGGCGAACTGCAGCGCCTGGAGCGCGAGCTGGCGGCCGGGCAGGCACGCCGCGCCGCGCTAGAACAGATGCAGGCGAAAACCGCCGGTAGCGGCAAGTTGCCCGAATGGCTGCAGCGCCACGGCCTGGCCGATGCACCGGCATTGTGGCAGCAGATCCACGTCGAGGCCGGCTGGGAAGAGGCGGTCGAAGCGGTGTTGCGCGAGCGCCTGTCGGCGATTGCCTGCGACGATCCGGCGCGTCTGGCCGAGTGGCTGCATGACCGGCCGGACGGTCGCCTGGCGGTCATGCTGGGCGGTGCAGGAACTGATGCCGTCGCACCGGACAGCCTGCTCGCTCGCGTGCGCTGCGACGATGCACGGGTGCGCAGCGCACTGGCCGACTGGCTGGGCGGGGTGCTCGCCGCAGAAACCCTGGCCGAGGCACTGGCCTTGCGCGAATCGCTGGCGCCGGCCGGTGCCGTCGTCACCCGGGGCGGCGATCTGCTGACCCGCAGCAGCCTGACCTTCTTCGCGCCGGATCAGGGCGAGCACGGCCTGCTCGAACGCCAGCGCGAGATCGAGGCGCTCGCCGAGGGCATCGCGCTGGCCGAGGAAAAAAGCGAAAACCTGCGCGAACAGGCGGAAATGTTCGACGAGCAGTATGCCGACAAGCAGGAAGAAATCGACGAGACGCGCCAGTACGTCACCGACCGCCAACAGCGCGTGCATCACGTGCAACTGGAAGTGCTCAAGCTGAGCCAGGCGCTGGCCCGTTACAACGAGCAGAAGGAACGCATCGCCGAACAGCTCGCCGAACTGGCCGAGGAAGAAGAGGGCGAGCGCGAGCGCGAAATGGCTGCCGACGAACGGATCGAGGAAATCCGCGAAGGTTTGAGCCGCATCCGCGTGCTGGTTGCCGGTGCGCAGTCGCGTCTGGATGAATGCGAACGTGCCGTGCGCGCCGAACGCGAGCGCAATGCCGACCTTGACCGGGCACTGCGCGAGGCTCAGTTCTCGGCGCGCGAGGCCGACGGCAAGCTGCAGGACATCTTTGCCCAGCAGGCGCTGGCGCAGCGCGAACTGACGCGCATCGAACGCGACCGTGCCGCCTGTGCCGACCAGGTCGAGGCGGCGCCGGCCGATGTCATGGAAGAACAGTTGCAGCAGGCGCTGGCCGCCCGCGTTGCCGCCGAGCAGGCGCTGGCTGGCAAGCGCGATGCGCTGGAAGCGGCGACCAACGCCCTGCGCGCGCTCGAAGAGCAGCGCATGAAGATCGAGCAGGGGCTGGAGCCGCTGCGTACCCGGATCGGCGATCTCAAGTTGAAGGAGCAGGCGGCGGCGCTCAACGCCGAGCAGTTTGCCATGCAGTTGCTCGAAGCCGGTGCCGACGAGGCGGCCTTGTTGCCTTTGTTGGGCGAGGCGCGGCCGTCATCGCTGCAGGGCGAAATCACCCGCCTGGGTAACGCCATCGCCGAACTGGGCGCGGTCAACCTGGCAGCGCTGCAGGAACTGGAAACGGCGACCGAGCGCAAGGGCTACCTCGACATGCAGGCGGCCGACCTGAACGAGGCGATGGAAACCCTGGAGAACGCCATCCGCCGCATCGACCGCGAAACGCGCGACCTGCTGAAGAACACTTTCGATACGGTCAACAGCCATTTCGGCAAGCTGTTCCCGGAGCTGTTCGGCGGTGGTCGCGCCGAACTGGTGATGACCGGCGAGGAAATCCTCGACGCCGGCGTGCAGGTCATCGCCCAGCCGCCGGGCAAGAAGAACTCGACCATTCACCTGCTTTCCGGCGGTGAAAAGGCGCTGACGGCGATTGCGCTGGTGTTCTCGATGTTCCAGTTGAACCCGGCGCCGTTCTGCCTGCTCGACGAGGTCGATGCGCCGCTGGACGACACGAATACCGAGCGTTTCTGCGGTATGGTCAAGAAAATGTCGGGGGCAACACAATTCCTGTTCATTTCCCATAATAAAATCGCGATGGAAATGGCCGAACAACTGGTCGGCGTCACCATGCAGGAAAGCGGCGTTTCGCGCGTGGTGGAAGTGGATATCGAAGAAGCCTTGAAGATGAGGGATGCGTGACTGAACTTCAATACGGACTGATCGGGCTGGGCGGACTCGCCGTTGCGGGCGTCGTGGCGTACAACAAATGGCAGGAATACAGGCATCGCAAGGTGGCCGAATCGGTCCTTCGCCCCGAGCACGACGATGTCCTGCTCAAACCTGCGGCCAGGCCGGCCGCGGCGGTGACGGAGAGTGAACGGGTCGAGCCGGTTTTTGCGCCGCCGGTCGACGAAGACGAATCCCGGTACGCGACGAATGCGGCCCCCGTTCCGGCCGAACCCGAAGACACCCCGCCCTGGGATCTGCCGCCGACGGTTGAGACGTCGGTGCCGGAAGTGCCCGAGGTGTCGATGCCCGAGCCCGTCGTCGAGCCGGTGATCGAAGTGCCAGTCGTCGAAGCACCGGTCGTGCCGCCACCGCTGCGCGAACCGGTCGTTGCACCGCCGGTTTTTGCTGCGTTCGAAGAAGCCCCGGCACCCGAGCCAGTACCCGCCGAATTGCTCGATCCGCGCCTCGAATTCATCGTCTCGATGGAACTGGTCGAGCCGGTTTCGTCGCGCCAGATACTGCAATCGCAGCGCGACGTGCTGCAGCGGGTGTCCCGGCCGGTGCATTTCGTCGCCTACAACGAACGCGCCCGCGAGTGGATACGTTTGCGTTCCGATAACGAAATTCCGGTGCGTCGCCTGCGCGTCGGCCTGCAACTGGTTAACCGCCTGGGGCCTGTGTCCGACGGCGACCTGGCGGTATTCACCGGTGCCATGCAGGCGCTGGCCGACGAACTGATGGCGGTGGCCGACATGCCGACGAGCCGGGTGCTCGACCAGGCGGCGGAAATCGACCGCTTCTGCGCCGCCGTCGATCTGGAAATCGGCCTCAACCTGGTCAGCCGCGGCCAGCCTTTCCCGGGGACCAAGATTCGCGCCCTGGCGGAAGCTGCCGGCATGGTGCTCGGCCTCGACGGCATGTTCACCCGTCACGATGACGACGGACGTGCCCAGTTCAGCCTGCAGAATTACGAAAGCGCCGGTTTCGCCGCCGATACCCTGCGCACCATGACCACGCACGGCCTGACTTTCCTGCTCGACGTGCCGCGCGTCGATCACGGCGAGCGGGTGTTCCAGCAGATGGTCGAACAGGCCCGCCGCTTTGCCGAAACGCTGCAGGGCACGCTGGTCGATGACAACCGCCAGCCGCTGGGCGACGCCCAGCTCGAGCACATCCGCCGCGAGTTCATCGGCAAGCCGCAGGCCACCATGCAGTCCTTCGGCCTGCCGGCCGGTTCGCCACAAGCCCTGCGCCTGTTCTCGTGATGCCGGCACCGGAAGTCGTCGCGCGCGCAGCCTGGCTGCGCGCCGAACTGGAACGTCACAACCACGCGTATTACGTCCTCGACGCACCGACCATTCCGGATGCCGATTACGACGCGCTGTTCCGCGAATTGCAGGCACTGGAAACCGAGCACCCGACGCTGGCGACGGCCGATTCGCCGACCCTGCGCGTCGGCGGCAAGCCGCTGGCGCAGTTCGCGCCGGTGGTGCACGACGTGGCCATGCTGTCGATCCAGACCGAGACCGATACCGAATCCAGCGGCGCGCTCAATTTCGATGCCCGCATCCGGCGTGAGCTGGAACTGGGCGAGGGCGCGCCGGCCGTCGATTACGCGGCCGAACTGAAATTCGACGGCCTGGCCGTCAGCCTGCGTTACGAAAACGGCGTGCTGGTGCGCGGTGCAACGCGCGGCGACGGCACGACCGGCGAGGACGTGACCCAGAATCTGCGCACCATCGGTCAGATTCCGCTGCGCTTGCGCGGCGAAGCACCGCCAGTGCTGGAGGTTCGCGGCGAGGTGTACATGTGCCGCGGCGATCTGGACGCCTATAACGCCGCCGCTGCGGCGCGCGGCGAAAAGACCCTGGTCAATCCGCGCAACGCCGCTGCCGGCAGCGTTCGCCAGCTCGATCCGGCGATCGCCGCGAGCCGGCCGCTGAAGTTCTTCGCCTACGGCATCGGTGCGGTAGACGGCTGGCAGCCGCCGCCAACGCATGGCGGTCTGCTCGATGCGCTGGCTGCCTTCGGTCTGCCGGTGTGCGAACATCGTGCGGTGTTGGCGGGCGGCGAGGCGCTGGCCGGTTTTCACCGGCGCATCGCCGAATTGCGCGACAGCCTGCCGTTCGACATCGACGGCGTGGTGTACAAGGTCAACGACCTGGAACTGCAGCGCCGCCTCGGTTTCCGCTCGCGCGAGCCGCGCTGGGCGGTGGCGCACAAGTATCCGCCGCAGGAAGCATCGACCGTGGTCGAGGCCATCGACATCCAGGTCGGCCGCACCGGCGCGCTGACGCCGGTGGCACGCCTGAAGCCGGTGTTTGTCGGCGGGGTGACGGTGACCAATGCAACCTTGCACAACGCCGACGAGGTCGAGCGCAAGGGCGGCATCTGCGTTGGCGACACGGTGATCGTGCGCCGCGCCGGCGATGTCATCCCGGAAGTCGTCGGTGTCATCGCCGAGCGCCGGCCGGTCGCTGCCCGGCCGTTCGTGATGCCCGCTGCCTGCCCGGTGTGCGAGGCGCACACGGTCCGCGAGCCGGGCGAGGCGGTGACCCGCTGTTCCGGTGGTTTCTCGTGCAGCGCCCAGCGCATCCAGGCGATCCTGCATTTCGCCGGTCGCCGGATGATGGATATCGAAGGCCTGGGCGACCGCTACGTCGAGCGCCTGGTCGAATTCGACTACATTCACGGTGTTGCCGACCTGTACAAGCTGACGCTGGCCGACCTGCTGGAAATGAAGCGGCGCGCCGACGAAAAGGACGGTACGGTGCCGGAAACGGTCAAGGCCGGCCAGACGCCGACGCGCTGGGCCGAGAACCTGCTTGCGGGTATCGAAGCCAGCAAGACGCCGAAACTCGCCCGACTGCTGTTCGCGCTAGGCATTCGTCACGTCGGCGAGACCACTGCCAAGACGCTGGCCGACTGGCTGGGCAGCCTGGACCGGGTGCGCCGCGCGCCGGCGCCGCTGCTTGCCGTGCTGCCCGACATTGGCGCGACGGTGGCGGCAGCCATCGCCGATTTCTTTGCCGAGCAACGCAACCTTGACGCAGTCGATGCCTTGCTCGCTGCCGGCGTCGCGCCCAGTGATGAACATCCGCCACATCCCGGCTTGGCGGAACGCCTGGCCTGGGCCGAGATTTACGCAGCGCTGGCCGTGCCGAAACTGACCGCCAAGCGCGCTGCCCAACTGGCGGCTGTGGCGGATGGCGGCGCGCTCGCCGATGGCAGCATCGATGCGGCGGCGTTATCGGTGGCCGGTTTGCCCGGTGACGTGATCAGTGCCTTGTTTGAGTGGCTGAACCAGTCGGGCCGACGCGGTCTGCTGGCCGGTGTGGCCCGCCGTCGCGAAGAACTGCTGGCCGCCATGCCGCAAGGCGCAGTGCTTGCCGGACCGGCACCGCTGGCCGGCAAGACCTTGGTGCTGACCGGTACGCTGCCGACCCTGAAACGCGACGACGCCAAGGCGATGATCGAAGCGGCCGGCGGCAAGGTGGCCGGCTCGGTATCGAAGAAGACCGACTACGTGGTCGCCGGCGAGGAAGCCGGCAGCAAGCTCGACAAGGCGCGCGAACTGGGCGTTGCCGTGCTTGACGAGGCAGGCTTGCTGGAATTGTTGAATCAGGGAGAAACAGGATGAAGAAAGTCAGAAAGGCGGTATTCCCCGTCGCCGGCATGGGGACGCGTTTCCTGCCGGCGACCAAGGCCAGCCCCAAGGAAATGCTGCCCATCGTGGACAAGCCACTGATCCAGTACGCGGTCGAGGAGGCCGTGGCGGCCGGCATTACCGACATGATCTTCGTCACCGGCCGCTCCAAGCGGGCGATCGAGGATCATTTCGACAAGGCCTACGAACTGGAATCGGAACTGGAGGCGCGCGGCAAGACGGAAATGCTCGAATTCGTCCGCAACATGATTCCGCGCGACATCAACTGCATCTACATCCGCCAGCAGGAGGCGCTCGGCCTCGGTCACGCCGTGCTGTGCGCCAAGCCGGTGATCGGCGACGAACCGTTTGCGGTTCTTCTGGCCGACGATCTGCTCGACGGCGATACGCCGGTGATGAAGCAGATGTCGGATGTCTATGACTACTACCGCTGCTCGGTGCTGGGTGTTCAGGATGTGCCGCGCGCCGACACGCGCAGTTACGGTATCGTCGATGCGCGCAAGGTGGCCGATCGTCTGGAACAGGTCAACGCCATCGTCGAGAAACCCAAGCCGGAGGAGGCGCCGTCAACGCTGGCGGTGGTCGGCCGTTACATCCTGACGCCGCGCATTTTCGAGCACCTGGAAAAGATCAAGCCGGGCGCCGGCGGCGAGATTCAACTGACCGACGGCATCGCCTCGCTGCTTTCGGAAGAACAGGTATTGGCCCACCGCTATGACGGCGTGCGCTACGATTGCGGTTCGAAACTCGGTTACCTGCAGGCGACCGTGGTGTTCGGCCAGCGCCACCCGGAAGTCGGGGGCGATTTCACGGCTTATCTGAACAAGAACAGGGAGGCATGATGGATATCCAGAAAGCGCAAGCCATGCTGGCCGATGCGGAGATCATTCACGATGCGCAGACCGTCCAGGCGGCGGTCGATCGGGTCGCCGCGGACATCCGCGCCCGGCTGGCCGACAAGTATCCACTGGTGCTGTGCGTGATGACGGGTGGCGTGGTGTTTTGCGGCCAGCTGCTGACCCGTCTGGATTTTCCGCTCGACTTCGATTACCTGCACGCCACCCGCTACGGGCCGGAAACCCAGGGTGGCAAGATTTCCTGGCGCAGTGCGCCGTGGGCGCCGGTCAAGGGGCGCAGCGTGCTGGTCGTCGACGACATCCTCGACGAAGGCGTGACTCTGGCCGCGGTCAAGGAAAGCCTGCTGCGCCTCGGCGCGGCCGAAGTGCTGACGGCGGTCTTCGCCGACAAGGAAAACGGCAAGCAGAAGCCGCTGGCGGCCGATTTCGTCGGCCTGACCGTGCCTGATCGCTTCGTCTTCGGTTTCGGCATGGATGCGGGCGGCGCCTGGCGCAACCTGCCGGCGATCCATGCCAAGAAGGAAGGGGCATGAGCGGGCGTACCGTCGCCGAATTCATCGCTTACTGGGAAGACGAGGGGCTGACTTACGCCCGTCAAGGGGATTACGACTGGATGGCCGGGCTGGTGCCCGGTTCTCGCGTGCTCGAAATCGGCTGCGGCGTGGGGTTTGCCACGCAGGCACTGGTTGCGCGCGGACTGGCGGTGCTGGCCATCGATACCTTGCCGGAATGCCTGGCACTGACCCGGCAACGGGTGGGCGACGCGGCCACCCTGTTGCAGGCGGATGTCGAGGCGCTCGACGCCGCGCAGCGTGCCGCCATCGAGGCCTTTGCGCCGGATTGCGTGGTCTGCTGGCTGATGGGCGCGCCCGCCGAAATCACTGGTGCCAGCGCCAGCGATGGCGGACAGGCCGTTGCCGCCTATCGCGAACGCCTGCATCGCGCGGTTGCCGAACTGGCGGCCGGTATGCCCGGTGTGCGTGCCCTGCACATCGTCGATCGTACGGCGATCCCCTGGCAGGCCAAGGACATCGGTCGCGATACGCTGGTCCGTTATCATCTCGAACGCACGTTCAGCGGTCTGCCGTTTTCGGCCAACCGCAACAACGCCATTTATCGCAAGCTGGGCGGCAATGTCGCCCAGCTTGCCAAACCGCACCCTGCACTCAAGCACGTGGTGCCTACGCTGGCTTCCCTGCTGGCGATCCGGAGTACATGACATGCTGGCTATCATCGGCGGCAGCGGTCTGACGACCCTGTCCAATCTCGACGTTTCCCATCGCGAAGTGGTGCGCACGCCCTTTGGCGAACCTTCCGGCGCCCTGGTCTTCGGCCAGATCTGCGGCCGCCCGGCAGTCTTCCTGCCGCGGCACGGCTACGGCCACAGCATTCCGCCGCATATGGTCAATTACCGCGCCAACCTGTGGGCCCTGCATCACCATCAGGTGAGCGGCATCATCTCGGTGGCCTCGGTCGGCAGCATCCGCGCCGACCTGCACCCGGGCGACATCGTTGTCCCCGACCAGATCATCGATTACACCTGGGGCCGCAAGTCGACTTTCTTCGACGGCGTCGGTTCGCCGGTGACCCATGTCGATTTCACCGATCCCTACGATGCGCCGCTGTCGCAACGCATCGTCGAAGCTGCTGCGGCACTGGGTATCGAGATCAAGCAGGGCGCGGTGTACGCGGCCACTCAGGGGCCGCGCCTGGAGACGGCGGCGGAAATCAATCGCCTGGAGCGCGACGGGGCCGACATCGTCGGCATGACCGGCATGCCGGAGGCTGTGCTGGCGCGCGAGCTCGGTCTGCCGTATGCGGCCATCAGCGTGGTTGCCAATCATGGCGCCGGGCGCGGCAGCAGCAGCAACGGCATCCGTTTCGAAAGCCTGGAGCAGGTGCTGCAGGAGGCCATGGGCCGCGTGCGCAGCATCATCGAGCGCGTGGTCGGTTGCGAGGCGGCCTGTCCGCCGATGGGCATGTCGGTCTGAGGCGCGGCCTCAGACCTTCATCCGCTCGATCAGCTCGGTTTCCAGGCGGATGCGCTGGTTGGTGTCGCGCAGGTCGCCGCCGCTGATCAGGAAAACGTCTTCGGCGCGTTCGCCGAGGGTGGCGATCTTGGCGGTGTGCAGTTCGGCACCGTGTTCGGCCAGCGTCTTGGCGATGGTGTAGAGCAGGCCGGGACGGTCGGCGGCGGTCAGGTTGAGCACGAAGTGCGTCCCCTTTTCGTCGCCGCGGATGCTGACCTCGGGCTTGATCGGGAAGTGCTTGACCTGGCGCGACAGGCGACCGGCTGACGGGACTTCCGGCGGCAGCTGGCGGAGCAGGCGGTCTTCGAGCTCGTGCTCGATGTAGGCGAGCATTTCCCGGTTGTGGTCGCGCTTTTCCACGTCGAGCAGAATGAAGCTGTCCAGTGCGTAGCCGTGGGCGGTGGTGTGGATCTTGGCATCGACGATGCTGTAGCCGGCGCGGGCGAAGAAGCCGACCAGGCGGGCGAACAGGTCGGGCTGGTCCTGGGTGTACACCATCACCTGGAGGCCGACGCCTTCCTGCCACAGACGGGCGCGGACCACCGGCTGGTTGTTGTAGATGCGATAGTGCAGCGAGCGCGTATGCCAGGCAATTTCCTCGGCCGAATGGCGCAGGAAATAGACGGTGTCGAGCTGCTTCCACAGGCGTTCGTGAACGGTGTCGGAGAGCGCGAAGAAGCGCAGCAGGCGCATCGCCTCGGCCTGGCGTTCGGCGATGATGCCGTGGGCGACCGGGGCTTCTTCCTGTGCCAGGAAGTGCAGCGTCTGTTGGTAAAGATCGGCGAGCAGCTTGCCTTTCCACTGGTTCCAGACCTTGGGGCTGGTGCCGCGGATGTCGGCGTGGGTGAGCAGGTAGAGTGCCTGAAGATGGCGGACGTCGCCGACCAGTCCGGCAAAGTTGCCGATCACCTCGGGGTCGCTGAGGTCTTCCTTCTGGGCGATCTGCGCCATGACCAGATGCTGGCGGACCAGCCAGACGACGAGTTCGGTATCGTCCTTCGACAGCCCGTGGTTCTCGCAGAATTCCCGGGCATCGACGGTGCCCTTGATCGAATGGTCGCCGCCACGGCCCTTGGCGATGTCGTGGAAGAGGGCGGCGATGTAGAGCAGCCAGGGGCGTTCGAATTCGTTGATGATGCGCGAGCACTGCGGGTACTCGTGGGCGAACTCGCTCATCGTGAACCGGCGCAGGTTGCGCAAAACCTGCAGGATGTGCTGATCGACGGTATAAACGTGGAACAGGTCGTGCTGCATCTGGCCGACGATGCGCCCGAAGTTCGGCAGGTAGGCGCCGAGGATGTCGAGCTGGTTCATGCGCCGGAATTCGTGGACCACGCCGCGTTCGCTCTGGATCAGCTTGAGGAACATGGCACGGTTGGCCGGATCGGCGCGGAAGGCGTCGTCGATGCGGTCGCGGGCGACCCAGATGGCACGCAGGGTCGGTGCGGTCATGCCCTGCAGTTCCGGGTTTTCCTGCATGATCAGGAAGGCGTCGAAAATCAGCCCCGGCTGGCGTTCGAACAGGCGTTCGTCGCAGACGTCGAGCAGGTTGCCGACGATCTGGAAGTGCTCGTCGAAGGGCTGCGGACGTTGCAGGTTCTCGGGGGCCAGCGCGGCGCCCATGTTCTGCAGGACGATGGTGTTGAGTAGCGTCAGACCCTTGGCATTCCGGTAATAGGCCTGCATCAGCTGTTCGGAGGCCCGCTTGGTTTCGTTGTCCACGAAACCGTAACGATTGGCCAGGCGTTCCTGATAGTCGAACAGCAGCCGATCCTCGCGCCGGCCGGCCAGGAAATGCAGGCGGATGCGCAGGTGGCGGAGGAAGTCCTCGAACTGCTTGCCGAAGGCAACGCCTTCCTGCGACATGATGCCGTCGGCACCGAGTTCATCCCAGGATGCACCGTAGCCGGCCGCCTTGGCGATCCAGAAGATCACCTGCAGATCGCGCAGGCCACCGGGCGATTCCTTGATGTTCGGTTCCAGGCTGTATGGCGTTTCGTTGAAGCGCAGGTAGCGATCCTGTTGCTCGAGCCGCTTGGCTTCGAAAAAATGCAGCGGGTCGAGGTTGCCGAACAGGCGGCGGCGGAAAGTGGCGAACAGTTTTTCGCTACCGGTCAGCAGTCGCGCTTCGAGCAAGGCACTCTGGACGGTGATGTCGTTGGCGGCTTCGTTCAGGCATTCCGGGATGGTGCGCACGCTGTGACCGATTTCCAGGCCGATGTCCCAGAAACAGCCGACCAGGCGCTCCAGCTTGGCTTCCGTGCTGGCACTGGCGGCTTGCGGCAGCAGGATCAGCAGATCGATGTCGGAGGCCGGATAGAGTTCGCCGCGGCCGTAACCGCCAACGGCAGCGAGAGCGATCGAGGCCGGGAAGGAAAAGCCGGCCCACAGCTGGCAGAGGATTTCATCGACGTCGGCGCAGCGCTGGCGGAGCAGGCCCTCGGCGTCGTTGTCTTGCTGGTAGCGCGCCAGCAGGGCAGCCTGGCGGGCCTTGAGTTCGTTGCGCAGGGCGGCGACGTCGATGTCCATCAGGCAATCCAGTCGGGTTTCGCGCGTGCGCCGGCGGAAAGCGTCAGGACTTCGTAGCCGGTGTCGGTGACCAGCAGGGTGTGCTCCCATTGCGCCGACAGGCTGCGATCCTTGGTGACTATGGTCCAGCCGTCCGGCATTTCGCGGATGGCGGCCTTGCCGGCATTGATCATCGGTTCGATGGTGAAGGTCATGCCCGGAACCAGTTCGACGCCGGTGCCGGCCTTGCCGTAATGGACGACCTGCGGATCTTCGTGGAACTTGGCGCCGATGCCGTGGCCGCAGAATTCGCGGACGACCGAGTAGCCGTTCTTTTCCGCATGCTTCTGGATGATGGCGCCGATGTCGCCGAGGCGGGCGCCCGGGCGCACCACCGAAATCCCCAGCCACAGGCACTCGAAGGTGATTTCGCACAGGCGTCTGGCCTGGATCGACCCTTCGCCGACGATGAACATGCGGCTGGTGTCGCCGTGATAGCCGTCCTTGATCGTGGTGATGTCGAGATTGACGATGTCGCCGTTCTTCAGCGCGCGGTCGCTGGGCACGCCGTGGCAGACCTGCTGGTTGATCGAGGTGCAGATCGACTTGGGGTAGGGGTCGTAGCCCGACGGGGCGTAGTTGAGCGGTGCCGGGATGCAGCCCTGGACGTTGACCATGTAGTCGTGACAGAGCTTGTCGAGTTCTTCGGTGGTGACACCGGGTTTGACGAAGGGTTCGATATAGTCGAGGACCTCGGCGGCGAGGCGGCCGGCGACGCGCATTTTTTCGATTTCTTCGGGCGTCTTGATGGTAATGCTCATGGCGGTTCTTGGTGCGTTGGGAGGAGGCAAGGATAAATGATGCCCCCCGTTTCGCAAAGCCGATGGCGCCGGAAATGGCATACTGCGCGGGGTTTTTGTATGGAGCAGGCGATGTCGATATTGTTGTTGGGCAAGGATGGTCAGGTGGGTTGGCAATTGCAGCGCGCTTTGGCGCCGCTGGGCGAGTTGGTGGCCTGTGGTCGCGGGCAATGCGACATGACCGATGCGGACCGGATCCGTTCGCTGGTTGCCGAGGTGCAGCCGTCGGTGATCGTCAATGCGTCGGCCTATACCGCGGTGGATAAGGCGGAGTCGGACGCCGATACGGCGTATGCGGTCAATGCCCGGGCGCCGGGCGTTCTTGCCGAAGCGGCACTGAAGTGCGGTGCGCTGCTGGTGCATTACTCGACCGATTACGTGTTCGATGGCGGCAAGCAGGGGGCTTACGCCGAAAGCGACGCCACGGCGCCGCAAGGGGTTTATGGACAAAGCAAGCTGGCCGGCGAGGAAGCGATTGGCGCGCTTGCCGGCAAATCGCTGATTTTCCGTACCAGCTGGGTGTTCGGCGAGCATGGCGGGAATTTCGTGAAAACCATCTTGCGTCTGGCGCGCGAGCGCGATTCGCTGGGGGTGGTTGCCGATCAGGTTGGTTCGCCGACGCCCGCGGCGCTGATTGCCGACGTCACGGCGGCGGCGCTGATGCGTCTCGATTTCGGGCGCCAGATGGCGGCCGGGGAAAATCGCCTGTATCACCTGGCGGCGGCCAATCCCGTCAGCTGGCACGCCTTTGCCTGTCGGATCGTCGAGACGGCGCGGGCCATGGGCGAGGAATTGCGCGTCGATGCTGCGGCGATCCGCGCCATCGGCACTGTCGATTACCCGACCCCGGCCCGGCGTCCGGCCAATTCGCGGCTCGATTGTTCCTTGCTGGAAGCGGAACTCGGCCTGCACATGCCGGATTGGCAGCCGTATCTCGAGCGCATGCTGAGCTGCTGTCTGGCGCGATCTGCCCGGTGAAGCCGGTCTGGTGCGCCAGGCCTTCATGCGGGGCGAATTTGTTGCTATAATCGTCCAGTTTTTCCGGCCGAGTCTGACCGAAAAAATGGCGGGGCGCACGGTGCGCGTCGTCTATCCCTCACATCCGCCGATTAAGGGTGTCCGTCAAAACCTAATAATGACGGGCGTTGCCGGCGGGTGGCGGTTCAACCCTTAAAGGAGTTTTGCAATGTCCGTAACCATGCGTGAAATGCTGGAAGCCGGTGTCCACTTCGGCCACCAGACCCGTTTCTGGTCCCCCAAGATGGCCCCGTACATTTTCGGTGCCCGCAACAAGATTCATATCGTCAACCTCGAAAAGACCCTGGCCAAGTACAACGAAGCCATGGCTTTCGTGAAGAAGCTGTCGGCCAACCGCGGCAACATCCTGTTCGTCGGCACCAAGCGCCAGGCTCGCGAAATCGTTGCCGAAGAAGCGGCGCGCGCCGGTGCCCCGTGTGTTGACCAGCGCTGGCTGGGCGGCATGCTGACCAACTTCAAGACGGTCAAGACCTCGATCAAGCGCCTCAAGGACATGGAACTGGCCGTTGAAGCCGGTGACCTGGAAAAGATGTCCAAGAAGGAAGCCCTGACCTTCCGTCGCGAACTCGAAAAGCTGCAGAAGTCCATCGGCGGCATCAAGGACATGGCCGGCCTGCCGGATGCCATCTTCGTCATCGACGTCGGTTACCACAAGATCGCCATCACCGAAGCCGAAAAGCTCGGCATCCCGGTCATCGGCGTGGTCGATACCAACCACTCGCCGGAAGGTGTGGATTACATCATCCCGGGTAACGACGATTCTTCCCGCGCCATCCAGCTGTACGCCCGCGGCGTCGCCGACGCCATCCTCGAAGGCCGCAGCATGGCTGTCCAGGAAATCGTTGCCGGCGGTGACGACGAGTTCGTCGAAGTCCAGGAAGCGGCTGAATAAATCAGGCTGTAACGGCGGGGCCTCAGGCTCCGCCTGTCTCATAAGCTCAGGAGAAACAAGTATGGCGGCAATTACCGCAGGTATGGTTGCAGAGCTGCGCGGCAAGACCGACGCACCGATGATGGAATGCAAGAAGGCGCTGACCGAAGCCGACGGCGACATGGCCAAGGCCGAGGAAATCCTCCGCGTCAAGCTGGGCAACAAGGCTTCCAAGGCCGCTGCCCGCATCGCAGCAGAAGGCATCGTGGCAGTCAGCATCTCCGCTGACGGCAAGACCGGTGCCATCATCGAAGTCAATTCGGAAACTGACTTCGTTGCCAAGAACGACGACTTCATCGCGCTGGCCAATGGCTGTGCCGCGCTGGTCACCGAAAAGAACCCGGCCGACGTGGCCGCCCTGTCGGCCCTGCCGATGGGCGAAGGCACCGTCGAATCGACCCGCACCGCGCTGGTCGGCAAGATCGGTGAAAACATGAGCATCCGCCGCTTCGTCCGTTGCGAAGCCAAGGGCAAGCTGGTTTCCTACATCCACGGTGGCGCCAAGGTTGGCGTGCTGGTTGATCTGGTCGGCGGCGACGAGCAGCTGGGCAAGGATCTGGCCATGCACATCGCCGCTTCCAAGCCGAAGTCGCTGGATGCCTCCGGCGTTTCCGCCGAACTGCTCGACACCGAGCGTCGCGTTGCCATCGAAAAGGCCCGCGAAGCCGGCAAGCCGGAAGCGATGCTGGAAAAGATCGCCGAAGGTACCGTCCAGAAGTACCTGAAGGACGTGACCCTGCTCGGCCAGGTCTTCGTCAAGGCCGAAGACGGCAAGCAGACCATCGAACAACTGCTGAAGCAGAAGGGCGCTTCGGTGGCCAGCTTCACGCTGTTCATGGTCGGCGAAGGCATCGAGAAGAAGGTTGACGACTTCGCTGCCGAAGTTGCTGCCCAGGCTGCTGCCGCTGCTGCCAAGAAGTAATCTTCCGTAAAGGAATCGCCGATGACCACACCCAAGTACAAACGCATCCTGCTGAAACTCTCGGGCGAAGCCCTGATGGGCAATGACGCCTATGGCATCAATCCGCAGGTGATCGCGGAAGTCTGCGCCGAGATCAAGGCGGTTGCGGATCTTGGGGTGGAAATCGGCGTCGTGATCGGCGGTGGCAACATCTTCCGCGGAATGGCCGGCACGGCCACCGGGATGGATCGCGCCACCGCGGATTACATGGGCATGCTGGCCACGGTGATGAATGCCATGGCGCTGTCCGACGCAATGCGTCAAGCCGGCCTGAATGCCCGCGTGCAGTCGGCCCTGAATATCGAGCAGGTGGTCGAGCCCTATATCCGGGGCAAGGCCATCCGCTATCTCGAAGAAGGCAAGGTGGTGATTTTCGGTGCCGGTACCGGCAACCCCTTCTTCACGACCGATACCGCCGCAGCCTTGCGCGGGTCGGAAATCGGCGCGGAAATCGTGCTCAAGGCGACCAAGGTCGACGGCATCTATACTGCCGACCCGAAAAAGGACGCCTCGGCCACGCGCTACGACAAGATCAGCTTCAACGATGCGATCTCGCAAAACCTCGCGGTGATGGATGCGACCGCGTTCGCACTGTGCCGCGACCAGAAACTGCCGATCAACGTGTTCTCCATCTTCAAGGCCGGCGCGCTCAAGCGCGTGGTCTGCGGTGAGGATGAGGGCACGCTGGTCTACTGCTGAGGGAGAGACAGATGATTGCCGAACTCAAGAAAACCGCCGAAGCGAAGATGCAGAAGTCGCTCGAGGCACTCAAGAACGACCTGCTGAAGATCCGTACCGGCCGTGCCCACACCGGCCTGCTTGACCATGTGATGGTCGATTACTACGGTTCGCCGGTGCCGGTGAACCAGGTTGCCAACATCACCCTGGTCGATGCCCGTACGCTGGGTGTCCAGCCGTGGGAAAAGAACATGGTGCAGAAGGTCGAGAAAGCGATCCGCGATTCCGACCTCGGCCTCAACCCGGCCTCGCAGGGTGACCTGATCCGCGTGCCGATGCCGGCGCTGACCGAAGAGCGGCGCAAGGAAATGATCAAGGTCGTCAAGAACGAAGGCGAGGGCGCCAAGGTCGCGATCCGCAACCTGCGTCGCGACGCCAACACCCACCTCAAGGATGCGCTGAAGAAGGGCGAAATTCCCGAGGACGACGAGCGTCGCGCCCAGGATGACGTTCAGAAGCTCACCGACAAATACATTGCCGAAGTCGACAAGATGCTCGCCGCCAAAGAGGCCGAGCTGATGCAGATCTGACGTAGCGGCTGCATGGCCCTGTTCTCCAGTTCGACGCGGGATCTTCCGCAGGTTGCTGCCGTTCCCGCGCACGTTGCCGTCATCATGGACGGTAACGGCCGCTGGGCGAAGAAACGTTTTCTGCCGCGCGTCGCCGGGCACGTCAAAGGTGTCGAACTGGTGCGGGAAATGGTTCGCGCCTGCCTTGAACGCGGTGTCCGCTACCTGACCCTGTTCGCTTTCTCGTCGGAGAACTGGCGGCGCCCGCAGGAAGAAGTCACGCTGCTGATGCAGCTTTTCGTCAAGGCGCTGGAGCAGGAAGTCGAAAAACTCCATCGCAATGGCGTACGGCTGCGCGTGATCGGCGACTTGTCGCGTTTCGAGCCGCGCCTGCAGGCCCTGATCCGTCAGGCCGAGGAAACCACCGCCGGCAATACCAGCCTTGATCTGACCATCGCCGCCAACTACGGCGGGCGCTGGGACATCATGCAGGCGGTGAACCGGATGGCGCTGGCGCATCCGGACCAGGCCGGCCAATGGACCGAGGCGGATATCGAACCGTACCTGTCGATGCATTTCGCGCCGGAGCCCGATCTCTTCATCCGTACCGGCGGCGAGGAGCGGATCAGCAATTTCCTGCTCTGGCAACTGGCCTATACCGAGTTCTATTTCACGCCGACCTTGTGGCCGGATTTCGACGCGGCCGAATTCGGCAAGGCGATCACCTCCTACCAGCAGCGCGAACGGCGCTTTGGCCGGACCAGCGAGCAGCTGACGGGCGGCAGCGATGCTTAAAACCCGCGTCATCACGGCGCTGGCCCTGATGGCCGTCCTGCTGCCCAGCCTGTTCTGGTTGCCGCAAATGGCCTGGGCCTGGCTGATCGCCGCCTTCATCGGCGTTGGTGCCTGGGAGTGGGGCGCCTTGCTCGGCTGGAAACATCACCAGCGAGTCCTGCTTGGCGTCGTCACCGCCGCGCTTTGTGCCTTGCTTGCCTGGAGCGAACCGGCGGCTATAGGTGCCGACGGCTTTGCTCCGGCGCAGACCTGGGTGTTCCTGTTCTATGGTCTGTCGGCGCTCTTCTGGCTGCTGCTCATCCCCTTCTGGTTACGCGGCAAATGGGCTCTGCATGGTGCTTCCGGTCTGCTGGTCGGGGCGGTCGTGCTGCTACCGACCTGGCTGGCCATGGTGCAGTTGCGTGCGGTCGGTCCCGCTGTCCTGCTGGCGGTCTTTGCCGTCGTCTGGATGGCCGACATCGCTGCCTATTTCGCCGGTCGCCGCTTCGGCAAGCGCAAGCTGGCGCCCGGCATCAGCCCGGGCAAGACCTGGGAGGGGGCCTACGGGGCGATCCTCGGCGTGCTCGTCTATGGGCTCGTCATCGGTCATTTCTTCATGGCCGGGGTTTCCCTGCCACTGTGGGTTGCCGCCTTGCTGCTGGTGACTGCGGTCAGCATCATCGGCGACCTGTTCGAATCGATGCTCAAGCGCAAGGCCGGGATCAAGGACAGCAGCAATGTGCTCCCCGGTCACGGCGGCGTGCTCGACCGCATCGACAGCCTCACTTCCACCTTGCCGGTGGCGGCGCTGGCCTGGCTACTTTTCTTCTACCGCGGATGATGCAGCAGAACATTACTGTGCTCGGATCGACCGGCTCCATCGGCGTCAGCACGCTCGATGTCATCCGTCGTCATCCCGATCGTTACCGGGCCTTCGCGCTGTGCGCCCATACCCAGGTCGACAAGCTGTTCGAGCAATGTCTCGAGTTCCGTCCGGCGTTCGCCGTGCTGCGCGATGCCGCATTGGCCGACGAACTGGCCGGGCGTTGCCGGGCCGCCGGACTGCCGACCGAAGTCCGTCATGGTGTGGCGGCGCAGATCGAGCTCTCGTCGCTGCCCGAAGTCGATGCCGTGATGGCGGCCATCGTCGGCGCTGCCGGTCTGGCGCCGACGCTGGCCGCCGCGCAGGCCGGCAAGCGGGTGATGCTGGCGAACAAGGAAGTGCTGGTCATGGCCGGCGAACTGTTCATGCACGCGGTGCGCAGCCATGGCGCGACCCTGCTGCCGGTCGATAGCGAACACAACGCGATTTTCCAGGCCTTGCCCGGCGACTTCTCGCGCGGCCTGAATGCCTGCGGGGTCGAGAAAATCCTGCTGACCGCCTCCGGCGGTCCGTTCCGCAATACTCCCCTGTCCGAACTCGGGCAGGTGACGCCCGAACAGGCCTGCGCTCACCCGAACTGGGTGATGGGGCGCAAGATTTCGGTCGATTCGGCGACCATGATGAACAAGGGCCTGGAGGTCATCGAAGCACGCTGGTTGTTCGACGCCGCGCCGGACATGATCCAGGTGGTCGTGCATCCGCAGAGCGTGATCCATTCGGCGGTCCAGTATGTCGATGGTTCGGTGCTCGCCCAGTTGGGCAAGCCGGACATGCGTACGCCGATCGCTTACGCCATGGCCTGGCCGGAGCGGATTGCTGCCGGGGTTGAGCCGCTCGACCTGTTCCGCATCGCCCGGCTGGATTTCTTTGCCCCCGATTTCGAGCGTTTCCGCTGTCTGCAGCTGGCCTACGATGTCCTGCGCGAAGGCGGTACGGCGCCGGCCATCCTCAATGCGGCCAACGAAGTCGCGGTGGCGGCTTTCCTCGACGGAAAATTGTCTTTCCTCGACATCGCCCGGCTCAACGAAGCCGTGCTGACGGCGCTACCGGCCGGACCGGAAGGCAGCCTGGACGACGTGCTCGGTGCCGACACCCAGGCACGCCGGATCGCCGCCACCATGATTGCCGAGGGGCGCCTGGGATGAGCGACCTGCCGTTCTATCTCGCGGCGTTCGCTTTGGTGCTCGGGGTTCTGATCGTCTTTCATGAACTTGGGCATTACCTCGCGGCACGCTGGTGTGGCGTCAAGGTCCTGCGTTTTTCCGTCGGTTTCGGCAAGGTCCTGTGGCAGCGTCGTTTCGGCCGCGATGGGACTGAGTGGGTGGTCAGTGCCTTCCCGCTGGGCGGTTATGTGCGCATGCTCGACGAGCGCGAGGAGGCGGTGGCGCCCGAGGAACAGCATCGTGCCTTCAACCGGCAGACCGTGGGCAAGCGCAGCTTCATCGTTGCCGCTGGCCCCCTGGCCAATTTCCTGCTCGCCATCCTGTTGTACTGGGGTATTTTCATGCACGGCAGTCAGGAATTGCTGCCCGTGCTCGGTCAGCCGCCTGCCGATACGCCTGCCGCCATGGCCCGAATCGAAAACGGCGAGGAAGTCCGGCGCATCGACGGTCAACCGGTGGCAACCTGGAACGACCTGCGCTGGCAGATCCTGCAGAAGGCCGCCGGCAGCGAGCGCGTCGAACTGGAAGTGATCAACGAGCGCGGCGAGATTGCCGTTCGCCATCTCTACCTAGCCGCGGTCGGTGAGGAGGGCTGGGAAGGCGATCCGCTGTCCCGTCTCGGCTTGCGCCTCTATCGCCCGGATATTCCGGCGGTCATCGGCTCGGTCAGCCGCGGCGGCGCGGCGGCGCAGGCTGGTTTGCTGGCCGGCGACCGGGTCTTGCAGATCAATGAGCAGCCCATCGGCAACTGGCACGAACTGGTGATGATCGTCCGCGAGGCGGCCGGGCAGCGACTGGTTCTGCAAGTCGAACGCCAGGGCAGGGTTTTTGCGCTTGAGGTAACTCCGGAAATGGTTGCCGATGGCGGGCAGCGCATCGGGCGCATCGGCATCGGTGTGGCCGAGTCGGCGGAAACCCGGCGCGAACTGCGTACCTTTGTCAGTTACGGCTTTGCCGAGGCGGCGGTCAAGGCCGTGGTCGAAACCGGCGAGCAGTCGCTGTTCAGCCTGCGCATGCTGGGCAAGATGCTGATCGGTGAGGTTTCCTGGAAAAATCTTTCGGGGCCGGTGACCATCGCTGATTACGCCGGGCAGTCGGCGAAGCTCGGTCTCGATTATTATGTCAAGTTCATGGCCCTGGTCAGCATCAGCCTGGGGGTCCTGAACCTGCTTCCCATCCCGGTGCTGGACGGTGGGCATTTGATGTATCATATGATCGAAGTCGTCAGGCGGAAGCCCCTCTCCGAGCGGGCAATGGCCATTGGACAGCAGTTGGGTCTGGCCATTTTGTTCTCCTTGATGGCTTTCGCATTTTTTAATGACCTGACTCGCCTCTTTGGCGGCTAACGATGAAAAAAAACCTGTTGTCAGCCCTGATTGCCGGACTTTTTGCCTTGCCCGCCATGGCTTTCGAACCGTTCGTCGTCAAGGACATCCGGGTTGAGGGCATCCAGCGTACCGAGGCAGGTACCGTATTCAGCTATCTGCCGGTCAAGGTTGGCGATACTCTGAGCGACGACAAGGCCGCGCAGGCCATCAAGGCGCTTTTCGCCACCGGTTTCTTCCGCGATGTGCGCATCGAGGTCGAAAAGGATGTCATGGTGGTCGTGCTGCAGGAGCGCCCGGCCATTTCGTCGCTGAATTTCGTCGGCATGAAGGAATTCGAGAAGGACGCCATTGTCAAGGCGCTGCGCGAAGTGGGCATCGCCACCGGCCGCATCTTCGACCGCTCGCTGCTCGACAAGGCCGAGCAGGAACTCAAGCGTCAGTATCTTTCGCGTGGCAAGTATGCCGCGCAGATCACAACGACGGTAACGCCGCTTGAACGCAATCGTGTCGGCATCAACTTCAACATCGTCGAAGGCGATGCCGCCAAGATTCGCCAGATCAACATCGTCGGTGCCAAGGCGTTCAAGGAAAAGGATTTGCTCAGCCTGTTCGAGTTGACTACGCCGGGATGGCTGACCTGGTATTCGAAGAACGATCAGTATTCGCGACAAAAGCTTTCGGCTGATCTGGAAAAGCTGAAGTCTTTCTACCTGGATCGTGGCTATCTGGAGTTCAACGTCGATTCCACGCAGGTATCGATCTCGCCGGACAAGCAGGATGTGTTCATCACGCTGAACGTGACCGAGGGGGATCGCTATCGGGTCGCTTCCGTCAAGCTGGCCGGTGACCTCTCGCTGCCGGAAGCGGAGTTCCGCAAACTGATTCAGGTGCGGGCCGGTGATGTGTTTTCGCGGGAAAAGCTGAACGAATCCACCAAGGCGATCAGCGACCGCCTGGGCACCGAAGGCTACGCCTTCGCCAACGTCAATGCGGCACCGGAAATCAACCGCGAAAAGCGTTTGGTCGATTTCACGATTTTTGTCGATCCGGGCAAGCGGGTCTATGTTCGTCGCGTCAATGTGTCGGGGAATACCAAGACCCGAGATGAAGTAGTGCGGCGCGAGATTCGCCAGATGGAAAGCGGCTGGTTCGACGCTGCCAAGGTTCAGGCATCCAAGGAGCGTGTCGATCGGCTCGGCTTCTTCTCTGACGTGGCTATTGAAACGCCGCCTGTCCAGGGGACCTCCGATCAAGTCGATGTCAACGTGAATGTCACGGAAAAGGCAACCGGTAACCTGATGCTGGGTGTGGGTACGTCGAGTACCGACAAGCTGATCCTTTCGGGCTCCATTTCCCAGAACAATTTCCTGGGTAGCGGCAATAACGTCTCGATCGAGGTCAATTCGGCAAAATCCAGCCGTACCTACGCTTTTTCCTATACCAATCCGTACTTCACGACGGACGGTGTGAGTCAGGGCTTTGATATCTATCATCGTACTGTTGATACGAAGTCTACGGATATCGCCTACTACAAGTCGCAATCGACCGGTGCCGGCATTCGTTTCGGTTTCCCGATCAACGAGCATCAATCTTTTTCGTTCGGGATTGCAGCTGATTCGACGACTATTGATGTTTTCAACGAAAGCCCCACCTACTACAAGCGCTACGTGAATGAGTTCGGCAAGACCAATGTGTCGTTCCCGGTAACTCTGGCGTGGATCAGCGATAGCAAGAACAGTTTCTTCTTCCCGACATCCGGTACCTATCAGCGTGCTGCTGTCGAAATTGGGCTACCGGGCGGCGACCTGACCTACTATCGCGCCAACTACCAGTTGCAGCATTTCATTCCGCTGTCCAAGCGATTCACGCTGATGCTCAATGGTGACATCGGGTACGCGAATGGCTTGGGCGGCAAGAAACTGCCGTTCTTCAAGAATTACTATGCGGGCGGTGTGAACTCTGTCCGCGGTTACAAGTCGAGTACACTGGGAACACCGGGCACGCTTGAAGGTGAGGATAGACTCGGCGGTAACCGGAAGGTTGTCGGCAATGCGGAATTGCTGTGGGGCTTGCCGGGATTCGAGAAAAGCGCCAGAGTCGGCCTGTTCTTCGATGCTGGTCAGGTCTATGCTTCGGGTGACAAGTTCGCGCTTGACGACTTGCGCTATTCTGCCGGTCTGACGGCCTCCTGGATTTCCCCGGTCGGCCCATTGAAGTTCAGCCTCGGTACGCCGTTGAACAAGAAGAGCACGGACGATTCGGAAGTGTTCCAGTTCCAGTTGGGTACTACTTTTTAATTCAGGAGTCTCATGTTGAAAGCAAAAACTCTCCTTCTCGCCTCCTTGATGTCCGCTATGAGTCTGACGGCGGTCAGTGCGGCCGAACTGAAGGTTGGTTATGTCGATACGCAGCGCATTTTCCGCGATGCACCGGCGGCACAGCGTGCCGCGAAAAAGCTGGAAACCGAGTTTTCCCGTCGCGATCAGGAACTTCAGCGCATGGCCAAGCAATTGCAGGGCCTGCAGGAAAGCCTGGAAAAAAATGCCGTGACGATGGCCGAGTCCGAGCGTCCCGTCGCGATCAGGAACTTCAGCGCATGGCCAAGCAATTGCAGGGCCTGCAGGAAAGCCTGGAAAAAAATGCCGTGACGATGGCCGAGTCCGAGCGTCGTTCCAAGGAAAAGGAATTTGGCGACCTGTCGCGTGAATTCCAGCGCCGTCAGCGTGAGTTCCGCGAAGACCTGAACCTGCGCCAGAACGAGGAAAATGCGGCGGTGATCGAGAAGGCCAACCGTGCCATCAAGCAGATCGCGGAATCGGACAAGTTCGACCTGATCCTGCAGGACGTGGTCTGGGTCAGTCCGCGCCTGGACATCACCGAGCGCGTCATCAAGGCGCTGTCCGACGGTAAGTGATGCAGCAATCCGCGAAGGTCATTTCCTTCACGCTTGCCGAGATCGCCGCCCAGCTGGGCGGCGATGTGCTTGGGGACGGCGATATTCGCATTTTCCAGGTGTCGACGTTGGCAGCTGCGGGCGAGGGCGAGATCGCCTTTCTCGCCAATCGCAAGTACCGCGGCCAGTTGCAGACGACCCGGGCGGCTGCGGTGCTGCTGTCGCCAGCCGATGCGGCGGGATACGCCGGTGCGTGCATCGTTACCGCCAATCCTTATGCCTATTACGCACGGGTCGCCAGTCTGTTGAATCCGGCGCAGGCCGGGTTCTGCGGTGTCCATCCGAGCGCTGTTGTCGATTCCGTCGTGCCGGAGAGCGTTTCCATCGGTCCGCAGGTCTGCATTGGCCGCGACGTCGAGCTCGGCGACAATGTCGTCATCCATGCCGGTTGCGTGATCGGCGATGGCGTGCGTATCGGTGCCGGCAGCATGCTTTACCCGAACGTCACCGTCTATCATGGCTGCGAACTTGGCGAGCGCGTGATCGTTCATTCCGGTGCCGTGATCGGTGCCGATGGTTTCGGATTTGCCCCGGAGGGCAAATCCTGGGTCAAGATTCCCCAGATCGGTGTCGTGCGCATCGGTCACGACGTCGAAATCGGTGCCAACACCACCATCGACCGGGGGGCACTGGAAGATACGCTGATCGGCGATGGTTGCAAGATCGATAATCTGGTGCAGATTGCCCATAATTGCCGAATCGGGCCGAACAGTGTGCTCGCCGGTTGTGTCGGTGTCGCCGGCAGTGTGACCATGGGCGAGCATTGCGTGGTTGGCGGGGCCGGCATGGTCACCGGACACCTTTCCCTGGCCGAGGGAACGACCATTTCCGCCGGTTCGCTGGTGATGAAGAGCATCACCGAACCGGGGCAGCGGTTTACCGGGGTCTTCCCGCTCGATAGCCATGACGACTGGGTGCACAATGCTGCGCATATCCGTCGCCTGGGGAAGTTGGCAGATCGTGTTTCAGAACTTGAGAAAAAACTTAAAGAAATTGAAATAAGGGACTGATTAAATGGATATTCATGAGATTCTTGAGCACCTGCCGCATCGCTACCCCTTTCTGCTGGTCGACCGTGTCGTCGAGGTGATTCCGGGTGAGCGCATTCACGCCTACAAGAACGTCACCATCAACGAACCCTTCTTCATCGGTCACTTTCCCCATCACCCGGTGATGCCCGGCGTGCTGATCATGGAAGCCCTGGCCCAGGCGGCCGGCATCCTGTCATTCAAGACCATGGAAGAAAAGCCGTCGCCGGATACCGTGTTCTATTTCGCCGGCATCGACGAAGCCCGCTTCAAGCGCCCGGTCATGCCGGGTGATCGTCTTGACCTGCACGTCACCATCGAGCGTCAGATGCGCGGCATCTGGAAGTACTCGGCCGAAGCCAAGGTCGATGGTCAGCTGGCCGCCTCGGCCAAGCTGATGTGCGCCAAGCGGGACCTGTAAGATGATTCATCCGACCGCCATCGTTGATCCCGGCGCCAAGCTGGGGACCAATGTCGAAATTGGTGCCTATTCGATCATCGGGCCAAATGTCGAGATCGGTGACAACACCGTCATCGGCCCGCACGTGGTGATTACCGGGCATACCCGGATCGGCCGCGACAACCGCATCTTCCAGTTCTGTTCGCTCGGTGAAGAGCCGCAGGACAAGAAATACGCCGGCGAGCCGACCCGGCTGGAAATCGGTGACCGCAACACCATCCGCGAATTCTGTACCTTCAACCTCGGTACGGTGCAGGACGCCGGTGTGACCCGCATCGGCGACGACAACTGGATCATGGCCTATGTGCATATCGCCCATGACTGCCAGGTCGGCAACAAGTGCACTTTCGCCAACAATGCTTCGCTGGCCGGCCATGTGGTCGTTGACGACTGGGCCATCCTCGGTGGTTTCACCGGGGTTCATCAGTTCTGCCGGATTGGCGCTCATGTGATGACCGCGGTCAGCACCGTGATTCTGCAGGATGTACCGCCTTACCTGATGGCTGCCGGCAATACCGCCCAACCCTATGGCATCAATGTCGAGGGCCTGAAGCGGCGCGGGTTCACGCCGGATGGCATCACCGCGCTCAAGCGGGCTTACCGGACCATCTACAAGTCCGGTCTGCTGCTTGAGGAAGCTCGTGCCAAGCTGACCGAAGAAGCCAAGACCCAGCCGGACATCCAGCGCTTCGTCGATTTCCTGGCGGTTTCCAAGCGGGGCATCATTCGCTGACATGACGGCTGCCGTTCGTATAGCCCTGGTGGCGGGCGAAGCCTCCGGCGACCTGCTGGGCGGTCATCTGATCGCCGCCCTGAAGCAGCAGCTTCCCGGTGCCGTTTTCTACGGCATCGGCGGGCCGCGCATGCAGGCGCAGGGCATGGATTGCTGGTGGCCGATGGGCAAACTGTCGGTCATGGGCTACTGGGATGCGCTCAAGCATTACCGGGAAATTTCCGGCATTCGTCGCCAGTTGAAGAAGCGCCTGCTTGACCTGCGCCCGGACATCTTCATCGGTATCGATGCCCCGGATTTCAACCTCGGCCTCGAGACCGCGCTGAAGCAGGCCGGCGTGCCGACCGTGCATTATGTCAGCCCGTCGATCTGGGCCTGGCGCGGCGGGCGGATCAAGAAGATCGGGCGGGCCGTCAAGCGCGTGCTGGCCCTGTTTCCGATGGAACCGCAGCTGTATCAGAAGGCCGGTATTCCGGTCAGCTATGTCGGACATCCGCTGGCTGACATCATCCCGCTCAAGACCAGCCGTCAGGAAGTGCGTGAAAAGCTGGCCTTGCCGCGCGATTATCCGACCTTCGCGCTGTTGCCGGGCAGTCGCCGCGGCGAACTTGAAACCATGGGCGATTTGTTCGTCCAGACCGCCAAGTTGATCCGCGAGCGTTACCAACCTGAGGCAGTGTTTGTCGTGCCCCTGGCCACGCGCGAGACGCGCCTGCAGTTCGAGGCCGCGATCTATCGGCAGCACGCGGCCGACATCCCGTTCCGACTGCTTTTCGGCCATGCCCAAGATGCCGTCGGGGCGGCCGACGTGGCGTTGATCGCCAGCGGTACGGCGACGCTGGAGGCCGCGTTGGTCAAGCGGCCGATGGTGATCACCTACAAAATCGCCAAATTCTCGTACTGGTTGATGAAGCGTATGGCCTACCTGCCTTACGTGGGCCTGCCCAACGTCCTCTGCGGCCGTTTCGTGGTGCCGGAAATCCTGCAGGACGAGGCGACGCCGGAGAATCTCGCCGAGGCGCTGGTCAAACTGTACGAGGACAAGGAAAACGCAGCGGCGATCGAAACGGCGTTCACCGACCTGCATCTGCAGTTGCGCCAGAACACTGCCGAAAAGGCCGCCAGGGCGGTGATCGAATGCCTGCGCTGATCGTCCCCGAGGGCCTGGTCTGCGGCATCGACGAGGCCGGGCGGGGGCCGCTGGCCGGCCCGGTCGTCGCAGCGGCAGTGATCCTTGACCCGAGTCGGCCGATCGACGGCCTCAACGACTCCAAGAAGCTCTCGGAAAAGAAGCGTGCTGCCCTGGCCGTCGACATCCGGGAAAAGGCGCTGGCCTGGTGTGTGGCTGAAGCCAGTGTCGAGGAAATCGATACGCTGAACATCCTGCACGCCACCATGCTCGCCATGACCCGCGCCGTCGCCGGCCTGCAGGTCAGCCCCGAGCGGGCAATGGTCGATGGCAACCGCTGTCCGAAACTGGCCATTCCGGCCGAAGCCGTGGTCAAGGGCGACGGCAAGATCGCCTCGATTGCTGCCGCTTCGATCCTGGCCAAGACCGTGCGCGACAGCGGCATGCTGGAATTGCACCGGACCTATCCGCAATACGGCTTCGACCGGCACATGGGCTACCCGACCGCCGCGCATTTTGCCGCGCTCGAAACCCATGGTGCTTCGCCCGTGCATCGCAAGAGCTTCGCTCCGGTCGCCCGGCAATTGTCGCTGCTGTGAAACTGATCCAGTCCCGCGACAACGCCTTCTTCAAGCAATTGAAGCGCCTGGCCGAGTCCGGTCGCGAGCGGCGCAAGGCCGGGCAGACGCTGCTCGACGGCCTGCATCTGGTCGAAGCCTGGGAAACGCACCGGACGCCAGTCGGACAACTGGTGGTCGCCGAGTCGGCACTCGTCGGTGGCGAGATCGCAGCCTATGTCGGCGAGCGCGACTGTATCGTGCTGACCGATGGCCTGATGCGTGAACTGGGCATCGTCGATACGCCCAGCGGCCTGCTCGCCGTTGTCGATTTGCCCCGTGCGTCTGGCGCGGTCGATCTGGACGCGGATGCCGTCCTGCTCGACGGCGTTCAGGATCCGGGCAATCTCGGCAGCCTGTTGCGCACTGCCGCAGCTGCCGGCGTCCGGCAGGTGCTGCTGGCCCCAGGTTGTGCTTCGGCCTGGTCACCAAAGGTGCTGCGGGCCGGGCAGGGCGCGCATTTCATCCTCGACATTCACGAGGAAGCCGACCTGGCGGTGTTCATGGCCGCTTATCGCGGGACGACGGCAGTCACCTGCCTGGATGGCTCGACACCGCTGTTTTCCGCGCACTGGCAAGGACCGCTGGCCTGGGTCTTCGGTGCCGAAGGGCAGGGGGTCCGGCCGGAACTGATCGCCGCCGCCGGCTTGCGCGTGCGCATCCCGATGCCGGGTGCGGTCGAATCGCTCAATGTCGGTGCAGCGGCAGCCGTCTGCCTGTTCGAGATGGTCCGCCGCCGCGCCTGATCAGCGCAGATTGAGTTCCTGCAGGATGGTCGCCGAGATTTCCTCGATCGATTTGGTCGATGAATCGAGCCAGCGGATGCCTTCGCGGCGCATCATCTTTTCGGCTTCGGCGATTTCGTAGCGGCAGTTCGGCAGCGAGGCGTATTTGCTGCCGGCGCGGCGTTCTTCGCGGATCTGGTGCAGGCGCTCGGGCTGGATGGTCAGGCCGAACAGCTTGCTGCGGTGCTTTTCCAGCGTGCCGGGCAGGCGACCCCGGTCGAAGTCTTCCGGGATCAGCGGGAAATTCGCCGCCTTCAGACCGAACTGCATGGCCAGGTAGAGTGAGGTCGGTGTCTTGCCGCAGCGCGAGACGGCAACCAGGATGACGTCGGATTCTTCGAGGTCGCGGTCGGTGATGCCGTCGTCGTGGGCCAGCGTGTAGTTGATGGCCTCGATCCGCTTCTTGTATTCCGAGCTTTCGGCGGTCCCGTGCGAGCGGCCGACGGTGTGGCTGGATTTGCGGCCAAGTTCAGCCTCGAGCGGGGCGAGGAAGGTTTCGAAGTAGGACAGGCAGAAGGCGTCGGCCTGGTGCACCAGTTCGCCGAGTTCCTGATTGACCAGGGTGGTGAACACGATGGGGCGCATGCCGTCGGCCTCGCCCTGGGCATTGATCCGGGCGATGGCATCCTGGGCTTTTTCCAGGCTGTCGAGGAAGGGGATGCGGACCTGCTTGAATTCGACGTCCTCGAACTGGGTCAGCAGGCTGTGGCCGAGGGCTTCGGCGGTCAGGCCGGTGCCGTCGGAGATGAAGAATACGGTGCGTTTGATCGGATTGGGCATGGTCTGGCGATTTTAACCGCTGTTGCGCAATCCGGCAGCGATGCCGTTGATGGTGATGTGGATGCCGCGGGCGACGCGCTCGTCGGTGTCGCCGCCGCGATGGCGCTTGAGGAGCTCGACCTGGAGGTGGTTGAGCGGGTCCATGTAGGGCGCGCGCAGTTGCAGCGAGCGCTTGAGCATGGGGTTGTCGGCGAGGAAATCGTCGCGTTCGAGGATGGCCAGCAGGTGGCGGCGGGTCAGCTGCCATTCGCCGACGATGCGGCTGAAGATGCGCTCGCGCAGTTCGCTGTCGGCGACCAGTTCGGCGTAGCGCGAGGCGATGGCCAGGTCGGTCTTGGCCAGCACCATGTCCATGTTCGACAACAGGCTCTGGAAGAAGGGCCAGGATTTGAGCATGCGGCGCAGCGTGGCGAGGCCGTCCGGGTTGGTGGCAAGGTAGCCGTCGACGGCGGAGCCGAAGCCGTACCAGCCGGGCAGCATCAGCCGGCATTGCGCCCACGAGAAGACCCAGGGAATCGCCCGCAGATCCTCGATGCGTTCGGAGGCCTTGCGCGATGCCGGGCGGCTGCCGATGTTCAACGAGGCGATTTCGGAGACGACCGTCGATTGGCGGAAATAGGTGGTGAAGCCGGGCGTTTCATAGACTAGGCCACGGTAGGCATTGAAGGCGCGCAGCGAGAGATCGTCCATCACGCCGTGGAACTGGCCGGCCGGCTCGACCTTGTTCTCATGGTCGGTCAGGCTGGCTTCCAGCGTCGCCGCGAGCAGCACTTCGAGGTTGCGGCGACCGGTGTCGGGCGTGCCGTACTTGGTCGAGATGACTTCGCCCTGTTCAGTCAGACGGATCTGCCCGGAAACGGCGCCGGCCGGCTGGGCCAGGATGGCGTGGTAGGACGGGCCGCCGCCGCGGCCGACCGAGCCGCCGCGCCCGTGGAACAGGCGCAGGCGAACGCCGTGGCGGGCGAAGGTGTCGGCGAGCAGGATTTCCGCCTTGTACAGTTCCCAGCCCGAGGTCAGGAAACCGCCGTCCTTGTTGCTGTCCGAGTAACCGAGCATGACTTCGTGCTCGTCGCCACGGCCGGCGACCAGCTGGCGGTAGCCGGGAATGGCGAAGAGCTGATCCATGATCGCGGCGCTCTTCTGCAAGTCCTCGATGGTCTCGAACAGCGGGATGATGTTGACGTCGAGGCGCGGCTCGGCGCCCGGGCGCAGCAGCCCGGCTTCCTTGAGCAGCAGGGCCAGTTCGAGCAGGTCGGAGACGCCGTCGGTCTTCGAGATGATGCAGTTGGGCAAGGCCGCCTCGCCGTACTTGGCGCGCAGTTCGCGGGCGGCGAAGAAGATCGCCAGTTCGCCGCGGGTTTCTTCGTCGTAATCGAGCCACGGCGAGTAGAGCGGGCGCGGTGAGGCGATTTCGGCGGTCAGCAGCGCGATCCGCTCGTTTTCCGGCAGCGCTTCGTAATCCGGGCAACGGCCGGCGGCGGCGAGCAGGGCGGCGACGCTGCGGGCGTGCACTTCGGAGTTCTGGCGCAGGTCGATCGGCGCCAGGTGGAAGCCGAACACCTGTACCGCACGTAGCAGACGGCGCAGGCGACCGCCGGCCAGGCGGCCGCTGCCGTTGAGTTTGAGCGAATTGGCCAGGACCTTGAGTTCGCCGCGCAGTTCGGCCGGCGTGGCGTAGGGTTCGGCGTGGCCGATCTCGTGGCGCACCGGATCGACGTGATCGAGCGCCCGGGCGGTCGCCGCCAGGCGGGCGTAGATGCCCGACAGGGCGCGCCGGTAGGGTTCGTCGATGCGCTGCGGCGACTGGTCGGGCGACAGATCGGCGAGCAGCTTGAGTTCAGGCGTCACCTTGACCAGCAGGTCGGACAGCGGCAGTTCGGCGCCGAGCTCGTGGATTTCGTCGAGGTAGTGATTGAGCGTGGCCGCCGATTGCAGGCGCAGCGCTTCGTTGAGGATGTCGGCGGTGACGAAGGGATTGCCGTCGCGATCGCCGCCGATCCACGAGCCGACGCGGAAGAAGGGGGGCAGCGCCCAGACTTTCTCCGGGTAACGCTTCTGCAATTGCTCGGTCGCCTGGATGTAGAGGCGCGGCAGTTCGCTGAAGAAGGTTTCCTTGAAGTAGCTGATGCCGTTCTTGACCTCGTCGATGACCTTGAGCCGGACCGGGCGCAGCATGCGCGACTGCCACAGCGTCAGGATCGCGTTGGCCAGCGCCAGTTCGTTGTCGGCGGCTTCTTCGGGCGTCAGTTGCTGGCGTTCGCGGCGGTCGAGCAGGCGGGCGATCTCGCGGTGGTTGCGGATCAGGCTCTGGCGCTGGACTTCGGTCGGGTGGGCGGTGAGCACCGGGGCGACCAGAGCGTGGGCGAAGAAATCGGCCAGCGCTTCGGGCGAAACCTTGGCGGCAGCCAGCGCGTCCAGGGCAAATACCAGGCTGCCTTCGCGCGGCGGCGAGCCGGCCAGGTCGTGGGCGCGGCGCCGGCGGACGTGGTGCTCGTCCTCGGCAATGTTGGCCAGTTGCAGGAAGTAGCTGAAGGCGCGGACGACGGCCTGGGTGGTGTCGCGCGGCAGCGGGTCGAGCAGGGCGGCGAGTTCGTTGCGGCTGGCCGGGTCGCCGTCGCGGGCAAAGCGGACGGCCGTCTGGCGGACCTGTTCGACGATGTCGAAAATCGCTGCGCCCTCCTGTTCGCGGACGGTGTCGCCGAGCAGCCGGCCGAGCAGGCGGATGTCGTTGCGCAGAGGTTCGTCCTTGTTGTTGTCGAGGGCGGAATCGGTCATGGCAGGTCCAGGCGGGTGAATATGCGGCGATTGTAACGAGTGGCGGGCCCCGCGGTCAGCAAGGGATTTCCAGCGGTCGGCTGCATTTCTCGAGCAGATACGCGATCGAGCGGTAGTCGATGCCGGATTCGGCGGTGAGGCCGATTTCGCAGGTCCGGTTGGTCGATACCCCGCAGGCGCAGCCGCCCGGCAGCGCCGGTTTGAGGTGGCGCAGGGCGTGCTGGTTGAGCTCGGGAACGGCGAAGCCGCGGTCGCCGGCAAAGCCGCAGCAGGTCACGGCAGCCGGCTCGATCACGGTTTCGGCGCAGGCCTTGAGCAGGGCGCGCAGCTTGGCGTCACTGCCGGTCTTGCGTACGCTGCAGTTGATGTGCAGGGCGACCGGCTCGGCCTGGCGGACGATCATCAAGCGTGGCAGCAGCGCGTCGTGGGCGAATTCGTGGAAGTCGAAGAGCTGCAGGCGGCCGGCCAGATGTTGCTGCATGCGGGCGGTGCAGGTGCTGGCGTCCATGATCACCGGGTGGCGGCCGTTATCGGAAGCTTTCAGCAGCGCGGCTTCAAGCTGCGCCGACATTGCGTCGGCTTCGATGGCCAGGCCCTTGCTGGCCAGCATCTGACCGCAGCACAGTTTGTCGAAACCGTCCGGCAGGATCGGCGCGTAGCCGGCACGGCGCAAGAGTTCGAGGACGACGTCGCCAAGTTGCGGTTCGCCGGCAGCGGTCGGCCCGAAAATGCGCCCGCCGCAGGTCGGGAAATAGACAACCGGGTCACCGCCGGTGTGGATGGCCGCCGGGGCGCGGCCGGCGCGCGGCATTGGCAGCTTCCAGGCGCCATTGCTGAGTTTTGCCAGCGTCTTCTGGCCGACCACCGCAGCCGCAGCGTGGCCGAGCGTCAGGCCGGCGCGGGCGGCACCGGCGAGGACGCCGAAATTGCGCCCGGTCCAGGCGTTGACCGCGCGCGCGCCGTCGTTCAGGCGGCGCCCGCGCAGGCGCCGGGTGAGGTCGCCGGTGTCGATGCCGACCGGGCAGGCGGTCGAGCACAGGCCGCAGCCGGCGCAGGTGTCGAGGCCCATGTAGGCGTAGTCTTCGGCGATCTTGCCGGCGGCTTCGCCGGCCGCCTCGCGGCGGGCCAGCTCGCGGACGCTGGTGATGCGCTGGCGCGGGCTCAGCGTCAGCCGGTGCGACGGGCACAGCGGCTCGCAGAAGCCGCATTCGATGCAGCGGTCGATGATGTCTTCGGCCGCCGGCATCGGCTTGAGGTGGGCAAGGTGGGCCTGCGGGTCGGCGTTGAGGATGACGCCCGGGTTGAGTAGGCCGGCCGGGTCGAACAGCGTCTTGATCCGGTGCATCAGCTCGGTCGCCTCGCGCCCCCATTCGAGTTCGACGAAAGGCGCCATGTTGCGGCCGGTGCCGTGCTCGGCCTTGAGCGAACCGTCGTACTTGTTGACCACCATGTCGCACAGTTCGTCCATGAAGCGCGCGTAGCGGTCGATTTCGCTCGGCGTGGCGAAGTCCTGGGTGATGACGAAGTGCAGGTTGCCCTCGAGCGCATGGCCGAAAATGATCGCCTCGTCGTAGGCGTGCTTCTTGAGCAGCGCCTGCAGGTCGAGGGAGGCGTCGGCGAGTGCGGCGATGGGGAAGGCGACGTCCTCGATCAGCACCGTGGTGCCGGTGCGGCGCATCGCGCCGACCGCCGGGAAAGTGCCTTTACGCACCTTCCAGTACATTTCGCAGGTCGCCGGGTCGGTCGAGAACTGGACCGGCTCGACCGTGGCGACGCCGGCCAGCGCGCCGTGCACGGCGGCGATCCTGTCGGCGACCGCGGCGGCATCGCCGGCCCGCACCTCGATCAGCAGCGCTGCCGCGTCGTCGCCCAGGCTGCGCATCACCGCCGGCAGGCCGGGCTTGTCCTGGACCGAGCGCAGCGCCGGCCGGTCGAGCAGTTCGACCGCCGCGACCGGTTGCGTCTTCAGCCGGATGACCGCTTCGCAGGCGCTGCGGATGTCGGGGAAGAAGACCAGCGCCGAGGCCTTGCACGGGTCCTCGACGACGGTCTGGTAGGTGATTCGCGAAATGAAGCCGAGTGTGCCTTCGGAACCGATCATCAGGTGCGCGAGGATGTCGAAGGGGTCTTCGAAATCGACCAGCGCGTTGAGGCTGTAGCCGGTGGTGTTCTTGATCTTGAACTTCTGGCGGATGCGTTCGGCCAGCCGGGGGTTGGCCCGCGTCGCCTGGCCCAGGCGTTCGAGTTTGCCGAGCAGGACGGCGTGCGACTTGGCGAAGGCGTCGCGACTGAGCGGATCTTCGGTATCGAGCAGGGTGCCGTCGGCGAGCATGACGCGCAGGCCGGCCAGTGTCCGGTAGCTGTTCTGGGCCGTGCCGCAGCACATCCCGGAAGCGTTGTTGGCGGCGATGCCGCCGATCTTGGCGGCACCGATCGAGGCCGGGTCGGGACCGATCTTGCGCCCGAGCGGCGCCAGCCGGCGATTGACCTCGCCGCCGACGATGCCCGGTCCGAGACGGACGCTGCCGCCGTCCGGCGCGATCTCGCAGGTGGCAAAACCCTCGCCGATCAGCGCCAGGATGCCATCGGAAATCGCCTGTCCGGACAGACTGGTGCCGGCGGCACGGAAGGTGACCGGCACCTGCTGCGCGTGGGCGGTGGCCAGTACGTGGCGGGCCTGGGTTTCGTTCTCGATGATTGCGATGACCTGCGGGATCAGGCGGTAGAAGCTGGCGTCGGTCCCGTAGGCGAGGCGGCGCAGTTCGTCGGTGATGACCTGCGAGGTCGGCAGTTTTTCGCGCAGGGCGGCGGTCAGAAGCTGGCTCATGCTTTGTTGCGTTCCTTGAGTTGGTCGCGCAGGCGCTTCGGCGCCGGCCGCAGGGGTTCGCGGACGGTGGTCCAGGCGCCTTGGCGCGACGGCATCAGCCAGCCGAAACGGCTGCCCAGCCACGAAACGGCGCGGTACAGCGCGGGCGAACGGTAAACCAAGGCCCAGCCGCGCCAGATCGCCGAGATCAGCGACGAATGGCCGGCGCCCTGGCCGCGCATCGCCGGGTTGGCGTGCGGGGCCGAGAAGGCTTCGCTGCGCAGGCGGATCAACAGGTCCGGAATCGGGATTTTCACCGGGCAGACTTCGCCGCAGGCGCCGCACAGCGACGAGGCGGTGGTCAGGCCGGCGGTGGCGTCGAGGCCGAGCATGTGCGGCGAGACGATCTTGCCGATCGGGCCGGGGTAGGTGGTGCCGTAGGCGTGGCCGCCGATGCGCGTATACACCGGGCAGTGGTTCATGCAGGCGCCGCAACGGATGCACTGCAGCGTCTTCCTCAACTGCTCGTCGGCGTAGGCCTGGCTGCGACCGTTGTCGAGCAGCACCAGATGCACTTCCTCGGGGCCGTCCTTCTCGCCGGGTTTGCGCGGCGAGGAAATCATGTTGAAGTAGGTCGAGATGTTCTGACCGGTCGCCGAGCGTGTCAGCAGCGACAGCAGCGGCGGAACGTGTTCGAGCTTCTCGACGATCTTCTCGATGCCGGTGATGGCGATGTGCACGGCCGGCGCGGTGGTGCACATGCGACCGTTGCCTTCGTTCTCGACCAGACACAGCGTGCCGGTTTCGGCGACGGCGAAATTGACGCCGGAGAGGCCGATTTCGGCTTCCTGGAATTTCCGGCGCAGGACGTTGCGGCCGATCTGGATCAGCGCGTCGACGTTGTCGGTGTAATCGACGCCGGGCACCTTTTCATGGAACAGGCGGGCGATTTCCTCCTTGGTCTTGTGGATCGCCGGCATGATGATGTGCGACGGCTTTTCGTTGGCGAGCTGGACGATGTACTCGCCCATGTCCGATTCCAGCGCTTCGATGCCGGCCGCTTCGGCGGCGTGGTTGAGTTCGATTTCCTCGCTGACCATGGACTTGCCCTTGACCATCTTGGTCGCGCCGTGGCCCTGGATGATGCCGAGGATGATCGCGTTGGCTTCATCCGGCGTTTCCGCCCAGTGCACCTTGATGCCGTTGCGGGTCAGGTTGGCTTCGAGGCGTTCGAGCAGGTCGGGCAACTTGGCCAGGTTGTACTGGCGGATCGCTTCGCCGAGGTTGCGCAGGCTTTCCAGTTCCTCGGGGTCGGGGAACTGGGCGGCGCGCTTGCTCATCAGGAAGTCCATCGCGCCACGGAAGCTCTGGCGCAGGAAGGGGTTGTCGACGACCGCCTTGGAACGTGCGCGGAAGCCGTCGGCCGGCTTGAAGTGCAAGGTGTGCTCGCTCATGCTTCCTCTCCCAGCAGCAGGACGATCAGTTCCTTCGGGCCGTGCGCGCCGTAGGCCAGCGTCTGCTGGATGTCGGCGGTTTTCGACGGGCCGGAGATGAGCAGCGAATTGGTCGGCAGGCCATTGTTCCAGCCCTCGGCAGTCATCGCCTCGAAAAAGGTGTTGTAGATCTTCGCTGCGTCGAGCAGCACGATGTGTACCGGCGGTACCAGCGACATCAGCCGCGGTTCCTTCTCGTCAGGCCACAGGATCAGTGTGCCGGTCTCGGCGATGGCGGCGCGGGCGGCGGTCAGGCTGGCCGGCGTGGCGTTGAACATTTCCGATTTCCAGGCTTCGATGGCCATGTCGTAGACGCTGCACTCGATGCCGCGCGGCGGCAGTTCGTCGAGCGCGGTGTCGCCGTGCGCCGTGCCTTCGGCGACCAGCAGCCGGTCAATGCCACGCGCTTTGAGCGCCTGGTGCAGGGTGTCGGCCCAGTTGTTGCTGCTGACCGCATGCACTTCGGCATGGGCGAGTTCGATGAAATGACGGAAACGACGGGCCTTGTCGGCCGGGGTTTCGCTGCTGCGATGCGTGGCGTACCAGTTGCCGACGTCGGGCAGGGCGGGCGGCTGTTGAGGCGCGCTGCGGTTCAGGCGGGCCAGGATGCGGTCGCGGGCGCTCATTTGGCACCTCCGGTACGGCGCAGCAGGAAAGTCGCGATGTGTTCGCCGGGCAGGGTGGGCGGACGGCCTTCCTGGGCGTCCTTCCAGGCGGCGTGGCCGAGGATGTTCATCAGGCAGCCGCAGTCGGCGCTGACCACGCGCTCGGCGCCGGTGGCCTTGAGCGACTTGACCTTGTCTTCGACCATGGCGCCGGAAATTTCCGGCTGCTTGACCGAGAAGGTGCCGCCGAAACCGCAGCACTCGGATTCGTGGTCCTGCTGGGCGACGGTGACGTGTGCCAGACCGCCGAGCAACTGGCGACCGCTGACATGGACGCCCATCTCGCGGCGCGCCGAGCAGGACGTGTGGAGGACGACGGTGCAGTCGCTGCCGCAGTCCTGGGGCTGGTAATCGAGGACGTCGACCAGGAAACGGGTGAATTCCCAGACCCGGGCCGACAGCTTTTCGGCCTGCGCCTTGCGCACCGGGTCGGCGGCAAACAGCGTCGGGTAGTGGTGCTTCATCATGCCGGCGCAGGAGCCGGAGGGCACGACGATCGGCCAGTCTTCCGGGAACAGCGTCAACTGATGTGCCGCGACCTGGCGTGCCTCGTCATGGAAGCCGCTGGTGTAGGCCGGCTGGCCGCAGCAGGTCTGGTCTTCCGGGAAGTGCACACGGATGCCTTCGCGTTCGAGCAGGGTGATCGCATCCATGCCGGCGTCCGGGTAGAACTGGTCGACGACGCAGGTGGCGAAGAAATACACATCGGCCGGCTTGCCCGGCGGGGTTTGGGCGATTGTCATCCTCTCTCCGTTTTGTTTGACTGGTTCAATGGTAAGACCAGTAATTCCTGAGGCAGAAATTTAAGGTAAATCCGTGACTTGGTCAATGCCACTAGGGAAATCCCCATGCTTGCACTTTTGCAGATCGCTGGCTAGAATGTGGCGGTCTTACCAATCAAGGTGGTCTTACCAATGCCGAACAAGGTGCAGGTTCCGCGAATTTCCGATGCCGTCGCTTCGACGCTGGAGCGGCGCATCCTCGAAGGTTCGTTGAAGCCGGGCGACCGCCTGCCGGCCGAGCGCGAATTGGCGCTTGAACTCGGCGTGTCGCGGCCGAGCCTGCGCGAGGCGATCCAGAAGCTGGCATCGAAAGGCATGTTGCAGAGCCGCCAGGGCGGCGGCACCTATGTGACGGCCGCACTGGAGAAGAGTTTCTTCGACCCCTGGCAGGAGATGATGGGTTCCTACCCGAACCTGCGCGAGGACATGCTCGAATTCCGCCGCATGATCGAAGGCCAGGCCGCCGAATGGGCCGCCGAGCGCGCCACCGACGCCGATCTGCTGCGTCTCGACCAGGCTTATGCGGCGCTGCAGGCCTCGTTCAACAATGACGACACCGAAAAACGCTCGGCCGCCGACATCGCCTTTCACCAGGCCATCGGCGATGCCTCGCACAATGTCCTGATCGGCCACCTGTCGGCGGCGCTGCTGCGCCTGATGCACGACAACATCCGCCTCAACCTCGGCGAACTGAAGAGCGTGCCGGCCGCCGGCAAGCTCCTGATGAGCCAGCACACCGCGATCCACACCGCCATCGTCGACAAGAAACCGCAGGCCGCGCGCGCCGCCGCCGAGACGCACATCGACTTCGTCCGCGAGACGCTGGCGCAGACGCTGCGCTCGGTCGCCCGCCGCGAAACCGCCGAGCGCCGCCTGAACACCGATTTCCTGAACTCCTGATTTTCCAATCTTCAATTCCCACCGAAAGGACCCACTGATGGAAGCCCTTGTCATCCCCTTCGAAAAACTGCGCATGACCGACGTCGACCAGGTCGGCGGCAAGAACTCGTCGCTCGGCGAAATGATCTCGCAGCTCGCCGATACCGGCGTTCGCGTTCCCGGCGGCTTCGCCACGACGGCGCACGCCTACCGCGAGTTCCTAGCGCAGTCCGGCCTGGACAAGAAGATCAACGACACGCTCGATACGCTCGATGTCGATGACGTCAACGCCCTGGTCAAGACCGGCGCCGAAATCCGCCAGTGGATCCTCGACACGCCGTTCCCGATGGACCTGACCATCGCCATCACCGAGCAGTACCAGCGCCTGGTCGCCGAATCCAACGCCGACATGTCCTTCGCCGTGCGCTCCTCGGCCACCGCCGAAGACCTGCCGGATGCCTCCTTTGCCGGTCAGCAGGAAACCTTCCTGAACATCGTCGGCCTGGAAAACATCATGCACGCGATCAAGGAAGTCTTCGCGTCGCTGTACAACGACCGCGCCATCTCCTACCGCGTGCACAAGGGCTTCGTGCACGCCGACGTCGCGCTGTCGGCCGGTATCCAGCGCATGGTCCGCTCGGACAAGGGCGCGGCCGGCGTGATGTTCACGCTCGACACCGAATCCGGTTTCCGCGATGCCGTCTTCGTCACCTCCAGCTACGGGCTGGGCGAGACGGTGGTGCAGGGCGCCGTCAATCCGGACGAGTTCTACGTGCACAAGCCGATGCTGGAGCAGGGCAAGAAGGCGGTGATCCGCCGAAACCTCGGCTCGAAGATGATCAAGATGACCTTCGCCGCCGAGAAGGTCGCCGGCAAGTCCACGATCACCGAAGAAGTTGAAGAATCGCTGCGCCACCAGTTCTCGATCAATGACGAAGAAGTCATGGAACTGGCCCGCTACGCCCAGATCATCGAAAAGCACTACGGTCGTCCGATGGACATCGAGTGGGGCAAGGACGGCGTCGACGGCAAGCTCTACATCCTCCAGGCCCGCCCGGAAACCGTGCAGTCGCAGGCTGCCGCCGGCAAGCAGGAGAAGTTCAAGCTCAAGTCCTTCTCCAAGGTGCTCGCCTCCGGCCGCGCCATCGGCCAGAAGATCGGCGTCGGTCCGGTCCGTATCGTCAAGGACCCGAAGGAGATGGACCAGGTCAAGCTGGGTGACGTGCTCGTCGCCGACATGACCGACCCGAACTGGGAACCGGTGATGAAGCGCGCTTCCGCCATTGTCACCAACCGTGGTGGCCGCACCTGCCACGCCGCGATCATCGCCCGCGAACTCGGCATCCCGGCCATCGTCGGTTGCGGCGACGCGACCGAAACGCTGAACGAAGGCGACACCGTCACCGTCAGCTGCACGGAAGGCGATACCGGCCACGTCTATCGCGGCCGCCTCGACTACGAAGTCACCACCCGCGACATCTCGGCCATGCCGGACGTCCCGGTCAAAGTCATGATGAACGTCGGCAACCCGGAACTGGCCTTCGAATTTGCCCAGCTGCCGAACGCCGGTGTCGGTCTGGCCCGAGTCGAGTTCATCATCAACAACGTGATCGGCATCCACCCCAAGGCCATCCTCGACGTCGAGCGCCTGCCGGCTTCGAAGCGCGACGAGATCAAGCGCCGCGCCCGTGGCTACGCCAGCCCGAAGGACTTCTTCGTCGAGAAGCTGGTCGAAGGCGTGTCCACCATCGCCGCCGCCTTCTGGCCGAACCCGGTGATCGTCCGCCTGTCCGACTTCAAGTCCAACGAATACCGCAAGCTGCTCGGCGGCGAACTGTACGAGCCGGAAGAAGAAAACCCGATGCTCGGCTTCCGCGGCGCCTCGCGCTACATCGCGCAGTCGTTCCGCGACTGCTTCGAGATGGAATGCCGTGCCATGAAGCGCGTGCGTGAAGAGATGGGCCTGACCAACGTCCAGTTGATGGTCCCGTTCGTGCGCACCGTCGGCGAAGGCCAGGCGGTGGTCGACCTGCTCGCCGAACACGGCCTGAAGCAGGGCGAGAACGAACTGAAGTTGATCATGATGTGCGAAATCCCGTCGAACGCCCTGTTGGCCGACGATTTCCTGAAGATCTTCGACGGCTTCTCGATCGGCTCCAACGACCTGACCCAGCTCAGCCTCGGCCTCGACCGCGACTCCGGTCTGGTCGCCAACCTCTTCGACGAGCGCGATCCGGCCGTCAAGATGCTGCTGGCGATGGCCATCTCCGCTGCCAACAAGGCCGGCAAGTACATCGGTATCTGCGGTCAGGGCCCGTCGGACCACCCGGACCTCGCCGAGTGGCTGATGGATCAGGGCATCAGCTCGATCTCGCTGAACCCGGACACGGTGGTGGACACCTGGACGCGCCTGGCGACGCACAAGAAGGGCTGATCCTTGCGATCAATCGTGGTGTAAAAACCAGAAAGGCCGGGAGCGATCCCGGCCTTTTTTCATTAAATTAACTCAACTCAACTGGGCAGCAGGTTCTTGACCAGGCGCTCGGAGAGCTGTTCGTGGGTGAATTGCGGTTCGTTCGGCGGGTAGAGCGAGTCTTCGTCGAATTCAAAACCATGCTCGCGGGCGAGGCTGCGCAGTTCCTTGAGTTTCTGGCAGGCCTTGAGTGCTTCGCCAAGGGCGGCGTCGGCCCGGGCTTTTTCGGAAAATGCCTTGATGTTGGCAACGGACATCGGGATTTCTCCTGAGAATTTGCGTTGGTGGATGGACTGGTGCACATCCGGGCATGTGTCGGGTTCTCGACAAAAATGCGGGATTGAGCAACCAGGAGAACCCGGTAAGCAAATTCAGTGCCGCTTCAACGGCAGGAGAGCAGTGTGGGTGGCGTCAGGCTAGTGCGCCGCCTGCCTGAGCGTCGCCAATAGCGCGGCAGCAGCGGCGAACAATCCACCGAATACCCGGTTGAGCAAGCGCTGTTGCCCAGGTTCGCGCAGCAGTCGCAGAACGCGGGCGGCGAGGCCGGTGTAGCCGGCCATGACGATCAGGTCGACGCCGACCATGGTAATGGTCATGGTCAGGTATTGCGCCAGCAGCGGCCGGGTTGCATCAAGGAATTGCGGCAGGACCGCGAGGATGAAGACGATGGCCTTGGGGTTGCTGGCATTGACGATGAAGCCGCGCAGCACCAGCGCGCCGGGATGGCCGCGACGCTTGTCGACCGCCTCGGCATGCAGGTCGCCGGGCGGTGAGGTCCATTGTTTCCAGCCGAGATAGAGCAGGTAGAACACACCGAACCATTTGATCAGCGCAAAGGCCAGTTCGGAGCGGGCAAGGATGGCACCGACACCGGCGGCAACGATGGCGATCTGCAGGATCAGCGCCAGTTGCAGGCCGATGGCGTTCCAGAAGCCGCGCCGAAAACCGAAACTGAGTCCGGAGGACATCGAGGCAACGGCGCCGGCACCGGGCGACAGGCTGATGACCCAGCAGGCAATGAAGAAGGCGAACCAGGTGTCGAGGGACATGAGTGAGGCTTCTCGAATCCGTGCGCAATGGTTGCGAGGATAGGCGGCAAACCCGGGCCTGTCGAGGAATTTGGTGCTCTGGGCGAGACTCGAACTCGCACACCTTGCGGCACTACCCCCTCAAGATAGCGTGTCTACCAATTTCACCACCAGAGCATTGGTCCGTTTGCGCGGACGCGGAGAAACGAGGCGATTCTCCGGTTTTTTCGTTGGTGCCCAGAAAGGGACTCGAACCCCCACGGTGTTACCCGCTAGTACCTGAAACTAGTGCGTCTACCAATTCCGCCACCTGGGCAGGCGTCGAAAGAAGGCGCGGATTCTAATGCCTGG
>Ga0209207_1000145_pt1 | contig 53107 bp, 47 predicted proteins | sample SaghotsprinmetaG_FD_184140 | JGI IMG/M metagenome (GOLD analysis project Ga0209207, IMG submission 184140) | Hot spring microbial communities from South Africa to study Microbial Dark Matter (Phase II) - Sagole hot spring metaG (SPAdes) (version 3) | ecosystem: Environmental > Aquatic > Thermal... | reverse complement strand
ATAGTTTTACTTGGTAAATACCCTGCGCCCAGAGCAATTTGCTAGTCAAGCTAACAATGGTTGAATCCAGCGGAAATAAAGCCAGCTTCCCAGCATCAATCTTCTGCCGTTTGTGAAGTTCCCGCTTCAGCGCCAAAAAGAGATCATAAAGTATCTGAGGATCACGGTTCTTACTGGCTTTAGAAAAAGTAGAAACCTTGACCTTGATACCACGAATATTTAAGCGTTTGAAGACACTCCTCATACTGGTTTGGCTCTGATCCAAAACAAAGGAGAGCCAAATTGAAACAAACAGAAAACTGTTGAGGACGGGATAGTCATCTGTGGCGAGGTGGCCCAGATGCTTTTTGACAATCTCAGGAAAGTTTGATATCATCATACTAATAGTATTATGATTTTGATAGCCTCTAGTTTACACGATTAGAGGCTATTTTTGCAACATGTTTGCTGTCATTCAACACTTCTGATATTGTCTATGTTTGTCTATATTTTCTATTTTCGATGTCCTGAAGTGTGATAGCCCCCTCGCAGGGGCGTTAACGCTAGTTCAATTGGCGGGTTTGAGGTAGCCGATGCGCCGACGCAATTTGCTAAAGCTAATGGCGATAGCCCTAGTGGGCTGTACAGGGGAGGGGTATGCCCGGAAAACGGCACGGATACGGTCCCAACGCATTTTGGTGGTCGGTGCGGGTTTGGCCGGACTGGCGGCGGCCTGGGCGTTGCACCGGCAAGGGTATGACGTTCAGGTTATTGAAGCGCGCGATCGCGTGGGGGGCCGCATCTGGACCAGCACCGCATGGCCCGATATGCCCCTGGATTTAGGCGCAACCTGGATTCATGGCGTGTTCGGCAATCCCCTGAGTGAGTTAGCCAATGAAATCGGGGCTGAACGGGTAATAACCCGTTACGACAGTGCCATCACCTATAACACCAATGGCCAACCGCTCAGTGCGGCCCAATCGGAGTTGCTGGATAGTTTGCAAACCCGACTCTACAAAGCTTTAGCGCAGGCGCAGGAGCAAGAGGAGGATGTCTCGATTCGACAGGCGATCGGCCCCTTGCTCCAGCAATTTGAGCCATCGTCATTAGAATACCGGCTGATTAACTTTATCCTCAGCCGTGAATTTGAGCATCAGTATGCAGGGAGCGCCGCTAGCCTCTCTGCCCACTGGTACGACAGTGATGAGGCATTTGATGGAGATGATGCCCTATTTCCAGCGGGCTTCAGGACCCTCACAGACTTTCTGGCCCACGACCTAAGGATTGAACTAGGACAACCCGTGCAAGCGATCCACTGGGCGCAATCACCCGTTACGGTCATCACCCCAAAAGCTGAGTTGATCGCTGACCATGTGGTTATTACCTTACCCCTGGGAGTTTTAAAGGCCCAACAGGTGCAGTTTTCCCCAGCATTGCCGTCGGATAAACAGCAGGCGATCGCGAAATTGGGGATGGGTGTCTTGAACAAGTGCTATTTACGGTTTACATCGGCCTTTTGGCCAGAGGATGTGGATTGGCTGGAATACATCCCAGCCACACATGGGGCCTGGACCGGCTGGGTCAGCTTCCAACAGGCTGTCAATATGCCCGTACTGTTGGGATTTAACGCGGCTGAACGCGGCAAGGAGATGGAGCAATGGTCCGATCGGCAAATTGTCGCCAGTGCAATGGATACCCTGTCTTGTTTGCGTTTTTCTGGGGGCCTTTTTGGCGCGGGTATCCCTCAACCGGTTGGTTACCAAGTGACCCGTTGGGCCACTGATCCGTTTGCACTGGGGGCTTATTCCTATTATGCTGTCGGGTCAACCCCCAGAATGCGCCAGGCACTGGCGGCTCCCTTGGAGAAACAGTTATTTTTTGCAGGGGAAGCCACCCATCCCGACTTTTTCGGTACCACGCATGGGGCCTATCTATCGGGTCTGCGGGCAGCAGCGGAGATTCTGGCGATCTGACCTCATCGGGGTAGACGAGTCTCCTAACAGCCTTTAAATTTAGGTCAGGTTTTGGGTCGGGACACCCTCGACCCGTTAGGGGTGCTCAACCCACGGTGTGAGAAGTTAACGAGGTGAAGAGTGTTAGAAGCCCTGACACGCCTGGATTACCTGCTCCGTGAGACCTGGTTAGGCTTGCGGCGGGGCGGCTGGATGAACTGGGCCGCGATTAGTACCGTGACCATTCTGCTGTTTTTGTTTGGCACCGGGTTGCAAACGTCCTGGCACCTAGAGCAACTGGTCAATCAGTTTGGGAACCAACTGGAGGTTTCCGTCTTCCTGGAGCCGGGGATGCTGGCCGATGAGGTGGTGCCGATCGTGCGCGAGATGCCAGAGGTCGCCAACCTGAACATTATCTCGAAGGAGCAAGCCTGGGAGACCCTGATCACCGAACTGGGCCTGTCCGATATCCGAGGAGCCACAGCCCAACTGAGCGGCAATCCCCTGGTGGACGAACTGAAGGTGTTGGCCCGCAATCCAGATTCGGTCCCCAGCTTGGTCGATCGCCTGCAAGATCTGCCAGGGGTAGAAGCCGTGCAATATTTGCCGGAAGTGCTTCAGCGGCTACGGGAATTAAATCAAGGCTTGAATTGGGTCAGCTTGACAATTACAACCCTGCTCACGGGCAGCGCGATCGCCGTGATCATGACCACGATTCGCCTGATTGTTCTGGCCCGCAACCGAGAGATTGAGATTATGCAACTGGTGGGAGCCACCCGTGCCTGGATTTATTTGCCCTTTCTGTTTCAGGGGATTGCCTTTGGGGTCGCAGGCGCGATCATTGCCTGGATGCTGTTGGGCATCTTTCAGCAAACCCTGGGCAATTTACTGGCCGGGCAACCTGATTTTATTCGCTTCCTCTTCAGTCACGGCACCGGGCGGGTGAGTTTACATACCCTACCCGACTTTGTGCTGTTACCCCTGATCCTGATCGGCTTTGGCAGCATGATTGGCCTGACGGGCAGTTTTTTTGCCGTCCAGCGATCGGTGCGTTAATCGGCGCGTTAATCGGTTCGTTCATGGTCTGATCCTCCGGCTGTTGATGCATCTGCCCAGTCATCCGTTCCAGTTTGATATCCCCCTAGCCCATGAGACCTGCATCCGTGAAATCTCCCCCCATGCCAGCTTCCTCTCAGCCCTTGACAACACCCGCCACCCCCAGGGCTACCTCAACCCCGCCGATCGGGTCCCAGCCAGTCAGCCCTTCAGTAACAGGGGCCGCAACGAGTACAGCCACGGGTACAGAAACCGGTGCAGCGGCGCATACAATCCCGAACCCAGAACCGAATCCAGGGCCAGCGGCCCCCGCCCCCCCGCCCCCCGCCATCATCCAACTTAAAGGCGTGACCAAGGTTTATAGCAATGGCAGTTATGGACTGAATCAGGTCAACTTAAGTGTGAAGCGGGGCAGCTTTCTGTTCATTACGGGTCCCTCCGGCTCCGGCAAGACGACCTTCCTGAAGCTGCTGTATGGAGCTGAACACCCCACCCACGGCGATGTGCTCATCGAAGGCATTCACGTCAATCAATTGCGGGGCGATCGCTTGGCCCGGTTTCGGCGACGGCTGGGGATCGTGTTCCAGGACTATAAGCTCATCCCCCGGCGCACGGTGGCCGAAAATGTGGCCTTTGCCCTCTGGGCGCAGGGATTTTCCCGCCAGGATATCGATCGTCGCTTGGAGCCGACTCTCCGCATGGTTGGGTTAGCCAACAAGGCTGATTGTTTCCCGGAACGGTTGTCCGGTGGGGAGCAACAACGGGTGAGCTTGGCACGGGCGATCGTGGGCACCCCGCCTCTCCTCCTGGCCGATGAACCTACGGGTAATTTGGACCCCGACAATTCGCTGCAAGTGTTAAAAATCCTGCGGAAGCTCAATTCCTTTGGCGTGACAATTCTGGTAACCACCCACGATGAACAACTGGTGCGTCTGTCCAATTGCCCCGTGATTCAGATCCATCGCGGACGGCTCTCCCATTTGCGGTAAATCCCGCCGCCTTCCGACTCGGCTAGCGGTCTATCAAGCTTAAGACTAGTGCTCTCGACTGGCTCAGCCTGTTCGCGTAGCGTCTCCCTAGGAGAAACGGATTATTTCCCTGGTCATCCGGAGCTTGTCGCAGGGAGCTTGTCGCAGGATCTTAGCACCTAAAGGCATGGCCTGGATGTTCATAGGAATCCCTGCACGAACGGCCCCCTACTCACCCCGCCAGTCTGGACACTGCGCGGAGATCAGCCAGCCATCGGGATGCATCGCACATACCAGGACCCGCCGGGTGGCCCGTGAGGTGCCATAGGCAATGCCATGATAGTTCGCGCAGCCCTGACAGGGTTGGGGACGGGTTGGGGTCGTATCAACAAAGCCAACTTGGGAGCGCAGGATATGTTGCTTACTTTGCAACCGTTGCCAACGCAGGTAATCCGCACGTCGGAACAGATCATTGGCTCGCCGGAAGGGGTCGTGGGCTGCGTCCATAGGTAGCAAACCGGGTCGGTGCTTTTCCTTAGCGTACCCGCCAAACAAGCCAGTGCAACTTTTGGGCTGGCTAATTTATTCCCCTCTTGTTATCGCCCATAGTCAGCGGGAATACCTTGCTCCCTGGCTGGAACCTAGTTGGCCGTGGCTACCAAAAGGTAGGGGTTGGCTCCTGGGTCGGTACCACAAACTCCTGATCCGATTTGGGGATTTGTAAGGGATTTGTTGCTGGGGTTGAGGAGGCGGGTGTGGCCTCTGATTCTACCGATTCTACAGTTGGCACTGCGGATGCTTCGGTTTCTCCCGCGATCGCGGCTTCTCCCTGGCTGGGGGGTTGTGCCTCGATCGCCGTTTCGACGACGATGCCCGGTGCCCGAGCGCTGGGGGGTTCTGCCTCGATCGCCGTTTCAACGACAATCCCTGGTGCCCCTTCGATTCCCGCAGGGATCACCTCGCGAATCGCAGCGGCAGGGGCATTCTCGACAGCGGGTGCCCCCTCGGTAACCGGCGTAGCAGACGGCGCAGTAACCGGTGGGGCGACCGTCAGGCCAGGGGTTGGGGTTTGCCCATCCAGAACGATCGGGGGCCGGGTCTCAGTTTCAACGTCCTCACCTGCCTCTGTCACCGTGGGCGATAGGGGGGCAGGGGATTCAGGAGCCGCCGTCTCTAGGGACGCGGGAGCCGTCGGCAGGGTTGGGGGAGCCGTCGGCAGGGCCGGGGGAGCCGTCGTCGCCGCCATTTCGGCAAGGCTGATATCCGATGCCAGGTAAATATGGCCCAGGGTTTTCTCGCCAAAGGTGCGTTTGGCAAACCGCCAGTTGGGGTTCAGGGTAATCTTGGCAAACTCACCCGGAATCACCCCATAGGCCCGCCCAATTTCGATAATGGGGGCATTGCGATCGCGGCTAGGGTAGCCAATCAACACCAGGTCGTTGGTGGTGCGGACCACCCGCAGGTTGTAGTTCAGGGCCAAGTCCTCGCCCCCCATCCGAATCGAGAAGCCGTTGCTATCGGTTTTACGATCGCAGATACCGGTGAAGTTAAACGTCAGCAACAGGGGTTCCACCACCGTGGGATTACTCCCGCTTTCGGACCAGCAGGGGCGTTGGGCCGAGGTTTGTTCCAGAATCAGCAGTTGGTATGCGCCCGTATTACCACGGGGAGCCGCGATCGCAATCAACTTAGACTGATCGACTTCCTGCTGCCCAAACGTGGCGGCCTGCACTAAAGGTATCCTGCCGGTTGCACCAAAGAGGGTTGCGGTGAGGGCAGTGAGGCCAAAGCGCAGTAGGGGTTTTATCATGGTTCTCTCCCAGGAATGCAGGGCGACGGCTGATGCGTGCGGTTGCTATTGCCTATGATGCCCCCCAACCTCCGCACGCGGGGGCAGGGGGCATGTGACGGAATAGTTCCGGACCAACAGGCGGGTGGGTGGGACCCGCATCCTACCCAAACCCAGGGTACCGTTCAAAGTTAAATCTGGCACTAAATTTCCAATATCGGCCATTCGGGGCCAGCAACCCTGTCTTTATGAGGGGGGGCTTAAACCTCTCCCTGGCGGAGTTTTTCGGCAATGCGATCGCAGGCCCGTGCCGTAATCGCCATTTCCGTGAGGGTGGGACTTTGCCAACCAGCGGAGACCCAACAGGCCCCATCAGTCACTAAGACATTAGGCGCTTCCCAACACTGGTTATCGGGATTCAGGACGGAGGTTTGGGGATTCGTGCCCATGCGAGCACCGCCGACTTCGTGGATGTAGTAGCCGGGGGGTGCGGCGGGGGTGGTGATTTTCTCCTGCCAGCGGACCCAATGGGCCACTAGGGGCAAGTGAAATAGCTCGCTTAGGTTCAGGCATTGCCCGCCGATCAGATCGACGATCGCCTGAATCTGCTGACGCATGTGGGCCACCATTTTGTGTTCATTGGCGGACCAGGCACAGTCAATGTGGGCGACGGGAATTCCCCAGGCATCCCGCACCGTTGGATTGAGACTGACCCGATTTTCCGCACAGGGCAACACCTCCCCATGCCCAATCAGGAAGCCCACCGATCCTGCCCCAGCCTTTTGCAACAGTTGGGGAACTGCAATCCGTTGAATGCCCCCCCAAAGACCATAGCCGCGCAAAAATTCTGCTTGTTTTTGTTCTAAATTCCAGACACAGGGGATGAAAAAACTCTCACTGCCCGATAGGGGAAAGGCCGTCGCAGGGGCAGGGAGATCCGGCAACAGGAAAAACTGGGTGGTGGACACGTGATCCATCAGGTAGCGACCGAGAACGCCGGAGGCATTGGGCAACCCATAGGGTTGGTAAGCCTCGGTGGAGTGGAGGAGGATGCGCACGGATTCGATCGTCGAGGCACACAGGACAATAATCCGGCCCCGGACTTCCTGGCTGGTTTTCGCTTGGCGATCAACATAGACGACCCCCCTGGCTTTGCGGGTATCGGGATCAAAGGTGAGGTGACTCACGACGGCATTGGGGCGCAGTTCCACTTTCCCCGTCGCTAGGGCTGCGTGCAGGGAGGAGCCGGGGCTGGACGATCGCGGCCAGGGCTGCGCAGGGGTGGGCTGGTGCAGGCTGAATCCCCGTGAGTGGATCAGGGGCAGGTCAGGGCGGTGGCGGTGCAAGACCGATTGCAGGTAGGCTTCGCCAGGGGTGAAGGGCGAGGGGGGTAAATACTGACCGTCAGGGAGTTGGGGCAGACCATCGCAGTGGCCCCGAACCTGGAAAAATCGCTCTAGGCGGGCGTAGTAGGGAGCCAGATCCGCATGGGCGATCGGCCAGTTGTCCCCATAGCCATCGCGGCTTGCGGCCTGGAATTCGTAATCCGACAAGCGCAGGGTAATGCCGCCCCAGGTGAGACTGCGCCCCCCCACTTGCCGACCGCGTATCCAATAGAAGGGTTTATGCGCCGGTGTGGTGTAGGGATTGTCCTTTTCATCGACGAAGAAATCCGGGTTGGCTTTCCAATAGCCGGGATGGGCAGCTTGATAGGACTGCCGCCGGGAAATTCCCAGGTTATACACCCGTCGCACCAGATCACGCACGGGATGCCCCAGGTCCACCTTGGGGTCAAGCTCGCGTCCGGCTTCCAGGACCAGTACCTGCAGGCCCCGTTGGCTGAGTTCCTTGGCTGCAACGCCCCCGGTTGCCCCCGAACCCACCACGATCGCATCATACGGTTCCGTTGTCGCCGCTATCGGCATAGTCACTCCCCTGGACAGCCCCCCAACCCCCGCACGCGGGGGCAACCGCTCAATTTTAGGCCATTCCTCGCCTCTATCATAGGACTAGGCAATCTTTCAGCAAGAACCGGGAGGGACATGATGCCAATCCTGAATGTGGTGCCCTTGTCGATCAAAACCATTGACCTTTCCCCCGGCAGTCACCTACTGATCCCGGATGTGAGTTGGGAACAGTATGAAGCCCTGCTCGATGAATGGGGAGAAGAGCGCCGAGTGCCACGCATCAACTACTGTGAGGGGGTATTAGAACTCATGTCTCCGCTTCCCGCCCATGAACGTCCCCACCGGATTATGGCCGATATTGTCAAAGCTCTCTTGGATGCCCAAGATCGGGCCTGGGAAGACTTTGGCTCAACGACGTTCAAAAAGCCTAAACGGGCAGGGTTAGAACCCGATACCTGTTTTTATATCCAGAATGCGGAACGAGTGCGATCGCTCATGCGCATGGATATGGACGTTGATCCGCCGCCCGATTTAGCGATCGAGGCCGATGTGACCTCAAAGACAACCCTAGCGGCCTATGCGGTATTGCAGGTTCCCGAAGTGTGGATTTATGACAATGGTCGCCTGACGATTTACTTGTTGCACGCGGGGGACTATACCGAATCATCGCAAAGTCTAGTATTTCCAGAGTTAGCGATCGCGACCCTTATCCCCCCTTTAGTGGAAGAGGCGCTACAAGTGGGAACCAGTGCGATGTTGCGGGCGCTACGCCAACGGCTTAAGACTTCGGTAACTTGTATTGACTAACGATCCGTTTGGCAAATTCGGGGACGTGAGCCATCAGTTTTTCGGGATAGTTGCGTTTGACGTAGAGATAATTGCGGGTGAAGTGGGAGTCGATCGAGAACCGCGCATATTCCAACCCCCGTGGCCCAATCTTATCGATAACGACACCCATCAACTTAGCCGCCCACATGGGCAAGGTTACCGCCTTGTCGTAGGCGGGAATGCTTTGTTGCACCGCTTGGCGACGATCGCCCTGGGAAAAGACAGGTTGCACCTCGATTTGATCCTTAACCAGATCGAGCATTTCCTGGCCTCGTTCATTGCGCACCACGATCCATTGCCAGCCAAAGGGAGCGCCCATATACCCCACGACTAAATCCGCCAACCCATTCACATAGTCAAAGCAACTCATACAGGAAGGCGCAAATACATCCTTGAGTTCCTTCGTATTCAACCCAAAAAAAGGCACCGTCTCCGTCGAGCCATCTTTATGCTTGAAATGCACCCGGAAGTCCTGCATGAATTCGTAGTAAATGACGGTTTCGGGCGATCGACTGGTGGTTTCTAGAAATTTCTGAAGACCCGCACGGGTGACGTTATCAACGCAGGGGGTGCCCAAGACATAGAGTTTTTCCAAGCCGAGTTGTTGCTCAACGGTACGCAGGGCTTGAATTTGACAGCCAACGCCAATCACGAGCAACCGTTTCATCCCCGACTGTTGCACCTGTTCCAGGACGGACAAATTGGGGGAAAGGGTGGGTTTATTAACCCGTGCAGCAAGGATCTCTTCGCGGGTACGGGCGATGACGGGTTGGGGTTGAAAGCGATCGTGTTCACTGTTCTGGACACAGACAACGCCTTCAACGAGACCCTGCTCCAACATCGCGATCGCGGTGCTGCTGACGATGCCGGTCCACTGGGCACCGGGGATGGGATCATGTTTGCGGGCAGCCATCATCTGCTGATGTATCCCGAAGTAGCAGTCATCGGGATTCTCTAGATCACGGCTACGCCCGTGGGTTTGGGTTTCGAGGTGGGGAAACTGCTGGTTGAGGAAGGCGCAGGCTTCTTTGACATAGTGAACATAGTAAGTGTCGCAGAGGCCACATTCGCTACACAATTCCTTGGCCGGACGCCGATTTCCGGGTTTGAGTGCTTTGGCTTTCAGGTGTTTAGGTGGTTCGGGGGTAATCGCAGTCATCGGCAACCCAGGTTTGGCAATCCTTCACTTTCCCCAAGATACCGCATTACGGGGAGTAGCTTAGCTGGCTTGACAGGCGATCGGGCTTAAAATGGGTGTCGGGTTTGTGACTTATCCGGCCTTGCCATTCCCAGAAAAACTCCGGTTGCTCAGTCCGCGATATCCCCAGCTTGTCTTGCAGATCCCGAAAACTCAAAATTGCCTTGGCGATAGCTTCGCGACGCCCAAGGCGTATCGCAGTCACCGATCCCATCGTTATACCTCCCCCTGTGGCTTAATGATCCCCCCTGTCCCCTCAAAGTCGCTCCCTAAACAAAGCAGACCACTCGATCCCATCATGACTCCGTTGGGTTAAAAACTACCGCATTCCCAACGCGCAGCCGTTTCCCCGCGTCACCAGCGGCAATGCGGGTATTCACCGCCAGACGATAGAAATGATTAAAGCGAGACCGGGCCACGGTCGCCGGTAAAGTGGCCGATCGCTGGGCAACGAACTGCTGCTTAAAGTCGGGCAGGACTTCCCCGGTCAGGGGATGGCGGGTGGGTACAATACAGCGTTGGCAGGGATTGATGCCCTCGAAGTGGACGGCGCCGATTTGGAAAGGGACGGGACGATACGCCTTTGGCGTCGCTACGCTATCGGGCGCATCGCTATACAGATGATCCTCCCAGAAGGCGGGGACGCCATCCACTTCCAGATTCGTCCGAAACCGCTGGCGCACCTCCAGTAGCGACAGGCCATAGGCAGCATACCAATCGGTCACAGCGAGCAGCGTTGCGGTACTGACGACGGTCGGGCCATAGGCGGCAGCATCGTCCGGGAAGCCCTGGTGCTGGTTTTGGTGCAAGGTAACCCTGAAGCCCAGGAAGTCGCTCAACCAGGTGGCTAGGTGCGATCGCTCGGTATCCAGGTGAAAGGTTGAAGCCGTCTCGGTTCCCTGGACTCGGAGCGTTGTTATGCGGGACATCAGGTCAAAGGTGGCGCGGATTCGGTGCAACTGGGGATAGCGTTTGCCATTCACCCAATTGCCCTCAGCATCGACGATCGCAAACTCGCGATCGTGGCACAGGGTTCCCCCCGGCGCGATCGCCACCTTGGTAACTTCCACCCCATCCAGGGATTTGATCGGATAGACCACAATGTGACTGAGGACAGGATGGCTGGGAACAGGCGCTTCGCCTGGATGTAACTTCACCTTATCAACAGCTAGAGACGAACGGTATAGGCATCGCGAATGCCCGGCACCTTCAAGATCTCGGCAACAATGCCCTCCGGTAGGGGATCATCAATGCTTAACACCATGACCGCATCGCCCCGGACAATCTTGCGGCCCACTTGCATACTGGCAATGTTGACATTGAAACTCCCCAGCAGGGACCCAATTTTGCCGATAATCCCTGGCATATCTCGGTGGCGGGTAAACACCATGTAACGGCTGGGGGCAACATTGATTGGGAAATCATCCACGCTGGTAATCCGGAGTTCACTTTCACCCAGCAAGGCCCCGGTGGCCGTATGCTCACCCAGGGACCCCGTCGCCGTCAGACGCAAGGAACCGGAGTAGTCGCGCACCGATGCATCCTTGGTTTCCACCACCCGAATCCCCCGTTCCCGTGCCTCTAGGGTGGCGTTGACATAATTCACCCGTTCTTGCAGGGCGGGGGACAACAGTCCCTTGAGCGAGGCGACGACGATCGGTTGGGCTTGGGTATCGGCTAATTCCCCCTGGAGCGTCACCGTCAACGACTCGACCCGCCCGCCGACTAATTGGCCCACTAAATTGCCCAGCACTTCGGCCAACTCCAGGTAGGGCCGCATCTTTTCCAAAATATCGGGATAGAGGCCCGGAATGTTGACGGCGGAACGGGCCGGTAGCCCCAGCAGTACGTCCCGGATTTGCTCCGCCACATCGACGGAGACGTTGGTTTGGGCTTCAGCGGTGGAGGCTCCCAGGTGTGGCGTGAGGATCACTTCCTTGCCCAGGCTACGCAGCGGGGAATCGGCTTCCAGGGGTTCGTTCTCAAACACATCCAGGGCGGCTCCCGCAATTTGGCCATTGGCGATCGCGGCGGCTAATGCTGCTTCATCAATCACCCCCCCCCGCGCACAGTTGATAATCCGGGCCGTCGGCTTCATCTTGGCCAGGACCTCGGCGTTGATTAAATGGGCGGTTTCCTGGGTTTTCGGTACGTGCAGGGTGATAAAGTCCGCCTCCTGAAACAGGAGATCTAAATCCACCAAACGACAGCCAATCTGCTCGGCTCGCTCCCGCGAGATGAAGGGATCATAGGCCAGTAGTTTCATCTCCATCGCCTTGGCGATCGCCGCCACGTGGGAGCCAATCTTACCCAACCCAACGATGCCCAGCGTTTTCTTGTAAACTTCAGCCCCAATAAACTGATTTCGTTTCCATTCCCCGCGTTTGACCGAAGCGTTGGCATCGGGGATATGGCGGGCCAGGGAGAGCATCATCGCGACCGCATGTTCGGCTGCCGCGATCGTATTGCCTTCGGGTGAATTGACCACGACAATGCCTTGTCGCGTGGCTGCCTCGACATCCACGTTGTCCACCCCAACGCCAGCACGGCCAATGATCTTCAGTTGGGTACCGGCTTCAATCATCGCTTGGGTGACCCGTGTGCCCGATCGAATCATCAGGGCGTCGTACTCTGGCATGATCCGCACCAGTTCTTCCGGTGGCAGGCCAACCTTCACATCGACTTGGGCAACTTGTTGCAGGATATCGATCCCGGCTTGATCAATGGAGTCAGAAACAAGAACCTTGGGCATGGGTTTAACAGAATAAGGAGTAGAGGCTAACCCCACTAGCCAGGGATAGGTTTGGGGAAATGGCCATTCTTGCCAAACCGTGGGACCCGCTGGGGGCACGATCGATCGCACAGCAGTCAAATGAACTACCAATACATCATTCTAACTGGGTTGCGTCCTGTATCAATGCCATTGCGGATGAGACGGGTTAGACCCCGGTTAGACGAGGACACGACTCGCGACACCAGGGTGCTAACTGGGGCAAAATTCGGGGCAAGATAGATCAGCCCCAGCGACAAGACATCTACCGCCCCGATGAGCAAACGTGCCTTTTGGTTAGCCTGGTCCCAGGTTGAAGGCTTAGGGAGTACCCTGATTGGCCGGTTAGAACAGCAGTTGGGTTCCTTGGCGATCGCCTGGGAGGCCGATCGCACGGCCTTGGCCCAGGTGGAGGGAATTGGACCGCAATTGCTCGATCGCATCACGATCACTCGTCAAACCGTCAATCCGGCAGCCCTGCTGGCCCAACATCAACGCGATAATCCCCACTTTTGGCTCCCGATTGACCCTGACTATCCCCGCCTCTTGCGGGAAATTCCCAGCCCGCCCAGTGTGCTGTACTGGCAAGGGGAAGTGGCGCCAGCGGAGAACTCTGGTCAAGTCCCGGTGATCGCGATCGTGGGGACCCGTGAACCCTCGGAATACGGCAGACGCTGGACGCAGCGGATTGCCACCGCCCTTGCCCACCAGGGATTTGTGGTGGTTTCGGGAATGGCGGAGGGGATCGACACGGAAGCCCATACGGCCTGTTTGGAGGCGGGCGGACGGACGATCGCGGTACTGGGTACGGGGGTGGATCAGATTTATCCTCGGCGTAACCGGGAACTCTATGGCCGTATTCTGAAGCAGGGCTGGGTGGCGAGTGAATATCCTGCGGGTACCCAACCCGATCGCCTGAATTTTCCCCGTCGCAATCGCATCATTGCCGGACTGGCGCGGGCGGTGCTGGTGATGGAGGCTCCTGGTAAGTCTGGGGCGCTGATTACGGCTCGGATGGCGAATGACTTTGGCCGCGAGGTTTATGTGCTGCCCGGTTCCCTGGACAATCCGCGATCGCACGGTTGCTTGGGATTACTGCAACGGGGTGCCCAGGTCATTCTGAACGAGGGCCAGCTACTCGAACAATTGGGCGCGATCCCCGCCCTAGATGCCCATGCGATCGCCGTAGCCAGCCCCCCGAACCCCCCGCCGAACCTGGAACCTACCTTGGCCAAAGTGTTAGCGGCGGTGCCAATGGAGGCGACCTCACTGGATCAAATTGTGCTGGCCACGGGGATGGAGACGGGGACCGTCAGCAGTGCTTTGATGCAGTTGGAAATGCTGGATTTGGTCACCCCATTGCCGGGACTGCGGTACCAACAACTTCAGTAGGGGGGTGACAACTAGAGTTGGCCGCAATCGGCAATCACCACTGGTTGGCTCGTGCGACCGCTGGCACTGCCCACCTGCTCCATCTGGCGGACCACCTCCATGCCCTCGATCACTTGGCCAAAGACCACATGCTTACCATCCAGCCAGGGGGTGGCGACGGTGGTTAGGAAAAACTGGGAGCCATTGGTATTCGGCCCCGCATTCGCCATACTCAGCAACCCGGGTCCGGTGTGCTTCAGTTGGAAATTCTCATCGGGGAACGTCCGTCCGTAGATAGACTCGCCGCCCGTGCCGTTGCCTCGGGTGAAGTCGCCCCCTTGGCACATGAAGTCGGGAATGATGCGGTGAAAGGCCGAACCCTTGAAGTGTAGCGGTTTGCCCGATGCCCCCATCCCCTTTTCGCCCGTACAGAGGGCGCGGAAATTCTCCGCTGTTTGGGGGGCAACATCGGCGCGTAGCTCCATCACGATGCGCCCGGCAGGCTGGTTGCCGATCGTGATCTCAAAAAAAACCTGGGGATTGGGAGTGTCAGTCATCATTGCGGTACCAGTTGCGGGTTACGATACGCCTTTGGCGTCGCGAAGCTATCGCGGGGCATTGGTTTTGGCTAGGGTGCGCTCCCGGTTAACCCAGGGGGCAGCATCCGCAAACCTGGCCCAAGGTGATAATCGGATGCTGATCGGATATTGTGACATTGGTTGTGACCTTGGTTGCGCCCCCACTCCCGAACTTTCGCCATCCCGCCGTGACCAGACCTGTGCCAAGCCAGAGAGCCACAACGATTTGCCGCCAAGATAAAAAAAAAGTAAAAAAGTAAAAGGTGAATCTCGAACAATTGTTTTTCTCTGTCAACATCCTGGACCTTGCATGCAGGCCCCCTCTGTGACCGCATCCCCGAATCTGGAGGCACCCCTCCAACTCTTGCTGTTTGTCGATAAGCGCCCCAACTCCAGGGAGCAGATCCGGCAGATCCGCGCCTACCTCAAGGAATTAGACTCCCGCTTTGACTATGACCTTCAGGTCATCGATGTGAGTGAGCAGCCCTACTTGGTCGAACACTTCAAGCTGGTGGTCACGCCCGCCCTGATTAAGATTCACCCCGATCCTCGCCAAACCCTGACTGGCAATAACCTGGTGGTGCAAATTGGTAACTGCTGGCCCCGCTGGCAGCGATCGGTGGAGGATTACCTGGCCAACCGCCAGCCCCCAACGTCCAACCTGGAGGTCGCGACCAAAGCCGATTTTGGGCCATCGATCGTCAATACGGCGGAATTAATGCGTTTGTCGGATGAAATTTTTCACCTGAAACAACGACAGGAAGAATTGCAGGAACAACTTCAGTTCAAGGATCGGATTATTGCCATGTTGGCCCACGATCTGCGCAACCCCCTCACTGCTGCCGCGATCGCAGTGGAAACCTTGGAACTGAGTCAAGATCCGAATGATGTTCGGGCCTCACGTCTCACGCCAGCGCTGATGGGTCAACTGCTGAAGCATGCCCGCACCCAAATCCGGGAAATCGATCGCATGATCACCGATATTTTGCAAGCAGCACGGGGCAACACTGCCGAGATCCGTGTCCAACCTCAAATTTTAGACCTAGGCCAACTGTGTGAATCAGCCTTTGAGCAATTTCGAGAGAAACTACAATTGAAAGCTCAACGCTTAGAAACTGATATTCCCAGTGATCTGCCCCTGGTCTATGCCGATCGGGAATGGGTGCGGCGAGTGCTCTTAAATCTACTCGATAATGCTAGCAAATATACTCCAGAATCGGGCATGATCCAGGTCTCGATCCTGCACCGAACGACCCAAAAGGTACAGGTGAGTGTGTGCGATAACGGTCCAGGGATTCCAGAGGCCGATCGGGAACGAATTTTTAAGGAAAAAGTTCGGCTCCAGCGGGATGAAAGTCAGGAAGGGTATGGGTTAGGGTTATCGCTCTGTCAGCGGGTAATTCGTGCTCATTACGGTCAAATCTGGGTCGATTCGGTTGCCCATCAGGGGAGTTGTTTCCACTTTACCTTGCCGGTCCATCGTCCTTGAAAATCTGGTAGCAATTCAAAATTCAAAATTCTAGGGCGGGTTCATTAGGATGATCGGTTACCCGGCAAGCCTTGGGCGCAACCCGCCCCTACCTCGAAAATTCAAAATTCAAAATTCAAAATTCAAAATTCAAAATTCAAAATTCAAAATTCTAGGGCGGGTTCATTAGGATGATCGGTTACCCGGCAAGCCTTGGGCGCAACCCGCCCCTACCTCGAAAATTCAAAATTCAAAATTCAAAATTCAAAATTCAAAATTCTAGGGCGGGTTCATTAGGATGATCGGTTACCCGGCAAGCCTTGGGCGCAACCCGCCCCTACCTCGAAAATTCAAAATTCAAAATTCAAAATTTCGTCTTGTTTTGTTGTTCGATATGTTTAGTCAAAGACCTTACTTAACGGTGCCGATTCAAGAGTGTGGGGAACCCTTGGTTGAGATTGCGCCTGCGATCGCCCGTGTGCTGCCCCATCCCTATCAACAATTGGGGGCACCCTATGGGGATAAATCCCCTTTTTATCTGCGCCAGTCGGTCCACGATCGCTTATTGGCAGCCCAAGCTCACCTGGCTAAGCTCAAGCCCGGTTGGCGACTTCAGATTTTTGATGCCTACCGTCCGCTGGCCGTCCAACAATTCATGGTGGACTATACCTGTGCCCAGGTCGCTAGGGGTCAGGGGCTTGATCCCACCCAACTGACGCCGGAGGAACAACAGGCGATCGCCACCCAGGTACATCAATTCTGGGCCGTGCCTAACCCCGATCCCACCTGTCCCCCACCCCACAGTACGGGTGCAGCGGTTGATCTGACCTTGCTCGATGCCACGGGTAACCCGGTGGATATGGGCAGCGCGATCGATGAACTCTCCCCCCGCTCCTATCCCGACTACTTTGGCCAGAGCCGTGACCCCCAGGAACAGGCATGGCAGCGATCGCGCCAACTGCTCCAACAGGTGATGCTGGCGGCGGGGTTTTGTCAACACCCGTATGAATGGTGGCATTTTTCCTACGGCGATCAGATGTGGGCGTGGTTCACCGCCGCCCTTGATCCGCGCCAATCGGCCCTGGCCCGCTATGGGCGTTATCACCGCCCGCGATCGTCATAGCCGCACTTTATAAAGCTCAAAGACCTCGCCACTCTGACGACTCACGATCTTGCCGCCCGCCTGCTTAATCAAGCGCTCCCAATCTTCCAGGCTGTCAAGCTGCACTTCGGCCCCCAGGTAGGTTTCTAAAATGGCCCAGTCCTCGGCGAGGGGGGCTTCGGGGTTGAGGACATCAAACACAAAATAGCCCGTCGGTTTGAGCACGGTTTTCACTGCTGCCATCACCGCTTCCCAGTAATCCAGGGGATAGTAACAACTCACCCCGGTGGCGATCGCCCAGTCAAACTGAGCCGGTGCATACTCCAACTGGTGGGCCGGTTGTAGCCGCACTCCCTTAAATAACTTGGAGTTCAATTGCGGTGCCCGCCGATTCAGCGCTTCCTGGGCGACTACGCTAATGTCCTGGCCATAGAAGAACGCGCCCCAATCCCGCCAGGGATAAATCAGAAAACTCACCCCACAACCCAGATCGAGGCAAACCTGTTTTTTCTGCGGTTGGGCCAATGCCCAAAAGGGCGAGGCAAGGCGCGGTGCTAGGAGGTTGGTTTTCCAGTCGGCATAAAGGGACAGGCTCGTGGCCTCCGGGGGCAACTCAATGGCTTCCCCCTGGTATTCGCGATTATAGCGTTGGGCCACGGCGGTCAGTTGGGCTTGCCAGTCTGCTGGTGGGGGTTCCTGCCCAAAGGTTTGATGGGGTTGGTGAGGGGCTGGCATAGGGCAATCCGGTTAGGGGTCTACGGCAAGGGGAATGTTGGCTTTGGCGACTCGCGCCAATTGGTAAACCCCCGCTTGATAGGCCGCTTGATACTGCGCTGGCGACAGGTGCAAATCCTCTTGAAGCTGGGACTTAAAGGCAAGGATCAGCACAGAATTGGGCACGGAATTTGCCAGGGACTTTGGCGGCGATGGCGCAGTGGTTCCCTGGGTTGGGGGTAATTCGGTCTGCTCTGCCTGTTTTTTCAGATGCTTACGGACCTGATTGGGGGTGCGCAGGTAGGTAATCGGCTGTTGGGTATAGAACACGAGGCTGGGTTTCTTGAAGCCCATCATGATCACCTCCTCGTCGGGTTGGCGAATCTCGACGATCGTCGCCGCCAGTTGCCGCAGGGGCAGTTGTCGATGAATGTCAACCAGGTGGTAGGTCGGTTGTAAGGTAAACAGAATAAAGGCCACAAAGGCCACGGTATTGATCCCCCAAAGCCAGTGGCCCCGTTGCCGCAGGAGGAGGAAGACAGCCCCGATCGTCGCTAGGGTCCAAATTCCCACCCCCCAGGCGGGCGCACCAGAGGCCACAAAGACTTCCGGAAACTCTGGCATCACCGGATCACCCCCCAGCCAGCGAGGACTCAGGTACAGCGCGATCGCCAGTGCGCCCAGTAACCCCACCGTGCCCCAATGACTCACGGCGAACAGGAGACGCCAGATCCGAGGCAGGGGCGGTTGTCCTTTGGCCTGGGATTGGGGCTGGCTCAGCCGCATCTCTTCAATCAGCAAGGCCACTAAAACGGCAGCGGCAGGCATGAGGGGCAAGACATAACTGGGCAGTTTGGTCACCGCCAGGGTGAAAAAGCCAAAGACACTGATAAACCAACACCCAGCAAATAAGCCCAACTGCTGGGGACGAGGAGCCGCTTGCCAAGCCGATCGCTGCCAAACCCGTAGCCGCAAGAGGGCAGCGGGCAGATAGGCCGACCAGGGGGCAAAGCCGATCGTAACCACGAGAAAGTAGAAATACCACGGGGCCGAGTGGTTATTGACGACACGGGTAAACCGCTCGATATTGTGATAGCCAAAAAAGTCTTCAATATAGGCTTCGCCATTGGCCAAAATGACCAGGATGTACCAGGGTAGGGCGATCGCAGCCACCAAGAGGCCCCCCTTCAGCGGTTGCACCTCCTGCCAGATCTCCCGAAACCTGCCCAGGTAAACGGCAAACAGGCCGATCGTCAACGCGGGCAGGACGACCCCCACCGGCCCCTTGGTCAACACGGCCAAAGCCATCAATAGATAGCTGGCCAAATACCAACGCTGCTTAATGTCTAGACGCGGCTGGGCATACCCCAAGAAAAAGGCAAATAGGGCCGACCCCATACACCCCGTCAGGAGCATATCCGACACCCCAACCCGCCCCCACACCAGCATCTCTGGTCCCAGGGCCATCGCGGCAATCCCGATCCACGCGGTCAACCAGGACCGACTACAGCGAGCAAGGGTATAGCCTCCCATGCTCACCACCCCCAGGGCTGCCAAGGCGGACGGGAGGCGCACGGCCCACTCGTTAACCCCGATCGTCTGGTAGCCGATCGCCATTAACCAATAGATTAGCGGGGGCTTATCAAAGCGGTGATCCCCATTGAAGTACGGCGTTAACCAATCCCCCGTCACGGTCATCTGACGAGCCGCTTCGGCAAACAAGGGTTCTGTCTCGTCCCATAATCCCGTACTGCCCAGGTGCCAGAGAAACACAACTCCACCCAATAGCAAGACCCAGGCAGCCGATGCCAGCCAGAGGGCGGGGGGACGCTGCTCCCCGATCACGGGGATGAACCCCAACCGACGATTAAAACTTAACTTCATGCAATGACAGCGCCAGCGACATGGATCATCCAGACCCTACTTTACCTCAAGCAGCAGAAGGCCCGCACCCTGGCGAAGCCGGGTGCCGGGATGAATGCGAGTCCGGCGTAGGTACGGAGCCGGACAATCATCTATCGGACATCCATTTGCCCTCCCCGTTATGGCAAAATAAGCTCATACAGCGGCTCCCACGCCCGTAAGATACAGTGTCTCGTCATCCCGTCTCGGCCAGATTTCGTAGGGGCGGGTTTAGCAAGCCTCTGACTATTCACAGAATCAATTGAATATCAACCCGCCCTGTTGGGTATCGTATCTAACCCTAGGGGGCGGGTTTTATCGACGCCCCCTGCCCCCGCGTGCGGGGGTTGGGGGCAGCATCAGCGCCGGGAGGATGGCAGTCTGCTTTTCTCCCCAAGCTCAAAGGGAACTCAAGGTGAGGCTATCCTGACTCGCTTCACGGGCGGCGATCGGGGCCGTGGTTGGGGCGGCGATCGGAGGGGTGGCTTCCACTGCCGATTGAAGTTGGGTTTGGAGGGTGTGAACCTGCTGCCAATCGTAGGGGAAGGGACGCGCTAGGGGACGATAGTCGCGGGGATGGGAGGGGCCATGCCGCAGCACGGCGTTGACCAGTAGGCACGGCTCTGTGCCCAGGTTGATGGCACCGTGGGGAATCCCTGGCGGAATTTTGACCACCTGGGGCTGGCGATCGCTGAGGGCAAAGTACTGGTAGCAGCGATTTTGTAGGGTCACCAGGATAAAACTCCCCTTCACCACCAACAGTTGATCGGTCTGGAAATGATGCACAAACAGATCATCGATCGCCCCCGCCGGAACTTGCACTAACATGGTTTCGTGGCTGGCCTGGGGGGTGTAGAAAACGGCCATCCCACTGGCGATCGAATCCAGCGGATGCATCTCTACCTGAGCAATGAGTCCCATCAAAACCTCCCCTCAAGGGTAACTGCCTCTATGGTAACGAATAATCTTTTAAAAAATGTAACATTTTGGACGAAAGGGTGACATGATGTGATAGAGAGCGCAGGGAGGGAACGAACGATTGGGGGTTTGGGCGCGGTGTTGAGGGGATTGCGATTCAGGGATCAACTCGGCAAAATAGGAAACGGTCGTTGCTTGCTCCCATTCTTTTCCCGCTGCTAGCCATGTCTAGTCCCCTGCGTCCAGATTACGCCTTTGGCATGGTTCCAATCCAATGTCGGGAGACAGCCATCCACTTCCTGCTGATCCAGCACCGGGCTGGCCACTGGGGGTTTCCCAAGGGGCATCCAGATGCAGGTGAGACGGCATTGGCCACGGCTTGTCGTGAATTTGAAGAGGAAACGGGCATTACCCACTATCAGCCAATCACCACCCTAACCTGGCAAGAATGCTACCAGGCCCAAAGGAAGGGGGAACCCGTGGATAAACAAGTTACCTATTTTCTGGCGATCGTTGCGCAGGAACAAGTCACCATCCAGGTGCAGGAGATCCAAGCCTACCGGTGGGCCACTTTTGCTGAGGCCCTCGACTGTCTCACCTACCCAACCAGCCGTGACCTATTGCGCCAGGTGCAACATTACCTGACCTCGCAGGACTCACCCGTAGGAGACCCTGGGCGATCGCTGTCGTGAAAGTAGAATCCCTTTATGAATTGGCAACCTCACCAAATTGTCTATCTTCAGGCGGAGCGGGGGCGGCTATTCGCCGAAATTATTCAGGTCATTCCCGATCGTCAAGTGCTGTGGCTCCGTCCGCTAGCCTTGGAGCAGCCCCACCCTGAGTGCGTCCCCGCAACGGTTGAAACTGAGAGGGGTGTCGATGTCCAAGAGGCAGCCCACGGGGAAGCCCACGGGAAAATCTATGATCTGCGCCAGGGTAGTGATCTCCTCTGGCCGATGGCACGGGTACGACCGGCCCTTGATCTCGACGTAATGCCAGTCCTAGCGAAATTGGGACCTGAATCGCCCAAGCTAGAGCCGCTGAATCCAGCCGCCCACCAGCACTTGTGCCACTTTATCCAACAACTTTGTCACCAGGTCTGGGATGTGCGTTAAAACCGCTGCATCTCAGACGCTTGCTTTTCCGAACGAAGCGGTTAGGGTTACAAGCTACCCAGCAGGGGGTCTTGGCTGAGGAAGGGCGAGCGGGGCACCAGTTGAATACGGCCCGCATCCATTTCATCCATCAAAAGTTCGAGGGCTTCGTAGTCAGTATCCGAGATGTAGCCCAGTCGGGTTAACTCACGGTTGATCGCGGCTTCAATCTCAGGTGTCAGGCGCTTGACGTACAACGCTTTCTCAACCAGTAATCGAATAGCATAGGAGGGATTCATAGGATACACCTGTGGGGGGTTATGCTCACTATCTTCAGTGAATTCTGGGACCGGGCATATGATGTGGGATCGTCAGGAGCGGTGATATGTCAAAAGACATGGCGTGATCGGTATCACAGTGATCGGCCCACGCGGCGTAGTTCCGGATTCTAGGGCGAAGGGGGGACGCAAAGGGGGTTGAGCTTATACACTGTTGCTCCAACCTCACAGCGAGTAAAGGACCTGAGCCGCTATGATCAGTATGATCAATCAGCCCAAAAGATCAATCAGCCCAAGGCATGATGATTTTGACAATGGAGTCATATCCAGGGTTCCTTGGGGTTTGCGGACACCCATTCAGCTAGCGCGATATCGCGGCCAGTTTTGTCCCGGTTAGCACACGGCAGCTACACGGATAACGGCGACACAAGTGGCTGGACAATGCACCCTGGCAGCTAGAGAGGGGGACGATCGCGGTGGGGGGTAGGCGGTCATTAGCTTGGGGTCAGCATCATATCACGCTTCACCGAGAGCAAAATTGAACTGTGGCAAAAACGATACATTTGTTAAGCAACTGCAATCAAAGTCAACACGGAGGTTTGTGTTGTCCGCACTAAACATCCCGCACTAAACACATTCCGCACTAAACACTCAATGTTAGGTAAATGCCTACGGAGGGGTTACCCTCTTCTGTCCCTGAATCTATTTGCACAGCACCAATCCACACCGCAAGTTCGCACTGCAAACCTTCTCTCTGGTCCGGTATGTTCGGTCCGGTATGTTCGGTCCGGTATGTCTGCCCTGATTTTGCTCAGTGCGTATGCTAGTACAATATCTGCAACCCTAACTCTAAGGTTGCCACAAAACGGCCCTGCCCACCCCCCATCCCGCAGGATGATGGTACAGAAATTTACATTGAAACCGGTGACAGCCTAAGCTTCAAGATACCCAACTGGGCACCCACTGCCAATGAAGTGCAACAGGGCAGCGTGCGGGTGGGCGATCGCTGAAGCGAAAAAGGTCCACTGAATTTGAGAGGGCAGTCAGTTGGGTGACGGGTATCGCTTGTTTGACTGCTCACACCCTCAACTGGGGTACCTTCCTCAGGCTTTTTGCTTTTGCGGACGACGGCGGAGAACCGTTAGGCCAATCGCAGCTAGGGCAAGAGCCCCTAGCAGTGTGGGTTCTGGGACACCCTCAGCACGATAGCCCTGATAACTGTCACTTGAAGACCCCCCCTGGCCACCATATTTGTCGGCGTAGTAGGCATCGTCGGAGGAGGATGGGAACAGGCCGCTTTCGTCGAAAATCTGCGCATTGGCGGTAGGGGCGGTGCCCAGGACAGTCCCACCCAGCAAACCCACCGCTAGCAGTAGCGATGCAGCGAGCACCGAGGGCCGAGACAATTGGCGAGAAGAAGACTTCATAATAATCGCATCCAGAATAATAATTTCTCGTTCTGAAGCTACACACTTCATTGTGGGTGACCCGGTAGGGGTCGGCAAGACTCCATCGTTTGACTTTTGTGATGTTTCCATGAAGCTTTCAAGTTTTCCCCCATGACGACACGGCTGACTGACTCTATCTTGGCCCAAATTCCCGGCAATCCCTGCCAGGGACTCGCGCAGGCCGATCGCCTCTGGCAAGCCCTTCGCCAGGGAAATTTATCGGTTCCCCACGGGGTCCAGGCCGATGCGGCTCCCTTGGGGACCGTTGATTGGGATGTGATCATTTGTGGCGGAACCTTAGGCATTTGCATTGGGGCAGCGTTGGCTCAACAGGGCTGGCGGGTGGCGGTGCTGGAACGGGGGGCGCTGCGCGGTCGGGAGCAGGAGTGGAATGTGTCCCGATCGGAGTTGCAGGTTTTCCTTGACTTGGGGCTACTCTCGCCAGAGGAACTGGCCCAGGCGATCGCGACCACTTACAATCCCGCCCGCATCAGCTTCGGTGGACCTGACTATTGGGTGCAGGATGTGCTTAATCTGGGGGTTGATCCGGTCTATCTGCTCGAAAGGTTGAAACAGCGGTTTTTGGCCGCGGGGGGGCAACTGCTCGAGTGTACCGAATTTGCTGGGGCCACGCTCCATCCCGATGGGGTAGCGGTTAGGGTTAGGCCGCGAGCGGAACCGGCTGACCCATCAGTGGAGCAGACGACCGAGCCGGTATCCCTCGATCCCCCACCCTTACGAGGCCGCCTATTGCTGGATGCGATGGGCCACTTTTCGCCGATCGCCCGCCAAGCCCGCCAGGGTCAGGCTCCTGATGGGGTTTGCCTGGTGGTGGGGACCTGCGCCCGTGGGTTTCCCCAGAATGAGACAGGGGACTTGTTGGTGTCGTTTACCCCGATCCAAAACCACTGCCAGTACTTCTGGGAAGCTTTCCCCGCGAGGGATGGCCGGACAACCTACCTGTTCACCTATGTGGATGCCCATCCCGATCGCCCCAGTTTGAGCCAGTTATTTGAAGACTACCTACGGCTCTTGCCGGACTATCAAGGGGTGGCGTTAGCGGATTTACAGTGGCAGCGTGCCCTGTTTGGCTTTTTCCCCAGTTACCGCCAGAGTCCCTTGCGCTTGCCCTGGGACCGGGTATTGCCGATCGGCGACAGTAGCAGCAGTCAGTCCCCCCTGAGTTTTGGCGGCTTTGGGGCCATGTTGCGCCATTTGCACCGCCTCAGCACGGGGATTGGGGAAGCCCTCGCCTGCGATCGCCTCGATCGTCGCTCCCTCCAGGGCCTCCAACCCTACCAACCGAATCTGGCTGTGACCTGGCTGTTTCAGCAAACCATGAGCGTTCGCCTGGATCAAAACCCTGATCCCAACCAAATCAATCATCTTCTGGATGCCATCTTTGGGGTCATGGCCGCTGCGGGGGATGGGGTCTTGAAGCCCTTTTTACAGGATGTGGTGCAATTCCCGGCGCTATCGGTGGCCCTGTCGCGGGCGGCACTACGCTATCCCGGCTTAATTTTCCAGATCTTGCCCCAGGTGGGACCGATCGCTCTGCTGGATTGGTCCCGCCATTACCTAAACTTGGGAGCCTACGCTGCCCTCACGCCCCTCGCCCAGGCCCTTGCTCCCTGGGTTAAAACCCTGCCCCCCAAGGCTCAATACACCTACCACCGCTGGCAAGATGCCTGGACCTATGGCTCCGGTAACGATCGCCCATCGAACGATCGCTAGCCTCTGGTCTCGATCCCTAAGCTAGCGGCAGATCAAAAAATGTAAACTTTCTTAAAAACTTTGGCCATTCTGTTCAGCACCGCTACAGTGATAAGTAGCGCAAATGCTTATATTGCAAAGCATTTGAAGTTTATGTCGAAAGATTAAGAGAAGTTGAATTTTTCATTGTAAATCGATATACTTGCGACGGTTTTGGTATCTGGAACTACACACAACGTTGGTCAGAGAGGGTAAGCACATTGGCTAGAAGACGTAAGCGGAAGAGCCGTCGTCGTCAGGAGGGGCGTCGGATTCTAGAAATGGTACCTCAATACAGCATCGAAAGCGGTGAGGATAAACCTGTGACAGCAGCCCGTAAGTTTATCCACGATAAAGGGATCACACCTCCTGCCTTGCTATTGGTGCGGCGCAACGAACACACGACCGATCGCTACTTCTGGGCCGAGAAGGGGTTATTCGGTGCTCAGTATGTGGAAGAGAACCATTTCCTGTTCCCCAGTTTGCGATCGCCAGAGGATGAAACCAACAAGTTCTCTCTGACATCGCCTTTGCGCTAGCTATTGTTAAGGCAGTATACCGTCTCAAATTGTAAAAGCAGTATACAAAATTACCGAATACGTCCAATCTCGTGACTCCACCCTCATCGGAGTGACGAGATTTTTTATGTTTACGGGTGATGCTCACGGGGGGTGTTCATCGGGAGGTCTCTGGATGGCGAACGTTCTAGTAGATCGACAAGAAAATTCTGCAACGCTTGTAGTGCTGGCTTTAGCCTGCAACGACTGAAGTCGTTACTACGTTCGCGCAGCGTTTCCGTAGGAGAAAGGTTGCGAAACTTTATGTTTACTGTGCTAGGCTGTCTTGGGAAATCGGCTTGGAAATCGGCTTGGAAATCGGCTTTCCTGTGACTTATGTGCTAGTCACCTGGGGTGGGACAGCCCCAACAGCCATCCCACTCCTGCAATTGGCGCGATTGGCGGGACAAGCAACGCGATCGATAACGCGATCGGGAAACCGAGCGACAGCGCGATCGGTAAAATCAACGAAACCGCTGCTTCTGACCCAGGCCCAGCCAGTGTAACAGCCCGCGCCTATTGAAAAAAGTTACCATTGGCTCCGTTACCATTTGTCCCAGGGATTGCACTTAAGGGAGTTCCCGTGGCTTGGGAAGTTGCGACCGCCATGTTCGGGGGGACCGCCTTCACCGTTGAGGTTTTCTTGAAGATGGCAACCCCTAGGGGGGGCACCCGCACTTCCAGGGCATAGGGCCAGGGGCTATGGTGCCACTCACGGGCTTCAACTCCGTTGGGATGGATGACATCACTGCCGCCGTAGCACAGGGCATCGGTATTGAGCAGTTCGGTATAGTGACCGGGTTCCCGCACCCCCAGCCAGTAGTTGTGCTCCACCTGGGGCTTGAAGTTGCAGACGACAATCACCTGATCCTGGAAGTCCTTGGACTTACGGATAAAGCTGAGCATCTTGCGTCCGGCATCGTTACAGTCGATCCACTCAAAACCATCGTAGTGGAAGTCATTGGTATAGAGAGCCGGTTCACGCCGATAAAGTTGGTTGAGGTCCTGCACCAGTTTCTTAACGCCAATGTGGGGGTCGTAGTTGAGCAGCCACCAGTCGAGATCATTGTGGACATTCCACTCGCGGGTTTGGCCAAATTCCATGCCCATGAACAGGGTCTTCTTGCCAGGATGGGTGTAGAGGAAGCCAAACAGGGCGCGGACGTTGGCCATCTTTTGCCAGTCATCCCCGGGCATTTTCTGGAACAGGTGCCCCTTGCCATGCACCACCTCATCGTGGGAGAGGGCGAGCATGAAGTTCTCGGTGAAGGCGTAGAGGAGGCTAAAGGTTAATTTGTTGTGGTGGTTGGAGCGATCGTCGTGGTGGGTGTGGAAGTAGCGTAGGGTGTCGTTCATCCAGCCCATGTTCCACTTGAAGTTAAAGCCGAGGCCCCCCTCCCAGTCGGTGGGGCGGGAGACATTGGCCCAGGTGGTAGATTCTTCCGCGATCGACAGGGCGCCGGGATAGTATTCAAAGATCGCCTCATTCAGTTGCTTGAGGAACTGCACCCCTTCGATATTTTCCCGGCCCCCGTACTGGTTGGGGAGCCACTGACCGGCGGGACGTTCATAGTCGCGGTAGATGATTGAGGCGACGGCATCGACGCGAATGCCATCAATGTGGTACTTCTCAAACCAGAAGAGGGCACTGGCCACGAGGAAATTGCGCACTTCATTGCGGCCATAGTTAAAGGCGAGGGTGCCCCAGCCCTTGTGTTCACCAATGCGGGGGTCGGCGTGCTCGTAGAGGTGGGTACCGTCGAAGCGGGCGAGGCCGTGGGCATCCTTGGGGAAGTGGCCCGGTACCCAGTCGATCACGATGCCAATCCCTTCCTGGTGGCAGCGATCGACAAAATACATGAAATCTTGCGGCGTACCAAAGCGGGAGGTCGGTGCGTAGAAACCCACCACCTGATAGCCCCAGGAGCCATCGAAGGGGTGTTCGGTCACGGGCAACAGTTCAATGTGGGTGTAGCCCATCTCCTTGACGTAGGGCAGGAGTTTATCGGCCAATTCCCGGTAGGTGAGGAAGCGGGCACCGGGCTTCTCGGAGATGGGCACGATCGGGCTGCCAGCGGGGGGCTTGTTCTCAAGGCTGGTGTGGAGCCAGGACCCCAGGTGAACCTCATAGACCGAGATCGGTTGCTGGAGCGGGTCTGTCTGCCGTCGTTGGGCTAGCCATGCTTGGTCGTGCCAGGTGTAGCTGAGGTCCACGACGATCGAGGCGGTGGCTGGCCGCAGTTCTTGGTAGAAACCCACGGGGTCGGTTTTGAAGTACCAGTGGTTATATTGGCTTCGGATCGCAAATTTATAAATCGTGCCCAGCTTGAGGCCAGGGATGAAGGTTTCCCAAACCCCTAAGCTATTGGCTTGCATGGGATGCCGGTCCACTCCCCAGTCGTTGAAGTCGCCCACGACACTGGCCGCCGAGGCGTTCGGTGCCCACACCGCAAAATGCACGCCGGTCACCCCCTTGTTTTTTACCTGATGGGCACCTAGCTTGTCATAAAGCTGATAGTGTTTGCCTTGACCAAAGAGGTAGAGGTCAAAGTCGCTGAACAGGCTGCCTGGGAGAGTTTCTGTGTTATACATGCTCAATGTGCGTTCGCGAAGCGTTTTTACGAAAAGAACCTTAAATTTTCTTAAACTCTAGTTTTCCCTGAAGGCCCCCCCCTTGGCAACCACATTGGCGCGATCGATCCCAATTAATTCTCCAATAATTCTCTAACCTCACGCCCATCGCCAACCTCACGCTAACGATCGGCATTGTCTTCAGCACGGTGCTTCGAGGGAGAGGGGATACCAACACGGGGCAACAAAGACACCTGTCCATAAAATCCCATAATGTGTATTACTCTACACAATTCCAGTGCCCACTAGCATTAGACTGGGGGAAAAAGGGGGTTAATATCGTCACCGTCACGATCGTTGCTGTGTGGACGCCAGACGGAATGCGCCGCGTGGACGCTAGACGGAAGGCCAAGACGGAAGGCCAAGACGGAAGGCCAAGACGGAAGGCCAAGACGGAAGGCCAAGCTGCCAAATCCTGAGGCTAAAAGGGGACGCTGAATTCATGCCTGCAACGCCATCGCAAGGGGATTGCCATGACGGACATTGCTGATACGGTTGATGCTGATACGGTTGATCCGGCAACGGTGGATCTGCCCACGCCAGACGCTCCGATCGCCGATGTGCTGAAGCCCCCGGATCTGGAAATTATCCAGATGAGCAAGCATTTTGGCAGTCTGGTGGCCCTGGATCAGGTATCGCTGCACCTGCAACCGGGTACCTTCCATGCCTTGCTAGGGGAAAATGGGGCGGGCAAAAGTACCCTGGTCAAATGCATCATGGGCTTCTACACCCCCACGTCAGGGCAAGTGTTGATTGACGGCCAAACACGAGATATTGCCAGCCCACGGGATGCCCACCACTACGGCATTGGCATGGTCTACCAGCACTTCACCTCCGTGCCGGCGATGACCGTGGCCGAAAATTTGGTCCTGGCCCGCTACGACGATCGGCTACTGATCCGGTGGCAGCAGGAGTACGAAGACCTGCAAGCTTTTTTGGCCAACTCCCCGTTTCAGGTTCCCCTGGATGTGCCCGTGGGCCAGTTGGCGGCGGGGCAAAAGCAAAAGCTGGAAATCCTCAAGCAACTGTACCTACAGAGCCGGATCTTAATCCTGGATGAACCGACGTCAGTCCTCACTCCCCAGGAGGCCGATGAGGTTTTGGGGTTACTACGGGAGACGGTGACGGCGGGGCGGCTGAGTGTGCTGCTGATTACCCACAAGTTCCGGGAGGTGAATGCCTTTACCGATGCGGTCACCGTGTTACGGCGGGGCAAGCTGGCGGGCAGCGGCCTGGTCAAGGATCTCTCGGTGGCGGACCTGACCCAAATGATGCTGGGGGAAAGCCGGGAAGCCAAGGCGGTGGCCAAAGCCGCGATCGAGCCAGTGCCGTCGGTCCTCGCTATCCACGACCTGCACGCCAACAAGGATAATGGGCTACCGGCGGTGAAGGGGGTTTCCCTCACGATTCAGGGGGGAGAGATTGTCGGGATTGCCGGGGTATCGGGCAACGGCCAACGGGAGTTGGTGGAGGTCTTGGCAGGACAGCGACCGGCCACTGCTGGTCACGTGCTGGTGGGTGGTGAACTCTATAGTGCTACCCGCAAGGAGATGACGGAGCGGGGCGTGTTTGCCCTACCGGAGGAACCCCTGCGTAATGCCTGTGTGCCCCACATGAGCGTGGCGGAAAACCTGGCCCTGCGCACCTTCGATCGCCCGCCCCAAGCCAAGGCCAAGTGTTGGTTAAGCTTAACCAACATTCGCCAGCGGGCACGGGATCTGATTAATGTGTTCTCGATCAAAACCCCTTCGGAAAATACGCCGATCGGTCACCTATCGGGGGGGAATGTGCAGCGGGCGGTCTTGGCGCGGGAGCTATCTGCCGAGTCGATTAAGCTGCTGATTGCCGCGAACCCCTGTTTTGGCCTAGACTTTGCCGCCGTGGAGTATATTCACAATCAAATTGTGGCGGCCCGGAACCGAGGCGTTGCCGTGTTACTCGTCAGCGAGGACCTGGATGAACTCATGGCCCTAGCCGATCGCATTTTGGTGATGAGTGAAGGCCGCTTTGTTTACGAAAGTCCCGTTGCCGAAGCCGACCTAGCCACGATCGGGCAACGCATGGCAGGACATTAATCTTAACTTTTGACTTTTGACTTTTGACTTTTGACTTGGCAAAGAGAGGCCAGAGGATCTATGGTGGCGATCGCGGCTCAACCGTATGCCTATGAACTGCCCGCCCAGGGGGGAGTTGCCCTGTTGATTATTGATATGCAACGGGATTTCCTGGAACCGGGGGGGTTTGGGGACGCTTTGGGGAATCAAGTGGAACGTCTGCACGCGATCGTGCCCGCAGTGCAACGGTTGCAAGCGGCGTTTCGCCAGTGGCAATTACCCATTTTCCAAACGGTGGAAGGGCACCAGCCGGATCTGTCGGACTGTCCACCCGCTAAACGGCGGCGGGGTCAGGGCAAGCTGACGATCGGGGATGCGGGGCCGATGGGACGAATTTTGGTGCTGGGGGAACCGGGGAATGGGATTATTCCGGAATTAGCGCCCCTGCCCCCGGAAGTGGTGATTCCGAAACCCGGTAAGGGGGCTTTTTACCACACGGATCTGGCTGACCATCTCCAGGCCCAGGGTATCACCCACCTGATCATCACGGGGGTGACGACGGAGGTCTGTGTGCAAACGACGATGCGCGAGGCCAACGATCGTGGCTATGAGTGTCTGCTGGTGGAGGATGCGGCTGCTAGTTATTTCCCGGAATTCCACGCGGCGACCCTGGCAATGGTGCGGGCACAGGGGGGCATTGTCGGTTGGACTGCCACGACGGAGCAGGTGTTGGCGGGGCTGGCGGCATGGCAAGCGGCCCAAGCGGCGTAGGGTCTGGGGGATGTTATCGTCATCCTTGCTGAAAACTTTCAGAACCCGGAAGTCTTTTTGCCGGGTTGGTTAATTATGATGGCGGCAGGGTAGTCAGGATGACTCATGTCTCGCCATCTGGAACGCTTATTGCAGATTGATCACCTTCTACGATCGCAGCCGCGACCCACGACGGCCAGCCTGGGGCAGGTCTTAGAAGTGAGTGAACGGACGGTGCGCAGTGATCTGGCTTTTCTGCGCGATCGCTATGGTGCGCCGCTGGTTTATAGCAAAGGTCAGGGGTGGCATTACACTGATCCGGATTGGCGGTTGCCAACGATTCCCCTCAGTCGGGGGGAGGTCTTTGCGCTGACGTTAGGGGCACGGATGCTAGAGGGGTGTGCGGGATCGGTCTATGCCCAGGAGTTGCGATCGGCGATTCAGCGATTGGCGGAACGCTTACCGGAGAAAACCTGGGTGGACCTGCAACAATTGGCGGACGATCGCATTAGTTTTAGTACCGGGGAACTGGTGAACTTGAATCCAGATATTTGGCACAAGCTGGAGGATGCGTGTCAAGAACAATTGCAAGTGCAGATGTCCTACTACACGGCGAGTCGGGCGCAGGTGTCGGAGCGGATGCTTGATCCGTATTTACTGCATATCTATCGGGGGACGAATCCCTATGTGATTGGTTACTGCCATCGACGGCAGGCGATTCGCTGGTTCCGGGTGGACCGCATTCAAGCCTTAACCGTGTTAGACAGCCACTTTGAGCGCGATCCGAGCTTTGATGGGAAGCGGCATCTGGATGAGATTTTCCAGTGTGAGGTGGGGACGGAGGCGGTTGAGGTGCGGATTTGGTTTGATGCGCCGACGGCTCCCTATATTCGGGAACGGCGTTGGCATCTGACGCAGGTGCTAGAGGAGCATCCAGATGGCTCGGTGACGTTGCAGATGCGGGTGGGAGGGCTGAATGATGTGAAGCGCTGGGTGTTGGGGTATGGCCAGGGGGCGATCGTGTTGGCTCCGCCGAGTTTGGTGGCGATGGTGCGGGAGGAGGTGATGAAGTTGTGTCAGCACTATGGAGGGCAGGAAGCATAATTCAGATTGGAGTCCTGGTATGGGTATTTTGGTAATAAAAGCCGATGAACGGGTGAAGCAGGTGCATTTCACTTCAGAAACGATTAGTGTGGCCCTGATGGATGGGAGAACGATTACGGTACCGCTCGTTTGGTATCCTAAGTTGTTGAATGCGATGCCTGAACAACGGGAGGGATGGGAGATTTGTGGCGGTGGCTATGGCATTCACTGGGAGGAGTTGGATGAGGATCTGAGCACAGCAGGGATGCTGCGGGGTGCCCCTACCCTTGGGGCTGCGATCCCAAGTGCGTAGGTTCAGGAAACTTAAAGCAGATATTTTCAAGTCAACCATCATTGATTTTCTATACCAATGTCTACCTATCCAGTGCTTTATCCCCATATTCAGAAACTTGATGGACAAGCTTCGTGTTTAAAAAGTCATCCACGCATTCGTGTGGCAGACATTGCGATGGATTATTTGGCTTATGGTTGGTCGGTCGAGGAAATGTGTCGTCAACATCTTTATCTCACTCTGGCTGAGGCACATGCCGCAATGGCCTATTATTTTGATCACCAATCCGAGATTGATCAGGAGATTCAATCAGAGTGGGAACAGCTACAGGCGGATCAGGTGCAAGCGACGCGATCGCCATTCTATCTTCGTATGAAAGCACAGGGGGTGTTGTAGATAGTAATCTCACTGTATATGGATGTGCATATCCCCCAAACCATCACTGCTCAGTTGCGTTGTCGCAGGGTAGGCATTTTCACTGTGGTCAAACTGATAGGTCTACATTCTATAGCAATCCCAGATGATTCATGAGAGAAGCCAATCCTATATCTACTGATAGAGATTCACTATGTCCCTTCCCATTCTCATAAATGACTTGGGATTGCTATATAATTCAAGTAATTAAGCTGCCTAAATATTGAGAGGCTGTTATGATGAATTTTGTTGAGATTCAATTTGCTTTGCGCGGCAAGACTTTACCTGCTGATCATGGCTATGCGTTGTATAGTGCGATCAAAAAGTGCTTGCAAGAAACAGAAGATCAAGGACTGCCAAAAGATTTATCCAGTGATTTTCGTCTCTGTAGTGTTTCTGGAGTTGCTGATCAGGCTGGCATGATTTATTTGCATCGTTCGTCTCGTTTCAGGATACGCTGTCCATCGGAAGAAATTCAAATTTGGTATCGATTCCTTCAAAATCAAGTCTTAGACATCCGAGGACATCTAATTCGTCTAGTGCAGCCTCGAATTACATTGCCAGAGGCTTGTGATAAATTAATATCAAGGCTGGTAGTTTTTAAGCTAGAAGCGATCAGTCATGTCGAGATGCCTCATCATTTTCTAGAATCCTGTCAAAAAGGGTTAGATCGTTTAGATATCAAGGGACAAGTATTTATCCCTAGCGATCGCAATGGTGACTTGGCGAGGCGAACCTTACAAGTCAAGAATAAAGCAATTGTTGGCTATAGCGTTGTTGTGGAACATTTAAGTCCAGAAGATTCACTCAAGCTCCAATGGTATGGCTTAGGGGGTCGTCAGCATTTTGGATGTGGCTGGTTTTATCCTGCCAAGGAGAATTCGCATGGCATCTAATTATCGCTCTTTACATCCCAAGCTGCTGCTGGCTAAGTCGAAAGAGTCTCCCTGGAAAGGCATTTATACCTTGACCGGGCATACCGCTGCTGTCGTAGAAGCGGTGACGACATTACTGGATGAGTTGGGGGAAGACTTAATTCAGCAATTTGATTTATATGATTTTCGTGAGTCTTTGCGATCGACCGCGATCCTAGCAGCCTTCCTTCATGATCTAGGGAAAGCCAATGATCATTTTCAAGCAGTTGTTCGACACTTGAAGAATCCGCTTACCCATCCACAATTAGTCCGTCATGAAGTGCTATCGATTTTACTGGCCTGGGAGATGCGGGCGTGGTTCGCAACTGGGCAAGGCGATCTTATGGTTGCGATCACTGCTGCTGGGGGACATCACTTGAAACTGGGCGGTACAAATGGTAAACAAACCGACGAAGTGGGACAGATTCGCAATTGTGGTGTAGATACGTGGACACGGGGCGATCGTCTGCTGCTCTATACCAATCATCGGCATTTTATGGGGTTATTACGTTATGGGCAAAAGGTTTGTGGCTTGTCTGCTAACCTACCCAGTGGGTTACCGACGATCTGGAGTAGTCTTGAGCTTCAGCAGCGACAGCAGGCTTTACTGAAAGAATTTGTCCTCTGGGAACCGAATCCAGTCTTCACGGCAGTTGTTAAAGCCCTACTCGTGGCAGGGGATACCAGCGGCTCGGCACTGCCAGCGAATGGGGTAAAAATTCGAGATTGGATCAGGGCACAGGTGCGATATGTTCTCACTGAATCGGAACTACAGCATGTTGTTAGTGAACGATTGCAAGGGAATGCTTTACGTCCTTTTCAACAACAGTTAGGCAACACTCAATCGCGAGTAACCCTAGCAAGGGCTGGTTGTGGGACAGGCAAAACATTAGGGGCCTACTATTGGGCAAAACGCCATGCAGTCGGTCGTAAGTTATTTTTCTGTTACCCGACAACTGGAACCAGTACAGAAGGATTTCTTGATTATGCCTACGAAACGGTAGATTCAACTTTATTGCATGGACGAGCAGCGGTTGATTTAGAACATTTGGATCTACAAGCGACCGGCGATGATGATGATTTAGAAACTAAATTAGAAGCCTTCAAAGCCTGGAGTACAAAGGTTAGTATTTGTACTGTTGATACGGTTCTGGGATTACTGCAATGCAATCGTCGTCCCATGTATTGTTTTCCCGCGATCGCCCAAGCTGCTTTTGTATTTGATGAAGTACACTGTTACGATGATAAATTATTGGGTGCTTTGCTACGATTTTTAGAAGTTGTTAAGGCACCGATATTGCTCATGTCAGCATCTTTTTTGCCGTGGCAGCTAAAGGCTATTGAGACTGCAATTGGTGAACCCATTCAGGTGATCCAAGGCCCTCAAGACTTAGAAACCCAACCACGCTATCGCTTCCATTATGACGAGATGCCTGATTGGGAACGGGTAGAGGCTGAATATCGGCAGGGTGGCAAACAAGGTGGCAAGATTCTCTGGGTTTGTAATCAGGTGAGTACCGCGATCGCGGTTTATCAGGAGGCGCAAGCACGGGGCTTAAGTCCGCTGCTTTATCACAGTCGGTACAAGTATGGCGATCGCGTCAATCATCATCGAGCGGTTGTGGATCGGTTTAAATCCGATGGGGCTGTGATGGCTGTAGCTACCCAGGTAGCAGAAATGTCTCTAGATTTGTCTGCAACCTTGCTGGTCTCCCAGATCGCTGATCCGGCGGGTTTGATCCAACGTCTGGGTCGATTAAACCGTCGCTACTGCGGTCAGGCGCTGGATGCGCTATTTTACCCCGACCCCAAGGTGGACCGCCCCTACAGTCGGGAGCAACTGGAGATGGGGATGGCCCTGGTACAAGAGTTTACGGGGGATGTGTGTCAGGCTGATTTAGCGACGTGGCTGGAGCAGGCGGCTGTGACTGGTCACCCCGATCGCCATTCCGTTTGGCTGGATGGTGAGTGGCGTACCTACCCAACGTCGTTACGGGAGGCTGGCTATACAACAACGGTTCTGTTGGAGGAGGATGTGGCAACGGTTGAGCGGCTTCCGGCAAAGTTGCTGCCACGCTATACAGTGCCGCTACTGGTGGATACTAAGCAAACGAAGGGCTGGAAGCAGTGTCGGCGATACCCTGTGGCTCCAGCGGCTACCTGGGGATACTCGGAAGCGATAGGGGCTTTTGAAATCAGGGCAGGGCTGTCTGTATGATGAACCTATATTTCCCTCAGATGCTTGCTAAAGCGTTGGGCACTAGGCCACTCGGCTCTGTATTGATAGGGCGGAGGGATGTGTCAACCTCTGATCGCCGTCAGGCGGTGTGGGTGTATGCCAGCCTCAATGGTATTTGCCAAGGGGCTGGTCCTTTTAAGAGAATTGTCTTGATGTAGGCAACTCGCCTCTAAATCCTGCTATAGTGGAAGCATCCATACCCAGGAGACACCTACTATGGTCACCCAGCAACTTACCCTACTAGACCACGCAATCACAGAATTAACTAAGATACAGGCGCTGGCCGTAGGACAGACCGCCTTACTACCCCTACCAATTACCACTAAGGCTGCTGAGCAGCATGGCATCCCTCGCAGTGCAATGCGCAAAGCTAAGCAACAAGGGCAGCTAGACTATACGCTGCCGCATGGCCAGGGGAGGGTAAAGGTTGAGTTCGTTGGACAGGCAAAACGTACAGATTTCTGGCGAATCTGGAAGTATGAAGGAGGTGAGGTCATTGTCTGAATTTAATCTATCCATTTTTGATCCCAATACACTGCTGCCCCATCGTGCGGGAATTGCCTCATTGGCATTAGCTTTGTCAACGATCGACCCAACCCAGGCCCCCTTAGCGTGGTCAGTTTCGGAAGATGCTGTCAAGCTATCTTGGGAGGGGAAAGATCTAGATGCGGTTGAGTGGCTGTTACACCAGACCTATCAAACTGATCAGGGGTATCTGAATACCCCAGCATTGAAGTTGGATGCGCAAGGTCGTTATATCTTCACTGAAGGTGTAATCTCGACATTTTTACAGCATTCTAAACAGAGAAATCGTGAACAAACAGCAATTTCCCTAACCTTCTCGATTGATGACAGCCAGCCTGAAGTCAAAATTGACTATCGCCCTGTCATCGACTGTTACTATACTCGAAGTCTCAAGGAAGCCTTTAGCAGCAAAGGCATGTTTAAGAGTGCTATCCCAATTAAAGGGCACCATTTGCCGGGTTTAGTCGAATGCTTTGTCAACGGAGCCTATGTTGAATCGCCATCAGGGTTTCTGGCTTTGCTATTCCTGCCGCTTGCCTGTGGTTATTATCAATTGCCAGGATATCGTTCAGCACTGGTCATCCCAGAAGTGCGCAACCTGCGTCAGTGGGTGAAGCTCAAGCAAAAGCTCCCTGGTCGAACCTACAAAAGCTTTCGATCGAGCAGTGCCGGAGAATCTGCCTTAAGTTTTCTACTCCAACAACGTCTTGCGGAGGATAGGGAACTTTTCCAAATCGACTACTGCGAAGTATATCGACTGGGCAATCAACCCTGGGATGGAAATCAGTCCTATCTCAAACAAGCTGTCTATCGCGTATGGGCTAACGACCAGATTCTAGATCTCTATGAAGTGGCATCACGGGTCTTACCGCCCAGAGTTAAGCCTAAACAGGATGGCAGTGGTACTTGGCTGGCTGAATCGAAAGTTTTGGGCTGGATCAGCGATAATCTAGTTACTGGGCGAGTTTGGTATGCTGGTTTTTTTGAGTTTCGTAAATCTACCTCTATCTATCCAGAAGATCGTAATGGATTGATGATTATGACAGAACATCTGAATGAACATGAACGAATTTTCTTTGATGCGGTTCAAGGTGCCTTTAGTGTTTATCTCCGTGAACAAATCCAACAAGCCCAGAGACAAGGAAGACCGCTAGACTATGGACAAGTTACCAATAAGGTAATTTATCGTCTGCAACGGCCCGGAACACAACAGCAGTTCACGACGGCTCTGGTTAAATTTCTCAGTGATTTTCGCAGTAGTGCCGCTAAGGGCAATGGCTTACAAATCTTTGCTTGGTTAAATCAACGGGAAAACTGGCGCACTGCGCGGGATCTGGCACTCTTGGCGATCGCGACCTATAAGGGCAAGTCTAAGGAAGAGGAGACCTTACTCGAACAGGCTGAATCAGAAGCAGCAGCGAATGTGCTGTAACTACCCTTGATTGCTCCTGGGTCTATTTTGGGTTAACCCTTATCTTTTTGTCAGTTTTTACCTGGAGAATTTATCATGACTCAACATTTATTTGCAACGATCGTGACAGCTACGGCAGTGGCGGCTAACAATCGGGGTGAGGGTGATGGCAGCACGCTATCTACTCTCCAGAAAATTACTCGTGGGAATGATCAGTATACAACGATTAGTGCCGAGGCAATTCGTTGGGGCCTACGGGAGTATTTTCAAAACCACAATGAGCCAGCAACGAACCGGACCTTTGATCCGGACACGGATAAATATAGCTTCAAGAATGAGCGTTTCAGCGCCCAGGACTTCATTGATGATGATCTCTTTGGCTATATGGATGCCAAAAAGGGCAAGGATAATGAAGATGCAACGACCAAGCGGCGGGGGGCACTCGAAATCAGCCGTGCCATTAGTCTTGATCCCTATTGGGGGGATATTGCGTTTGGCTCTAAGGGAGGCGAAAAGGGTAAAACGTCTATTCACAGCACCGAGGTTCACTGCACGGCCTATCAGTACACGATCGCGCTCACTCCAGCGAGTCTGAAAGACCCTGCCCGTGCGCTTTTGGCACTGGATGCCTTATCTGCCATTCGCCATGTGGGGGGGAATCACGCGCGGTTTCTCTATGATTTTCGTCCAGAGTCGATTGTTTTGCGGATTACGGATGACCCGTGTCCGTGGATTATGGATTGCTTCAAACGGATGGGTGAGGGCGTTGGCTGTACTCGTCTCGTGCGTTTAGTGGAAGTGGGGGATGTTAAAGCCGAGGAATTGATCGTGGGAGGTGAAATTGCAGATACTCCCTATGGAAAGCAGCTACAGGATTTAGGCGTTGAGGTTCATCGCGGGGTCAAGGAAGCGATCGTGGCAGCAAAAGCACGGCTGCAAGTGGAGGTGAGGGCCTAATGCAGTTGTATTTGGAATGTCCCTGTACCAGTTTTCCCCGTAGTTTTGCACGAGACTACAAGGAGACTTACCACTACCCACCCCCTTCGACGATCTATGGCTTGCTCCTGTCTTTTGTGGGTGAAGAGGATATGCAGGCGCATCTGGGTGTGAAGCTGGCGATCGGTCTGATTGGAGAAGATCCCCCTATTTCACGGATTGTGCGTAAACAGCGTCACCACAAATTTAGTAAGACCCACATGGGAACGTATCCGACGAGTAAATTCTCCAAACCCAATCATCAGGAGTTGCTAACCGATTTACGGATTATTGTTCAGGTTGATTCGAGTGAGGAAAGTGCAACCGTAACCCTGGTCGATCGCTTAGCGATCGCGCTGACGACTCCTGCCCAGATTACGCGCTTTGGGGGGTTGAGTTTGGGAGAGTCTTGGGCACTGGTCAACGGGATTCGTCCCTATCGGGAGACCGATGGAGAAATTCGCTGGCTAGTTAGGGACAATCGTGGCTTAATCGGGTTGCCAGTTTGGATTGATCGGACAACCGGCCAGGGTACTTTTCAGCGTTTTTCCTGGGGCGATGCTTTGAATCAAGATTGCCAGGTGATGATTCCTAAAAATCTTGGTGAAGTGGATAAGAAACAGCAGACTAAAGTGCCTAGGGAGAAAAAGAAAAAATGAGCGATCATTGTCAAGAAGCGCAACTTTAGCTTTTGCCTTGAGATTTGGTTAGTGTCTTATGCTAACCCCTATTCTAAGTTATCGCAAAACGAGTACCCAGCTACCCCATATCTACTGTTTACCCGCCTCGCAATGATGATTAGTCTTACCACTCCTACCCTTACCTTTGAAGACTACCTCGCCTACGACGACGGTACCGATAACCATTATGAACTGATCCATGGGCACCTAGAACTGATGAATCCACCGCGAGTTGAACACTTTTTAATTGCAAAATTTCTGGAACAGCAACTCGATACCGAAATTCAGCGACTATCCTTGCCCTGGCTTACCTTTCGGGAAGCGGGAGTTAGAACCGGATTTAATAAGTCGCGGTTGACCGATCTGTGTGTGGTGACTCAGGAACAAGCGAAAGAACTTTTGGGACAAGCGGCGGTTTTTCAAACGGCTCCCTTGCTGATTGTGGAGGTGGTTAGCCCCGACTCGATCGCCCGTGATTATCGCTATAAACGATCGGAATATGCCGCCCTGGCCGTTCCCGAATATTGGATTGTCGATCCGCTGGAGGCTAAGGTGACGGTGTTGCAGTGGGAGGAGGGTTGGTATGAGGAACTGATCTTGACGGGGAACCAGGCGATCGCGTCACCGACCTTGCCGGAATTAACCCTAACGATCGATCGCATTTTGGCAGCGGGGACAATCCGCTAAACTGCAACTAACGGCACTTGTTTATTCTCTCTTGTCGATTGCCATGATTGTGTCACCCAGTATTGCCCCCCCCCCGAAGCCCCTCACCCTGGCCGAATACCTGGCGCTGCCGGAGAGTGAGACGGGCTACGAGTTAATTGATGGACAGGCCATTGCGAAAATGTCACCCAAATGGTTACACGCTACCTCTACGGGTTCACTGCACCTGATTTTTCATACCTGGAGCCAAGATCGTGGACGGGTTGGGATTGAGTGGGCGGTGACGTTGATGCGCCGAGGGCAAGATTGGGTGCCGATTCCGGATCTGTTGTATGTTTCCAACGATCGCCTGCCACGAGATTGGCAAGAGGATGCGCCGTGTCCCGTGCCCCCGGAGTTAGCGATCGAAATTATTTCGCCGGACCAAACTTTTGGCACAATGCTGGAAAAGGCAATGGATTATCTGGCGGCTGGGGTGTTGCGGGTTTGGGTGGTTGATCCGAGGGCGAGGAGTATTACGGTGTTTTACCCGGATGCACCGCCGCGCACGTTTACGGGAGAGATGCTATTAACGGATGAGGTTCTGCCCGATTTGCAATTAACGGCGCAACAGGTATTTCAGCAGGCGGGGTTGTGGCCGTAAGGTTGACTGAGAAAAGTTTTTGACCCTCTCCCTAAATCCCTCTCCCAGGGCGGGCGAGGGACTTTGAGACCCCATACCGGCGGTTGGCTCCCCTTCGCCCTGGGTGGGAGAAGGGGGTGGGGGATGAGGGGGAGACGTTGGGCTAGTCACGCAGCACTAGTGTGCAAAACCTGAATTCATAGCCTTTGATGCCGTCAGGCGCTTCGTTGGCCTTCCCTGGGGGAATGGCCCTGAACAACGGTTCGAGTTTGTTTAAGGAGGTTGCTGATGGTGATGATGGCTGATCCGATCGCGAAGCAGGACAGTGTGCGGGTGTCGGCGCTCCATGCGTTGGCCTACTGTCCGCGTTTGTTTTATCTGGAGGAGGTGGAAGAACTCTATACCCAGGATGCGGCGGTGTTTGCGGGACGGCGGCTGCATGTGGAACTGGAGCAGCAGGAGGATGCGGAATGGCAGGATTTGTATTTGGAGAGTGAAGCTTTGGGCTTGCGGGGGCGGGTGGATGCGCTGCGCACGCGATCGGGCCAACTGATTCCCTATGAACATAAGCGGGGACGGGCCTACCGGGATGCGGCGAAGCAACCGCAGGCGTGGGAGAGCGATTGCCTGCAAATTTTGGCCTATGCCTATTTGATTGAGTCGGCTTTGGGCGTACCCGTGGCGGCGGGGCGGATTCGTTACCATGCCGATAATGTGGTGGTGCATGTGCCGTTGACGGATGCCGGACGGGATGAGGTGCGGCAGGCGATCGCGACGGCGCGGGCATTGCGGCAGTCGGACTATCGGCCACCGGTAACGGTGAATGAACGGCTCTGTGCGCGGTGTTCGTTAGCGCCGGTTTGTTTGCCGGAGGAGGCGCGGTTGGCCCACGATCGCGAGTGGGAGCCGGTGCGGTTGTTTCCGGCGGATGACGATCGCCAGGTGGTGCATGTGTTGGAGCCGGGGAGTCGGGTGGGCCGGACGGGGGAGCAGTTAAAGGTGGCGCGTCCGAATCAGCCGGTGGTGGTGTTGCCGATTCGCCAGGTGGCCCAGGTGGTATTGCATAGCTATGCCCAGATTTCGACGCAGGCGTTGCATTTTTGTGCGGATCAGGGGGTGGGGGTGCATTTTATTTCGGGCGGTGGCCGGTATTTGGGCAGTTTTGATGGGCGGCAGGGGAGTATCCAGCGACGGATTCGTCAGTACCAGGCGTTGACGGATGGGGCCGTGTGTTTACAACTGGCGCGGCGGTTGGTGATGTGTCGGGGCCAGGGGCAGCGGAAGTTTTTGATGCGGGGGCAGCGATCGGCTGCGCCGGAGATCAAGGCGGCGTTGAAACCGACGATCGCGCAGATGCAGGCGGTGTTGAAGCAGGTGGACCGGGCGGAGTCGTTGGCGGTGTTGTTGGGGTTGGAGGGGAGGTTGGCGGCGTTGTATTTTGGGACGTTGCCGTTGTTGATTGGGGAGAAGGTGCCGCCGGAGTTACGGTTTCAAGGGCGGAATCGGCGACCGCCAAAGGATCGGTTTAATGCGTTGCTGGGTTTTGGCTATGCGTTGGTGTTTAAGGATGTGATGAATGCGATCTTGACGGTGGGGTTGGAGCCAGCGTTGGGGTTCTATCATCAGCCGCGATCGCAGACGGCACCGTTGGCGTTGGATTTGCTGGAGATTTTCCGGGTGCCGTTGGTGGATATGACGGTGATGGCGTCGGTGAATCGGGGGCAGTGGGATGTGGCGGCGGATTTTGAGGTGCGGGGACCGCAGGTGTGGCTGAGTGAGGTGGGGCGGCATAAGTTTGTGGAGTTGTATGAGCGGCGGAAGGAGGAGATGTGGAAGCATCCGCTGTTGGGCTATGCGTTGTCCTATCGGCGCTGGTTTGAGTTGGAGGTGCGGTTGTTGGAGAAGGAGTGGATGGATGAGGGAGGGCTGTTTGCCCAGTTGGTGTTGCGTTAGGGGGCTTTTCCCTGACCCTGGTTTGATGTTTTGGTAGGGGCGGGTTATGTCTAAATCTGACGTACAGACTAACCATCGGGATAAACCCGCCCACAGGCGTAGGGGCGGGTTGTGTCTAAATCTGACGTACAGACTAACCATCGGGATAAACCCGCCCGCAATCGATGGTGACGTAGGGGCGGGTTATGTCTAAATCTGACGCAAAGACTAACCATCGGGATAAACCCGCCCTCTATCTATTTCAAACAGGAAGGCTAATGATGGCGGAACTGAAACATTGGTACCTGATCTGTTATGACATTCGCGACCCGAAGCGTTGGCGGAAGGTGTATCGGTTGTTGGAGGGCTATGGGGAACGGCTGCAATATTCGATTTTTCGCTGTTGGCTGTCGCAGCGCGATCGCGAGCGGTTGCGTTGGGAGTTGGAGAAGATTTTGGCGGCGGAGGATAGTCTGTTGCTGGTGGGGATGTGCGATCGCTGTGTGCAGCGGATTCCAAGCTATAACCGTCCGGAGTCGTGGCAGGTGCAGGGCGATCGCTTTCGGGTGCTATAGGCGGCGGAAATGCAAGCAGGGCTGGTGGTTGGGAGGCTAGGCGAGGTGAAAGGGGCTGTAGGGGTTATGCCTGGGCGGTTTGAGCGTTTTTGGGGGGTGGTGAGGTGCTTGCAGGGCGGGGGCGGTGGGGCGGTGAGGGTTGTTGTGAGCAGGTTATCGGGTGGGTCGGTGGGGGTTGGAAGTAGGATCAGTAGGGGTTAAAATGGGGTTGGTTGCGCGGTTACTGGGTAAATGGCTGGGGCGCTTGCAAGATCGCTCTGAAAGGCTTGCCTGGTAAGGGGTCCAACCCCCGCCGTGCAAAAACCTTTGATGCCGTAAGGCGTTGAGCACGCGGGGCCTGTCGCCAGGTGGGGGGGGAGGTTATTAGTGCAAAAACCTTTGATGCCGTAAGGCGTTGAGCACCGATCGCGATCCTCCCGCCTCATAGCCCCATCCTCCGGTGCAAAAACCTTTGATGCCGTAAGGCGTTGAGCACAATATTGAGATGATGGGCAATGCTCACGATCGCTGGTGCAAAAACCTTTGATGCCGTAAGGCGTTGAGCACTGGTGCAACGCCTTGCGATGGCGACGGATACGTTCGTGCAAAAACCTTTGATGCCGTAAGGCGTTGAGCACAAACCGACCGGAAAGATTCACACCCCACTATTCGACGTGCAAAAACCTTTGATGCCGTAAGGCGTTGAGCACGATAAGTATTTGCTCGGTTGTCCCTGGTTGTTGTCGTGCAAAAACCTTTGATGCCGTAAGGCGTTGAGCACTTGCTGTAAATCGGGGTTTTGCGGGGTTGGAGGTTGGTGCAAAAACCTTTGATGCCGTAAGGCGTTGAGCACTAGTAGCCCAGGGTGGAGATCCTGTCCGGCGCGTGTGCAAAAACCTTTGATGCCGTAAGGCGTTGAGCACTCGCAGTGGGGGTAGTCGTCAAAAAGGTTCATGAAGTGCAAAAACCTTTGATGCCGTAAGGCGTTGAGCACCCCTGGTAGCCCGGAATGGTGCGCAGGGCGCAAAGGAGTGCAAAAACCTTTGATGCCGTAAGGCGTTGAGCACTTGTAAAGATCGCTCATGCGGACAAAAAAATCGTGTGCAAAAACCTTTGATGCCGTAAGGCGTTGAGCACCGTGGAGCCAGGTCGATCGTTATGGCCATACCTTGTGCAAAAACCTTTGATGCCGTAAGGCGTTGAGCACAGGAAAAACCATCGGAGGAATAATGACTTTACCAGAGTGCAAAAACCTTTGATGCCGTAAGGCGTTGAGCACCGGGCGAATTCGATCCCAACACCTGGAACTTTACCGTGCAAAAACCTTTGATGCCGTAAGGCGTTGAGCACTCTGGCCCACACCAGGAGGGACCCGTCCCCCCTGGGGTGCAAAAACCTTTGATGCCGTAAGGCGTTGAGCACTTTTTACATGGGGAATATGTATGGGTCGCAAACTGAGTGCAAAAACCTTTGATGCCGTAAGGCGTTGAGCACCAGGCCCAGCATTTGACAAGAGTGGGCGGACAGCGTGCAAAAACCTTTGATGCCGTAAGGCGTTGAGCACTCACACAATCCAAAGCGTAACGCATCCCAAAATCCGTGCAAAAACCTTTGATGCCGTAAGGCGTTGAGCACAACTCCTGTTCCGTGGTTAGGTTAAAGGCACTGGGGGTGCAAAAACCTTTGATGCCGTAAGGCGTTGAGCACACCGTTGGCAGACAGTCTTTTGTGTGGGTGAGCAGTGCAAAAACCTTTGATGCCGTAAGGCGTTGAGCACTGCGCACGCGGCTGGAAGGCGAACAGGCGGCGATCGTGCAAAAACCTTTGATGCCGTAAGGCGTTGAGCACATCCCAGACCCCTTTTCGGCAATATTCCACCGGACCGTGCAAAAACCTTTGATGCCGTAAGGCGTTGAGCACTAGCCCACACCAGCCGTGACTGTCAACCCCAAACGTGCAAAAACCTTTGATGCCGTAAGGCGTTGAGCACGCGATGGTGCAGGATAAGGGCAAAATCGTTATTGAGTGCAAAAACCTTTGATGCCGTAAGGCGTTGAGCACAATTGGAGGGTAAGGGCAACCCGACCCACGTACCCGGGTGCAAAAACCTTTGATGCCGTAAGGCGTTGAGCACTCGATCCGCCCCCAGGGCATGATCGCCGATTTTATGTGCAAAAACCTTTGATGCCGTAAGGCGTTGAGCACTCGTTCGATCGGGTAGCCAGCCGCGGTGAAGGAATGTGCAAAAACCTTTGATGCCGTAAGGCGTTGAGCACGAGGACACAATTGCAGCGTTCAGCAAACACTGGATTTGTGCAAAAACCTTTGATGCCGTAAGGCGTTGAGCACTTATTGACGGTGTCACGTCTGCTGTGCACCGATTGGTAAGTGCAAAAACCTTTGATGCCGTAAGGCGTTGAGCACAGGACTTGCCGACGCCGCCCGGCATTGTCAGCAGCGTGCAAAAACCTTTGATGCCGTAAGGCGTTGAGCACGACTAGCTTCCCAAGAATTCCGCGCACCTGAGCCGCGTGCAAAAACCTTTGATGCCGTAAGGCGTTGAGCACCAATCAGCGGCTTCCGTCGCTTGTCTCAAGAATCCGGTGCAAAAACCTTTGATGCCGTAAGGCGTTGAGCACTTTTGCTGGTAGCGGATACCGGGCGGGTCAGCCTAACGTGCAAAAACCTTTGATGCCGTAAGGCGTTGAGCACCCGCTGCAGAAAGAGACAAGATCGCTGACGATACAGGTGCAAAAACCTTTGATGCCGTAAGGCGTTGAGCACTGGAAGGCAATTATCCAAACTACCAGCAGTTGATTCGTGCAAAAACCTTTGATGCCGTAAGGCGTTGAGCACAACAGGCGGGGCGACGGCACAGCGGGGCATTTTCCGTGCAAAAACCTTTGATGCCGTAAGGCGTTGAGCACGTATTCTCCTAGTTTTTCTAATCGACTAACCCGCGCTTGTGCAAAAACCTTTGATGCCGTAAGGCGTTGAGCACCCTAACGTCCTCCCTAGCCCGCGTTGAATCCAGTACGTGCAAAAACCTTTGATGCCGTAAGGCGTTGAGCACTGCCCCGCAAGGTCGGACAAGGTCCCCGTCACGGGGTGCAAAAACCTTTGATGCCGTAAGGCGTTGAGCACGCTGGCACCGTTAATACCGTCCTGCTGCACCTTGACCGTGTGCAAAAACCTTTGATGCCGTAAGGCGTTGAGCACTCGCCGGAGACGCGGTGATAGGAGGCAAACGGGGATGTGCAAAAACCTTTGATGCCGTAAGGCGTTGAGCACACGAACAGCAAAAGATAATTCAAATGCGGTTCGAGTGCAAAAACCTTTGATGCCGTAAGGCGTTGAGCACAGCAGGTTGCCAACGTCGAGGCGGTGGGGACGTCTGCTGTGCAAAAACCTTTGATGCCGTAAGGCGTTGAGCACCCGTGCCGTCGGTGTGGCAGTACCCGAACCTACAAGTGCAAAAACCTTTGATGCCGTAAGGCGTTGAGCACGGGGCCGCCGCCGCATACGATGCCGCGGTAACCAAAGGTGCAAAAACCTTTGATGCCGTAAGGCGTTGAGCACTAGAGTGTCCGGTCCCGTGTTTCTTCTGGGATTATGCCGTGCAAAAACCTTTGATGCCGTAAGGCGTTGAGCACGCGGCGGGGCGGCTCAAGCTTCAAGCGCACCTTCTCTGGTGCAAAAACCTTTGATGCCGTAAGGCGTTGAGCACAGGGAGAACGTTGTACCAGGATCTACCTCCTCGAAGTGCAAAAACCTTTGATGCCGTAAGGCGTTGAGCACGAATCAGTTGTGGCTGGTCTGAAGGCAAAAATCAAGGGTGCAAAAACCTTTGATGCCGTAAGGCGTTGAGCACACCCGCAATTATTTCTTGCCGGTTATCCCCGCCTTGTGCAAAAACCTTTGATGCCGTAAGGCGTTGAGCACAAGTGATCCCTCATTTTTGGCTTGACAGCACCGTGGGTGCAAAAACCTTTGATGCCGTAAGGCGTTGAGCACCCGTCAAGAAAAGGCGGTGAGGTCCCCGCGATCGGCGTGCAAAAACCTTTGATGCCGTAAGGCGTTGAGCACCGGCTATTTGAAGTGGGTGGATGCGTCCGGGATTCCTTGTGCAAAAACCTTTGATGCCGTAAGGCGTTGAGCACACTGCGGCGGGCAACTACGATCGGCGCCAGTTGCGGGTGCAAAAACCTTTGATGCCGTAAGGCGTTGAGCACAGGCGCACTATCAGTCAAACCGTGCGCGATTTTATGATGTGCAAAAACCTTTGATGCCGTAAGGCGTTGAGCACTTGGTAGTCTGTCCAGTCGTAAGGGTCTGGGTGCAAGTGCAAAAACCTTTGATGCCGTAAGGCGTTGAGCACACAGGGGCTAGGCTGGATTGCAGCACGGCAGAGGGTGCAAAAACCTTTGATGCCGTAAGGCGTTGAGCACGACGTTTATCTGTACCGAGTTGGACGCAACCTCAGTGCAAAAACCTTTGATGCCGTAAGGCGTTGAGCACTAATTGAGCGGATTGGGTTGCCCTTCGAGGCGATCCCGTGCAAAAACCTTTGATGCCGTAAGGCGTTGAGCACGTCCAGGCGGCTTACGAAACAGCAGAAGCAAACAAGTGCAAAAACCTTTGATGCCGTAAGGCGTTGAGCACGTTTGGTTGGTTAGTTTGGATTTCGCATGGACAAAGTGCAAAAACCTTTGATGCCGTAAGGCGTTGAGCACTCCCCAGTTTCCGGTTTCCAGGAGGCAAGGACGCTACGTGCAAAAACCTTTGATGCCGTAAGGCGTTGAGCACGCGATCGCTTTGTTATGGCGATCGCTGCTGTACCAGTGCAAAAACCTTTGATGCCGTAAGGCGTTGAGCACTCGCGGGTAACGTACGGCGATCGGCTGGCATGATTGTGCAAAAACCTTTGATGCCGTAAGGCGTTGAGCACCACCCCTACTTTGGTAGGTGGACGGGAGACGCTGCGTGCAAAAACCTTTGATGCCGTAAGGCGTTGAGCACGCCTCCCACTGCCTAGTAATCGTTGGGAGCCACCGGGTGCAAAAACCTTTGATGCCGTAAGGCGTTGAGCACAGATATGCTGCTGGCGCCCATCTGTCTGTTCTCCCTTGTGCAAAAACCTTTGATGCCGTAAGGCGTTGAGCACGAAGCCTTACGCACCCAGGTGTATGCCCACTGTCGGTGCAAAAACCTTTGATGCCGTAAGGCGTTGAGCACGGGTCTACTGAAATGTCTAATGCTGCCGCATCAAAGGTGCAAAAACCTTTGATGCCGTAAGGCGTTGAGCACCGGAATCCTTGTGCCAGAAAGGCGGACTCCATTGCCTGTGCAAAAACCTTTGATGCCGTAAGGCGTTGAGCACTCGTCCGCCACACTGAGGGAGGGTTTGCAAGGGACGTGCAAAAACCTTTGATGCCGTAAGGCGTTGAGCACGCGCTGTTTGAGGGTAGTGCCCGGATCAAGGTACAGAAGTGCAAAAACCTTTGATGCCGTAAGGCGTTGAGCACAGGACGGCAATCGGATCTGGGGTACGACGAAAAAAGGTGCAAAAACCTTTGATGCCGTAAGGCGTTGAGCACAGGCGATCGTCCAGGACAAGCGCCGGTCTGACACCGTGCAAAAACCTTTGATGCCGTAAGGCGTTGAGCACTGTTTTTTTGGGTTAAAGCGCAGCTTCGCCGAATTGGCGGTGCAAAAACCTTTGATGCCGTAAGGCGTTGAGCACGACTAATACCGACGATTTCAACCCAGTGCAATTTAAGTGCAAAAACCTTTGATGCCGTAAGGCGTTGAGCACGTAGTTCTAGCATGGGGACCTAAAAAACCAGGAAAAGTGCAAAAACCTTTGATGCCGTAAGGCGTTGAGCACAGGTTGATCCCCTTGTGAATACCGACCTAAGGCAGTGCAAAAACCTTTGATGCCGTAAGGCGTTGAGCACAGTTATGCGGGTGCATGGCAGCCCGTGACGGGGACGTGCAAAAACCTTTGATGCCGTAAGGCGTTGAGCACGGGTAGCCCGTCGCTTGGAACCGTTGGAGCGATCGGTGCAAAAACCTTTGATGCCGTAAGGCGTTGAGCACTGTTAAACAACTAAACAATACGGGCAATACCCCTGCTGTGCAAAAACCTTTGATGCCGTAAGGCGTTGAGCACAAACAATCTGCACTGGCCGCCAGACTACGAATAACTCGCGTGCAAAAACCTTTGATGCCGTAAGGCGTTGAGCACGCGCCGGATACGACGCTCTGCAAAAGATCTGGGAGTGCAAAAACCTTTGATGCCGTAAGGCGTTGAGCACTCTGTTGTCTGGCCCAGGGGCCCGTCCCCCCTGGGTACGGTGCAAAAACCTTTGATGCCGTAAGGCGTTGAGCACGTCACGGCACGGTGGGGCGATCGCTTTGCTTCACCCCGTGCAAAAACCTTTGATGCCGTAAGGCGTTGAGCACTGGCCCACTTGCGGTTTTTCTTGTCGTTGTTTTGTTAGTGCAAAAACCTTTGATGCCGTAAGGCGTTGAGCACTGAGTTGGCGGAATCAAAACTACTTGAAAAGCTCTAGGGTGCAAAAACCTTTGATGCCGTAAGGCGTTGAGCACAAACGCCGCCGCCTGACAATGCCGCCCGTCGTCAGGTGCAAAAACCTTTGATGCCGTAAGGCGTTGAGCACCTGGTCCTACTTCTCTTACTTGGCTTTCTTTACACAGTGCAAAAACCTTTGATGCCGTAAGGCGTTGAGCACGAGGGGGATCGGTGGTGGTGGTAATGCCCATCTCTTCAGTGCAAAAACCTTTGATGCCGTAAGGCGTTGAGCACTTACCCCACGGTGCAGCCGACAGTGGGCATACACCTGGGGTGCAAAAACCTTTGATGCCGTAAGGCGTTGAGCACCGCTTTGCTTGAGCGATTACTACCCCGACTCGCAGTGCAAAAACCTTTGATGCCGTAAGGCGTTGAGCACCATCGGACAGGGTGAAGATATCGGTTTCAGCACTGGTGCAAAAACCTTTGATGCCGTAAGGCGTTGAGCACGATGCAGCACTTCGCGCTGTGTCGTCTACTGTGATGGGGTGCAAAAACCTTTGATGCCGTAAGGCGTTGAGCACGATACACAGTCGGTCAACATTGACTTGTTGACCGAGTGCAAAAACCTTTGATGCCGTAAGGCGTTGAGCACTTAGCCCGGGGCAACGGAAAGCGTTTCTTGACCTTTAGTGCAAAAACCTTTGATGCCGTAAGGCGTTGAGCACGCCAAAGCAATAGGTGATGCAGGGTGATCTCCCGTATGTGCAAAAACCTTTGATGCCGTAAGGCGTTGAGCACACCACCACCAGGAGGTTTTTTACCGCCAAATACCAACGTGCAAAAACCTTTGATGCCGTAAGGCGTTGAGCACGGCTCTGCGACGGCGGGGGTGGCGGCGATCGCTTTGGTGCAAAAACCTTTGATGCCGTAAGGCGTTGAGCACTTCCCGGCCTGGTGGATGGGGCGGCATCCTGATAAGGTGCAAAAACCTTTGATGCCGTAAGGCGTTGAGCACGAGCAGATTGCCGCCAGACGTGCGCCCCTGCCCTGTGCAAAAACCTTTGATGCCGTAAGGCGTTGAGCACTGTTTGTTTTGTCAGAGGTTATCGCCAGCGACGATCGTGCAAAAACCTTTGATGCCGTAAGGCGTTGAGCACAGAATCATTAACAACGAGATTGTGGCTATTGACCTTGTGCAAAAACCTTTGATGCCGTAAGGCGTTGAGCACCCGTTGCGCCGAACTGTTGTCGTTCGCGGGTGATTGGTGCAAAAACCTTTGATGCCGTAAGGCGTTGAGCACTCTTTTTCGCTGAAGAACACTGCCTGGATAGTTTCCGTGCAAAAACCTTTGATGCCGTAAGGCGTTGAGCACGGCTGAACAGACCGCTGGATCAGCGGCTCAGGAGTTCGTGCAAAAACCTTTGATGCCGTAAGGCGTTGAGCACATCTTCGCCCACGAGGTGCTTTGCAAAGGGACTCAGGGTGCAAAAACCTTTGATGCCGTAAGGCGTTGAGCACACAGTTCTAGTGTTAAATTAGTTGGAGCGTTAAAAGTGCAAAAACCTTTGATGCCGTAAGGCGTTGAGCACGCTTGTGCTATCTCGTCCTGCGGTGGAGGGGGATCGTGCAAAAACCTTTGATGCCGTAAGGCGTTGAGCACAGCGTAGGTTTCAGGTTGGCCAGGTACAGAAGAAGTGCAAAAACCTTTGATGCCGTAAGGCGTTGAGCACGTGGCTCAATTGTTTGCTTTTGCCACTGCTTGGGGTGCAAAAACCTTTGATGCCGTAAGGCGTTGAGCACGTAAGGACAGCGCATCACCTAGCCTGGGTGCTAGCGTGCAAAAACCTTTGATGCCGTAAGGCGTTGAGCACCTGGGGCTGAATTTGGTAAGGACCTAATCGAAGCAGGTGCAAAAACCTTTGATGCCGTAAGGCGTTGAGCACCAGGCAAATCGACCGGGGGCGCAGTACGAGGTAGGTGCAAAAACCTTTGATGCCGTAAGGCGTTGAGCACTACTTTTAGAAGAAGAGTACAGGCAAGCCACACGGATTGTGCAAAAACCTTTGATGCCGTAAGGCGTTGAGCACCGGGTTCAGTAACAAAAGCCTTTGCCCGGATCGCCCAGGTGCAAAAACCTTTGATGCCGTAAGGCGTTGAGCACCACGGCACACGCCAGGACGAAAATGCGGGGAGTGGGGTGCAAAAACCTTTGATGCCGTAAGGCGTTGAGCACACCAGTGTTGACCTGTCCACCTTGCCCTATCCCGTGGTGCAAAAACCTTTGATGCCGTAAGGCGTTGAGCACCTTTGTACCAACAAGAGCCAAGGCAAGGGGCTGACGGTGCAAAAACCTTTGATGCCGTAAGGCGTTGAGCACGACGACTGCATTTGATTGAATGCAACGCACAACTAGTGCAAAAACCTTTGATGCCGTAAGGCGTTGAGCACGTGACAGTTGGGGGTGACGGTCCGCGGGTTAGCGCCGTGCAAAAACCTTTGATGCCGTAAGGCGTTGAGCACGGGGAGGGGGCCGCTAGGCGTGAATCCCGTCGCCGTGCAAAAACCTTTGATGCCGTAAGGCGTTGAGCACCCATCCCCAGGGCAAACTCGATAGAGAGGTAAAAGTGCAAAAACCTTTGATGCCGTAAGGCGTTGAGCACCAGGCCACGGCAAACCCTACCCCCGTCCTAAAGTTGGTGCAAAAACCTTTGATGCCGTAAGGCGTTGAGCACCCACTGCTAACAGGCTTGCTTTCCCCTTGGTATCGGGTGCAAAAACCTTTGATGCCGTAAGGCGTTGAGCACCAGTGGCAAACCGTCGGGGGATAGGAACAGTAACAGTGCAAAAACCTTTGATGCCGTAAGGCGTTGAGCACATTTTTTGCACTAAAAATGAATTGGCCGCACTAACGTGCAAAAACCTTTGATGCCGTAAGGCGTTGAGCACTGTTCAGCGGTGAAGACTTGAAAAGGGCGGTAATGGTGCAAAAACCTTTGATGCCGTAAGGCGTTGAGCACGCCTTGATCGAGGGGCGCACCCCGGATAGCCAACTGTGCAAAAACCTTTGATGCCGTAAGGCGTTGAGCACGATTGGCAACCTGCTGGTTATGCCAATCGATCAGCGGTGCAAAAACCTTTGATGCCGTAAGGCGTTGAGCACATACCATCTTCGTCCTCTTGCATGAGGACTTGATGTG
>Ga0209207_1000143_pt1 | contig 53578 bp, 42 predicted proteins | sample SaghotsprinmetaG_FD_184140 | JGI IMG/M metagenome (GOLD analysis project Ga0209207, IMG submission 184140) | Hot spring microbial communities from South Africa to study Microbial Dark Matter (Phase II) - Sagole hot spring metaG (SPAdes) (version 3) | ecosystem: Environmental > Aquatic > Thermal... | reverse complement strand
GCCCACCTGCGCGAGCGGGAAAAGGCCAACGCCTTCTATGAGCGTCAGGAAAAGCGCAACGCCGAACTGCTGGCGAAAAACCCGGACGCCGAGGTGCGGACTCGCCCCTATACCGGCAAACCGACCTTTATCCAGCAGATCTTCACCAGCCTGTATACGGTCATGACCGGCTTTGTCATCGCCTCGCTGGTGGCCATCCCCTTGGGCATCGTCTGCGGGCTGAGCAAGACCATCTACACCGCCATCAACCCGCTGATCCAGGTGTTCAAGCCGGTTTCACCCCTGGCCTGGCTGCCCCTGGTGACCATGCTGGTGAGCGCCCTGTACGTCAGCGAAAACCCGCTGTTCGCCAAGGCCTTCCTTACCTCGGCCTTTACCGTGGCGCTGTGCTGCCTGTGGCCGACGGTGATCAACACCACGGTCGGCGTGGCCAGCATCGACCAGGACCTGAACAACGTGAGCAAGGTGCTGCGCCTGTCGCCTTTGACCCACGTGCGGCGCATCGTGCTGCCGGCCGCCCTGCCGATGATCTTCACCGGCCTGCGCCTGTCGCTGGGCACCGGCTGGATGGTGCTGATCGCCGCCGAGATGCTGGCGCAGAACCCGGGCCTGGGTAAGTTCATCTGGGACGAGTTCCAGAACGGCAGCTCCAACTCCCTCGGCCGGATCATGGTGGCGGTGATCGTCATCGGCCTGATCGGCTTCGCCCTCGACCGTTTGATGCTTCTGCTCCAGCGCCTGTTCAGCTGGGACAAGAACGCCGTACTGCGCTAGCGGGCATGCCCGCTCCCTCATCCGGCGCTTCGCGCCACCTTCTCCCGAAGGGCGAAGGTATGAAGGAAGGCGTCGCTACGCGACTTCCACGCTAACCAGGAGAACCTTTATGAGCCATACACACCTCGAACTGACCGGCGTGGGCATCGACTTCCCCACCGACAAGGGGCTGTTCTGCGCCCTGCAGAACGTCAACCTGAAGATCGCCAAGGGCGAGTTCGTCTCCCTGATCGGCCACTCCGGCTGCGGCAAATCCACCGTGCTCAACATAGTCGCCGGACTGTACAAGGCCACCAACGGCGGGGTGATCCTCGATGGCCGCGAAGTGGACGAGCCCGGCCCGGAGCGCGCCGTGGTGTTCCAGAACCACAGCCTGCTGCCCTGGCTGTCCTGCTACCAGAACGTCGAGCTGGCGGTGCGCCAGGTGTTCCAGGGGCAGAAATCCCGGCGCGAGATGCGCGAGTGGATCGAGCACAACCTGGCCCTGGTGCATATGACCCACGCCAAACACAAGCGCCCCAGCGAAATCTCCGGCGGCATGAAACAGCGCATCGGCATCGCCCGTGCCCTGGCCATGCAACCCAAGGTGCTGCTGATGGACGAGCCCTTCGGCGCCCTGGACGCCCTGACCCGCGCCCACCTGCAGGACTCGCTGATGGAGATCCACGCCGAGCTGGGCAACACCGTGATCATGATCACCCACGACGTGGACGAGGCCGTGCTGCTGTCCGACCGCATCGTGATGATGAGCAACGGCCCGGCGGCCACCGTGGGCGAGATCCTCAAGGTCGAGCTGGAGCGCCCGCGCGAGCGCATGGCCCTGGCCCACGACAGCCGCTACCACGAGTACCGTGCGGCGGTGCTGGAGTTTCTCTATCAGCGCCAGCAGCGCCCGGCGGCCTAAAAGCCCGGAACCGTAGGGTGCGCCGTGCGCACCTGTGATCCGCCGCTGCGCTGGTGCGCACGGCGCACCCTACCCATTCACTGCGCGTTCTCTGTTATCCAGGACAGCTGGTTTTTGCGCAGACGGACCATGGCCCCGGTAAACTGTCCGCCTTATCCACAGAGACCCGACCATGGCCCGCCTGACCCTCGAATTCCCCGACGACCAGTACTGCTACAGCACCCAGCTCACCGTACGGGTCACCGATATCAATGGCGCCAACCACCTGGGCAACGACTCGATGATTTCGATGATCTCCGAGGCCCGGGCGCGTTTTCTCTTCGAGTTCGGCATCGAGGAAACCAGCGCCGAAGGCGTCGGCATTATCGTCACGGATCTGGCCACCACCTACCGCGCCGAAGCCCATGCCCGGGATCAGCTGCTTTTTGAAGTCGGTGTGATGGACTTCAACAAGTACGGCGGCGATATCACCTTCCGCATCACCCGCCCGGCCGATGGCGCCCTGGTGGCCATGGCCAAGTCCGGGTTCGTTTTCTTCAACTACCAGCAGGGCAAGGTGGTGCCCATGCCCGCGGCCTTCAGCGCCAAGTTCGCCAAGGTCAACTGGCTGACTGAGCCGAGATAACCGCCAATGGCGGCTTTACCCTGCCGGTTGGCCGCACGATCAAGCCCGAATAAAAATTTCCCCAGCGCCGTGACAAGGCTGCAATGTTCTGCTACGCGTAAGTTCATAACAACAAGCAGCAGGGGAATCGCTATGCCATCCACGCGCAGCCATATCCGCCGGGCCGGGCGCATGAGCAATCTGCTCGCCATCGCCCTTCTCACTCTCCCGCTCCCCACCCAGGCAGGCGGCACCAATCCGGATAGCCGCGAACGAGCAGCCCAGCACCAGCAGGGCTAATCCAGATTTAAGGCCAGCCCACTGGCCTGCACACCTTCTCTGCGCCTTATCCGGGTGCAGCAGAGCCTCTGACGCCTTATTTTGCAGCACCGCCTACCCCTCCCAAGCCCAGCATGCCCCGCTGCGGTGCAGTCCACTGCCGTAACAGCCCCTCGGTTCCTTAACTGATTGCCCCTAAGCCAGTCGGCCCCGCCGCCCACTGGCACTGTGCGCAAAGCCCCGCGTCATGCGCTCTGCAGGAGCAGCCACGGGCCCACACGGACTATTGCGGGGCGATCCTGGCCGAGGCACGCCCAGGCGCAGCGCATTTTCTTCGTCCTGCGCCATAAGTTGGCGCAGCCTTTGCTAATACCCCCATACAAGTAGCCAATGGCGGCTGCCCATAAACGACAAAGACGTCGCATAGACCACGCCCACGGGCGCACGGCTTATGCGGCGTTTTGCGTTTTACGCCCCAGTGTTCGGGGCCGGTGCCTGACCTGTGATCCAGGGCTTGCGCCTGTACTTACTCAACCCAGCTGCGGCCAAAACCTGCTTGCCCCCGCAAGCAGGCTCACCGGCCCCAGGGTGTGGCGCCACAAGCACCACACCTCCCCGGCGGGTTGCGGCCGCCGTGTCCACGACCACGGTACGCCGCGCCCGGCCGGGACCCTTTACTGCCCAATGAGGTGTTCGATGAATACAAGTTTCTGGAAATCCGGCCACGCACCGACGCTGTTCGCCGCCTTTCTCTATTTCGACCTGAGCTTTATGGTGTGGTACGTGCTCGGCCCCCTGGCCGTACAGATCGCCACCGACCTGGGGCTGACCGCCCAGGAACGCGGCCTGATGGTGGCCACGCCGATTCTCGCCGGCGCCATACTGCGCCTGCTGATGGGCTTTCTCTGCGATCGCCTGTCACCCAAGACCGCCGGCCTGATCGGCCAGGTGGTCGTGATCATCGCCCTGTTCTGCGCCTGGCAGATCGGCATCGGCAGCTATGAGCAGGCGCTGCTGCTGGGCCTGTTCTTGGGCTTTGCCGGCGCCGCCTTCGCCGTCGCCCTGCCCCTGGCTTCGCAGTGGTACCCGCCGCAGCACCAGGGCAAGGCCATGGGCATTGCCGGCGCGGGCAACTCCGGCACCGTGCTGGCGGCGCTGTTTGCTCCGGGCCTGGCGGCCCTGTTCGGTTGGCAGAACGTGTTTGGCTGGGCCCTGATCCCCCTGCTGATCACCCTGGTGGTGTTCGCCCTGGTGGCCAAGAACGCCCCCGAGTGCCCGCAGCCCAAGTCCCTGGGCGACTACCTCAAGGCCCTGGGTGACCGCGACAGCTGGTGGTTTATGTTCTTCTACAGCGTCACCTTCGGCGGCTTTATCGGCCTGGCCAGCGCCCTGCCCGGCTACTTCAGCGACCAGTACGGCCTCAATCCGGTGACCGCCGGCTACTACACCGCCGCCTGCGTCTGCGCCGGTAGCCTGATGCGCCCACTCGGCGGCGCCCTGGCTGACCGCATCGGCGGTATCCGTTCGCTGCTGATGATGTACACCGTGGCCGCACTGTGCATCGCCGCCGTGGGCTTTAACCTGTCCAGCGCCACCGCCGCCCTGGCCCTGTTCGTCGCCGCCATGCTCGGCCTGGGTGCCGGCAACGGCGCGGTGTTCCAACTGGTGCCGCAGCGCTTTCGCAAGGAAATCGGCGTGATGACCGGGCTGATCGGCATGGCTGGCGGCATCGGCGGCTTCTTCCTGGCCGCAGGCCTGGGCGCGATCAAGCAGCACACCGGCGACTACCAGCTGGGTCTGTGGTTGTTCGCCAGCCTCGGCGTGCTGGCCTGGTTCGGCCTGTACGGGGTGAAAAAGCGCTGGCGCACCACCTGGGGCAGTGCGGCCGTGACGGCTGCGCGCGTGTAATAGTTGTAGGGAGCGCCGTGCGCATCCGGCCGTTGCCACCGACCTGCGGTGCGCACGGCGCACCCTACGCCCGACATGAAGGTTTGAGGCAAAGGCGGGACCGATCGGCCGCGCAGCATTGCACTGGTCAGGAAAGGCGAGTGAAGTTGGCAACAACGCGCTCGTGTCACGGGGCTCCGGCCCCGCCTTTGCCTCAGCCCTTCTCGTTCACCTTGTTTCAGGAACCGGCCATGGCCTTGCAACTGAGCTTCGGCGAAACCAGCGCCACCGGCCCGCGGGCGGAAAACCAGGACGCCATCCGCCTGGTCACCCCGGCCCCGGCCCTGGCCGCAAGCAAGGGCTATCTGTTCGCCCTGGCCGATGGCGTCAGCCAGTGCGCCGATGGCGGCCTGGCCTCGCGCGCCACCCTGCAGGCCCTGGCCCTGGACTATTACTCCACCCCGGAAACCTGGGCGGTCAGCCAGTCTCTGGACCGCGTGCTGGTGGCCCACAACCGCTGGCTGCTGGCCGGCAGCGGCGGCCAGCCGCTGCTCACCACCCTCAGTGCCCTGGTCGTACGCGGTCGGCGCTTTACCCTGGCCCATGTCGGCGACTGCCGGGTCTACCGCTGGCTGGCCGGGCAACTGGAGCCGATCAGCGAGGAGCATGTCTGGGAGCAGCCGGGCATGCAGCATGTACTCAAGCGCGCCATGGGCCTGGACCAGCATCTGGTGATGGATTATCTGGATGGCGAGCTGCGCCAGGGCGAATGCTTCGTGCTGCTTAGCGACGGTGTCTGGGCCAGCCTGGACGACCGCGCCATCGGCCGCATCCTGCAGCAGCACGAGGATCTGACGGCCGCTAGCCAGGCCCTGGTCGCGGCCGCCCACCAGGCCGGCAGCCAGGACAATGCCAGCGCCCTGCTGGTGCGCATCGACGCCCTGCCCGAGAGTGATCTGGCCGACACCCTGGCCCAGCTCAGCCACTGGTCGGTGCCGCCGCGCCTGCGCGAGGGCAGCCTGTTCGAAGGCTGGCAGATCGAGCGCCTGCTGGCCGAGTCGCGCCAGTCCCTGGTCTACCGGGTGCGCGACGAACAGCAGCGCAGCTGGCTGCTCAAGACCCTGCCGGCCAGCCGCGCCCATGATCCCCAGGCCGGCCCGGCCCTGCTGCTGGAGGAATGGTTTCTGCGCCGGGCGGCCGGGCGCCACTTCCCCGAACTGCACCCACTGCCCCAGCGCCAGCACCTGTATTACGTGCAGCGCGCCTACAGCGGCCAGACCCTGGCCGAGCACCTGCGCCTGTGCGGCCCGCTGCAGCTGGCCGAGTGGCTGGATATCGCCCCGCGCCTGATCAAGGCCGTCGGCCTGCTGCACCGGCGCAATATCCTGCATCGCGATATCAAGCCGGAGAACCTGCTGTGGGGCGATGATGGCGAGCTGCGCGTGCTCGACTTCGGCCTGGCCTACTGCCCCGGCCTGTCCCGCGACGAAGCCCACAGCCTGCCCGGCACGCCCAGCTATATCGCCCCGGAGGCCTTCGCCGGCTGCGCCCCCAGCGCCCAGCAGGACCTCTACGCCGCCGGTGTGACGCTCTATCACTTGCTCACCGGGCACTACCCCTATGGCGAGATCGAAGCCTTCCAGCACCCGCGCTTCGGCCAGCCGACCCCGGCCAGCCGCTATCGCCCGGATCTGCCAGCCTGGCTTGATGAAGTACTGGGGCGCGCTCTGGCCGCCGACCCGGCGCGGCGCTTCGAGACCGCCGAGGAATGGCTGCTGGCCCTGGAGAGCGGTGAGCGCCAGTCCCTCAGCAGCGCGCCGCGGCCGCTGCTGGAGCGCGAGCCGTTGCTGGTCTGGCGCAGCGTGGCCTTGGCCTCCCTGCTGCTGAATCTGGCCCTGCTGTTCTGGCTGCTTAAATAGCGCGCACCACACTGGCGCACGCACCAAAGCAGCGCAAGGCGCCTGATAAAGGTGCAGCCCTTGACCCGAAAGCCCCTTGCAAGTGGCTGAAAAGCCAGAAAAAACGCGGCTTTTCATAAGTTGGCACAAGTTGGCACAAGGTCTGCATTAACCCGGACACAATGTAATAAAAGCGTGGCCCTCAACGTAGAAGGCCGCACTTCCCGATAGAACGGGACTTGGACAAAGGCGTCCTCGCTAGGTGACTAGCGGGACGCCTTTTTTGTTTTATGGCCTGCCATCCGTGGCAGCCACTTATTCCGTGATCAATGACTCAGGAGATGGCCGGCATGCAAAAACTCAAGCTGGTGATGATCGGCAACGGCATGGCGGGTGTGCGCACCCTCGAAGAGCTGCTCAAGCTCGCCCCCGACCTTTACGACATCACCGTGTTCGGCGCCGAGCCGCACCCCAACTACAACCGCATCCTGCTCTCGCCGGTGCTGGCCGGCGAGCAGACCTTCGAGGAGATCGTGCTCAACGATCTGAACTGGTACGCGGAAAACCACATCAAGCTGCTGCTGGGGCGCAAGGTCACCAAGATCGACCGCAAGAAGCGCCTGGTGATCGCCGATGATGGCAGCGAGGCCGAGTACGACCGCCTGCTCATCGCCACCGGCTCCAACCCCTTTATCCTGCCGATTCCGGGCAAGGACCTGGAGGGTGTGATCGGCTACCGCGACATCGCCGACACCCAGATGATGATGGACACCGCCAAGACCCATAAACACGCGGTGGTCATCGGCGGCGGCCTGCTCGGCCTGGAAGCGGCCAACGGCCTCAAGCTGCGCGGCATGGACGTCACCGTGGTGCATATCGGTGACTGGCTGCTGGAGCGCCAACTGGATCGCACCGCCGGTGAGCTGCTGCAAAAATCCCTGGAAGATCGCGGCCTGAAGTTCCTCCTGCCCAAGCACACCGCCGAGTTGCTGGACAACGGCGAAGGCCGCGTCTGTGCGGTGAAGTTCAAGGATGGCGAGGTGATCCCCGCCGATCTGGTAGTGATGGCCGCCGGCATCCGCCCCAACAGCGACCTGGCCGAGAGCGCCGGCATCGCCTGCAACCGCGGCATTCTGGTCAACGACACCATGCAGACCTATGACCCGCGCGTCTACGCCATCGGCGAATGCGCCAGCCACCGTGGCATCGCCTACGGCCTGGTGGCGCCGCTGTTCGAGCAGGCCAAGGTCTGCGCCAACCACCTGGCCCAGCTCGGCTTCGCCCGTTATCAGGGCTCGGTGACCTCGACCAAGCTGAAAGTCACCGGTATCGACCTGTTCTCCGCCGGCGAATTTATGGGCGCAGAAGGCACCGAGACCATCACCCTGTCCGACCCTATCGGCGGCGTGTACAAGAAGCTGGTGATCAAGGACGACGTGCTGGTCGGCGCCTGCCTGTACGGCGACACCGCCGACGGCGGCTGGTACTTCCGGCAGATCCGCGAGAACCACAATGTCAGCGAGATCCGCGACCACCTGATGTTCGGCGAGAACGCCATCGGCGACGTCGGCCACCAGGGCGCCGACAAGACCGCCAATATGCCCGACAGCATGGAAATCTGCGGCTGCAACGGCGTATGCAAGGGCACCATCGTCAAGGCCATTCAGGAGAACGGCCTGTTCTCGGTGGACGACGTGAAGAAGCAGACCAAGGCCGGCAGCTCCTGCGGTTCCTGTGTCGGTCTGGTCGAGCAGATCCTGATCAGCACCGTGGGCGGCGCCGCCGACGTCAAACCCAAGAGCGAGAAGGCCATCTGCGGCTGCAGCGATCTCACCCACGGGCAGATCCGCAAGGCCATCCGTGACGAGCACCTGACCAGCCTGAGCCAGACCATGGCCTTCCTCAACTGGAGCACGCCCAACGGCTGCGCCACCTGCCGCCCGGCGCTCAATTACTACCTGATCTCCACCTGGCCGGGCGAGGCCAAGGACGACCCGCAGTCGCGTCTGATCAACGAACGCGCCCACGCCAATATCCAGAAGGACGGCACCTATTCGGTGGTGCCACGCATGTGGGGCGGCGTGACCAACCCGTCCGAGCTGCGCCGCATCGCCGACGTGGCGGACAAGTACAAGGTGCCCATGGTCAAGGTCACCGGTGGCCAGCGTATCGACCTGCTCGGCATCAAGAAGGAAGACCTGCCTGCGGTGTGGAAAGAGCTGGACATGGCCTCGGGCCACGCCTACGGCAAGTCCATCCGCACGGTGAAAACCTGCGTGGGCAGCGAGTTCTGCCGTTTCGGCACGCAGAATTCCACCCAGCTGGGCATCGATCTGGAACACGACCTGTTCAATATGTGGTCGCCGCACAAGGTCAAGCTGGCGGTCTCCGGTTGCCCGCGCAACTGCGCCGAGGCTGGCATCAAGGACGTCGGCATCATCGGCGTGGATTCGGGCTTCGAGATGTATATCGGCGGTAACGGCGGGATCAAGACCGAGGTGGCCGAGTTCTTCGTCAAGGTGAAAACCGCCGATGAGGTGCGCGAATACAACGCCGCCTTCCTCCAGCTGTACCGCGAGGAGGCCTTCTACCTGGAGCGCACCGTGCACTACATGCAGCGCGTCGGCATGGAGCACATCAAGAAGGCGGTGCTGGAAGACGAAGCCAACCGCAAGGCCCTGGCCGCGCGCCTGCAGTTCGCCCTGTCGTTCGAACAGGATCCCTGGAAGGAACGCATCGAGACGCCGCAACTGAAGAAAGAATTCGACACGATCAAGGTCGTGCAACTTGAGGAGGCCACCGTATGAACTGGCTGGATGTCTGCGACCTGGAAGAGATCAATGTGCTGGGCTCCCGTGTGATTGCCGGGCCCAAGGGCGATATCGCCATCTTCCGTACCAGTAACGATGAGGTCTTCGCCCTGGATGATCGCTGCCCGCACAAGGGCGGCCCGCTGTCCCAGGGGCTGATCTATGGCAAGCGCGTGGCCTGCCCGCTGCACAACTGGCAGATCGAACTGGATAGCGGCGAGGCCGTGGCGCCGGACGTGGGCTGTGCCCACCGGCACCACGCCAAGGTGGAAAACGGCCGCGTACTGCTGGCCCTGAACACCGCCGAAAAGTGCGCCTAGAACTGTAGGAGCCAGCTTGCTGGCGATGCTTTTCGCGGCCTGGATCGCCAGCAAGCTGGCTCCTACAGCAGGCCACAAACCACGGAGTCGAGCGCCATGCCTACCCAAAGTCAAATCACCGCGTCAACCTGCTGCTACTGCGGTGTCGGCTGCGGCGTGCTGATCGAACATGACGGCGAGCAGATCCTCGGCGTACAAGGCGATCCGAATCACCCGGCCAACCTCGGCAAGCTGTGCAGCAAGGGCGCCAGCCTGCACCTGACCGGCGACCTCGACGCCCGCGGTCTGTACCCCGAGCTGCGCCTGGGCAAGGGCCTGGCCCGTACCCGCACGGACTGGGACAGCGCCCTGGACCACGCCGCCAATGTATTCGCCGAGACCATTCGCGAACACGGCCCGGACAGCGTGGCCTTCTATATCTCCGGCCAGCTGCTGACCGAGGACTATTACGCCTTCAACAAGCTGGCCCGCGCCCTGGTCGGCACCAACAATATCGACAGCAACTCGCGCCTGTGCATGAGCTCGGCGGTGGTCGGTTACAAGCGCAGCCTGGGCGCCGACGCCCCGCCCTGCAACTACGAGGACATCGAGCAGAGCGACTGCCTGCTGATCATCGGCAGCAATATGGCCTACGCCCACCCGGTGCTGTTCCGCCGCCTGGAAGAAGCCAAGGCTCGCCGCCCCGAGATGCAGATCATCGTGGTCGACCCACGGCGCACCGACACCTGCGAGCTGGCCGACCTGCACCTGGCCATCCTGCCCGGCACCGACGTAGCCCTGCTGCATGGCATCCTGCATATCCTGCTGTGGGAAGGGTTGATCGACCGCCGCTATATCGATGCCCACACCGAGGGCTTCGACGCCCTGAAGAGCCTGGTGCACGGCTACAACCCGCAGATGGTCAGCGAGCTGTGCGGCATCAGCCAGGACAGCCTGCAGCAGTGCGCCCTGCTGATCGGCCGCGCGCCCAGCTTTCTCTCGCTCTGGTGCATGGGCATGAACCAGTCCAGCAGCGGCAGCGCGAAAAACAGCGCGCTGATCAATCTGCACCTGGCCACCGGGCAGATCGGCAAGCCCGGCGCCGGCCCCTTCTCCCTCACCGGCCAGCCCAACGCCATGGGCGGGCGCGAAACCGGCTCCCTGGCCAACCTGCTGCCCGGCCACCGCGAAGCCGGCAATGCCGAGCATCGCGCCGAAGTGGCGCAGTACTGGGGCATCGACGCCCTGCCGGAAGCGCCCGGCCTGTCCGCCATCGAACTGTTCGAGGCGGTGCGCGTGGGCAAGGTCAAGGCGCTGTGGATCGCCTGCACCAACCCGGCGCAGTCCCTGCCGGATCAGAACAAGGTGCACGAAGCCCTGGCCGCCTGCCCCTTTGTGGTGGTGCAGGAGGCCTTCTTCACCACTGAGACCTGCCGCTACGCCGACCTGTTGCTGCCCGCCGCCAGCTGGGGCGAGAAGGAAGGCACGGTGACCAACTCCGAGCGGCGCGTCAGCCATGTGCGCCGCGCCGTGCCAGCGCCCGCAGAGGCGCGGCCGGACTGGGCCATCACCACGGATTTCGCCCGCCGTTTAGAACACCTGCTACGCCCCGGCCTGCCAAGCCTGTTCGCCTTCGACAGCCCGCAAGGGCTGTTCGAGGAGTACAAACACCTGACCGCCCAGCGTGACCTCGACCTCTCGGGACTCAGCTATGCGGTACTGGACAACCAAGGTCCCCAGCAATGGCCGTATCCGGCCGGCGCCACCTGCGGTACAGCGCGCCTGTACGGCGATGGCCGCTTTCCCACCGCCAATGGGCGTGCGCAGTTCCACGCCGAGCCCTACCGCGCGCCCAAGGAAAAACGTGAAACCCGTTATTCCCTGACCCTTAACACCGGCCGCCTGCGCGACCACTGGCATGGCATGAGCCGCACCGGCACTGCCGCGCGGCTGTTCGGCCATGTGCCGGAGGCCGTGCTCAGCCTGCACCCGGACGAACTGCGCCGGCGCCGCCTGCAGATCGGTGACCTGGTCAAGGTGCGCAGCCGTCGCGGCAGCCTGATCCTGCCGGTGCAGAGCGATGCGGGTATCCGCCCGGGCCAGGCCTACCTGCCCATGCACTGGGGGAACCGTTTTCTCAACGGCCTGGGCACCAATGTGCTGACCCAGCCGGCCTTCGATCCGCTGTCCAAGCAGCCCGAGCTCAAGCAGGCCGGTATCGAGGTGGAACAGGTCGAATTGCCCTGGACCTTCTTCGCCCTGATCGAAGGCGATGTGCAACAGCGCTTCAGCGCCCTGCGCCCGCTGTTCGACGATTTTGCCTACGCCAGCCTGACCCTCACCGGTCGCGAGCGCCCGGCCCTGTTGATTAACGCCGCCTGCGCCGTGGCCCCCGAGGCCGAGTGGCTGGCGCAGATCGACCGCCTGCTGGGCCTCAACCAGGGGCCGGTACTGGCCTATGACGATCCGCGCCGGGCGGTGGGCAAGCGTGTGCGCATTGAGGATGGGCGCATCACCGCCATCCGCCTGGCTGGCGAGAGCCTGGCCCGCGACTGGCTCAAGGGCCTGTGGGAAGAAGGCAGCGCCGATGCCGACCTGCGCCGCTGGCTGCTGGCGCCGCTGACCACCCCGCCAGGCGCGGCCAGCAGCACCACGCGCAACAAGACCCTGTGCAACTGCCTGAACGTCAGCGAAGGCGCGGTGTGCGCCGGCATTGCCCGCGGCCTGGATCTGGATGGCCTCAAGCAGGAACTCGGGTGCGGCACCAGCTGTGGCTCCTGTGTCCCGGAAATCAAGCGTCTGCTGGCCCAACAGCCGGCTGTAGTGAACGCATAACCCTAGGGTGCGCCGTGCGCACCAGCCCCAATATTTGATCGTACCCACGCTCTGCGTGGGTATGCAGGCCGAGACGCTCCGCGTCTCATGGGACGCAGAGCGTCCCCGAATCCGTTCCCACGCCGGAGCGTGGGAACCAGCGGCAAACGCCGGCACATGACACGAGAGAGGTGGTGAACATGAATGCAAAAGTCTGGCTGGTGGGCGCTGGCCCCGGCGACCCGGAGCTGCTGACCCTCAAGGCGGTCAAGGCCCTGAACCAGGCCGAGATCGTGATGATCGACGATCTGGTCAACCCGGCCGTGCTGGAGCATTGCCCCAGCGCCCGTATCGTCGCGGTGGGCAAGCGCGGCGGTTGCCGCTCCACGCCCCAGGCCTTTATTCATCGGCTGATGCTGCGCTATGCCCGTCAGGGCAAGTGCGTGGTGCGCCTCAAAGGCGGCGACCCCTGCATCTTCGGCCGTGGCAGCGAGGAAGCCGACTGGCTGAGCGAGCACGGCATCGAGGTGGAGCTGGTCAACGGCATTACCGCCGGCCTGGCCGGCGCCACCCAGTGCGGCATTCCCCTGACCCTGCGTGGCGTGGCCCGCGGGGTGACCCTGGTCACCGCCCATACCCAGGATGACAGCAGCCTGAACTGGGCCGCCCTGGCCCAGGGCGGCACCACCCTGGTGGTCTATATGGGCGTGGCCAAGCTGGCGGATATCCGTGATGGCCTACTGGCCGGCGGCATGAGCCCCGCCATGCCGGTGGCCATGATCGAGAATGCCTCCCTGCCCCAGCAGCGCGAATGCCGCAGCAGCCTGGCCGCCATGCAACAAGATGCCCACAGCTTCCAGCTGAAAAGCCCGGCTATTCTGGTGATCGGCGAAGTCGCCGCCCAGGCCCAGCTGCAGCTGGAAGCCCTCCGAGCCTAACCGCTTCGCGCTCCTGCGGAGTTGTTCTTCGCCCGCTGCCCCCCACAGCGGGCTTTTTTTCGTCTGCACGTTATCTGTCCAGGCGCAGCAGCCTGGTCATTTTTCAGGCAAGAAAAAACCCGGCCGAAGCCGGGTTTCTCTTAAAGCACCAGAGGCATTACTGCTTGATCTGGGCTTCCACTTCGGCTTCAACGCGGCGGTTGATGGCGCGGCCGGCATCGCTGGCGTTGTCGGCAACCGGGCGGGACTCACCGTAACCCACGGCGCTTACGCGGCTGGCGTCGACACCGTACTGGTTGACCAGCACTTCACGCACGGCGTTGGCACGACGCTCGGACAGTTTCTGGTTGTAGGCATCGCTGCCGCGGGAGTCGGTGTGACCTTCAACCACGGTGGTGGTCTGCGGGTACTGGTTCATAAAGTCGGCCAGGGCCTTGATGTCGCCTTGGCTTTCCGGCTTGACGTTGGCCTTGTCGAAGTCGAACTTCACGTCCAACTCAACGCGCACCACTTCCAGGGTTTCCTGAACCGGAGCCGGCTCGGCTACAGGCGCGGGCTCGTAGGCCACCGGAGCGGGAGCGGCAGGCTTGCTGCCACCACCGAAGTTCATGCCCAGGCCCAGGCCGGCCTGCCACTCGGTATTCTCGGTGTCCAGGTTGTGCATCATGTCCACACCGGCCTTGGCGAAGAACATTTCGGTGAAGTAGTACTTGGCGCCGGCACCGACCATGGCGAAGGTGCTCTGGTCACGGCCGCGGGTGTAGGTGTTGTCCAGGTTCTGATGAGCGAAACCGGCCGACACGTAGGGACGCAGGCTGTTGGCAGCCGGGCTGCCGAAGTGGTAAACGGCTTCCAGGGAGCTCAGTTGGCCGTCGATTTTCTCGCGGCTGATCTCGCCCGGCAGGGTGTCCTTGGAGCGAATGCTCTTGTACACACCGTGGGACAGGTTCAGGGAGACGTCGTCGGTCAGGTAATAACCGATGCTGCCGCCGAACAGGTTGCCGTCAGTGGCGTCACGGTTGCTTTCGGTAAAGGCACGCTTGCCGAAAACGTCCACCTCGACCGCGCCTTGACCTTGCGCCAGTGCGCTCATCGAGGAAGCCGCGACCAGAGAGCCAATGACAACGCCAAAGGTGTTTTTCAGTTTCATCAATTAAATCCCTACATGGTGATTAGTTGAATTGCCGGGCAGATAGCCGGCAAAACGGCGGCGAGTCTAGCAGAGTCGCAATTGGCAAAACAGAGGAATAAGCGGGACTAAACGTCGGTAGTGTCAGCAAACTTTTCACGCATTTTATCGAGTGCGCGTTTATAGCGCATTTTCGTGGCACTCAGGCCCATATGCATGATGTCGGCGATTTCCTGAAACTCCAGCTCTGCGACAAAACGTAGCACCAGAATTTCCCGGTCAATCGGGTTTACATGAACCAACCATTTGTCCAGACCGCCCCTGTCTTCGACCTTTGGCGCCTTTTCCTCGGAGGCTTCCTCCAGAGGGTCCAAACTCAAGGCGTCAATAAGGCGACGTTTGCGCCGTTCCTTGCGGTACTGCGTGATGCACTCGTTATAGGTGATGCTATATAGCCAGGTTTTAAACTTCGACTTACCCTCAAAGTTCTTAAGGCCATACAGAACTTTCAGCATCACCTCCTGACAGACATCGTCAGCGTCCCTATCGTTCCCCAAATAACGGGCACAGACGTTAAACAGGGTGCGCTGATAACGCCGCATCAACTCTTCGTAGGCGCGGGTGATATGAAACAGCTCGTCATGGGCGCGCGCCACCAACTCCTCGTCAGTGAGTTCGCGGGGGTCATAACGCAAAGAAGCAAGCTGGGCTTTATTCAAAACGAGTCGGGCCGACAGTCAGGACAAAAGCCACCAGCACCGGCGCTGAATGCGGTGCTGCGGTGGCCACATACAATAGCAGGGATTGGCGCCTTAGCGGCTGCTGACCCGCTGTTCGAGCAAGGTACGATTGGCCACCGAGACCAGTTCGCCGCTGTCGGTCAGCAGCGTGGTCTTGACCGTGCCAATCTCCTCGATCTGCCCTTCGACCTCACCAACCTGCACGAGTTGCCCGACTTCATACAGCTCGCGCACATAAATACCGGCCAGGATCTGCGCCGCGATATCCCGGCTGCCCAGGCCCAGGGCCAGGGCCATGGCCAGGCCGACCGAGATCAGCACGATGGCGATCACGTTGTTGAGCAGGTCGGTCTTGACCTCCAGCTGACCGATGGCCACCGAGATACTGATGATGATCACCAGGCCCTGGGCCACCCGCGACAGGCCATGGGCATAGTCCAGCCCCACGCCTTCGGCCGCGCCACGCACCAGGCCGCTGACCAGTTGTGCCAGCAGCACACCGGCCAGCAGCACCAGGGCCGCACCAAATACCTTGGGCAGGTACAGGGCCAGGCTGTCCAGGGTCGCCGATACCCGCTCCAGCCCCAGGGATTCTGCGGCGGTGACCAGGAAGATCAGCAGCACGAACCAGTAGACGATCTTGCCGATCAGGGTCGAAACCGGTACCTGGATGCCGGCGCGGCTCAGCAGCTTGGTCAGGCCGGTGCCGGCCATCAGACGATCCAGGCCTATCTTGCCGAGCAGCTTGGACAACAGGGTGTCGAGAAACTTGGCCACCACGAAGCCCAGCAGCACCACCACCATGGCGCCGAACAGGCGCGGGATAAAGGCAGTAATCGGCGACCAGACACTGGCCATCGCATCAACCAGAACTTGAGTAAATTCCATGCTTAGTCAGCCTTATCAACGGAGGATTCGGAAGGTTTAGTGCGCGAGACGGGGGCGACATGGGCGGCGCCGCTCTTGAACGCGATCATCAGCGCGCCCAGACAATGGCCCATGAGGGTAAACAGGTCGCCCGCCCCGATCTGGCGATTGGCGGTTTTCAGCACGCGGTGCAGACAGGCATCGTCGTCGTGGCTTGGCTCGGACGACTTGAGGAGATCACGCAGTGATTGTTCAAAGGGATCAGGCTTCATAACGCACCTCGGGGGCTGTCACGGCTAGACGAGTCGATGGCATGCAGAGTCACATCAGGCCAGGCGCAGCCGCCGCAGCAGCCACCATTGGCCCAGGGCGACCACAACCATCAGGACGCAGATGATCCAGAAACCATGGTCGTGCTCGGCCAGGGGAATGCCGCCGACATTGATGCCGAGCAGGCCGGTCAGAAAGGTCAGCGGCAGAAACACCCCGGCGATCACGCCGAAACGGTAGAGGTTGCGGTTCATGCGCTGTTCCATGCGCCGATTCTCCGCCTCCAGTACCAGGCTGACCCGCTCGCGGATCAGTTCCAGCTCTTCCAGGTAGCGAGTCAGGCGGTTGTTCAGCTCATTCCAGTAGTCGCCATCGTCACTGACAAACCAGGGCAATTGATGGCGCGTCAACTGGGCGAAGATATCCCGCTGTGGCGCCAGAAAACGGCGCAAACTGGCGGCGCGCCGACGCATCTGCAGCAAGGCGCTGTGGTCCGGCGCGCGACTGGGCCCGGCATCGACCAATTCTTCCTGCTCATCGACCTGCTCGCTGAGTTCGACCAGCAGGCTTTCGACCTTGTCGGTCAGAAAATCGGCCAGGCTGAGAATCAGCTCGGAAGCACTCTTGGGGCCGTTGCCGGCCAGCAGCGCGGCAATCAGCGCCTCGGTGGCCCGCAGCGGGCGCAGGCGCAGGGAAATGACCCGACGGGCATCGGCGAAGATGCGCACCGAGACCATGTCTTCGGGCTCGGCCCCGGGGTTGAGGTTGACCCCGCGCAGAAACAACAGCAGCTCATGCTCGGGCAAAGGCAGCAAACGCGGCCGGGTGTTTTCCTCCAGCATCAGGTCACAGGCAAACTCGCTCAGGCCGCTGTGCTGGCGCAGCCACTGACGGGTTTGCGGGTTGCCGCGATCCCAATGCAGCCACAGGCTTTCCTGCTCGGCCAGCTGCAGGCCCTGCAAGGCTTGGTAGTCGATGCTGCGCGCCCCGCCCTGGCCATCCAGGACGAAGGCGTGCACCAGGCCGTCACCCGGCATGCCGCTTTCCACCAAGGGGCTTACTCCGGCATCTGCAGGGCAGAAGGCGAGACGATCACGCCATTGTTGTCGGCATACAGGTACTCACCCGGGCGGAAGGTCACACCACCGAAGGTCACCGGCACATTGAGGTCACCGATACCGCGCTTGTCGGTCTTCATCGGGTGGCTGGCCAGGGCCTGGATGCCCAGGTTGGTCTTCGCCAGCACATCCACATCACGCACGCAGCCATAGACCACGATGCCTTCCCAGCCATTCTTGGCGGCTTTCTCAGCCAGCATGTCGCCCAGCAGGGCACGACGCATGGAGGCGCCGCCATCGACCACCATCACCTTGCCCTTGCCCGGCTGCTCGACCTGCTCCTTGACCAGGGAGTTGTCCTCGAAGCACTTGACGGTGACGATCTCGCCACCAAAGGAGTCGCGGCCACCGAAGTTGCTGAACATCGGTTCGACCACCTGCACAAGCTCCGGATAGGCGTCGCACAGATCGGGGGTGATGTAGTGCATGGACATACTCCTTGATAGGTCTTGATTGAGTAAAAAACTGCTATGACGCACCCAGGCTAGCAGAGGCGAACGCGCTACCACACTAACCCGGAGAAACTACCGAACCCTCATCTGTAGCACCCTCGCTGGCGAGACGTGCTGCAACCTCCGGGCTTTTGCGTACCCACTGCTCCACCAACGGCCAGACTTCCTGCTGCGCCTGCTTGCTGACCAGCATTTCGACATGGCCGAAATTGCAGCTAAAGCCCTGCTTCTTGCCCAGGCAGAGAAACTCGCTGAGCGGAGAACCGAACTGTTCCATAAGCTTGCGACAGGCCCAGGCCGGGTCCTGATGATCGCCCTCGGCGGCCACCGCCATCACCGGCACGCGCACCTCGGCCAGGCCGGCCCACCAATCCCTCTCGCTATCGCCAAAACGCCCGAGCAAGCCATGCCAGCGCAGGCTTTCCAGAGCCAGGCCGATGGGCTCGTCTTCCGGGCCACGCTTGAGCCTGGGCCCGGAGATCACGGAAAAGCCCTTGAGCAGCAGGCGGCTGCCCCACTCCACCGGCGGCACCTTGAGCGGCCAGTAGATGCGGCTGACCTGGCTGCCGAACAGCACGGCCGAGGCCACCCGATCCTGCTGCAGGTAGTGTCCACCCAGGGCCCCGGCGAGGATGATGCCGCCCAGAGAATGGCCCATCCAGTGCACCGGCTGAGGGTTCTGCTCATGGATAAAGTCGGCAATGGCCGGCAGGTCATAGCGCACATAGTCGCTGACCTTGTTGTGCTTGTAGCGCTGGTTGCGCGGCGACAGCCCGTGGCCACGCATCTCGGCGATCCACACGTCATAGCCAAGGCGCGCCAGATAAGGCGCCAGGCCAATACACTTGGGCGAGTACCAGAAACGCCGGTTGGAGAAACTGCCAGGAATCAGCACCACCGGCACGCCGCGCCGCTCGTCATGGTCGGCACGGCCCAGACGGGTCAGGGCCAGTTCGACGCTGGGATCGGGGCTGTTGCCAGGCTTGAGGCGATAGACATCCTCGGACAGATCGCCACGAAACTCCGCACTGACCAGGGTCACGGGAAAAAGCTTACTGCTGCTTTGCATCTTCGCTCTGCATAAAAAAGGGCAGGTTCAACCCGCCCTTGAACTCAGGGGAAAACCACTCAGCCTGGCTGACCTTCGGCCAGGAAGAACCAGGTATCGAGCACCGAGTCGGGATTGAGCGACACGCTTTCGATGCCCTGCTCCATCAGCCACTTGGCCAGATCCGGGTGATCCGAGGGGCCCTGGCCGCAGATGCCGATATACTTGCCCGCTTTATTACAGGCGGCGATCGCATTGCTCAGCAGCTTTTTCACCGCAGGATTCCGCTCATCGAACAGATGGGCGACGATGCCGGAGTCACGATCCAGGCCCAGGGTCAGCTGGGTCAGGTCGTTGGAGCCGATGGAGAAACCGTCGAAGAACTCCAGGAACTCCTCGGCCAGAATGGCGTTGGATGGCAGCTCGCACATCATGATCACGCGCAGGCCATCCTGACCACGGGCCAGACCGTTGCTGGCCAGCAGCTCGACCACCTGAGACGCCTCACCCAGGGTGCGAACGAAGGGCACCATGATCTCGACGTTGGTCAGGCCCATCTCATTGCGCACTTTTTTCAGGGCGCGGCACTCCAGCTCGAAGCAGTCGCGGAAGCTTTCGCTGATATAGCGCGAGGCGCCGCGGAAGCCCAGCATGGGGTTCTCTTCTTCCGGCTCGTAGAGCTTGCCGCCGATCAGGTTGGCGTATTCGTTGGACTTGAAGTCGGACAGGCGCACGATGACCTTCTTCGGCCAGAAGGCCGCAGCCAGGGTGCTGATGCCCTCCACCAGTTTCTCGACGTAGAAGTTCACCGGGTCGTCGTAACCGGCGATGCGCTTCTCTACGCTGTCCTTGATCTCGGGCGGCAGGCCGGCAAAGTTCAGCAGCGCCTTGGGGTGCACGCCGATCATGCGGTTGATGATGAATTCCAGGCGGGCCAGGCCCACGCCCTCGTTGGGCAGCTGGGCGAAGTCGAAGGCGCGGTCCGGGTTGCCGACGTTCATCATGATCTTGAACGGCAGCTCGGGCATGGCGTCCACCGAGTTCTTGCGGATATCGAAGCCCAGCTCGCCTTCGAAGATAAAGCCGGTATCGCCCTCGGCGCAGGAGACGGTGACGCCCTGGCCATCCTTCAGCACCTGGGTGGCATTGCCGCAACCGACCACGGCCGGGATGCCCAGTTCACGGGCGATGATCGCCGCGTGGCAGGTACGCCCGCCGCGATTGGTGACGATGGCGCTGGCGCGCTTCATAACAGGTTCCCAATCCGGGTCGGTCATGTCGGACACCAGCACGTCGCCGGGCTGCACCTTGTCCATTTCGGACACGTCATGGATCACCCTCACCTTGCCGGCACCGATCTTCTGGCCGATGGCACGACCTTCCACCAGCACGGTACCCTTCTCCTTGAGCAGGTAGCGTTCCATGACGTTGACGTTGGAGCGGCTCTTTACAGTTTCCGGACGGGCCTGGACGATATACAGCTTGCCGTCATCACCGTCTTTGGCCCACTCGATATCCATCGGCCGGCCGTAGTGTTTCTCGATGATCATGGCCTGTTTGGCCAGTTCGCTGACCTCGGCGTCGCTCAGGCAGAAGCGGGCACGGTCGGCACGTTCAACATCCACCACCTTGACCGACTTGCCGGCCTTGGCTTCGTCGCCATAGACCATCTTGATCGCCTTGCTACCCAGGTTGCGACGCAGAATCGCCGGGCGCCCGGCGTCCAGGGTCTGCTTGTGCACATAGAATTCGTCGGGGTTCACCGCCCCCTGCACCACGGTTTCACCCAGACCATAGGCGCCGGTGATAAACACCACGTCGCGGAAACCGGACTCGGTGTCCAGGGTGAACATCACCCCGGCGGTGCCGGTTTCCGAACGCACCATGCGCTGCACACCGGCGGACAGGGCGACCAGCTTGTGGTCGAAGCCCTGGTGCACGCGGTAGGCGATGGCGCGGTCGTTGAACAGGGAGGCGAACACCTCCTTGGCGGCGCGAATCACGTTGTCCACGCCACGGATATTCAGGAAGGTTTCCTGCTGGCCGGCAAACGAGGCGTCCGGCAGGTCTTCAGCGGTGGCGGAGGAACGCACGGCCACGGCCATATTGGCATTGCCGCCGCTCATGGCGTCGAAGGCCGTGCGGATATCGGCATCCAGCTGGGCAGGGAAAGTCGCCTCCATCACCCACTGGCGGATCTGCGCGCCGGTCTTGGCCAGGGCGTTGATGTCGTCCACATCCAGGGCGTCCAGCGCCGCATGGATCTGCTCGTTAAGCCCGCTCAGTTCGAGGAAATCACGGTAGGCCTGGGCCGTAGTGGCGAAACCGCCGGGAACCGAAACGCCAGCACCTGCCAGGTTGCTGATCATCTCGCCGAGGGATGCGTTCTTGCCCCCCACATGCTCAACATCGTGATTGCCGAGCTTATCGAGGGAAACTACGTACTCTACCAAGGTGATCTCTCCACTAAGGGTGTTGGAAAACTCAGGAGCTGTTTAAGGCCAGCTGCCACTCGCTCGACCTTGAACACCTTATCCGGGGCTGACAGCTTCAGGGTACTTTTGTGGCCTGGCCCTGGAAAATAAGTAACAATGCCAGCCAGTTCGGCCCTGCAAAGGCGGGCCTATGATAGCCAAGAATCCTTCCCAGCTTAAGGCCCATGGTGCAAATGAAACGAACCGCTTTCTTCATCTCCGACGGCACCGGCATCACCGCCGAAACCTTGGGTCAAAGCCTGCTGGCTCAGTTCGAAACCATCGACTTCACTAAACTCACGCGGCCTTATATCGACAGCGTGGAAAAAGCCCGCGCCATGGTACAACAAATCAACAGGGCGGCAGAGCAGGACGGCGCCCGCCCGATCATCTTCGACACCATCGTCAACCAGGACATTCGCGAGATCCTGGCCGAGTCCGAAGGCTTTATGATCGATATCTTCTCCACCTTCCTCTCGCCCCTGGAGCAGGAGCTGACCAGCCACTCCTCCTACTCGGTGGGCAAATCCCACTCCATCGGCTCCAGCTCCAACTATATGGAGCGTATCGAGGCGGTGAACTTCGCCCTGGACAACGACGACGGCGCCCGCACCCACTACTACGACAAGGCCGATCTGATCCTGGTGGGCGTATCGCGCTGCGGCAAGACCCCCACCTGCCTGTATATGGCCATGCAATACGGTATTCGCGCCGCCAACTACCCGCTGACCGAAGACGACATGGAACGTCTGCAGCTACCGGCGGCGCTGAAAAAGCACAAGGACAAGCTGTTCGGCCTGACCATCGACCCGGATCGCCTCACCGCCATCCGCCACGAACGCAAGCCCAACAGCCGCTACGCCAGCTTTGCCCAGTGCGAGTTCGAAGTACGCGAGGTGGAAAACCTGTTCCGCCGCGAGAACATCAACTTCATCAACTCCACCCATTTCTCCGTGGAGGAGATTTCCGCCAAGATCCTGGTGGAAAAAGGTGTCGAACGCCGGCTCAAGTAACTCAGCATCAGGCCCGCGCAAGCGGGCCTGATGCGTTCGGGTTCAGAAGCTGTCGCCTGGCACCCGCACCCAGCCTTCCATCAGTATCCGCGCGCTGCGCGACATGATTGCCTTGGTCACCGTCCACTGGCCGTCGACCAGTGCAGCCTGGGCGCCGACCCGCAGGGTGCCGGACGGGTGACCGAAGCGCACTGCTTCGCGCTCGCCGCCACCGGCTGCCAGGTTGACCAGAGTGCCTGGCACCGCCGCCGCCGTGCCGATGGCCACCGCACAGGTGCCCATCATGGCGTGGTGCAGCTTGCCCATGGACAGCGCCCGTACCAGCAGATCCACCTCGCCGGCCTCGATGGCCTTGCCGCTGGAGGCCTGGTAACTCTTTGGCGGGCTGACGAAAGCGATCTTCGGCGTGTGCTGGCGGGTTTGCGCCTCCTCTGCCGTCTTGATCAGGCCCATGCGCAAGGCGCCGGCCACGCGAATGGCCTCGAAACGCGCCAGCTGCGCCGGATCGCCATTGATGGCCTCGCGCAACTCGGTGCCCTGGTATCCGATGTCCTCGGCGTTGACGAACACAGTGGGGATGCCGGCGCTGATCATGGTCGCCTTGAAGGTGCCGACACCTGGCACCTCCAGGTCATCGACCAGATTGCCGGTGGGGAACATCGAACCACCCTCCTCGCCATCGTCGGACGGATCGAGGAACTCCAGCACGATCTCCGCCGCCGGGAAGGTCACCCCGTCCAGTTCGAAGTCCCCGGTTTCCTGCACCTGGCCGTTAGTGACCGGTACGTGGGCGATGATGGTCTTGTGGATATTGGCCTGCCAGATACGCACCACGCAGGTACCGTTCTCGGGAATGCGTGCCGGATCGACCAGCCCGGCATGGATGGCAAAGGCCCCCGCCGCAGTGGACAGGTTGCCGCAGTTGCCGCTCCAGTCGACAAAGGCCTTGTCGATGGAAACCTGGCCGTAGAGGTAATCCACATCGTGATCCGGCTGACTGCTTTGCGACAGGATCACGCACTTGGAGGTGCTGGAGGTGGCGCCGCCCATGCCGTCGATATGCGCGCTGTAGGGGTCGGGGCTGCCGATCACGCGCATAAACAGTTTATCGCGTGCTGTGCCCGGCACCTGACAGCTTTGCGGCAGGTCCTGCAGGCGGAAGAACACGCCCTTGCTGGTGCCGCCACGCATATAGGTGGCGGGGATTTTCACTTGAGGCAGATAAGCCATAGGTGCAGTCCTGAAAAAGTAGCCCGGATGCAATCCGGGGCAAAGTTTGTCTCCCCTCTCCCGCAGCGGGAGAGGGGCTGGGGGAGAGGGCTAATCAGGCAACACCGAGCCTCCAGCCACCCTCTCCCCAACCCTCTCCCATAAATGGGAGAGGGAGCCGTTCGTGGCAATCGGGTGGATCACGCCATCCACCCTACAAAATCAGGCTACCGCGCCTTCAAGGAAGTCCTGGGCGAAGCGCTGCAGCACGCCGCCGGCCTTGTACACATGCACTTCGGCGGCGGTGTCCAGACGGCAAGTCACCGGCACCTTGAGCACCTCGCCGTTGCGGCGATTGACCACCAGGGTCAGGTCGCAACGCGGCGCTATCTCGCCTTCGATGTCATAGGTCTCGGTGCCGTCCAGCCCCAGAGTCAGGCGGGTGGTGCCCGGCTTGAACTCCACCGGCAGCACGCCCATGCCCACCAGATTGGTACGGTGGATGCGCTCAAAGCCTTCGGCGACGATGACCTCGACACCGGCCAGGCGCACACCCTTGGCCGCCCAGTCCCGCGAGCTGCCCTGGCCGTAGTCGGCACCGGCGACGATGATCAGGTTCTGTTTGCGGTTCATATAGGTTTCGATGGCTTCCCACATGCGCATCACCTGGCCTTCCGGCTCGACCCGGGCCAGCGAACCCTTCTTCACCTGGCCATCGACCACGGCCATTTCATTGACCAGTTGCGGGTTGGCGAAGGTGGCACGCTGCGCGGTCAGGTGGTCTCCGCGGTGGGTCGCGTAGGAGTTGAAGTCCTCCTCCGGCAAGCCCATCTTCGCCAGGTACTCACCGGCGGCCGAATCCAACAGGATGGCGTTGGAGGGCGACAGGTGGTCGGTGGTGATATTGTCCGGCAGGATCGCCAGGGGCCGCATGCCCTTGAGCGTGCGCTCGCCGGCCAGGGCGCCTTCCCAGTACGGCGGGCGGCGGATATAGGTGCTCATCGGCCGCCAGTCGTACAGCGGGCTCTCGGCCTCCTGCACATTGCCCAGATCGAACATCGGGATATAGATCTGCTTGAACTGCTCGGGCTTGACGCTCGCCGCCACGATGGCGTCGATTTCCTCGTCGCTCGGCCACAGGTCTTTCAGCGTCACCGGGTTGCCGTTCTGGTCATGACCGAGCACGTCCTGCTCGATATCGAAACGCACGGTGCCGGCGATGGCGTAGGCCACCACCAGCGGCGGCGAGGCCAGGAAGGCCTGCTTGGCGTAGGGGTGGATACGGCCGTCGAAGTTGCGGTTGCCGCTCAATACCGCCGTGGCATAGAGGTCGCGGTCGATGATTTCCTGCTGGATCTTCGGCTCCAGCGCGCCGGACATGCCGTTACAGGTGGTGCAGGCGTAGGCGACGATGCCAAAACCCAGCTTTTCCAGCTCGCTCAGCAGGCCAGCCTCTTCCAGGTACAGCTTGGCGACTTTCGAGCCTGGGGCGAAGGAGGTCTTGACCCAGGGCTTGCGCAGCAGGCCGAGCTGGTTGGCCTTTTTCGCCAGCAGACCGGCAGCCACCACGTTGCGCGGGTTGGAGGTGTTGGTGCAGCTGGTGATCGCGGCGATGATCACCGCACCATCGGGCATCAGCCCTTCGGCTTCTTCGAGCTTGCCGGCGGCCAGCTTGGCCTCATCCGCGATGCCACGCTCATGCAGCGCCGAGGTCGGCAGGCGCTTATGCGGGTTGCTTGGGCCGGCCATATTGCGCACCACGCTGGACAGGTCGAACTGCAGCACGCGCTCGTATTCTGCAGTCGCCAACTCGCTGGCCCACAGACCGGTGGTCTTGGCGTAATTTTCCACCAGCGCCACCTGTTCCGGCTCGCGGCCCGTGAGCTTGAGGTAATCGAGGGTCTGCTGGTCGATATAGAACATCGCCGCGGTGGCGCCATACTCCGGGCACATATTGGAGATGGTGGCGCGGTCGCCGATGGACAGGCTGTCGGCGCCCTCGCCAAAGAACTCGACCCAGGCACCGACCACCCGCTCCTTGCGCAGGAATTCGGTCAGGGCCAGGACGATATCGGTGGCGGTAATGCCAGGCTGGCGTTTACCGGTCAGCTTGACCCCGACGATATCGGGCAGGCGCATCATCGATGGCAGGCCGAGCATCACGGTTTCGGCTTCCAGGCCACCCACGCCAATGGCAATCACGCCCAGGGCATCCACGTGCGGGGTGTGGCTGTCGGTGCCGACGCAGGTGTCGGGGAAGGCCACGCGCTTGCCATTTTCATCCGGGCGCGCCTGGATCACCGGGCTCATTTTCTCCAGATTGATCTGGTGCATGATGCCGTTACCGGCCGGGATCACATCGACGTTCTTGAACGCGGTCTTGGTCCATTCGATAAAGTGGAAGCGATCCTCGTTGCGACGCTCCTCCACCGCGCGGTTCTTCTCGAACGCATCCGGATCGAAACCGCCGAATTCAACAGCCAGCGAGTGGTCGACGATCAACTGGGTCGGCACCACCGGGTTGACCTTGGCCGGATCACCACCCTGTTCGGCGATGGCATCGCGCAGGCCGGCCAGATCCACCAACGCGGTCTGGCCGAGGATGTCATGGCACACCACGCGGGCCGGATACCAGGGAAAGTCCAGCTCCTGCTTGCGCTCGATCAACTGCTTGAGCGAGTCGGTCAGGGCCGCCGGCTCGCAGCGGCGCACCAGCTGCTCGGCCAATACGCGGGAGACATAGGGCAATTTGGCGTAGGCGCCCGGGGCGATGGCATCCACCGCCTCGCGGGTATCGAAGTAGTCCAGCGCGGTGCCGGCCAGTGGCTTGCGGTATTGGCTATTCATTATTTGCGGTCCTCAAGCGGCACAAACTTGAGATCTTCCGGGCCGACATAATTGGCGCTGGGGCGGATGATCTTGCCGTCGATGCGTTGCTCGATCACATGGGCGGACCAGCCGGCTGTGCGGGCGATGACGAACAGCGGGGTGAACATGGCGGTGGGCACGCCCATCATGTGGTAGCTCACGGCGCTGAACCAGTCGAGGTTGGGGAACATCTTCTTGATCTCCCACATCACGCTTTCCAGACGCTCGGCGATGTCATACATCTTGCTGTTGCCCTGCTCGGCCGACAGCTCGCGGGCCACGTCCTTGATCACCTTGTTGCGCGGGTCGGACACGGTGTAGACCGGGTGACCGAAACCGATTACCACTTCCTTCTTCTCGACCCGGGCGCGGATATCGGCCTCGGCCTCATCCGGGTTGTCGTAGCGCTTCTGGATCTCGAAGGCCACCTCATTGGCGCCGCCATGCTTGGGCCCGCGCAGGGCGCCGATGGCGCCGGCGATGCAGCTGAACATGTCCGAGCCGGTGCCGGCGATCACCCGCGAGGTAAAGGTGGAGGCGTTGAATTCGTGCTCGGCATACAGGTTGAGCGAGGTATGCATGGCGCGTACCCAGGACTCGCGCGGCTTCTCACCATGCAGCAGGTGGAGGAAATGACCGCCAATGGAATCGTCGTCGGTTTCCACCTCGATGCGCTTGCCGTTATGGCTGTAGTGGTACCAGTACAGCAGCGCCGAACCCAGGCTGGCCATCAGCTTATCGGCAATATCGCGGGCGCCGGGGTGGTTATGGTCGTCCTTCTCGGGGGCCAGGCAGCCGAGCACGGACACCGCGGTGCGCATCACATCCATCGGATGGGCCGAAGGCGGCAGCTGCTCCAGGGCCGCCTTGACCCCGGCCGGCAGGCCGCGCAGGGCCTTGAGCTTGGCCTTGTAACCAGCCAGTTCGGCGACGTTGGGCAGTTTGCCGTGGACCAGCAGGTGGGCGATTTCCTCGAACTCGCAGCGGTTGGCGAAGTCCAGTACGTCATAGCCGCGGTAGTGCAGGTCATTGCCGGTGCGCCCCACGGTGCACAGGGCGGTATTGCCGGCGGCGGTGCCGGACAGGGCCACGGATTTTTTCGGCTTGAAGCCAGGGGTGGTTTCGCTGCTCATGATGATCTCCTCTGGTTTCGGGTTATTTCTTGGCCGCAAACAGCGCATCGAGCTTCTGCTCGAAGGCGTGGTAACCGATGCGGTCGTACAGCTCGGCACGGGTCTGCATCAGCTCGATCACATCCTTCTGGTGGCCGTTCTGACGAATCGAGGTGTAGACGGCCTCGGCCGCCTTGTTCGCCGCGCGGAAGGCCGACAGCGGGTAGAGCTGGATGGCCACGCCGACCGAAGCCAGCTCGTCACGGGTAAACAGCGGGGTGGCGCCGAACTCGGTGATATTGGCCAGCACCGGCACCTTCAGCGCATCAACAAAGCGCTTGTAGGTCGGCAGGTCATAGGCGGCCTCGGCGAAGATGCCATCGGCACCGGCCTCGACATAGGCCTGGCAACGCTCGATGGCGGCGTCCACGCCCTCAGCCTGGATGGCGTCGGTACGCGCGATCAGGAAGAAGTCCGGGTCGGTCTTGGCGTCGGCGGCGGCGCGCACGCGGTCGACCATTTCCTCGCAGGAGACGATCTCCTTGCCCGGGCGATGACCACAGCGCTTGGCGCCGACCTGATCCTCGATATGGGCGGCAGCGGCGCCAGCCTTGATCAGGTTCTTGATGGTGCGCTCGATATTAAAGGCCGAAGGGCCAAAGCCGGTGTCGATATCCACCAGCAGCGGCAGGTCGCACACATCGGTGATACGGCGCACGTCGGTGAGTACGTCATCCAGGGTGTTGATGCCCAGATCCGGCAGGCCCAGGGAGCCCGCCGCCACGCCGCCACCGGACAGGTACAGGGCACGGAAGCCGGCGCGCTGGGCCAGCAGGGCATGGTTGGCGTTGATCGCGCCGATCACCTGCAGGGGATGCTCTTCGGCAAGGGCCTGACGGAAACGCTGACCAGGAGAAAGCTGACTCATGACTCACCTCGGGTTTTGGCTGTCTTGGAAGGTGCGCCCTGCCCCGCGCTGAGGGCGAAGTGACGCTCGATATTGCGTTTGGAGGCGCCGATATGGCGGCGCATTAAAAGCTCGGCCAGCTCGCCGTCTCGTTCGGCGATGGCATCGAGAATACGGTGGTGCTCATTGAAGGCCTGACGCGGCCGGCTGGGCGTGGCGGAGAACTGCAGGCGGTACATGCGCACCAGCTGGTACAGCTCGCCGCAGAGCATGCGTACCAGGGTCTGGTTGCCACTGCCCTGGATGATGCGGTAATGGAAATCGAAATCGCCTTCCTGCTGGTAGTAGCCGACGCCGGCCTTGAAGGCTTCATCCTGCTCATGCAGGTCGAGCACCCGGCGCAGCTCGTCGATTTCCTGCTGGCTCATGCGTTCGGCCGCCAGGCGACAGGCCATGCCTTCCAGGGACTCGCGAATCTCGTACAGCTCGATCAGCTCGTCATGGGAAAGCGATACCACCCGCGCGCCCACATGGGGAATGCGCACCAGCAGGCGCTGCCCCTCCAGGCGGTGGATCGCCTCGCGCAGCGGCCCACGACTGATACCGTAGGTGCGCGCCAGTTCGGGCTCGGAGATCTTGCTGCCAGGTGCGATCTCGCCTCGCACGATGGCGGCCTGGATACGGCGGAAAACGTGCTCGGACAGGGTTTCACTGTCCAGCACAGCGGCTTCGGGGGCGACGGAGTCTTCCAGCATGATTGTCGACACGCAAAATAATTACCGCTCGAAAATTACGCCTAGACGACTAAAAGGTCAATTCAAAAACAGACATTGTCGACAATTAGCGGATAGACCTTTGGCCAATGGCGCGCGAGACCACTTGCAAAATCCCCCATAAGCGCCTGTCACCGTTAAAAAAGCCCATGCTAGAATGCACGCCCTGCCATGCATTCGCGCTGGCAGGCGCTGGCAAGCGCGTCCGGCTTGCTAATCTGAACGATCAAAGTCGCAACAACGATAAGGTCTTATGACGCTTAAACCCTCGGCAATCTTCCTGTGCCTGTTGTGTGCGCTTCCGAGCCTGGGCTGGGCCGCGGAGAAGACCATTTATGGCCTCAACGAATATGTGCGCCTGTTCGACCTCGACCTGAAACTGGCGGCCAAACTCGACACCGGGGCCAAGACCGCCTCGCTGAGCGCCCGGGATATCCAGCGCTTCAAGCGCAATGGCGAGCCCTGGGTGCGCTTCTACCTGGCGATCGACGAGGCCCACGACCACCCCATCGAACGCCCCCTGGCCCGTATCAGCAAGATCAAGCGCCGCGCAGGCGACTATGATCCGGAAGAGAACAAAACCTATACCGCACGCCCGGTGATCGAAATGGACATCTGCATGGGCCAGTCGCTGCAGAATATCGAAGTGAACCTGACCGACCGCAGCGCCTTCCAATACCCACTGCTGATCGGCTCGGAAGCACTGAAACGCTTTACCGCACTGGTCGACCCCAGTATTACCTATGCGGCCGGCAAGCCGGCCTGCACCCCTGACGCCACCCCTGATGAGTAACGCCCATGCGCTCGCTTAATCTGCATCTGAAAGTCCTGGTTTTTCTTCTGGTGAGCCTGGGCGTGCTGATCACCGGCTACCAGATCTTTATCCTCGGCATCCCGGTGACCGAGGATGAAACCGACGACCTGTGGAATATCGACGCCAAGGTCGAGTTCATGGCCAGCCCGCGCGAGCCGGTCAAGCTGCAGATGTTCGTGCCGCCGCTGAACCAGGACTATGTCAGCCTCAACGAAAGCTTTATCTCCAATAACTACGGGGTCAGCGTCAACCGTGCCGAGGGCAACCGCAAGGTGACCTGGTCGGCCCGCCGCGCCAATGGCAAGCAGACCCTGTACTACCGCCTGGTGCTGACCAAGCGCTATGGCGACGACCAGCCCAAAGCCCGCGGCCCGATCTTCCGTGAACGCATCCCCCTGGAAGGCCCGGAAAAGATTGCCGCAGACGCCCTGCTGGCGCCGATTCGCCAGCACTCGGCCGACGTCGAGACCTTTATCAGCGAGACCATCAAGCGGGTCAACAACCGCAATGACGACAACGTCAAGCTGCTGCTGGGCGGCGACAATTCGCCGGCCAACAAGGCGCGGGTCATCGAACTGCTGCTGTCCATCGCCCATGTGCCGATGGAGCGCCTGCACACCATCCGCCTGGTCGCCGACAGCCAACAGAGCCCCGAGCTGTGGCTGCGCAGCTTCAATGGCGAGCAGTGGCTGTATTTCCACCCCGAATCCGGCCAGCAGGGTCTGCCGGCCGATCGCCTGGTCTGGTGGACCGGCAACGAGCCGCTGGTAACCCTGGAAGGCGGCCGCCAGGCACAGGTCAGCTTTACCCTCAACAACAGCGAGATGAATGCCATCCGCCTGGCCAAGCTGACCGACGAGAACACCGACGCGACCTTCCTGGAGTACTCGCTGTACGGCCTGCCGCTGTCCACCCAGCAGACCTTCCAGATCATGATCGTGATCCCCATCGGCGTGCTGGTGATCCTGATCCTGCGCAACCTCGGCGGCCTGCAGACCCTGGGCACCTTTACCCCGGTGCTGATCGCCCTGGCCTTCCGCGAAACCCAGCTGGGCTTCGGTATTGTGCTGTTTACCGTGATCACCGCCCTGGGCCTTTCGCTGCGCTCCTACCTGGAGCACCTCAAGCTGCAGATGCTGCCACGCCTGTCGGTGGTGCTGACCTTCGTCGTCGTGCTGATCGCCGCCATCAGCCTGCTCAGCCATAAACTGGGCCTGGAACGCGGCCTGTCGGTAGCCCTGTTCCCCATGGTGATCCTGACCATGACCATCGAGCGCCTGTCCATCACCTGGGAAGAGCGCGGCGGTAGCCATGCCTTCAAGGTGGCCCTGGGCACGCTGTTCGCCGCCACCCTGGCACACCTGCTGATGAGCGTGCCGGAGCTGGTGTACTTTGTATTCACCTTCCCGGCGGTGCTGCTGATTCTGGTGGGCTTTATGCTGGCGATGGGTCGCTACCGCGGCTACCGCCTGACCGAGCTGTTCCGCTTCAAAGCCTTCCTCAAGGACTAATGCCATGTTCGGTCTGATCAAGACGTGGAAAGCCCTTGAGGCCAAGGGCATCATGGGCATCAACCGGCGCAATGCGGACTATGTGCTGAAGTACAACAAACGGCACCTCTACCCCATTGTCGACGACAAGATCATCACCAAGCAGCGTGCCATCGAGGCCGGCATCCATGTGCCGGAAATGTATGGGGTGATCTCCACCGAGAAGGAGATCGAGAAGCTCGACTCGATCATCGGCGGCCGTACCGACTTCGTCGTCAAGCCTGCCCAGGGGGCCGGTGGTGACGGCATCCTGGTGATCGCCGACCGCTTCGAGGAACGCTACAAGACGGTTTCCGGCAAGATCATCAGCCATGAGGAAATCGAGCAGCAGATCTCCAGCATCCTTTCCGGGCTCTACTCCCTGGGCGGCCACCGCGACCGCGCCCTGATCGAATACCGGGTCATCCCCGACCCGATCTTCAAGAGCATCAGCTACGAAGGCGTGCCGGATATCCGCATCATCGTGCTGATGGGCTATCCGGTGATGGCCATGCTGCGCCTGCCGACCCGCCAGTCCAGCGGCAAGGCCAACCTGCACCAGGGCGCCATCGGCGTCGGTGTGGACCTGGCCACCGGCGTGACCCTGCGCGGCACCTGGCTGAACAACAAGATCAGCAAACACCCGGACACCGCCAATGCCGTGGATGGCGTACAGCTGCCCAACTGGGACGGCTTTATGAAGCTCGCCGCCGGCTGCTATGAACTGTGCGGCCTGGGCTATATCGGTGTGGACATGGTGCTGGACCAGGAAAAAGGCCCGCTGATTCTGGAACTCAACGCCCGTCCGGGCCTGAATATCCAGATCGCCAACGACTGCGGCCTGACCAAGCGTACCCATGCCGTGGAAGCGCACCTGGAGCAACTGAAGAAGCAAGGTATTCAGGAAACCCCGGAAGAGCGCGTGCGCTTCGCCCAGCAATGCTTTGGTCATGTGCCGGTGGCGCAGATCTGAGTAACGGCACCACTGACAGAAATGCCCGGCTTGCCGGGCATTTTTATTGTTTATCACATTGCTGTACGGGTAATCGGGCTGGCACCTTTATGTGTGGTGCCGCCGATAAACTCGCCAACCCGACACCAAACAACGATCTCTCCGCGCTCAGCGAAAAACATCCCAGGCTTAACGCACGATAGCCAGCTCGAACGAGCCCTCTTCCACATGGGCATGGGTTTGCATACCTGACTGATTGACCTCGACAGCCTGCAGCGGGCGCTTGAACGGCTTGTTATCCAGGGTCTGGCGGTTGCGATCGTCCTCAGTGGTGAGCAGCAGCACATAACGCTCGCCGGGCTTGACCTTGAGGGTGCCCTCGATAAAGGCATAGCGATGCCAGGTTTCCGGGTGCAACTGGTACACCGCATCACTGACCAGGCGGGTCGGCTGCTTGCGCTCATCGAGAAACAGCAGCGACGGATAGACCAGCTGCTTGTTGGCGAAACTGCGTATGCGCAGACCGTATTCCTGGCGTGAGAGCGGCAGGCGCAGGGCTGCGTAGTAACTGCTGCCCATGGGAAAGTCCAGGCGCGGGGAGAAACGATTGAGCTCCTCATAGCGGGGCTGTTCGCGACTCAGCTCGGTAAAGCCCTGCTCGGCCAACTGCCCACAGCAGCGCTGCAACAACTCCTGATAGAGGCCGTCTTCACGGCTGCGGCTGCCGGCCAGCAGCGCCTGCATGGCGGGGGTGGGCTGGCCGTCCAGACCCGGCAAGGGAATCGGCCGGCTGCTGAACGCCACCTCACGCCCTTCGCTGTAATGGCCAGCGCCAGCCGGTGCAACCTGCGCGGTTTGGCGGGCCTGGGGCAGATAGGAATTGCGCGTGCGGCCCTGGTCATCGACCCAGGTGTAGTAGCGCCCATCGCCATCGCCACGTTCGAAGGCCCTGCCCTCCAGCACATCGGAGCTGATGTAGTCACCAACCTGTTCGCCACTGGCCAGCACGCCATCACGGGGGTCGGTCGGCGACTGGCTGCCGGCGTGAAAGCTGTTTTGCAGGTTGCCGTTGGCATCGACCCAGGTGAAGTAGCGCCGCTTGCTTTCACTGGCGCTGTCCTGACGCGGCCAGGCACCGCCCTGCCCCTGGCTCAGGCGCTGCAGATCGCTATGGCGAATGCGCTGCTCGGCCTGCTGGCGGTAATGGGTGAAATCCTGGCCGACAAAGCTGTTGTGCACCCGCCCCTGATCGTCCACCCAGGTCAGGTAGCGCCCCGCGGCCTGTGACATGGCAACGGGCAGCAGGAGGCAGACGAGCAGTAACAGGCGGCGCATTCGGGTCCCTAGAAGGTGGTGCGATAGGTCAGGGCCAGGACATAGGCCTTGACGCTGGTGGAAATGTCCAGGTCAGCGTAGGGGTTGTAGACCATGCTGTCGATACTGGAACAGTTGACGTTGCAACTGGAACGCGCGGGAATGTCCTGCTTGCTCACCAGGTAGTTGAAGCCGATATCGATCACCGTGTCCTTGTCCCACTGGTAGCCGGCCCCCAGACCATAGAGCTTGGCATCGCCCAGGGGCGCCAGGACATCGGCCTTGTTCGCCGGGATGGCCGAGGGCCGCGGCTCGTAGCCCGCGCGCAGGCTCAGGCGATCATTGACCTGGTATTCCACCCCCAGGGCCCAGCTCCATACCGATTCGTAGCCGCGATCGAGAATGATGCTGGTGGCCGTGGCGTTATTCGGCGAGAACAGCTTGGCGATGGTCAGCACATCCAGCTGCCGGTCGAACTCCAGTTCGAACTTGTCCCAGGCCGCATAGTCGGTCCATTTCAGATCCAGATTGATCTGCCAGCGTGAATGGGGCTTGAACTTGATACCCGTGGCGAAATGCGCCGGATAGGTCATCTTCATCGCCACGTTGCCCACTTCCTTGTCGAACACCCCGTCCGGGGTCAGGCCGCTGAAGATGGCACCGATCAGCGAGGCATCCAGCCCCTGCCAGAACCCCTGCCAGTTCTGCGAATAGTCCACCACATAGCGCCCCTTCAGGCGCATCTTCGCCTCGCTCTGGTAGACCGCCCCCAGGGCGAACCAGTCGTTGGGCTCCCAGAGAAAGCCGATATTCCAGGTCGGCGACAGGGTCTGCTGCATGTCGATATCGATATTGGCGATATCGGTAAAGGGCCCCAGCTCACCGCCGCAGAGGTTGAGCAGCAGTTCGAAGGGGTTGCCGTCGATAATACACAGCGCCTGCTGGGCCACGCCGGTAAAACCCGTCAGCACCCCGGGGGCACGGAAGTCCTGGTTCAGGGCCATGGCCTGGTGGGAAAAGCCGATGGACAGCCCCACCGACAGCTCATCGTTGACCTGATAGGCCAAGGACGGCGAGAGATAGGTCAGGCGCTGCATCACCAGTTCCTTGCCCTGGTAACGCGCCGGGTCATCATCCCCCCGGGCAAAACCCAGGGCCTGGGGCGTGTACATATTGGTGGCAAAGGTGAACTTGGAACCCGGCGGGTTGATCGACAACCCGGCCAGGGGGGCAAACAGCATGGGCAGTTCGGTGGCGCCGCCCAGCCCCGGCAGGTACATCATGGCCGCGCTGGCTTTGCTGCTGGCGCCTGCCACGCTGTCGTCCTTCAGGCCGAGGAAGTTGCTGCCATAGTCTGGCGGCGCCTCGAAGTCGGCGCGGATATCCATCATCCCGGTAATGAACTTGACCGTGGTCTGCCGGCCCTTGAGCTTGGTCAGGGCTGCCGGGTTGTAGTGCACCGAGTCCACCCCGGTGAAATCCGCGGTAACCGCATTGCCCAGGGCCATGGCCTTGGGGTTGCCGATGGTCAGGTTATGGGCCAGTTGCGCCTGGGCGCTGGCCGCGCCGAACAGCAGCACGGCGGCGACCGCCCGTGCCAGCGGCGAGATTGACATGCTCATCAGATCACCACCGCGGCTATTGGGGCTTGAGGCCTTTGATGTCCAGGGGCATGGAAAAGCCCAGCAGCACATCGGGAGAATCTTCGGTCATGCCGAAGCCGGCGTTGACGTTGACGATGCGATCCGGCGAGGTGCGCAATCCCAGAGAGAAGTTCATCACCGCACTGGTCTGCCCCCTGCCCTCCAGTTCGCCATCGGCAAAGGTGTAGGTCGGTTTGAGCGAGTGAGTCATCTGGTAGGAAGTGGCCAGCGACACGTCATAGGACAGGGCATAGGCAAAGCCCATGCTCAGGGAGAAGCTGGAACCGGGGTCGACCTCTTCCAGCAGGCGGCCGCCGCGCACCTGGCCAATGCCCCTGATCGGCAGGTTGTAGGTGTAGCCCAGGGAGCCGAACAGCACCACCGGGTCGATCAGGTAGGAGACGTTGGCACCCACCCCCAGGCTATAGGTGCCACTGCCGGTGGCCAGATCGTTCTGCGTATTGATCTCGTAGGGGCTGTCGCCCGTGGGCAGGCCCAGGGTGGCATAGAGGGTGGTCACCGGCTTGCCACGGGCCGCATTCCACGGCTGCCAGCGCAGGCTGGCGGAGATATCGCCAAGGCTGTAGGCATTCAGATCACGCTCGGTGTCGTACTTGGCCACCAGAGGCAGGCGCATGCTGAAGGTCAGGTTGTCCCACACCCCGTAGTCGAAGGTAAAGGAGTTGGTGAAGGTATGCTGCGCCTCGCTCTGCCCCACCACGCTGAAGACATTGTTGCCGGTGCGCACGGTCTCGATCACCGTGTCACGCACCAGCGAATAGTCGAAGCCATAGGTCAGGGTGCGCTCACCCTGCTTGAGCAGCGTGTAGCTCTTTTCCGCCGCCTGGAATACCTCCTCCAGGGCCCTGGCGCTGTCGGCGTCGTCTTCCTGCTTGCTCAGGGCATCACGCGCCTGTTCCACCGATGCCGGCTCGGCACTGACCGCCGCGCTGCCAAGCCACATCCACGCGGCCAGCCAAATACCACTTGCAACCCTCATTGGCACAGCCCCCAATAATTATTCTTATGCCGGGTAATTACTTGCGACGTATGTACTGAATGTCGCCCCCCGAGCCCAACTCGGTGGCCTGGTTGTCGATAAATTTGCTGATCTGGGGAAACTCGCGAAAGGCCAGCAGGCTGACCGTGCGATCGTCCACCAGGCGCAGATCCCGCTCGCTCAGGGCCAGGGCGCTGGGCGGCTCGTCGCCATTGGGAAAGATCACGAACAGCACATTCTGATCCCAGACCTCTTCGAAACGGGTACGGGTAAAGCTGATATTGCCCAAGGCCGGATCGGCGACGAATACATGGTCGTTGTAGACATCACGCACCACCACGAAATGTTTGAAGCCGGCGTACTCGATCGGCACGATGGCCGGGTGTTCGAGCTTGGCCAGGTCATTGAAGCTGGCGCGAAATCCGCCACTTCTGTACCCCAGGGCGGTCACGAAACGCTTCATGTCGAGCAGGGAAAAACCGCGGCGCTCGACAATCTTGTCGGCCTCGCCGAAATGCAGCAGGCCTTCCATCACCTGGCGCTCTTCCAGGTTACGCCCGAGAAAATAATCCAGCAGGGTGGTCAATGCCGCCGAGCCACAGCTGTAGTCGTAGGCCTGGCGAATCACATTGCGAAACTGCTGCTGGCTGAGCGGCTCGATCACCACCGACTCGCGCAGGGGCATGCTGCCCTGGCCCTGGGTGATATTGACGGTGCCCGGGGCCGGCGGCTTGGTTTCCACCGCTTCGGTAAAACCCCATACCCCGATCAGGCTGCCCAGCAGAATTTCGATCATGCGCGGGTAAACTCCACAAACTTCAAGGCAAAAGCCTTATCGAGCGCAGATCGATAAGGCTTTTGCCGGAACACACAGCCTGAACTTAGTGGCCCCAGACCTTGATGGTGGTGCCGGCCATGTTCAGATCATTGACCGCCAGGGAGCCGATGCTGGCGGCGCTGGCATCGCCAACCTTGATGGCGGCGACACTGAGCTGGCCGGTGATGGTCGGCAGGCTGATCTGCAGTTGCTGGGTGCCGCTGCCATTGGTCACCACGTCGACCATGATCGGCGCGTTGTCATCGATGTTGAAGCCGGTAAAACCGATGCCTTCCATGCGCAGGGAGCCGCCGTTGGCGTCGTTGTCGGTGTAGACCACGCTGCCGATGGTGCCGTTGAAGCTACCGGAGATGCTGATGCCATCCTGGCCGGTTACCGAGGACAGGGCGCTGTCATCCAGGGCCTGCATTTCGGCCTGGGCCATAAACGGAACAGCCAGAACAGCGGTAGCCAGAGCCAGTTGCTTGAGGGTTTTCATTGTTGTTTTCTCCACAGGTCACTATTGGGGTGTTCCCGGCAGGCAGCGGATACATCCGGTTATCCATTGCGTGAGCGGCTCGCGCCTCTTACCAGGTCCGGCACTGCTTCCCTAGTCATGCCGGGCTGGAATCGTGAAGCCTTGGCTTCTCGTCCTGATGGCTACGTTACTGGCCCACCCCTGCACTGCCAGCCCATCCAAGGGATGGAGCGGGCAACCCCGCTCAGGCATTGCTCAGCAGGCCCAGGCTCTTGCCCTTGAGCACCGCCTGGGTGCGGCTACGGACCCCCAGCTTGGCGAACAGGTTATGCAGATGCCACTTGATGGTGGCCTCGGACAGATGCACCGCCTGGGCGATATCGCGGTTCGACAGCCCCGCCGCGACAAAGCGCAGGATCTCCCGCTCCCTATGGCTAACATCCTGATTCTCATCGATTTTTTCAGAATCCACATTGAGTCGCCGACACTGCTCGCGGAGCTGCTCGCACAAGCCCTGCCAATGGCTCTGCTGCCTGGGTTCGGCCTCCAGCCAGGCCTCAAGCAAGGGCAGCAGCCACAGGGCATCATCCAGGAACAGCCTGCGGTAACCGCAACCCCAGGCATCGACCAGGGTTTTCTCCAGCAGGGCGAAGGCTTTTTCGCTGTTACCTTTGCGCCACAACGCCACAGAAAGTAACAGCGACAGACGCAGGCGCCGGTCCCGATGGTGCTCGGCCGTCTGTTTGGCCAGGCAGGCGTCCAGCACCGCCTGGGCCTTGTCGGCACGTCGTTCGGCCAGGGCCAGGCGCGCTTCGGCCAGGGCCTGGGCCGTTTCCGCATCGGCAAAGCGCCCGGCAGGCAGCACGGCCAGATGCTGCTGGGCCTGCAAGCAAATGCGCTCGGCGTCGCTGGCGCGCCGCAGCCACAGCAGGAACTGCACCTTGCAGCCCATGGCCAGGGCATATACCCGTTCGTAGCCTGGGCCCTGCAGGCTGGCCAACCACTCATCCAGCTCCAGCAGCGCCTGCTCGGCCTCACCGGCAAAGAAGCGCGCCTTGGCCATGACCAACTTGCCGCGACTGATCAATTCGATGGGGGTGGCGACATCGCGCCAGGTGGTGGCCAGGGGCAGTTCGGTGAGAATCGCGGCATGTCGATCCTGCTCATAGAGCAGATCGGCATAGGCCAGGGCCAGGGGCCCACCCACCCGGCTGCGCCGGCCAAATACCCGCTGCACCTCGGCCCGAGCCAGCTCGGCCAGTTGCCGGCCCTGCTCGGGCTGGCCGACCTCCTTGCAAATCAGCGCCTGGATCAGGCTGACCACCGCCTTCAGGTAAGCACTGTCGTGCTGACGCAGGCTGTCCTGAGCCACCGCAATGGACTTGCCGGCCTGGCCATACTCGCCCAACAGGGCGAAGGCGGCGGCCTGCACGCAGGACAGGCTGGCGCGAAACACCGGCTGATTATCCGGCACCAGCGCCAGCCAGTGGCGCGCCACCTTGAGGCAGGCTTCCAGCTTGTCCTGATAGAGCAGCACCAGGGCCTTGAGCACCTGGGCCACAGCCAACAGCATGGCCAGACCGAAATGCATGGGCTGGCCGCGACCTTCCAGCAGACGGGTGCTGACCTCCTCGATCAGCGCCTCGGCTTCGGCGTAGCGCTGGTCGAAGGCCAGCTGCCAGGCATAGAAAATCTGGAACACCGGGTACTCGCGGATCACCTCGGCGGGAATATCCTTGAGGATGGCGAGGATGCCATACACCCGATTGGCCGCGATCAGGCTGGCCCCCTGGCGCTCCAGCAGGCCGGCGGCGAAGCTGTAGTCACGCGCGCGCAAGGCATACTTGGCCGACCGGTCATACAGCTCCTGATGCTCGCACCAGCGTGCCGCCGCATGCAGCAGGTTGCTGCTCTCGCCGCGCCGGGCCAGGCGCCCCTGGAGAAATTCGGCGAACAGGTGGTGGTAACGGAACCAGGTGCCCTGCTCGTCCAGGCCGATCAGAAACAGCTGCTCCTTCTGCAGGCGCTGCAACATCTGCTCGGCATCGCCGCGTCCGGTCAGGGCATTGCACAGCTCGGCGTTGAACTCATCCAGCACCGAGGTCTGGTCGAGAAACAGCTGCTGCTCGGGCGGCAGGCTGTCGAGCACATCCTCGGCCAGGTAATCGGCGATATCGCGCTCGGTACCGGACAGCCCGGCGAGAAAAGCCGCACGGTCCGGATGCCGCGCCAGCGCCAGGGCCACCAGATGCAGGGCAGTGATCCAGCCCTCGGTGCGACCATGCAACTGCGTCAGCTCGGCGTCGCTCAGGGCAATGCCCTTGAGCTCATGGAAGTAGGTACGGGTTTCCTCCAGGGTCAGGCGCAGATCATCGGCCCTGATCCACAACGCCCAGGGCGCCTCGCTGGACTGGGCATCGAGAAAGCGCGGCTGATAGCGACTGCTGCCGATCATGCGCACATTGCTCGGCGCTCGGGTCATGAAGTAGTGGATCAGCACGCCCAGCTCGGCATGCCGGACCCGATGAAAGTCGTCGAAGATCAGGTACAGATCGCCCTGCACCTGATCCAGCTCGCTGATAAAGGACTGCAACACCGCCTCGTTGGACAGGCTGGCCTGGCTGCGCAGCAGCTGCGCGGTGCCCTGACCGAAACCGGGCAACTGCAGGGCGATGGCCGCGATCAGGTATTGCAGAAAGCGCTGCGGCTCGCTGTCCGACTCGTCGCAGGACAGCCAGGCCACCCGCGCCCCATCGGCCTTGAGGCGCTGGCGAAACTGGCTGAGCACCGTGCTCTTGCCAAAGCCGGCCGGTGCGCTGAGCAGGATCAGACGTTGTTTGCGCGCGGCGAACAGGCGATCGAGCAGGGCCTGACGCGGCAACAGGGGGCGGTCTGTGGTATCCGTGGGGTAGAGTTTGGTCGGCAGCAGCGGCAAGCTCCTGCGCACGGCAGTGGTCGGGTCGGTCATGATTCCAGCAACCTCAATTCACGGGCACGGCGAATGGCCTGGGTGCGGTTACGCACCTTGAGCTTCTCGTAGATGTTGTGCAGGTGCCATTTGACCGTGCCCAGGGCCAGGGACAGTTGCTGGCCGATCTCTTCGTTGGACATGCCCTGGGCCGCCAGGCAGACCACCTCGCGCTCACGCTCGGTAAGGCCCTCCTCCAGCCCTTCCTGAACCTGCCCGGTGCCCGTCCCCGGCCAGTCGCCCAGCAGACTACGAATAAAGCCCTGCAGCGCCGGCTGCCGCTCGGCGGCCTCCAGTTGTTGCAAGAGCTGGCGGATAGCTTCGCCTTCCTCGACAAAGAGGCTGCGCAGGCCTTCACGTTCAGCCCCCACCAGGCATTGCAGGAGCAGGCTCTGGGCCCGCTCCTGATAGCCCAGGCGCTGGTAGCTGAGAGCCGCCAGCAGGTCCAGGCGCAGGCGCTGCAGGCCATGCCAGTTGTCCAGCAGCATGCCGCGCAGCTGGGTGATTTCGTGCAGGGCCTCGCTGTAGTGACCGCGCGCCTGCTGCAGACGGATACGGGTCAGGCCCTGGATCCACAGCACCGGATTGCAGTGCATATGCTGGTAATGCTCGGCCAGCTTGCCCCACTCCACGGCCTTGAAACGCTGTTCGGCGCGCTTGAGGCGATCGGTTGCCGGCTCCTGGAGGATCTGCCCCACCTCATCGGCCACCGCCTCGGCGTAAAAACGCCAGACCTGATTACGCGCCGCCAGGTTCTGCATCAGCATCAGGGTGGCGAAGGACTCCTTGGGGTTGCCATGCATGCGCTGAGTGCGCGCCAGGCACAGCATGCCCTGGGCATAGAGATCGATGGGGTTGATCACATCCACCGTGGCCAGGGCCCAGCGCAGACGCTCCTCGATACCCTCCAGACGGCCCTGCTGGTAGGCGATCAACGCCTCGCTGATGGTCGGCAGCACCAGGGCCCGGGCGCGCTCGGCAAACCAGGGAATAAAGCGTGCGCGCATCTGCGCAAAGAGCAGTTCGGCCTGCTTCACCTGGCCCTGCTCCAGGCACAGCAGGATTTCCACATTGGCCAGCTGCATGCCCAGGTAGCGACCTTCGAGAAAGTGGTTGCGCTGCTGGGCCAGGGCCAGCAGGCGGCGGCCGGCCTCGGGCTGGCCCATGATCACATTGGCCAGGGCGCCGACGATCAGGATGGCCACTTCGAGGAAGGCACTGTGCCGCCCCAGTTGCTGCTCCACCCGCCGGGTCAGGGCCACGCAGGTGGCCAGATCATCCTTCTGCAGGGCGATTACCGCCTTGACCGCCAGGGTCGCCAGCAACTGCTCGTTCAACGGCCCGCTATTGCCACTCTGGCCCCAGCGCTGCAGCAGCTCGTCCAGCAGCCGGTTGGCTTCGGCCAGGCCCAGTTCGGCGGCACGGGTCCAGACATCCACCAGCACCAGCAACGGATAACGCTCGACAATGCTGTCCGGCACCTGCTGGCGCCACTTGTAGATCAGATGCAGCTGGCCGCGATTGATCAGTTCCAGGGCGCAGCCATCGAGCAGGGCCGCCAGCAGTTCGGGGTCCTCGGCCTGGCAGGCGTGCTCGATGGCCAGGTTCTGCATATGGTGGTTGGTAAACCACAGGCTGGCGTTGAAATGCAGCTGGCGGAAACGCTCGGGATCGCGGTCCTTGAGGCGGCTGCGCAAAAATTCGGCGAACAGGTTATGGAAGCGATACCACTGGCGTTCACGGTCCAGGGGCAGGAGAAACAGCTGCAGGGCTTCCAGCTCCTCCAGCAGCGCCTGGCCATCGCTGCGCCCGCACAGGGCACCGGCCAGCTCACCACTGAGCTGCTGGGCCACGCCCAGGCAGAGCAGCTGCTCCTGCTTGTCCTGGGGCAACTGCTCGAACACCCCGCGTAGCAGGTAAGCCCCCACGGCGGCCTGATCGGTGCCCATCTCGGCGAGCTGCAGGGCGGCCTGGGGCTGGTTGCGCAACCACAGGCTGGCCAGGTGTACCGCCACCATCCAGCCCTCGGTCTGCCCATACAGCGCAGCCAGGGCCACCGCATCCAGCTCCAGCCCGCTGCGGGCCAGATAAGCAGCGGTTTCCGCCTTGCTCAGGCGCAACTGCTGCTCGCCGATCTCCACCAGCAGGCCCTTGGCCCGCAGGGTGGCCAGGTTCAGACCCGGCTGCGAGCGGCTGCCGATGGCCAGGGTCAGGGCCGGCGGGGCAAACTTGATCAGGCGGTTGAGCGCGCCCATCAGCTCGCCATTCTGGATCAGGTGCAGATCATCCAGCACCAGCAGCAGCGGCCGCTCCAGCTGGGCCAGATCCACCAGCAGGCTTTCCATCACCGCCGCCACCGGCACCTGCATGGTGTTCTGCAGATAGGCCATGGCTTCGCGGCCCACCCCGGGGATGCAGGGTGCCAGGGCATCGATCAGCTGTTGCAGAAAGCGCGCGGGCTCATCGTCCTCGCTGCCCAGCGACAACCAGGCTACCTGGCTGCCGGCAGCCTGCCGGGCCTGGGCCAGGGCCACCAGGGTGCTGGTCTTGCCAAAGCCGGCCGGGGCCGCAATCAGCAGCAGGCGCGCGTGGGGATTGGCCGCGATGGCGGCATCGAGCTGGGGGCGGGTCAGGTAGTCGCCTGAAGCCTGGGGAGGCGTCAGTCTGGAGCGCAGCAGGCTGTCGGCAGCCTGATCGGGTAAATCATTCAAGGCCTTGATCCCGTAATAGTTATTATTTTTCACATCGTGCAACGCCCGGGTTGTCGCCATACTAATGAGCAGTGGGCGTGCGAGTAAACCCAGGCGCAAGCTCTAGGATGAATGTTGGCGACGTTCTACAATCGCCATCCGTGTCGCCATGAACACCCTCTGATGCCCAACTGTCTCGTCGTTAACCTGCCTTACCGGTCAGACCCTGCCGCCTATTTCCAGCGCGTGCTGGGGGCGCCCGGCGCCGTCCTGCTGGATGCCGGCTGGCCCCATGCCCAGCGTGGACGCTATGACCTAATCAGCGCCTGGCCATTGGCAGAGCTGGCGACACAGCGCGACGAATCAGCCAAGGACTTTCTCCAGCGCCTGCGTGACGCCCTGTCTACCCTGGGCGAGGCGACGGCACCGGCAGACAGCCCCCTGCCATTCGTCGGCGGACTCATCGGCTACCTGGGCTATGACTTCGGCCGGCGCCTGGAACAGTTGCCCAGCCTGGCCGTGGATGATCTGGGGCTCGGCGATGCGCGCTTCGGGCTGTATGCCTGGGCCCTGGTCAGCGACCACCAGCGCCAATCCAGCCAGCTGGTGTTTCACCCAGGCATCGAGGCCGGCGAACGCCAGCGTATCGAGCGCCTGTTCGCACAGCACGAGGCCAGTGCCGAGCCTGCCGACTTTCGCCTGCTGGCGCCCTTCGCCGCCGACCTGAGCCAGGCCCAGTACCGCCAGGCCTTTGACCGCATCCAGGCCTATATCCAGGCCGGCGACTGCTATCAGGTGAACTTTGCCCAGCGCTTTCGCGCGCCCTATCAAGGCTCAACCTGGGCAGCCTACCAGGCCCTGCGCAGCGCCTGCCCCACACCTTTTTCCGGTTTTCAGGCCTTGCCTGGCGGCGGCGCCATCATCAGCCTGTCGCCGGAGCGCTTTCTGCGCATTAGCCAAGGGCGGGTGGAAACCCGGCCGATCAAGGGCACCCGGCCGCGGCGCCTGGATGTCCGCGAGGATGCCGCCCAGGCCGCACAACTGCTGGCCAGTCCCAAGGACCGCGCGGAAAACCTGATGATCGTCGATCTGCTGCGCAACGACCTGGGGCGCAGCTGCCGCATTGGCTCGGTGCGGGTGCCGGAGCTGTTCGCCCTGGAGAGCTACCCCAACGTGCACCATCTGGTCAGCGCGGTGACCGGCGAGCTGGCGCCGGGCAAGGACGCCCTGGACCTGATCGCCGGCAGCTTTCCCGGCGGTTCGATCACCGGGGCACCGAAGATCCGCGCCATGCAGATCATCGATGAGTTGGAGCCAACCCGCCGCACCCTGTACTGCGGCTCGCTGCTCTACCTGGATGTACGCGGAGAAATGGACAGTTCCATCGCCATCCGCAGCCTGCTGGCCAAGGACGGGCAGATCAGTTGCTGGGGCGGCGGCGGCATAGTGGCGGACTCCGACTGCCAGGCCGAGTACCAGGAGTCCATCACCAAGGTCAGGATGCTGCTCGACACCCTGGAGCAGATGGGCCGCTAAATGCGGCCCGGTTCTTCTACGCCTCGGCCGGGCTCAACCGATTGGCCTGCTGCAGCGCGGCAATACCGCTGCGGGCATTGGCCTGGGCCGCCAGTTCGCGTTCCTCGGCGCTGGCATAGTCACGGTCCCAGGCCAGCACCTTGGGCGTCATCAGACGATGCCAGAGCGGCGGGATCATGGCCACCACAATGGTGGTCAGGTAACCGCCAATCATCATCGGCGCCTGCGCGAAGGGCTTGAGATCCTGATAGGGCACCTCGCCCTGGGCATGGTGGTGGGAATGGCGGGTCAGGTTGAACATGGCCCAGGAGCTGATGCGCTTATTGGTATTCCAGGAGTGGCGCGGCTGCACCGGGGTAGCCGGATTGCGCACCATGCCGTAGTGCTCCATGTAGTTGACGATTTCCAGCAGGGCCTTGCCCCACAGCCCGCAGGCGGTGAAGAACAGCGCCGCTTCCACGCCGCCGATGATGTAGGCGAGCGCGACCAACAGCACACTCATCAGATGGCCGCGGATCACCGCATTGTGCCAGCCGAGCAGGGCATGGCCCTTGCGTGCCAGGCGCTTCTTTTCGATCTGCCAGGCGCTGATATTGCCCTTGAGCGTCGAGACCAGCACATGCCAGTAGACATTGCGCCCCCGCGGCGCGGTGGCCGGATCCTCTGTGGTGGAGACGTAGCGGTGATGGCCATAGACATGCTCGATGGAAAACACCGTGTCGAAGCTGAAGGCCAGCAACCAGCGGCCAATCAGCATGGACACCGGGTCCCAGGTACGGTGGGTCAGTTCATGGGCGGTGATGGTGCCGGTCATGCCGATCATCAGGCCGGTGATCAGCCAGGTGGAAACATGGTGGCCGACAAAGGTGGCGTCCCGGGCGGCGAGCAGGTCGTAACCGCTCAGCTGGCTGAGGGCCGCGCCAAAACCGAGGACGTCGCCACTGCTGACGCTCCAGACCGCCGAGAAGACGATAAAGGCCAAGAGCGGCAGGGCCAGCCATAGCTGAAAGGTGAGAATGCCGGGGTAGCGGTACTGCGGCGTGCTGGTGTCATCGCCGCACAGGGCATCGCCCAGCATATAGATCACCAGCACGGCGAGCAGGCCGAAGGTGATCCAGGCGCCGCCGGCCAGAATGGCCACGGCCGACAGCAGGCCGATGGCATGGAACAGGAAAAACTTCAGGTAATGCAGTGCGTTCATGGTCGCCTCTCTTGTTCTGATGGAAGGGTTCAGGCCGTCACGGGCTGTACGCCCTGGCCGGTGGTAAAACGGTCGGCATGGATATGCTCGCCAGGCACGCCCTGGCGACGCAGCAGCGCCACGGCGCTGTCGATCATGGCCGGCGGGCCGCACAGATAGGCGTGGGCGCCAGGCTCCAGAGCGGCAGGCAGATGCTCGGTGACCAGGCCGCGGGCGCCCTGCCAGTCGCTATCGGCCGCCGCCTCCGACAGCACCGGGATAAACCGCAGCGCACCACGCCACTGCGCGGCAATGGCACTGAGCTCATCCAGGGCATACAGATCGCGCTGCTGGCGGGCGCCAAACAGCAGGGTCACCGGGCGTGACACGCCCTCGACCAGGGCCTGCTGCAGCAGGGCGAGAATGGGCGCCAGACCGCTGCCCCCGGCCACCAGCAACAGCGGCGCCTGGGCCGGGCGCAGCCAGAAGTCGCCCAGCGGCCCGTCCACCACCAGGCGCTGACCACAGAGGTCCTGCCCGGCCACATAGGATGAAAAACGCCCGCCCGGCACCTGGCGCACGAAGAAACTGACCTGGGCATCGGCGGCCGGCGCACCGGCGAAGGAGTAGCTGCGGGCGATGCCGGGCAACCCCGCCAGGCTCAGCTGGGCGTACTGACCGGCCTTGTAGGCCAGGCTCTCATCGAGCTGCACCCGCAGGTGCGTGATGTCATGGGTCAGGCGCTGCTGGGCCAGCACCCGGCCGCCAACCTGGCGCCTGGCCTGCTGCGTAGCCAGCTCCACCTCGATGCGCAGATCCGTCTTCGGCACGCTCTGACAGGCCAGGATGTAGCCCTGATCCAACTCGTCATCGGAGAGGATATAGCCGGTCTCGGTCAGCTCGCGGACCTGACCTTCGAGCAGGCGACACTTGCAACTGGCGCAACCCCCAACCCGACAACTGTGGGGAAACTCGATACCCTGGCGCAGGGCCGCCTGCAGCAGGGTTTCCTTGGGCAGCACGCCGATCGGGCGGCCGTTGATGTGGGCCGTGGTCGGACGGGAACGGGAAAAGAATGAGAACACAGGACCTCCGGTTGTACTTGTTATGGGGCTGTCGAGTGCGTTCAGGTTAAGGGGCGGCGGCCAGTGGCGTGAGGTTCGGGATTGACAATCACAGGTCATTTATTGACATAGTGTCGACCCCACACCCGGCCCCGTACGAGCGAACCCCAGATGCAGGACCTGATTCTTCCCGTGCAGTACCTTCGTCAGATCGCCACCCTGGTCGGCGATATGGGCAGCGATGTGCCTGCCTGGCTGGCCCGTGCACAGCTGAGCGAAGCGAAGTTGCAGGTGGACGACCTGCAGCTGTCAGCGGACCAGTTCCAGCAGCTGATCGAAGATGCCCTGGCCTGCACCGGCGAGCCGGCCTTCGGCCTGCTGCTGGGCGAGCGGCTGGTGGTCAATACCCATGGCCTGCTGGGCTATGCCGCGCTGAACAGCACCCACCTGCGCCAGGCGGCCCAGTTGATCGAGCGCTATATCGGGGTGCGCACCAGCCTGATCAGCATCCAGCTGGTGGAAACAGCCGAGGAGGCGCGCCTGGTATTCAGCGAGGCCATGCCCCTGGGCCGCATCACCCGCCCGGTGCTGGAGGCGGTGATACTGGCGATCAAGAACGTGCTGGACTTTATGACCCTGGGCAGCTGCGCCCTGGAGCGCATCGCCTTCGCCTTCCCCCAGCCCGACTATGCCGCGCTGGCCAGCGAGCTGTGCAGGTGCGAGGTGCGTTACGCCCAGGGCTGGAGCGGCTTCGTGCTACCGCGCCAAGCCCTCGACCAGCCACTGAAGATGGCCGATGCCGCGAGCTTTCGCGATGCCGAGCAGATACTGCAGCGCGAACTGGACAAGCTCGGCGCCCAATCCTCCCTCAGCGCCCGGGTGCGCCGGGTGATGCTGGAAAAGCAGCATGGCTTCCCCTCCCTCAACCTCACCGCCCGCCTCTTCCACCTGACGCCGCGCACCCTGCACCGCCGCCTGCAGGCCGAAGGCACCTCGTTCCAGGCGCTGCTGGACGAGGTACGCCACAACCTGGCGCTGCAACACCTGAAAAGTGGCCATATGAGCGTGGAAGAGATCGCCTACAGCCTGGGCTACACCGATATGGCCAACTTCCGCCGCGCGTTCAAACGCTGGCAAAGGCAATCACCCTCGGCCTATCGCGCCGCACAGCAGGTATAAAACTGCTGGGAGAAATTTTTAACCTCGCAAGCGGCTGCCCGAAGGCTCGCTGGCCTGGATGCCGGGCATAAAAAAACCGCAAGCCAAGGCTTGCGGTTTTTCGATTCGGGCCGGCGCTTACAGACTCAGCTGGCGATTGGACGCCTTGAGGAATTCCTGCTTGAGGTCTGCATAGCTATGCACCGCCGGGAACTGCGGGAATTCGCGGATCACGTTATCCGGGGCATGGAACAGAATGCCGGCGTGGGCTTCGCTGAGCATGGTGGTGTCGTTGTACGAGTCACCGGCGGCGATCACCCGGTAGTACAGGCTCTTGAGGGCAATCACCGACTGGCGCTTGGGGTCCTTCTGGCGCAGCTGGTAGCTCACCACCCGATCGGTCTCGTCGGTGATCAGCCTGTGGCACAACAGGGTCGGGAAGCCCAGCTGACGCATCAGCGGCTGGGAGAATTCGTAGAAGGTGTCGGAGAGGATCACCACCTGGAAGCGCTCGCGCAGCCAGTCGACGAACTCCACCGCGCCCTCCAGGGGCTGCAAGGTAGCGATCACTTCCTGGATATCGCGCAGCTTCAGGCCATGCTCATCGAGGATGCGCAGGCGCTGCTGCATCAGCACGTCATAGTCGGGGATGTCCCGGGTGGTCGCCTTGAGCGACTCGATGCCGGTTTTTTCCGCGAAGGCGATCCAGATTTCCGGGACCAGTACGCCTTCCAGGTCGAGACACGCGATTTCCACAGGACACTCCTCACGCCACTTGAATAGAGAAGGCGGCACTCTAGCCGCTCGCCCCGGGCTGTGCAACGCGACGCTTATAGCCAAAACAGAGGACGACTGCTGCACATCGTTATTTAGCCGCATAACAGGCTTTTGTTACCATCGCCGCACAAGACGCCAGACGTCACCATAACCAGGAATTGAGCCCGATGAGCCACCCCTTCGATGTCGCCGCGATGGCGACGCTCTATGCCAGCAAGTCGCCACAGGACATCCTCAAGTTCGCCTTCGAGCAGTTCGGTGATGAGCTGTGGATTTCCTTCAGTGGCGCCGAAGACGTGGTGCTGGTGGACATGGCCTGGAAGCTGAACAAGAACGTCAAGGTATTCAGCCTGGACACCGGCCGCCTGCACCCCGAGACCTACCGCTTTATCGAGCAGGTGCGCGAGCACTATGGCATCGCCATCGAGGTGCTCAGCCCCGAGGCCACGGCGGTCGAGGCGCTGGTCAGGGAAAAGGGCCTGTTCAGCTTCTACAAGGACGGCCATGGCGAATGCTGCGGCGTACGCAAGATCGCCCCGCTCAGGCGCAAGCTGGCCACGGTCAAGGCCTGGGCCACCGGCCAGCGCCGCGACCAGAGCCCCGGCACTCGCAGCCAGGTGGCAACCATGGAACTCGACGCAGCCTTCTCCACCGCGACCAACCCCCTGTACAAGTTCAATCCGCTGGCGCAGATGAGCAGCGAGGAAGTCTGGGCCTATATCCGCATGCTGGAGATCCCCTACAACCCACTGCACGAGCGCGGGTTTATCAGCATCGGCTGCGAGCCCTGCACCCGCCCCGTACTGCCCAACCAGCACGAGCGTGAAGGCCGCTGGTGGTGGGAGGAAGCCACGCAGAAGGAATGCGGCCTGCACGCCGGCAACCTGATCGCGAAAAACTGATCCGGCTGCGGAAATAAAAAATGCCAGTCACTGACTGGCATTTTTTAGGGTTGCCGTACTCAGCCCGGCTGGCTGAGGCGCTGACGCCGGTGCATATAGCGCTCCACATAGGAGCAGGACGGAATCACCGTATAGCCCAGACGCTCGGCGTACTGCAGGGCCTCCTCGGTCAGTGCTGCCGCCACTCCCCGGCCGCGCAGGCTGCTGGGCACGAAGGTACGATAGATATCCAGGGTCTGTTTGCCCAGATCCATATACGCCAGGTAGGCCCGATCGCCATCGACCGTGGTCTCGAACTGATGCCCCGACAGATCGTGGTGAATGGACCAGCCTTCGTTCATTGCATGCCTCTTGTAAAAGCCAAGCCCAGGTTCGCTAGAACTGCACTTTGACCTTGTTGATCTTCTCCAGGCGCAGCGACATCTCCGCCGTGCCATTGCCGCCCTGTACGCTCAGGTAGGCCTTGCCATCATTCACCCGGGTCAGGACACCCTGATAGTACATGCCATCATATGTGATAAAGCGCAAGCGTTTGCCGATATGTTCGCCCAGCCCCGTCACATTGACGAACACCTCCTGGCCCGCGTCCACCTTCAGCGCCACCGGTACGAGGCTGCCCTGCTCATCATCGGCCTGCGGCTGCTTGCTGCGCTTGTTCGGATCGACCCAGGTAAAGCCCAGGGCGTCGACCACCTGCTGGTTGACCAGTACCACGGGGCGCAGCATGGTCAGTACATCGTCGGCATCGAAGAACTGCAAGCCATCCCAGACCATGCCCTCGGTCGGCTCCAGTTCGATGCGCAGGGACTGCGGGTCCTTCTGGTAACGGGCATAGGCATCCAGCACCGGCTGGTTCAGGGCAATCCGCTGGCTGCGCAGTACCCGGTCGAACTTGTCCACCACCGCCTGCAGGTAAGCTTCACGCTCCAGGCCCTCCTTGCCGGCGCAGTAGTCCTGCACCTTGCGCTGGTACTGGTTGTCATTGAGCTCGAAGGTAATACGCTCCACCCGGGGCGGGTTGAGACGCAGATCCACCGGGCGCTCCGGCATGTTGGCCACGGTAAAGCCCAGGCGCAGCTCGCCCATGTCGCGGGTGTCGGAGGTCAGGTTGAAGCTGAGCTTCTGCAGGCCGGGCTGGAACTGATAGGAGAACTGCCCATCGGTTTCCAGGGTGCGATAGCCCATGTCCAGCAGATCGACCGTACGGATGCGCTGCACCTTGCCGCACACCACCTCGCCCATGGCGGTGTAGACACTGCGTGGGGCCGGGCTGTCGTAGAGCTGCTGCATAAAGGGACCGTGGGCGTCCAGCGTCAGGCCCTTGAGGCTGACCGCCATCTGCTCGGGGAACTTGCCGGCAGCCAGGCGTTCCTTGAAGCTGAGCAACTCGCCCAGGCCGTTGAACTTCAGCTCGGCATGTTCGACCTGCAGGCTGTCGCGCATGGCCGGGACGGCAATCCTGACCTTTTCCAGCCCCACCCGACCGTCGAAGGACGAGGTAATGCCGCCATAACTGATGCTCATGATCGGCGACAACTGGGCCGTGGCATCGGCCATGATCGAACGCACCGACAACCACAGCGACAGCTTGATCAGCAGCGCAATCGCCAGTACCGCAAGCAGGCCCCACTTAAGCAACTTTGCCATGCACTCATCCCTGATAGGCCGCAGGCGGCTACCACAGCCACCGCGAAAACGGCCGGCAGCTTAACAGTTCGCGGCGCGGCCAGCCAGGCTCAACCCACCAGGCTGAGCACACCGATACACAGCAGCACGGCGAGCATGGGGAACAGCACCGTCACCATAAAGATGTCCTTGTAGGCCTGCTTATGGGTCAGGCCCATGATCATCAGCATGGCGATCACCGCCCCGCAATGCGGCAGGGAGTCCAGGCCACCGGAAGCGACAGCCGCGATACGGTGCAGCACCTCCGGCTCCACGCCCATTTCCAGGTACTTGGGCGCCAGGGTCTGCATAAAGATCTGCAACCCGCCGGAAGACGAGCCGACAATGCCCGACACCACGCTAACCGAGGCGAAGATCGACAGCAGCGGCGGCAGATCCACGGTCAGTACCCACTGGGCAAACTGGGCGAAGCCCGGCGTCTGGGTCACCACGCCGCCAAAACCGATGACCGCCGCGGTATTGAGCAGCGGCATGATCGAGTCATCCGCCCCCTGCCCCAACAAGGTCACCGTATTACGGCGCAGGGCCGGAAACAGCAGGATGGCCACCAGGGTTGCGATCACCAGGGCCAGGCTGGGCCAGATAATCGGCTGCTTCTGACTGAAGCCGACCACTTGCCCCAGCAGCCCCTCGCCGGCCGTAACGCCACCACTGAGCAACAGCAGGCGCGGCAACATGATCACCCCCAGTACCACCAGGATAGGTACCAGCGCCACGCCCCAGCGCGGGCCGCTACCGGGTGTGCCGGCCATCTGTTCCATGCGCAGGTCCTGGGCATTGGCCTCGAAGCCTTCGCCCCGAGCCTTCGCCAGTCGCCACTCGCGCTGCACATAGGCCATGCCCAGGGCGATCATCAGCACGCTGGCCAGCAGGCCGATCCAGGCGCCGGCAAACAGGTCGGTGCCCAGGGCGCTGGCGGCGATCACGTTATGAATCGAGGGCGAGCCCGGCAAGGCGGTCATGGTGAAGGTGCCGGCCCCCAGTGCCGTGGCCGCGCAGAACAGGCGCTTGGGCAGATTGGCCTCGCGCATCAGGGTGATACCCAGGGGGTACATGGTGAAGATCACCACGAACACCACCACGCCGCCATAGGTCAGGAGGGCACAGACCGACATGGCCACCCACAGGGTGCGCTGGGTACCCAGGCTGCGGGTAATGGCCTGGGCGATGCTGCTGGCCGCCTGGCTGGCGGCCATGACCTTGCCGAAAATGGCGCCGCAGAGAAACAGCACAAAGAACTTGCCGGCGAAGGTAAAGGCTCCCAGCGGGCCAAAGGGAAAGTACTCCAGCAGGGCCTGAGGTGCCTGCAACTGGTTGGTCAGCGCCACCACCAGCGAACAGAACAATGCCGCAATAAAGATATTGACCCCACGCAGGGCCAACCACATCAACAACGCGAGCCCGACAAACAGCCCCAGATTACCCAACATCCTTGCACTCCCTTCTTATAGTTGTATGCCGACGCAGCACAGGCAGTCGCTTCTTTAACAGTGCCTCTTATACCAACAAAGCCGCGCACACATCCGTTAGCTTTTGTAAGCTGGCGATTTTTTGATCAACTACGTTTGTTTGGGCGAACAACCCTGAATTTCATGAAAAAAACCTGCCGGCCTTGCTATGACTCCATTTACTTACTAAAAGTTACGGGTAGTATGTACGCCGGCTAATTTCCTACCTTCAGGAAGTTGCTTTTATGGAAAAACTCCACCTTAAGGGGAACACGATGAACAACGTTCTGAAATTCTCTGCTCTGGCTCTGGCCGCAGTTCTGGCTACCGGTTGCAGCAGCATGTCCAAAGAAACTGAAGCTCGTCTGACTGCAACTGAAGATGCAGCTGCTCGCGCTCAAGCCCGTGCCGACGAAGCCTACCGCAAGGCTGATG
>Ga0209207_1000141_pt1 | contig 54040 bp, 50 predicted proteins | sample SaghotsprinmetaG_FD_184140 | JGI IMG/M metagenome (GOLD analysis project Ga0209207, IMG submission 184140) | Hot spring microbial communities from South Africa to study Microbial Dark Matter (Phase II) - Sagole hot spring metaG (SPAdes) (version 3) | ecosystem: Environmental > Aquatic > Thermal... | reverse complement strand
CGAAGGCAAGGGCAAGACCCAGCCGGTCACCGGCGACACCTGCAAGGGCAACGCCAAGACCAAGGCCCTGATCGACTGCCTGCAGCCGGATCGCCGCGTCGACATCGAAGTCATCGGCACCAAGTAAGCAGCCGCTGCTACAATGGAAAGCCCTGCCTCGGCAGGGCTTTTTCATTTTCCACATAGCGAATCGCACCATGATCAACGCCGACCCCGCAGAACTCGAGAAATTTGGCGAACTGGCCCACCGCTGGTGGGACCCGAACAGCGAGTTCAAGCCCCTGCATGACATCAACCCGCTGCGCCTGGCGTGGATCAACGCCAGCGTTCCGCTGCGCGGCAAGCGCGTGCTCGATGTCGGCTGCGGCGGCGGACTGCTGTCCGAAGGCATGGCAGCACTGGGCGCCGAAGTTACCGGCATCGACCTGTCGGAAAAGCCGCTGGGCGTGGCCAGACTGCACCTGCTGGAAAGCGGCCACAAGGTCGATTATCGGAAAATATCGGTCGAGGAACTGGCCGAGGAAATGCCGGCCAGCTTCGATGTCGTGACCTGCCTGGAAATGCTCGAACACGTGCCCAATCCCTCAAGCACGATCACGGCCTGCGCGCGCCTGGTCAAGCCGGGTGGACAGGTCTTCTTCTCGACCCTCAACCGCAATCCCAAGTCCTATCTGTTCGCGGTCATCGGCGCTGAATACGTGCTGCAGATGCTGCCCAAGGGAACGCACGACTACGCCAAGTTCATCAAACCGTCGGAGCTTTCGCGCTGGGCCAAGATGGGCAATCTCGAACCCAGCGAACTGATCGGCATGAGCTATAACCCGTTCACCAAGGAATACAGCCTGGGCCGCGACACCAGCGTCAATTACCTGATGCGCACGGTCAGGACGGCCTGACCACTGCCCGCTCCCGACGCCGGTACGCCAGTATCGCCGGGAGCGATATCAGCACCAGCAGCAACAGGCCGGTCCACAACGGCCAATTCACCGGCGCATTCCACGCCCTGCGTGCCTCCGCCCGATCTGCGGCATCGATACGCTGATATTTCAGCGTGTTGTTGCCGACATCGTTGGGCTTACGGTTTTTCAGCCAGCGATGAGTCAGGGTGTAACTCTTGGGATGCAGCCCAAACACCCAGGGCGCATCGTGGCGCAGGATGTCCGTCATCTGGCGGACGATGCGCAGGCGTTCCGGCGTGTTTTCCATGTTCTTCATCTGCAGGAACAGTCGGTCATAGACCGGATTCTCGTAGTTGGCCGAATTGGCACCGCCTTGCTGGCGCCCTTCCGGGCCGTGCAGCAGGAACAGGAAGTTTTCCGGATCGGGGTAATCGGCATTCCAGCCCAGGTAGAAAAGCTGGAAGTTGCCCTTGCGCAGCTTGTCCTGGAAACGATTGAAATCAGTGCTACGCACCACGAGCTGGACGTCGATCTTGGCAAACTGGCGATTAAGCCAGTCCAGCCGGGATTTGTCGCCCATGCCGCCGCCAGTGGTGTCGAGGTAAAGGACCAGCGGCTCGCCGGTCCTGGCGTTACGCCCATTCGGGTAGCCGGCCTCGGCCATCAGGCGGCGTGCGACTTCAGGCGATTTGCGTACCGCCCGGCCATCGACCCAGTCATAAACCACGCGATTGATGCCGGCCTCGCCATCCTCGTAGCCGAAAATCCCCGGCGGAATCGGCCCCTGCGCCGCGATACCCCGTCCGTTCTGGAAGATGGAGATGAACTCCTCCTGATCGATGGCAATCGATACCGCCTGGCGCAGTTTTGCAGCTTTTTCGTCGAGCCCGCCAACCACTGCGTCCTTCATGTTGAACCCCATGTAGAAGGTCGAACTGCGCACCGCGGTCAGCAGGCTGATGCCCTTGTCGCGCATTTCGTCAGACAGGACGACATCGCCACCGACATTCACGCGCACAGCCTGGTCGAAACTGTCTGAGGAAATCCCGGAGGCATCGTAATAGCCTTGCAGAAACTTGTTCCAGTAAGGAATGGCTTCCTTCTCGCGGGTGAACACCGCCTGCTCGATGAACGGCATCGGTTTGCCGCAGTCGGCCAGCAAACCGGCCTCGGCGTCGCCGGGCTCGCCGTCGCAAGGATAGGGCTCACCGCGGAAATTCGGATTGCGACTGAGCACCATGCGCCGGTTGGGATCGTTCTCGGTCAGCATGTAGGGACCGGTGCCGACCGGCCACCAGTCAAGGGTCAGGTTTTTTTCCTGCATGCCGGGCTGGGCGAAAAAGCGGTCGACCTCGCGCGGCACCGGCGCGAAGAACGGCATTGCCAGCCAGTAGGCGAACTGCGGATACTTGCCGCGGATGCGGATGCGCCAGGTCTGCGCGTCGACACGCTCGACCCCGCTCAAGGGATAGGCGTCGAGATCGAGCCAGGCTTCGCCCGACTGGGCTTTGGCAGCCTCGCGCAGGGTATCGCCAAGTTCGCGCAAACCGACGATACGCTCGGCCATCATGCCGAAGATCGGCGAATGCAACCTGGGATGCGCCAGACGCTTGATCTGGTAGATGTAGTCGTCGGCCGCAAGCTCGCGTGTCCCGACCTGCGGGAAATCGGCAATGCGCTGACGACCGTTGGCCACACCCGGCCCGAGGTAAACCGGCTGCCCCGCGGCGTCCAGGGCGAACGCCGGATGGGGCTGATAGCGGATACCGGGACGCAGCTTCAGTTCATAGACGCTTTCGGCAATTGCCTCGGCCGGCGCATCGTCGGGCAAGCGCCGCCCATCGGCGGAAAAATAGCGGGGTTGCGGCAGCTGCTCGACCGTGGCGGGGATCAGTTCGTAAGGGCGGCGCAAGTAGTGATACTGCAGCGGCGGTTCGTAGATCTGGGCGGTGAAGGTGATTTCGTCCTCGGTGTAGGACTGGGCCGGATCCAGATGCTTGGGCCGGTCGGTGAAGGCCGTGTAGAGAATCTCGCGGCCTGCGTCGCCGGCTCCGTAGGGCGCATTCCACACCTCGCCGCAGGCGGCGAGGCAGACACACAGCAAAAGACCGATCGACAGTTTTCCCATGGACGCGAGTTTAACAAAGGCTTGACCCGCCCTGCGCCCTCCGAACAAAATGCCTTGAAACCCATAACAGGAAGGCATCATGCTCGATACCAAGCTCCCCGACTTCACCCTCCCCGCGACCAGCGGTACGTCGTTCAGGCTGTCTGAGCAGCACGGCAAGATCGTCGTCATCTACTTCTACCCCAAGGACAGCACGCCGGGCTGCACCACCGAGGGTCAGAATTTCCGTGACCTGCACGACCAGTTCGTCGCCGCCGGCGCCGTGGTTCTCGGCATTTCCCGCGACAGCCTGAAGGCCCATGAGAACTTCAAGGCCAAGCAGTCCTTCCCCTTCGAACTCGGCTCGGACGCTGATGAAGCCGTGTGCACGCTGTTCGACGTGATCAAGCAGAAGATGATGTACGGCAAAGCCTGTCGCGGCATCGAGCGCAGCACCTTCGTGATCGACCGCGACGGCGTTCTGCGCCGCGAATGGCGCGGCCTGAAGGTGGCCGGCCATGCCCAGGAAGTCCTCGATTTCGTGAAGTCCCTCTGACCCCTTCTCCAACCCCGCCGAGACCATTCCATGCCGCGCCAACCCGCCGCCAAGAAATCCACGATGACCAAGATTTTCGTGCTCGACACCAACGTCCTGATGCACGATCCCAGTTGCCTGTTCCGCTTCGAGGAACACGACATCTTCCTGCCCATCATGACGCTGGAAGAACTCGACAACCACAAGAAGGGCATGTCCGAAATCGCCCGCAACGCCCGCCAGGCCTCGCGCACGCTCGACGAGATGCTGGCTGGCGCCGATGTCGACATCGACGAGGGCATCGATCTCAGGGGCCCGTCGAGCAAGCTGGCCAGCGGCCGCCTGTTCCTGCAGACCGAGGCAATCAGCGCCGAGTTGCCGCAGGGCCTGCCAACCTCCAAGGTAGACAACCAGATCCTGTCAGTGGTCATCCACCTGCAGAAGAAATTCCCCAAGCGCCCGGTGATCCTGGTGTCGAAAGACATCAACATGCGCATCAAGTCGCGCGCGCTCAACCTGCTGGCCGAGGACTACTTCAACGACAAGGTGCTCGAGGATACCGACATCCTCTACGCCGGCACGCGCGCCCTGCCCGAGGATTTTTGGGACAAGCACGGCAAGGGCATGGAATCCTGGAAAAAGGACGCCAAGACCTACTACAAGGTCACCGGCCCGCTCTGCCCGCAATTGCTGGTCAACGAATTCGTCTGGCTGGAGAAGGACGGTTTTTCGGCCATCGTCAAGGAAGTCGCCGGCAAGACTGCCGTCCTCGAAACCCTGATCGATTACACGCATCCGAAAAATGCCGTGTGGGGCATCACGGCGCGCAACCGCGAGCAGAATTTCGCGCTCAACCTGCTGATGAATCCGGATATCGACTTCGTCACCCTGCTCGGCCAGGCCGGCACCGGCAAGACCCTGCTGACGCTGGCGGCGGGCCTGACTCAGACGCTGGAAGGCAAGCAGTTCGCCGAGATCATCATGACCCGTGTCACCGTACCGGTCGGCGAGGACATCGGCTTCCTGCCGGGCAGCGAGGAAGAGAAAATGGCACCGTGGATGGGCGCCCTCGAGGACAACCTCGAAGTCCTCACCCACACCGACGAAAGCAGCCCCTACGGCGGCGACTGGGGCAAGGCGGCGACGCATGACATCATCCGCTCGAAGATCAAGGTCAAGTCGCTGAATTTCATGCGCGGCCGCACCTTCCTGAAGAAATACCTGATCATCGACGAGGCCCAGAACCTGACGCCGAAGCAGATGAAAACACTGGTCACCCGCGCCGGCCCCGGCACCAAGGTGGTCTGCCTGGGCAATATCGCCCAGATCGACACGCCTTACCTGACCGAGGGCAGTTCCGGCCTGACCTATGTCGTCGACCGCTTCAAGGGCTGGACGCACTCCGGTCACATTACCTTACAAAGAGGCGAACGTTCGCGTCTGGCAGACCACGCGGCCGACGTGCTATAGTCGCTGCAAATATTGAGCCACAGGCCGTGTCCACGACACGGCCTTTTCATTTCGAATTCGACATCCGCTCGAGGACAGCCTTGAAACGCAGAGACTTCCTGGCCAGCACCGCCCTTTTTTCCCTGTTTGCCGGCGACGCCCTGGCCGACACCAGGAAAAAGGCCAGTACAACCAAGAAAAAGCCTGCGGCAAAACCGAAGAAAAAAGCCAAGACTCCGGCAAAACGACCAGCTGCCGCAGCTGCTGCAACACCCAGCGTCCACAGCGCCAGCAATCCGCTCATCGACAATCCACCGGACGGCACTTCGTCATCACGCCTGCCGCCGGTCAGGGCACAGGAACTCCCCAGCGAGTGGCAGCACTACCAGATCGTCACGACACTGCAACTCAACGCGCCTGGCAAATCGCTCAAGCTCTGGTTGCCCCTGCCTTCGTCACGGGAAACGACCTACCAGCGAACCACCGGCCACACCTGGCAGGGCAACCCCCACAGCACGGCGATGCAGCGCGAGCCGGACGAGCGGCTTGAAGTCCTGCACTGCGAATGGAAGGATGCGGCCAATGCCAAGCTGCAGCTGGTCACCACCATCAGCACCGCCGACCGTCACTTCGACATCACGCGTCGCACTGTCGCTCCCGACCGCGACGACATCCTGCGTGCCAGTCTCCGCGCCAGCAACCGGATTCCCAACGATGGCCCGGCCAGGAGCCTGGGCGAAAGCATCGTCGGCCGGATCAGGGATCCGATTGCCCAGGTCAAGGCAATTTACGACTGGGTCTGCGAACACGCCATTTACGACCCGAACGCCCCGGGTTGCGGCATCGGCGATGTCCGCGAGCTCCTTTATTCCGGGCGATACATGGGCCGCTCCGCCGACATCAACGGACTGTTTGTTGCCATCTGCCGCGGCATCGGCATTCCCGCACGCTGCGTATTCGGCATCCGCACCGGCCCTTCCCGCCTGTTCCGCAGCCTGGGATTGCGCAGCGACGATGCCAGCCAGGGACAGCATGTCCGCGCCGAGTTCTATCTGCCCGGCTACGGCTGGATTCCGGTCGATCCGAGTGATGTCTGCCGGGCCGCCAGCTACGAAGTCATGTCCAGAAACGACCCCCGCCTGCAATCGCTCAGGCGCGTGCTGTTCGGCGTCTGGGAGATGAACTGGGTGGCCTTCCACAACGGCACCGACCTGCAATTGCCGGGAGACGGCAAGCTCCTGCCCTTCTTCATCCAGCCTGAGTTGCTGCTGGATGGAAAAGCGGCCGGCGAACCGAAAATCGGCGAACGAATCTGGTCGATCAGCGCCCGCCGCATCGCGGGCTGAGCAAAAGAATCAGTCCCGCGCGTCCTGGAAACCGCCCGACGCGAGATTCTCGAAACGCGTGTATTCGCCGAGGAAGGCCAGGCGTACGGTCCCGGTCGGTCCGTTACGCTGCTTGCCGATGATCACTTCGGCCATGCCCTTGTCGGGCGAATCCGGCTTGTAGTATTCGTCACGGTACATCATCAGGATCACGTCGGCATCCTGCTCGATGGCGCCTGATTCGCGCAAGTCGGACATCATCGGGCGCTTGTCGGTGCGCTCCTCGACCTTACGCGACAACTGCGACAGGGCAACGATGGGCACCTGCAGCTCCTTGGCCAGCGACTTGATTGAGCGGGAGATTTCGGACACTTCGGTGGCCCGGTTCTCGCCCTGCTTGTTGCCGCTCATCAGCTGGATGTAGTCGATCACCAGCAGGCCGAGCTTGCCGCCGTACTGGCGCGCCAGGCGCCGGGCACGGGCGCGCAGGTTGGCCGGACTGAGGCCGCCGGTCTCGTCGATGTAGATCGGCGCTTCGTGCAGCTTGCCGAGCGCAAACGACAGGCGCGACCACTCGTCGTCGCTCATGCGGCCGGTGCGCAGGCTTTGCGAGTTGAGCCGGCCGATCGACGCCAGCATCCGCATGGCCAGCTGGGCACCGCCCATTTCCATGGAGAACACGCCGACCGGCAGGCCGGTATCGACCGCCACGTTCTCGGCGATGTTCAGCGCGAACGCCGTCTTGCCCATCGACGGACGGCCGGCAACGATGATCAGGTCACCGGGCTGGAACCCCGAGGTCTTCTGGTCGAGGTCGGCGAACCCGGTCGGCACACCGGTAATGTCGGACGGATTGTCGCGGTCGTGCAGTTCCTGGATACGCTCGACCACCTGGGTCAACAGGGGATTGATATGCACGAAGCCTTCGGCATGGCCGGCACCGGCTTCGGCGATCTTGAAAATCTTCGACTCGGCTTCGTCGAGCAGGGTGGCGGCATCGCGACCGAGCGGGTTGAGCGCATCGCCGGCGATTTCGTCGGCCGTCGCCACCAGCTGCCGGAGAACGGCGCGTTCGCGGACGATTTCGGCATAGCGGCGGATATTCGCCGCCGACGGCGTATTCGCTGCCAACTCGCCGAGGTAGGCCAGACCGCCGGTCTGCTCCCCTTCCCCGGCCGCATCCAGCGCTTCGGCCACCGTGACCACGTCGGCCGGTTTGGCCTTTTCCAGCAGATTGCGGATCTGGCGGAAGATGCGCCGGTGCTCGTCGCGGTAGAAATCGGTTTCGGCTACCTGGTCGCCGATACGATCCCAGGCATTGTTGTCGAGGAGCAGGCCACCGAGCACCGACTGCTCGGCCTCGATCGAGTGCGGTGGCACGCGCAGCGCGTCCAGTGAGGGATCGGTGGTTCTCTGCTTGCTCTGACGCTGATTCATGGTGATGCCCGAAATGAAAAAGGCCTCGCGATTGCGAGGCCCTGAAGCGTAAGTTAAACCGTCTTACTCGGCAACTACCGCCACGCTGATATTGACCACCACATCGGTGTGCAGGGCAACATCAACCGGGAATTCGCCGATTGCCTTGAGCGGGCCGTCCGGCAGGCGGATGGCCGACTTGTCGACGGTGAAACCGGCACCGGCCAGTGCTTCGGCGATATCGGCATTGCCGACGGAACCGAACAGACGACCGTCCATGCCAGCCTTGCGGGCGACGGAAACGGCAACGCCGTTCATCTTTTCGGCAACGCCCTGGGCAGCAGCCAGCTTCTCGGCGGCAGCCTTTTCCAGTTCGGCGCGGCGTGCTTCGAACTCGGCCATGGCAGCCGGCGTGGCACGCTTGGCCATACGTTGCGGAATCAGGAAGTTACGGGCGTAACCGTCCTTGACCTTGACCACATCACCCAGGTTACCCAGGTTGACAACCTTCTCGAGCAGAATGATTTGCATGTTTCGTCTCCCCGGAAATTATTGATGATTGTCGGTGTAGGGCAGCAGGGCCAGGAAGCGGGCGCGCTTGATCGCGGTGCCCAGCTGGCGCTGATAGCCGGCCTTGGTGCCGGTCAGGCGAGCCGGCATGATCTTGGCGTTTTCCTGGATGTATTCCTTGAGGACGTCGACGTCCTTGTAGTCGATCTGTTCGACCTTTTCTGCCGTGAAGCGGCAGAACTTGCGACGCTTGAACAGGCTGTTGCCGCGACGCTTTTTCTTGTCATCAATCTTCTTCTTGAAGAATCGTGCCATTTTCGTTTCCTTCCAAATATTCGATAGTGTTCGCGTGGATCACGGGTGTTCTGCTGTTGCGTCCCCGGGCGGCAATGAATCCTTCGATTCGCATCATGCCGCCGAGCGGTGCTGCCTCCAGCCAGCGTGCTGCATCACCGAGCGCCAGGACTGCCATTTCAACTTCCACCTGTCTTTCGCTGCCGTTTTCGATCAGCGTCGAGTGGTGTTGCAGCCTGCCTTCACTGACCGGTATGCCTGCCGGTGTGTAGCGCAAGGCTTTGCGCTCGACCAGGCTGCCGGACAGGGTGATGGTATTCAGTACGCGCTTCCCCGTGAAACCCGGATCAGGCAGCAGCGTCGGCTGCAGCTTCGGTTTCGCCAGCCAGCAGCGACTTCGACTTTTCTTCCTTCATCATCGGGGAAGGCGTCGTCACGGCGGACTTCATCTTGACGGTCAGATGACGCAGGACTGCATCATTGAACTTGAAGGAATGCTCGAGTTCGCCCAGCGTCTCGCCGTCGCATTCGATATTCATCAGCACGTAGTGTGCCTTGTGGATCTTCTGGATCGGGTAGGCCAGTTGACGGCGACCCCAGTCCTCCAGACGATGCACCGAACCACCCTTGGCGGTCACGATGGAACGATAGCGCTCGACCATGCCGGGCACTTGTTCGCTCTGGTCCGGATGGACGATGAAGCAGATTTCATAATGGCGCATGCAAACTCCTTTTGGGATAAACCCCCCGTCATGCGTTAGCGGTGGGGCAAGGTGGAAAATCCCGCGACTATATCACAGATCGCGGGCATAATGAAGCATTTCAAGAATCGGGAATAAACAGCCGAATCAGGCTTGAGCAGCCTTTTCCTTTTCCATCCGGTTGGCTGTTTCCTTCAGTTCGATCAGGAAAAGAATTTCCTCGACCACCGGCAACGGGAAGCCCAGACGCTGACCACCGCGATTGTCGCGAAGCAGCTGGTACATGTAGGCGACCACATCTTCCACCTCCCACATCCGTACAATCGTGGACATGATGCGAGGCATCTCCTCGACGCCTTGCGGCTTCGGCATCGCCGGCGCCGCATCGGTCACACCATCGCCATCGAGTACCAGATCGACCGTTGCCGAGGCGGAGACATCCCAGGGCTGAATCTCGACATTGAACTGCTGGTTGAGATTGCGAGCCAGGACATCAAACTCTTCCCGCATACCGGCCATCCGGTAGACGTCCATCAGGCGCAACCAGGGCTGCAGCGCTTCCGAAGGATTGTTATCGACATATTCCTGCAGTGCCTGCGCAGCCCCCTTGACGCGGCCGAACGAGAGCATGATGTCGGCCAGTTCCATGACCGGGTTGGCTTCGAAGTGCTCATCCAGCGTCGTCGCGTTGATCGACAGGATGGAATCCCCCGGACGCGCCGGCAAAGGTGCAGGCGCCTCCTGCGCCGGGGCGCCACCTCCCTCAAGCTCGACATCGACCTGCGCCTTGGCACCGGCAGTATCCGCATCGAGGTGAAGGTCGATGACGGCCTTCTCCTGCAATTCCTCATCGCGCGGAGCATCCATCACCGGCTCGGGCGAAGCGGCCAGCAGGGAACTCAGCGCTTCGTCGTTTGCCGCATGCTGCTGACGCCGGCGCCAGAAAAGCCAGCCAGCCAACCCCAGCAAAAGCCCAAGCAGCAAACCATAGAATCCCCAGCTGACGAACAGGTCATCGCCGTGAACAGGTGCCGGTGCAATCGTTTGCGCCGGCGTTTCGCGCGCCGGTGGCGTGGATGCAGCCTGCCCGCCCGCTTTTTCAGTCAGAGCAAGCGTCTTGCTCTGCAACTCGTCCAGCGCGGCTTCCATGCCGCGCAACTTTTCCGCCGCCGCCAGCTGACTACTGGCCTGCTCGTGCAACGCCGCGAGCATGCGGTATTCCAGGCGGAGTATTTCCCGTTGCGCCTCGGCGATCTCCCCGGCCAGCATGTGCTCGCCAAGGACCGCATCGAGCCGCAGCGCACTTTCCCCATCACCGCCGCCAGCCGAAAGCATCAGCCGGTCACCGCCATCCCCGGGCACCGCGGGCAGCGCGACAGCTTCCCTCGGCGGCGCCGGCTGGGACTGCCGGGCTTTCGGAACAGCCTGCGTTCGCGGCGGCCTGGGCGGCGCCTTGACCGACTGCCGTTCCATGGACTCGCTCACCCGGGCCGGCACATCGACGACACCGCCAACCGGCAACTCGACGCGAGGTGACGCAAACAGGGTGTATTCCCTGTACACCTCATGTCCGCAGGCAATGTGCAGGGCGACCTGGATAATCGGTTCGCGGACCCTTTGCCGGCCGGCAATCGACAATACCGGCGGCTTTCCTTGCTGAATACGCAGGTCAGCGTCACGCAGCCAGGGCAACTGATCTTCGCCGCGCGGCTTGATCAGCCGGAAACAGGCGGCGTCGAGCACGATGCCGTCGGCACCCAGGACACTGACGGAAAGTTCGGGATGATCGCCAAGAACGAGTTGTCCACGCAAATCGCCAAGGCCAATAGCCGCCGCCGCACCTGATGCGGCGAATGCCAGTGCGCCCAGCGTTAAGCGAAACCCCTGTCGATTCAACGACACACCCCTCAATGACGATCCAATATCTTAATTGTAGCGCTTATTTATCGGAAAGATAACGAGAATCTTCGAAAGAATCCACCCAATTGGGTCTGTACACGACAAAAAGTGTCAACACCATACCGGATAACCACGCCTCTGAAAATGCCAATAGCAAATAATAGAGGAAATATTCGTCGAACAGGTATGCCCATGAATAGGCCCCCGCCGCCCCTAACAACAGGGTCGACGCCAAACCGACAGCCATGATCACCAAGCCGCCGCAAAGGAAGGCATTGACGAAGACGTAGATGAAAAAATGCGGGGGCAACAAGCGGGCAACCAGCCTGTATAGCTGATGCGCGACGAACACCGAGACACCGGCCAGCAAGAGCGCGTTTGCCGCAAAGGCAAAACCACCGGCGGCGCCGTTCAGGGTGATGCCCAGCGTCACCAGCGACAGGCCGATGAAGGCCAGGTGCGGCCCGAAAGCCAGGGTAAAGACATTGGCACCGAGCAGGTGCAATGAGAGACCGGGCTTGACGCCGGCCTTGAGGCTCCAGACCAGGATCAGCAGGACAACCATGCCGAGCCAGAGGTTGGATTGCTCCGATTCCCGGAAGCGCTTCCACGGTGCCCGCCAGACACTATGGGCGAAAAGCGGCAGCCAGACGGCCCAAGCCGCCCAGTACCACATTTCGCCCAGCAGATCGTCGGTCAGATTCACCCGGGCATTTTAGCCCAGCGACTGCTCCAGTTGCGGCACCGTCTCGAAAAGATCGGCGACCAGACCATAGTCGGCCACCTGGAAGATCGGTGCGTCCGGATCCTTGTTGATCGCCACGATCACCTTGGAGTCCTTCATCCCGGCCAGGTGCTGGATGGCGCCGGAAATACCGATGGCCAGGTAGAGTTGCGGCGCAACCACCTTGCCGGTCTGACCGACCTGGTAGTCGTTCGGCACGAAACCCGCGTCGACGGCGGCACGGCTGGCGCCGAGCGCAGCACCGAGCTTGTCGGCCAGCGGCTCGAGCAGCTTGTGATAATTCTCGCCGCTGCCCAGACCACGACCACCGGAAACAATGATCTTGGCGGCCCCCAGTTCGGGACGCTCGGACTTGGTCAGTTCGCGACCCTGCAACTGGGTCGTGGCGGTATCGACCGCGGCCGCAATCGCTTCGACCGGCGCATTGTTGCCGGCAGCGACGGCGTCGAAAGCCGTCGTCCGCACGGTGATGACCTTGACCGGATCGGCACTCTGCACGGTGGCCATGGCATTGCCGGCGTAGATCGGGCGGACGAAGGTATCGGCCGATTCCACCGCGGTGATTTCGGAAATCTGGGCGACATCGAGCAGCGCAGCGACACGCGGCAGCAGATTCTTGCCGAAGGTCGTGGCCGGCGCCAGGATATGGGTACGACCGGCAGCATTGGCAAGCACCAGCGCGGCCAGGTTTTCCGCGGTCTGCGCTTCGTAGTGGGCGGCATCGGCCACCAGCACCTTGCTTACCCCCTGCAGGGTGGCGGCCTGAGCGGCGGCAGCCGCACAACCGGCACCGGCGACCAGGACATGGATGTCGCCACCGATCCGGGCGGCGGCGGCAACGGTATTGAGCGTTGCTGCCTTCAGGGTTTGCTGGTCATGTTCCGCAATGACGAGAATGCTCATGTCAGATCACCTTCGCTTCGTTCTTGAGTTTGTTCACCAGTTCGGCCACATCGGCCACCTTGACACCGGCCGAGCGCTTGGCCGGCTCGACCACCTTGAGGGTCTTCAGGCGCGGCGTCACGTCGACGCCCAGGTCTTCCGGCTTGACCGTGTCGAGCGGCTTCTTCTTGGCCTTCATGATGTTCGGCAGCGTCGCGTAGCGCGGCTCGTTCAGGCGCAGATCGGTAGTCACGACCGCCGGCAGGGCAAATTGCAGGGTTTCCAGACCACCGTCGATTTCACGGGTAACCGTGGCCTTGCCGTCGGCAACGACCACCTTCGAAGCAAAGGTGGCCTGCGGCCAGCCGGCCAGTGCGGCCAGCATCTGGCCGGTCTGGTTGGCGTCGTCGTCGATGGCCTGCTTGCCGCACACAACCATTTGCGGCTGCTCCTTGTCGCACAGCGCCTTGAGCAGTTTGGCGACTGCCAGCGGCTGCAACTCGACATCGGTTTCAACGAGGATGCCGCGATCGGCGCCGATGGCCATCGCAGTACGCAGGGTTTCCTGGCAGGCCGCCGGGCCGCAGGAAATGGCGATGACCTCAGTGGCAATACCGGCTTCCTTGAGACGAACCGCTTCTTCGACGGCGATTTCGTCGAACGGGTTCATGCTCATCTTGACGTTGGCCAGATCGACACCGCTGCCATCCGCCTTGACCCGGACCTTGACGTTGTAGTCCACCACCCGTTTGACGGGAACGAGAATTTTCACTGGCATCTCCTTTATCGGTCAGTAGTTATCAGGATTGTCGCTGTTTGACAGACGACCTGGCAAACCGCACAATCGCCATACTGTGTCGTATGGAAAAGCATACGGTAGCGTATGGAAAATAAACCTGTCAAGTCCCCCGCCCGAAACCGGCGCATCACGACCGGCGACAAGCCCGCCGGCAGCCGCACCCAGCTCGATCCGACGCGCTGGGTGGATGTTGCCATCGACCTGCTCGCCCGCGAAGGCATTGCCGGCCTGCGCGTCGAAGTTCTGGCCAAGCGCTGCGGGGTCACCAAGGGCAGTTTCTACTGGCATTTCAAGGATCGTCAGGCGCTGCTCGACGCCGTGCTGGAGCGCTGGCGCGAAGGCCGCATCCGCGACATCGAGAAAACCACCAGCGTGCTTCCCGGCAAGGAGCTAGAGCAACTCCATTATGCCATCGAGGTTTATGGCGCCAGCCGTAACCGCAAGGGCATGTCGATCGAACTGGCGGTGCGCGACTGGGCCCGTCATGACGCGCGCGCTGCCGCCGTGGTCGAATCGGTCGATCTTTACCGCCTGGAATGCACGCGCCGGCTGTTCGTCGCTTCCGGCATGAGCGATGCCGACGCCAAGAGCCGCAGCCTGCTGCTCTATGCCTGCGTGTTCGGGCTGTCGCTGATGCATTACAGCCATTTCGACGACCGCCTGGACGATCTCAAGCAACGGATCGCCGAGCGCATCGTCGCCCGTTGACGCCCGCCTATTTGCGGGCGCGGACCAGGAACTCGCGTCCGATCTGCTTCCAGACCACCGTTTCCTCGCTCAAGGCGGCAGCCGTCCAGGGGTTTCCGGCCAGCCAGGCATCGGGTAGTTCCAGCAGATAACCCCGCTCGGTGGTGGACACGCGCCAGGCCGGCAGCGCACGGTCATCGCGCGTGCGGTGCAGCGAAACCGCCAGCCGCAAGCAGAACACCAGGCGCCAGATGCTGTCCTCGGCCGGCACCGCCCCCAGTTTTTCCAGCTTGCCCCGGTGACCGAGTACCAGCATCGCCAGGCGCGCCTGTTCCTTCTTCGAGAAACCCGGCATGTCCGCATAAGTCAGGATGTAGGCACCATGCTTGTGGTAGGCGTTGTGGGCGACGGAAATGCCGATCTCGTGCAGGCGGCAAGCCCACGACAGGTACTGCAGGTCGTTTTCGTCGGGTGTCCCGCCGGACAGCTGGGTCAAGGCGGAAAGCGCCGTCGCCTCGACGCGCTCGACCTGATCGCGCTCAACCTGGTAACGCTTGCGGAAGCTCTTGACCGTCGAATCGCGCATGTCGTGATGATGGAAACGCCCGAGCAGGTCGTACAGCACGCCAAGGCGCAAGGCACCGTCGGCATAGGTCATTCGTTCGATGTCCAGCTCCTCGAATACCGCCGCCATGATGGCGATACCCCCGGGCAGGACCGGCAGACGGTCCCCCTTGACGCCGCGCAGTTCAAGCGCGTCGGCCGAACCCGCCTTGACCATCAGCGAGCACAGACGCTCCAGCCCGACCCGGGTGATGCCGCTCTCGCCGCCGGGATTCATGTCGTTCATCTCGAGGATGTCGGCAATGGCACGCGCCGACCCCGAAGAGCCGACGGCTTCCTTCCAGCCAAAGCGCTGGTAGTCGTGAGCAATCAGTTCGATTTCCTTGGCCGCGGCGACCTGCGCCTCGCGCAGGCGGCGCTTGTCAACCTTGCCGCCGGGGAAGTAGCGCATGGTGAAGCTGACGCAGCCCATGTACAGCGACTCCATCAACTGCGGATCGTGGCGCTTGCCGATGATGAACTCGGTTGAGCCACCACCGATATCGACGACCAGACGCTTGTGCCCGGCGGTCGGCAGGGAATGCGAGGCACCGAGGTAAATCAGGCGGGCCTCTTCGCGCCCGGCGATGACCTCGATCGGAAATCCCAGGGCTTTTTCCGCCTGCGGCAGGAAGGAAGACACGTTCTTGGCCACGCGCAGGGTATTGGTGGCGACAGCACGAACGGCAGCGCCGTCGAGACCGCGCAGGCGCTCGCCGAAGCGACGCAAAGCGGCCAACGCACGCTCCTGGGCTTCGACATCGAGCAGCTTGTCGGGGGTCAGGCCGGAAGCCAGGCGCACCGGCTCCTTGAGTGCATCGAGTGGGTAGATCTGGTCGTCGACGACACGTCCGACCTGGAGACGGAAACTGTTGGAACCCAGGTCGACCGCAGCTACGGTTTCATAAATCATCGCTTGGCATCATCGCTAAGATCAGGCAGCCGGGGATTTTAGCACTGTGACCGGCGCCGGATTCTTACAGTGGAGGACATAAAAAACCCGCCGGTTTCAAGCGGCGGGTTTTTGCGGGCAGGAAAACGATCAGCCGGCCAGCAGCTTCTTGATGTTTTCCAGCGTGGACGGATCTTCGATCGTCGTCAGATCGCCCGGATCGCGACCTTCAGCCAGCGCCTGCAGCGAACGGCGCAGCATCTTGCCGGAACGGGTCTTCGGCAGGCCGGTGACGAAATGCACGCGGGCCGGACGACCGATCGCCCCCAGAATGCCGTCCACCGTGGCGAACACTTCCTTTTCCAGGGCCTTGACCATTTCGGGCGTTGCCACCTTGCTGGCATCCTTGACCACGGCAAACGCCATCGGCACCTGGCCCTTGAGCTTGTCCTCGATGCCGACCACGGCCACTTCGGCGATGGCCGGGTGGTTCTGCACGGCTTCCTCGATTTCACGCGTGCCCAGACGGTGGCCGGCAACGTTGATCACGTCGTCGGTGCGGCCGAGGATGGTGAAGTAACCGTCTTCGTCCTTGATCGCCCAGTCGTAGGAGGAGTAAACCAGCGGCTCCTTGAACAGCGTGAAGTAGGTGCTGACGAAACGGTCGTCCTGCCCCCAGACGGTGGACAGGCAGCCCGGCGGCAGCGGCGGGATGACCGCGGCGATGCCCTTCTCGTTGGCGCCGCACTCGGAACCGTCCTCGCGGAAGATCTTGAGGTTGTAGCCGTAGACCGGGAAGCTCGGCGAACCGAACTTGATCGGCGTCTTTTCGACACCGTGCAGCGCAGCCAGCATCGGCCAGCCGGTTTCGGTCTGCCAGTAGTTGTCGATGACCGGACGGCCCAGTTCGTTCTGGAACCACTCGTGCGTCGGCTGGTCGAGCGGCTCGCCGGCCATGAACACGTGCTTGAGCGACGACAGGTCGTACTTGTGCATGTAGGCCGGATCCTGCTTCTTCAGCACGCGGGCGGCGGTCGGTGCGGAGAACATCACCGAGACCTTGTACTTCTCGACGATCTGCCACCAGATGCCCGGGTCGGGACGCAGAGGCGTGCCTTCGTACATGATCGTGGCCATGCCGGCGATCAGCGGACCGTAGATGATGTAGGAGTGACCGACGACCCAGCCGATATCCGAAGTCGAGAAATAGGTTTCACCCTCGTTGCCGCAATAGATGTGCTTCATCGACGAAGCCAGGGCCACGGCGTAACCACCGGTATCGCGCTGCACGCCCTTCGGCTTGCCGGTGGTGCCGGAGGTGTAGAGGATGTAGGACGGCTCGGACGATTCCAGCCACTCACACTCGACGCGGGCATTCAGATTCTGCTCGCGCAGCGTGGCGTAATCGACGTCACGCCCGGCAACCTTGTTGAATCCCTTGTCCAGGCCGCGATCGACCATCAGCACATGGGCCGGCTTGTGTTCGGCAATCTCGATGGCTTCGTCGAGCAGGTGCTTGTACGGCACGGCCTTGCCGCCGCGCATGCCGGCATCGCTGGAAACGATCAGTGCCGGCTTGGCATCGTCGATGCGGGTGGCCAGCGAGCCGGAAGCGAAACCGCCGAACACCACCGAGTGGATGGCGCCGATGCGGGCTGCCGCGAACATCGCGAAGGCTGCCTGCGGAATCATCGGCATGTAGATCAGGACGCGGTCGCCCTTCTTGACGCCGAGACCTTTGTAGATCGCCGCCATGCGCTCGACTTCGGTCTGCAGTTCGGCGAAGGAGTAAATCTTCTCCTCGTCGGTCTCGGTCGACACGAAGATCAGCGCCTTGTCGTTCGGACGCTTCGCCGCATGGCGGTCGATGGCGTTGTGGCAGAGATTGGTCTTGCCACCGACGAACCATTTGGCAAACGGCGGACGCGAAAAATCGCAAACCTGGGTGAACGGTTCCTTCCAGTCGATGAGCTGGGCCTGCTCGGTCCAGAAAGCATCCGGTTGCTCGATCGAATACTGGTGAAACTCCTTGTAAGTCGCCATATAACTCCCTCTAGCTAGTGGTTTCCTGCACATCAAAACAAAAGAACGGATTATTTTTTGGCCTTTGCCCGTTCGCTCAAATAACGCTCGATCCGCTCGATCGGCAGATCCAGGCCCATTTCCTTTTCCATCAGCGCCAGCAGCGGCGTCAGTTGCCCAAGCAGGGCATCCAGATGCGACATGACCGGTCCCGGGCGATTGGCACGCAACAGTTCAAGTGCGTGCTGCAGGGAAATCGGCCGCGTTGCCGGCAGACTGCCGCCGGCCTCGGTACGGTTACCGCCAGCCTGCATCGCCTTCTGCATCCGTTGTTCGGCGAGTTCGAGCAAGGCGCCAGCCGAACTGACCAGATCGGTCGGCACGCTGGCCAGACCGATACTCACCGTCAACCCGAGCGACTGCCCCTGCACCGAGAGCCGCGACGCCTCGACCGCCTGGCGGACGCGCTCGGCGAAACTGACGCAGTAATTTGCCGCCGTTCCCGGCGAAACCACCGCAAAACGCCCTTCGGCGACATGTCCGAGGCTGTCCTCCTGACGCATCTTGCTGCCCAGCATCTTGGCGAAACGGTTGCCGACTTCCTCGGCCAGCGCCGGCCCGAGCTTGTGCGTGAGGACGTCGTAACCGTCGAAGCCGAGCACCATCAGGCTGACGTCGATGCCGTGCCGGGCCGAATGCGACAGCGCCTGCGCCGCCTGCAGTTCCAGATACTTGCGAGTGAACAGCCCGGTCGCCGGGTTCTGCACCATCTGCTCGCGACCGGAGTCGAGATTTTCCTGGGCCTGCTGCAAGGCCAGCAGATTGCCGAGCCGGGTCAGGATTTCGATCGCGCCGCTGCCCTTGGTGATGAAATCCGACGCCCCCAGGCCGCGCGCCTTGCCGCGCTCCTCCTCGGTCTCCTCGCCGGAAACCAGGATGAACGGCATTTGCTGCAGACGACGCAGGCGCGAGGTGCGCAGGCGCTCCAGCAATTCGTAGCCGTTCATTTTCGGCATCTGCAGGTCCGACACCACGGCCCGGATCGACTGATCGAGCACCAGCGTCTGCCAGGCAGCTTCGCCGTCAGCCTCCTCGCGCACCTCGTACTGTGCCTTGATGTGCTGAGCCAGCGACGCCCGGACGACCTTGGAGTCGTCAACAATCAGGACGCGGGGCAACTCGGCCATCTCAGCCACCGGCCACTTCAACCACAACGCGGCCCTTGGCCCGACCGCCGATGTATTCGTCGAAGGTCGCCGGCAGGTCGGCAAAGGGAATCGAGCGGGACATGCGGGCCAGGTGCGGCGGCCGCAAATCGCCGGCCAGTCGTTGCCAGACGCCGCTGCGGTAAGGCTCGCGGATGTAGCCGGAGTCGATGCCGAGCAGCGAGACGCCGCGCAGGATGAACGGCGCGACCGTGGTATTCAGCGACATGCTGGCGGCCAGGCCGATGCTGGCAATGGTGCCGCCCTGTTCCATCGTGCTGGCGATCCAGGCCAGCACATCGCCGCCCAGATTATCGACCGCCCCGGCCCAGCGCGCCCGGTCGAGCGGACGAATCCGGCTCAGGTCGAGGTCCTGGCGCAACATGACTTCCGCCGCCCCCAGACCGCGCAGGTAATCGGCTTCGCTCTCCTTGCCGGTCAGCGCCACGACGCGGTAACCGCGCTGGGCAAGCATATCCACGGCCAGACTGCCGACACCACCGGTGGCGCCGGTGACGATCACGGGCCCCTTGTCCGGGGTCAAGCCATTTTCTTCCATGCGCACGATGCCGAGTGCCGCGGTAAAACCAGCGGTTCCCAGGGCCATGGCGTCGTAGAGACTCAAACCGGCCGGCAGCGGCACCACCCAGTCGGCCGGCACGCGTGCCAGTTCGGCATAACCGCCGTGATGGGCCACACCGATATCGAAACTGGTGGCGATCACCGGATCGCCGGGTTTGAATCGCGGATCGGCACTTTCAAGCACGGTCCCCGACATGTCAATGCCGCCAACACAGGGAAAACGCCGGATGATCTTGCCGGCGCCAGTCGCTGCCAGCGCATCCTTGAAATTGATGCTCGAATAGGCAACCCGGATGACGACTTCGCCTGCGTCAAGTTCATCACGCGTCATGTCGACGAAACGATGTCCGACCTTGCCTTCGTGTTCCTCAATCAGCAATGCCTTGAAGGAATCCATTGTGTTGTGCTCCTCACTTCTCAGGGTTCAAATTGTATTCATAATTACGGATTATGAACATAGTTCCTCCGTCATCCGCCGAGGCAGATCGCGTTCGAGACTTTACAGGCCGGAAAATTTCAAATAGATTAAGCGCCCATGAAATCCGGCTTCGCCCCTCTCCTGCTCGCCGCCTGTCTGGCCTTGAACGTCCAGACGGCCGTTCACGCCAGCGAAACGACGCGCCAGCAGGAAGCGCCGATGTCCTTGTTCGAACGTTACACCAACGCCACGCAGGATGTCATCCTTGAAGGCCTGAAGCTGGTTGGCGTGCGTTACAAGATGGGCGGCAACAGCATCGAGGCCGGACTGGATTGCAGCAGTTTCGTGCAAACCGTGTTCAAGGAAAGCATCGGTGCCTACCTGCCGCGCACAGCCCGCGAACAAAGTCAGGTTGGCGAGCAGGTGGACTTGAGCCAGTTGAAACCGGGCGATCTGGTGTTCTTCAACACCATGCGCCGTGCCTTCTCGCACGTCGGCATCTATCTTGGCGACAACCACTTCCTGCACGCGCCGCGCGCCGGTGCCGAAGTCCGCGTCGAGAACATGAACAACAGCTACTGGATGACCCGCTTCAACGGCGCCCGCCGGATCATCGAAGCCCAGTAAGCCAGCTGGAACAAACGACCTGCGGGTCGTTTTTTTTCGCCACAACACAATAACAGTTCTCATTAACCAAAAAAACCAATACAATGAAAAAGAACCATTCTCATATCGTTTAACTTCAGGAGTTGTACATGAAAACGAAAGCCACGCTCATCGCGTTGACCCTTGTTGCCGCGTTCCAGCCAGCCATCGCTCAGGAAAAAGTGCTCAATCTGTATTCGGCACGCCACTACCAGACCGACGATGCCCTCTACGCCGACTTCACCAAGCAAACCGGCATCAAGATCAATCGCATCGAAGGCAAGGAAGAGGAACTCCTCGAGCGTATCCGCAACGAAGGCGCCAACAGCCCGGCTGACGTGCTGCTGACGGTTGACGCGTCGCGCCTGGCCAAGGCCCGCGAACTGGGGCTGTTCGCCCCGCTCAAGTCGAAGGTGCTGGAAAGCCGTATTCCAGCCCATCTGCGTACCGACGAATGGGCTTCGTTCTCGACCCGTGCCCGCGTCATCGTCTATAACAAGGCCCGCGTCCAGGCTGCCGACGTGCAAAACTACGCTGACCTGGCCAACCCGAAGCTGAAGGGCATGGTCTGCTCGCGCTCGGGCTCGCACCCCTACAATCTCTCGCTGCTGGCTTCGGTCATCGCCAATGAAGGCGAAGCCAGGGCCGAGCAACTGGCTCGTGGCATGGTGGCCAATTTCGCCCGCAGCCCGAAGGGTGGCGACACTGACCAGATCAAGGCAGTGGCCGCCGGCGAATGCGGCGTCGCCATTTCCAACAGCTACTACGTTGCCCGCCTGATGCGCTCGACCAAGCCCGAAGACCAGAAGGTGATCGACAACATCGGCATCGTCTGGCCGAACCAAGGCACCACCGGCACCCACATCAACGTTTCCGGCGGCGGCGTGCTCAAGCATGCGCCGAACAAGGAAGCGGCAATCAAATTCCTGGAATACCTGGCCTCCGATTCGGCACAGCGCTACTTCGCCGACGGCAACAACGAGTGGCCGGTGGTCGCTTCGGTCAAGGTTGCCAACCCGGCATTGACCAAGCTGGGCGCCTTCAAGGCCGACAAACTGCCGGTCAACAGCCTGGCCATGTATCAGGTCAAGGCCCAGATGATCTTCGACCGCGCCGGTTTCAAATAAACGACATTGTCGCCAGGCCTCGCCAAAGCGGTTGGCTTCCCCTAGAATTTCCTCAATTGAAGAGAAGGAAACCATGGGATCCAACAGCTTTGGCACCAGCCCACTGATTGAAGCGATCCGGGCAAACAGTCTGCCCCGGGTCATCGCCGCTCTTGAGGACGGCGGGGATGTCGAAGAAAAAGACATCCACGGTTATGCCGGATTGCCGTTACGAACTGCCTGTTTTTCCGGCAATGTTCCGATCATCCGGGAATTGCTCAAGTTTGGCGCCGACGTCAACGCCCCCACCGCCGACGGGCCGGGCGCGCCGCTCCGGGCCGCCATGCGCGCGGGCAATACCGAGATCGTCGCCCTGCTGCTCTCCCACGACGCCCAGATTCCCTTCGGCCTGGAAATCCCGATGGCGGTCTATGAGCGCGCCAAGGAGCTGACCGCCGGCAACACAGAAACGCTTGACGTTCCCATGCTGGAATTCGAGCGCCACGACCTACCCCCGGCATCCTCCGTGCCCGCTGCCGAAAAGACCGACGCCAAGCAGTTTCACGGCAACGTGATTGAATTCACACCCGTCGAAGCCAATGTCGAGGAAGTCGATCTGCGGGGCGTTTACGGTGTGGACACCAGCGTCCTGGCGCTCGATTTCGAACGTGCCAGCGGTGCCTGGGAAAAGGTCGAGGGCGTCGTCAAGAAGGACGACACCTAGAGTTGCCAGGCCTCGCCACCGCCCTGCAGGGTCATCTCGATTACCCGCTTGTTGAGATGCGGCGCAAACAGTTCGATGAAGTCGTAGTCGAAACGGCGTAAATAACTACCTCGGCGCACCGCCAGCCGGGTCGTGTTCGACTCGAACAGGTGGCCGGCGTCGATGGCCACCAAACCGGCGTCGCGCTGCGCATCGAAAGCCAGCTTGGCGATGATTCCCAAACCCAGCCCCAGGCTGACATAGGTCTTGATCACGTCGGCATCGAGTGCGGTCAGCGCGATGTTCGGTTCGATTTCCAGGCGCTCGAAGGCGCGGTTGATCCGCGAACGGCCGGTGAACGCCGCGTCGTAGGTGATCAGCGGCCAGCGCGCCAGTTCCTGCAGCGACAAGGGCTGGCTGGAGAGGATCGGGTGACCGGCCGGCGCGATCACGCAATGCGACCATTGCTGGACCGGGAAGGAAACGAGCTGCGGATGCTGGTCGAGCGACTCGGTGGCAATGCCGATATCGGCCTCGCCCGACGCCACCCAGTCGGCGATCTGCAGCGGATTGCCCTGATGCATCTCCAGCTTCACATTGGGGTGGCGGGCCACGAAATCGCGGACCACGGTCGGCAACGCGTAGCGCGCCTGCGTATGCGTTGCCGCCAGCACCAGCTTGCCGGAATCGCCGCTGGAAAACTCGGCACTGGCCCGCTTGAGGTTTTTCGCCTCGCGCAGGATGCGTCGGGCGATGTCGATGACCACCCTGCCCGGTTCGGTGACGCCGGTGAAACGCTTGCCGCTACGCTCGAAGATGGCGATGCCGAGTTCGTCCTCAAGCAGCTTGATCTGCTTGGACACGCCAGGCTGCGACGTGAATAGTACCTCGGCCGCCTCGGAGACGTTGAGTCCCTGGCGTTCGATCTCGACGATGTAGCGCAGCTGCTGAAGTTTCATGAATGTCTTAATAACAAAATACGATAACAATCTAACGCAATATTCTTTTTGATTCAATGCTCGCCGGTTACGATGCGCTCCTCGAATCATTGCCGCAATTGCGCGCGGCCAGCAGAGGAAACGCATGTACAAATACGACGCCATCGACCGCCAGCTGATCCTCGACCGGGTCGAGCAGTTCCGTGACCAGGTCCGCCGCTGGCAGGCGGGCGAGCTGACCGACGACGAATTCCGCCCGCTGCGTCTGCAGAACGGGCTCTACATCCAGCGTCACGCACCGATGTTCCGCATCGCCGTGCCTTACGGCATGCTCAATTCGGCGCAGCTGCGCAAGCTCGCCCACGTCGCCCGCAAGTACGACCGCGGCTACGGCCACTTCACCACCCGCCACAACCTGCAGCTGAACTGGCCGAAACTGACCGACGTGCCCGAAATCCTGGCCGAGCTGGCCGAGGTCGACCTGCACGCCATCCAGACCTCGGGCAACTGCCTGCGCAACATCACCACCGACCAGTTCGTCGGCGTCGCCGCCGACGAGATCATCGACCCGCGCCCGCTGGCCGAAATTCTCCGCCAGTGGACCACCTTCCACCCGGAATTCGCCTTCCTGCCGCGCAAGTTCAAGATCGCCATTTCCGGCACCGAGGAAGACCGCGCGGTCACCTGGTTCCACGACATCGGCCTGCATCTCAAGGTAGTCGACGGCGTTGTCGGCTTCACCGTGATCGTCGGCGGCGGCCTCGGCCGCACCCCGATCCGCGGCCAGGTGGTGCGCGAATTCCTGCCCTGGCAGCACATCCTCACCTATTGCGAGGCGATCCTCCGCGTCTATAACCGCTTCGGCCGCCGCGACAACGCCTACAAGGCGCGCATCAAGATCCTGGTGCAGGCGCTCGGCGTCGAGGAATTCGGCAAGCTGGTCGAAGCCGAATGGGCGCATGGCAAGGATGGCCCGGCGACCATCACCCAGGCCGAGTACGACCGCGTCGCCGCGCATTTCGGCGCCCCGGCCTACGAGACGATCACCACGGTCGACGCGGCCTACCAGGCAAAAACCCTTGCCGACAAAGCCTTCGCCCGCTGGGTCGAGCGCAACACGCAGCCGCACAAGGTGCCCGGCTACGCGGCGGTGACGCTGTCGCTGAAAAAGCATGGCGTCGCGCCGGGCGACATCACGTCCGACCAGATGGAAGTCGTCGCCGACCTCGCCGATCGCTACAGCTTCGGCGAACTGCGCGTCAGCCACGAGCAGAACGTCATCCTCGCCGACGTCCGCCTCGCCGACCTCCCCGAGGTCTGGCGCGTGGCCAAGCTCGCCGGCCTGGCGACACCGAACATCGGCCTCCTGACCAGCATCATCTGCTGCCCCGGCGGCGATTTCTGCGACCTCGCCAACGCCAAGTCGATTCCCATCGCCACCGCCATCCAGCAGCGTTTCGACGACCTCGACTACCTGTTCGAGATCGGCGAAATCGACCTCAACATCTCGGGCTGCATGAACGCCTGCGGCCACCACCATGTCGGCCATATCGGCGTGCTCGGTGTCGACAAGAACGACGCCGAGTTCTACCAGGTCACGCTCGGCGGTCGCCAGGGCAACGACGCCAGGCTCGGCAAGGTGATCGGCCCGTCGTTCTCGGCCGAGGAGATGCCCGACGTGGTCGAGAAGATCATCAAGGTGTACCTGGAGAACCGCCACCCCGACGAGCGTTTCATCGACACCTTCGACCGGATCGGCATCGACCCGTTCAAGAACCGCGTTTACGAAGGCCGCGCCCACGGCAAGGCCAAGCAGAAGGAGGCCGCATAAATGGCACAACTGATCAAGCAGGGCAATGTCACGGCCGACACCTGGAAAACCCTGGAAATCGGCGAGGGTGAAACCCCCGAAACCGTCGTCCTGCCCGCCGGCGACGTCATTTTCCCGCTCGCCGTGTGGCTGGCGCGCAAGAACGAGATCGTCTCCTGCCACAAGCGCATCGGCCTGCTGCTGCTGCCCGACGACAAGGTCGAGGACGTTGCCACCGACCTCGAGTACTTCGTCGTCGTTGCCGTGCATTTCCCCAAATTCGTCGACGGCCGCGGCTACTCGACCGCCGCCCTGCTCCGCCAGCGCTATCATTATCAGGGCGAACTGCGTGCCGTCGGCGACGTGCTGCACGACCAGCTGTTCTTCATGCAGCGCGTCGGCTTCGACAGCTACGCGCTGAAGGACGGCAAGGACGCCATCCACGCCATCGGCAAGGGCTTCGCGCCGTTCTCCGAGACCTACCAGGCCTCGACCGACCAGCCCGAACCGCACTTCCGCCGCCGCACCGCCTGAAAGCCCAGCCAGCCATGACGCCAGCCCTGCTCAACATCACCCCTGAACTCGCCGCCAGCACCGCCGCCAAGGCAGACGCTGCGCGCGCGCTGCTCGCCGACATCGCCGGCGCGTGGTCGCCGGCCGCCTTCGCCAACAGCCTCGGCGCCGAAGACATGGTCCTCACCGACCTGATCGTCAAGGCCAAGCTGCCGATCGAAGTCTTCAGCCTCGACACCGGCCGCCTGCCGGCTGAAACCTACGACCTGATGGCGGCGGTCGACCGGCACTACGGGCTGAAATTGAAGCTCTACTTCCCGCAAGCCGAGGAAGTCGAAAGCTACGTCCGCCAGCACGGCATCAACGCCTTCTACGACTCGGTGACGCTCAGGAAGGCCTGCTGCTACGCGCGCAAGGTCGAACCGCTGCGCCGCGCCCTGGCCGGCAAGCGCGCCTGGATCACCGGCATGCGCGCCGAACAGGCGGCCACCCGCGGCCAGCTGGCGACGCAGGAATACGACGAAGGCAACGGCCTGGAAAAATTCAACCCGCTCGCCGCCTGGAGCGAGAATGAAGTCTGGACCTACATCAAGCAGAACGCCGTGCCCTACAACGCCCTGCACGACAAGTTCTACCCCAGCATCGGCTGCGCCCCCTGCACTCGCGCCGTCTCCCTCGGCGAAGACATCCGCGCCGGCAGATGGTGGTGGGAAGCACCGGAATCCAAGGAGTGTGGACTGCACGTAAAGGCGTAATCGCTGTCAAAGCGGCTGAACCTCAACGAGAAAGGACGCTGCAATGAAAACGAAGTGGTTACGCCGACTGGGTTTATCGAGCCTCCTGGCCCTCCTCGGCCTGCCGCTGGCGCAGGCACAACCGGCCTGTCCGGGCTTGCTCAACCACCAGTTCGCCAATCTTCAGGATGGCTCACCGGTGCCGCTCTGCCAGTACGCCGGCAAGGTCATCCTGGTCGTCAACACGGCCAGCAAGTGCGCCTTCACCTCGCAGTACGAAGGCCTGGAGAAACTCTACGCCGAACTGAAGGATCGCGGCCTGGTCGTGCTCGGTTTTCCGTCCAACGACTTCGGCGAACAGGAGCCGGGCAGTAACCAGCAGATCGCCGACTTCTGCCGGATGACCTACGGCGTCGAGTTCCCGATGGTCGCCAAGACCGTGGTCAAGGGACCGCAGGCCAACGGCTTCTACCGCCAACTGGCCGAACGCACCGGCAGCACCCCGAAATGGAACTTCCACAAGTACCTGATCAACCGCGATGGCAGCCAGATCGTCGCCTACACCAGCCTGACCTCGCCCGACAGCAGCAGCCTGCGCAAAAAGATCGATCAGTTCCTTGCCCAGCCCTGATGCATCAAGGTGGATGAAGATTTCATCAATGCAAAGATTTGGTTGTCGCCCTCTCCTGTTGCATAAGCACCAGAATAAAAAACCATTTTCGCATTATGGAAAAACAACGTACGATGCTGCCTAGGTAACGAACGGGGTCGCATCGGTCTCCGCGTGCCGCCACTGCGAATTCCGGCCTCCCGGCCGGGCCTGATCGATTCGCACAAAAACCAAACAGGGAAGGTGGCACCGCAATGGGGTTGTCAGAGGAAGACATGGGTGAAGCATCCCGCGTGACCGGGATCGCCGAACCGGACGATGAACCAACGCGTTTCAATCCGACGCGTCCGCGTTATGTGGTCGGCATCGGCGCGTCTGCCGGTGGACTGGAAGCGCTGACCGCACTGATTTCGCACCTGCCGGTCGATCTCGGCATCTGCTACGTGGTCATCCAGCATTTGTCGCCGACCTATCGCAGCATGATGGCCCAGTTGCTGGGTCGCGATACCGAAATGGCGGTACGCGAAGCCGAGGAAGGCGGGCAACTCGAAGCCGATACCATCTTCATCGCCCCCGCCAATCGCAATCTGACGCTTGAAGGCGACACTTTCGTCCTGGTCGAGACGCCCCCCCGGGTGGCGCCAAAGCCCTCGGTCAATGTCTTCCTCGCTTCGCTGGCCGAAGCCCGTGGCAGTGACGCCATCGGGGTCATCCTTTCCGGCACGGGCAGCGATGGCGCGCAGGCCATCGGCAGCATCAAGGCCGCCGGCGGTTTCACTTTTGCCCAGGAACCCGCCAGCGCCAAGTATTCCGGCATGCCGCAAGCGGCCATTGACAGCGGCACCATCGACTGGGTGCTACCCCCGGAGCAAATCGCCCGGCGGATTGCTGAAATCGCCCGTTCCCGCGAACATCTGGCGCCGCCTGAAAGCAACCTGGGCAGCGCTTCGACGCTGAAGAAACTGCTGGCCAAGGTCCGCCAGCACACCAAGGTCGACCTCAACGGTTACAAGGAAAACACCATCTGGCGACGGATCGAGCGACGGATGGCGGCGAATCGCATGGTTTCGCTCGAGGAATATCTGGCCCACGTCGATGCGGTACCTGATGAACTGGACCTGCTCTACAAGGATGTCCTGATTTCGGTGACCGCCTTCTTCCGCGACCCGGCAGCCTTCGATGCCCTGGGCAACGTACTCGAAGGCCTGCTGCGGGAGAAGCGCCCAGGCGACGAATTGCGCGTCTGGGTCGCAGGCTGCGCCACCGGCGAGGAAGCCTATTCGGTCGCCATGTTGCTGTGCGAACGTGGCGGATCGGCGCTGAGCAATCTGCGCGTGCAGATATTCGCCACCGATCTCGATCTCAACGCGATGTCCATCGCCCGCAAGGGGGTGTATTCGGCATCGGCCATCGCAACGCTCGAAAGCGAAATGGTTGCCCGCTATTTCGTTCCCCGGGGTGATGCCTACGAGGTTTCGAAAACCTTGCGCGAAATGGTCGTCTTTGCCCGCCAGGATCTGGTCCAGGACCCGCCCTTCCTGCGTCTTGACCTGATCACCTGCCGCAATGTGCTGATCTATTTCCAGTCGGAACTCCAGGCCCGCATCCTGTCCGTCTTCCACTATGCATTACGGCCCGACGGCTATCTATTCCTTGGCAAATCGGAGAATGTCTACCAGCAGGACTCACTTTTCGGCTCGGTACACAAGGATGCCCGGATATTTCGCCGGGAAAACGTGCTGACGCGTCCCAACCTGTCTGCCGGCGCCTTCATCCTGTCGCCGGCGGAACGGGCCGGCACCGAAATCGACAAGGTGGTCGAAAAAACCGCCGCCACCCTTTATCAGGAGTCGGCTGCCCGCTTCTATCAGCCGCCCGGCATCCTGATCAACGGCAATTTCGACATCCTGCACCTGCAAGGCAATGTCAGCGACTTCCTCAACGTCGCCGAAGGCCGGCCGAATTTCGACCTGCCCCATCTGATCCGCAAGGAATTTGCCGCCGATCTGCAGACACTGACGCACCAGGCAAGGCACAAACAGGGATCGGCCTGCGGTCGGGCGCGGACGCTGAAACTGGCCGACGGCAAGCGCGCCGTGCGCATGGTCGTCCATGCCGTCGAAGCGAACCAGAGCAATGCCATGTTCCTGGTTGTATTCGAACCTGTCGCCAGGATTCGCAGTGTCGCTGGCCCAGGCAATAGTGAATCCGGGGCAACCGTACGCGAACTGGAGGACGAAATCGTCGCCATGCGCGAGCATCTGCAGGCGGTGATCGAGGAACTGGAAACCTCGAACGAGGAAATGCAGGCCCTCAACGAAGAGGTGCAGGCGGCCAACGAGGAACTGCAGTCGTCGAACGAGGAACTGGAGGCCTCGAACGAGGAGCTTCAGGCGACCAACGAGGAATTGACCACGGTCAACGAAGAATTGCAGATCAAGAGCACGCAGTTGCTGGAGTTCAACTACGACCTCGAAAGCATCCAGAACTGCATCGGTTTCCCGCTGATTTCGGTCAATCGCGGCCTGGAGATCGAGCGCTTCAACCAATTGGCTGCCGGCCTGTTCTCGCTGGGTACGCCGGCGGTCGGCATGTCCCTGAACCGCATCAAGTTGCCGCACGGCATGCAGGACTTCAGCCATCTGGTCCATCAGGTGATCGTGGACGGCGAACCGGTCGAACAGGCCATCAGTTCAATCAGCCGTCACTACGCCCTGCACATCGCGCCGAACATCTCGCCGCGCGGAATCCGGGGCGCCATCGTCCTGCTCATCGACGACACCGAACTGCACACCTCGGAACAGATCCTGCGCACCAACCAGCAGAAGCTGACGGCAATCATGAACGCCTCGCCAACGCAGTCCAGCCTGAAGGACACGGCCGGCCGCTATGTTTTCGTCAACCACAAGTTCGAGGAGCATTTCGGCGTCAACGCCGACGACATTATTGGCAAGACCGATCGCCAGATATTCGGCGGACGCATCGCCGACGAATTCCGTCAGCGCGACCTGGAAGTGCTGCGCAACAATTCAGCGCAGGAGGTTGAGGAAAGGGTGCCGACGGCCCGCGGCGAACGCATCCTGAACTCGGTGCGTTTCCCGCTGCTCGGCGACGACGGCGTCGTTTATGCCATATGCACACAATCGTCGGACGTCACCGAGCGCAAGCATGCCGAGGACCAGCTCCGACTTGCCGCCCGCGTTTTCGATCACTCCGGCGAAGGCATTGTCGTCACCGACGCCAATGCCCGCATCCTCACGGTCAACGACGCGTTCAAGCGGGTCACCGGCTACAGCGAACGCGAGGCGATCGGGCGCAGCCCGTCGATGCTCAGTTCGGGCAAGCACGGCACCGAGTTCTTCGAGGAAATGTGGAAATCGATCCAGAATAACGGCTGGTGGCAGGGTGAAGTGTGGAACCGGCGCAAGAATGGCGACCTCTACCCGGAATGGCTGACCATCAACAGCGTCCGCGATGCCGAAGGCGAGCTCGTCAACTACGTCGGCATCTTCAGCGACATCAGCGTCGTCAAGCAGTCGCAGAAACGTATCGAATACCTGGCCACTCACGACGAACTGACCGGCCTGCCCAACCGCATGCTGTTCAACGACCGCCTGAAAATGGCGATCAGCAAATGCGAGCGCAACCAAAGTCAACTGGCCGTCCTGTTCGTCGACGTCGATAACTTCAAACTGATCAACGACACCATGGGCCACGATGTCGGCGACATCCTGATCAAACAGGTCGCCGAATCGCTCAAGCTCTGCATCCGTGCCGGCGACACGGTCTCGCGCTTCGGCGGGGACGAATTCACGATCATTTTCGAGATCGAGAATACCAGTGAAGTGGTCGTTGCGGCCCAACGTATCGTTGACAGCCTGTCGCTACCGCACCAACTCGACGGCAAGCAGGTGTTCACCACCGCCAGCATCGGCATCAGCCTCTACCCCGACGACGGGGCGGATTGCCAGACCTTGCTGAAAAATGCGGACATCGCCATGTACAAGGCCAAGGAGCGCGGCAAGAACAACTACCAGTTCTTCACCGGCGAACTGCGCACCCTCTCGCACGATCGCATGTACCTGATCAACGATCTGCGCCAGGCGCTCGCCAGCAACGCCTTTCATCTGGTGTACCAGCCCCAGCTCGACATGCAGACCGGCGAACTCACCGGGCTCGAAGCACTGCTGCGCTGGCGGCATGCCGAGCGCGGCCTGGTCTTGCCGGGTACATTCATTCCACTGGCCGAAGAGATCGGCCTGATCGGCGCCATCGGCGAATGGGTGCTCGACGCGGTGTGCACCCAGATCGTCGCCTGGCGCGAGGCCGGCCTGAAACCGCCGAAGGTGGCAATCAACCTGTCGCCCAAGCAGTTCCGCAAGTCCCATGTGCCGAGCCTGATTTCACGCATGCTGTCCGAGCACGGACTGCAACCGGACTGCCTGGCGCTGGAATTGACCGAATACGCGCTGATGGACGATACCGATTACACCCTGCAGATGCTCACCGAATTGCAGCAGCTCGGCGTGCATCTGGCCGTGGACGATTTCGGCACCGGTTATTCGTCGCTGAGCTACCTGAAGCGCTATCCGATCAACGAAATCAAGATCGATCACAGCTTCGTCGACGGCATCGCCGACGACGCCAACGACGAGGCGATTGCGCGCACCATCATCGCCATGGCCAATGTCATGGGGATGGATGTCGTCGCCGAAGGCGTGGAAACGGAGGAGCAGCGGCAGGCATTGCTGAGCAACGGATGTCGTGTCGCCCAGGGCTACCTGTTCGCCCGGCCCATGCCGGTCGGTCAGGTTGAAGCCTGTTTCAGCGGCAATACGCTGCTGGCCCCGGGTGCCTGATATTTCCATCAACCCGAGCAGACCAGATAATTATGTTGCAGTGCACAATATTCTTCCGTTATACTGTGCCGCGAACACTTTCATGACCATTCAAGGAGACAGCAATGTCCATCAATACCGAGCAATTCGCCGCCGCCAACAAGGCCACCGTTGATTCCCTGCTGTCCGTCGCCAACACGGCACTGGCCTCCGCAGAGCGCATCGCCGCCCTCAACCTGAACACCGCCCGCGCCGCCCTGGAAGACACCGCTTCCGGCGTCAAGACCGTGCTCGAAGCCAAGGACCCGCAAGCCGCCCTGGCCGCCCAGAAGGCACTGGCCCAGCCGGCCGTCGAGAAGGCTGTTGCCTACTCGCGTTCGGTCTACGAAATTTCCAGCCAGACCCAGCAGGAACTGGCCAAGATGGTCGAAGCCCAATTCGGCGAATTCCAGAAATCGATCGCCAACATGGTCGACCTGGCCGCCAAGTCCGCGCCGGCCGGTTCCGAAGGTGCCGTTGCCGCCGTGCAGAGCGCCATCGCCGCTGCTAACTCGGCCTTCGGCAACATGAACGCCATCGCCAAGCAATTCTCCGATGCCGCCCAGAAGAACATCGCTGCCGCGATGAAGCAGGGCAAGTAATTCCCGGGCTTGCATGACGAAAGGCCCCGCGCGCCCCGCGGGGCCTTTTCTTTCGTATCGCCGCAAGACCCACGGAGCCCCCCATGCCGGAAGAAAAGACCGACGCAGAAATCGACAGCATGCTGCACGCAGCGCTGGGCGGTCTGACGCCGCACCAGGCACTGCTGCAGGCATCGCTCGCCGACGCTGCCAAGGTAGACGAACGCGCTGCCGCCATCGCCAAGAATCGCGAGCGGGCATTGCGATTGCTGGCAGCCCTCGAAAAATCGCAGGGCTGACATCGCCAGCAACTTTCTCGAAAAACCCTCTATACTCAAAACGCTCGACAGGAACACAACAGCCACTTCCCTGGAGGCGTGTATGCACTTGATCTGTAACGATGCCGTGGATCGTATGCACCGCGACCACGACTATCTGCTCGACCTGATCCAGCGCATCAAGGCTGTTTGCGACCGTGGCGAAGGGATAGACAACTGCCGCGATTGCCCCTCCGGCCACCGCGAGTCTTGCCACAGCAACATCGAGCAACTGGTCCGAACCTTCGTCGAAGCCACGCTCAAGCACAACGCGGTCGAATCGGTCTATATGGCCGACAACGTACCCAAGGCCCATCGTCTTGCCCACAACCAGGCCCACCAGGCCATCGGCGAGCAGCTACGGGCCATCCGCCTGGTCTTCTCGGCCGACGGCAATTGCGTACTGGCCATCCAGGGAATCGACGAAGTCCTGCACACCCTGCAGGCACACTTCCGGGAATTCGACCAGCATCTGGAAACCTTCCTGAACACCCCGACCTGAGCCAGCCCCCCAAATACGCAAACCTACGCAATCTGACGTATTTGCCCGGAAGCTCGCCCTCCTTAATCTGACGTTGCACCGCAGCAAACGCTTTTTCCGAAACGTCAGTCAATTCAGATCAAGGAGTTTTCATGAGCACTCGTCGCAGCTTCATCAAGGCCACCGTCCTCGCCGCCGCCCTGTCGTCGATCGGCATGGCCGCCCACGCCGCCGACACGATCAAGGTCGGCATCCTGCACTCGCTGTCCGGCACCATGGCGATTTCCGAAACGGCGCTGAAGGAAACCGCGCTGATGACCATCGAGGAAATCAACAAGAAGGGCGGCGTCCTCGGCAAGAAACTCGAGCCGGTGGTCGTCGATCCGGCCTCCAACTGGCCGCTGTTCGCCGAAAAGGCCCGCCAGCTGCTGACCCAGGACAAGGTTGCCGTGACCTTCGGCTGCTGGACCTCGGTGTCGCGCAAGTCGGTCCTGCCGGTCTACAAGGAACTCAACGGCCTGCTCTTCTACCCGGTTCAGTACGAGGGTGAAGAACTCGAGAAGAACGTCTTCTACACCGGCGCCGCGCCCAACCAGCAAGCCATCCCGGCCGTCGAATACCTGATGTCCAAGGACGGCGGCGAAGCCAAGCGCTTCGTGCTGCTCGGCACCGACTACGTCTATCCGCGCACGACCAACAAGATCCTGCGCGCCTTCCTGAAGTCCAAGGGCGTTGCCGACGCCGACATCATGGAAGAGTACACCCCGTTCGGTCACAGCGATTACCAGACCATCATCGCCAAGATCAAGCAGTTCGCCTCCCAGGGCAAGAAGACCGCCGTCGTGTCGACCATCAACGGTGACTCCAACGTGCCGTTCTACAAGGAACTCGGCAACGCCGGCCTCAAGGCCACCGACGTGCCGGTCGTCGCTTTCTCGGTCGGCGAGGAAGAACTGCGCGGCGTCGATACCAAGCCGCTGGTCGGCCACCTGGCCGCCTGGAACTACTTCCAGTCGCTGAAGAACCCGGAAAACACCAAGTTCATCAAGATGTACAAGGACTGGGCCGCCAAGCAGAAGCTGCCGAACGCCGCCACCGTCGTCACCAACGACCCGATGGAAGCCACCTACATCGGCATCCACATGTGGGCCCAGGCCGTCGAGAAGGCCAAGTCCACCGACACCGACAAGGTCATCGCCGCGATGGCCGGCCAGACCTTCAAGGCGCCGTCGGGCTTCACCGTCAAGATGGACGAAAAGAACCACCACCTGCACAAGCCCGTATTCATCGGCGAAGTGAAGGCCGACGGTCAGTTCAACGTCGTCTGGAAGACCAAGGGTCCGGTCCGCGCCCAGCCGTGGTCGCCTTACATCCCGGGCAACGACAAGAAGAAGGACGTGCCGGAAGGCAAGTAAGCCGGCATTTCAGCCACAACGAAAAACGGGGGCCGCGGCCCCCGTTTTTTTTGGCGTTGCAGCAAGATCACTGCTTGAGCAGACCGACCACGTCATCAACCAGATCGGCCTTCTCCTTGATCAGGTCGGACACTGGATGACCACGCCCAGCCAGTTCAATCTGGACCTTGGGTTCGGCAGACTGGGTGAAGGCCTTCGGCTGCCACGCGGCCCAGCGATCGTTCTTGTTGTAGGCAAACAGTTTCTTGGTCTGGGTCATCGGCAATCCGCGATCATCCACCGAGGCGAACTGGATCACCGTATTGAAGACCCCGTCATCCTGACTGCGTGCATAGTTGGCAGCCAGTTCGCCACCACGGCTATGGCCCATCAGGGAAATCTTCGTCGCCCCGGTTTCCCTGGCATGCGCGACCACCGCTGCAACTTCGTTGAAACCGGCACCGGCCTGACCGGCCCAGCTCGGGGCAATCACGCGAAAGCCGGCGGCAGCGAGCGCCTGCCCCATCTCACCGCCGTTCTTGCCGAAGAAAAAGCGTCGGTCGTTCCCGCCTGCGCCATGCAATGCGATGACGACATGCTCGCCCGCCCCCATGGTCATCACCGAGACATTCATCTCGCCATGCTTGATCACAGACTCTTCCTGGGCTTGCAACGGAGCAGCACCGAAAGAGACCACACACCCCATTACCGCCATCCATTTCCTGAACATTATTGTCACTCCCTAGAACGGTCATTGAAAGACTGCATTGGCCCGCCCTGGAGGCGATGACGCGCCCAGGACTTGCCAGCAGCATCATAGCCAATCGCAAGAAATCCAACAGCCAGCAATTACCCCAGTGGGTTCGAATTCAGGCGTCGGGGTGCGCGGCACGCCAGGCCCGGTAAAGGCACAGGGCGACATGGGCGTCGTTGGCGGCGTAGCGCAGTTGCCGCTCGTCGAGACGGCGTGCGGCCCAGTTGCTGGTACCGGTCTTTTTCGACTTCTGGAGTCGCTGGCCGAAAAAGTGCGCGACCGCGACCTTGGCGCCAACGGTACCCCGATGACCGGGACCGCGCAGTTTTTCGCCAAGATCGAGCAGGTTGCGCGGCACGATGTCGAGACGACGCTTGAGGGCGCTGCGGTCGTTGCCCAGGCCGAAGCCGACCTTGAGCAGCGTCGGCGATTCGAGTATCTCGCGCAGCAAGGGATGAGCTTCGGCATTGGCCACCTGGAACAACCAGGCATGATCGTCGGTGGCAAGCTGGATCAGGTGTGGCCCGGTCGATTCCTCGCCTTTGCGGAAGGTCGGCTTGGATTCGCTGTCGAAACCGATCACCGCTGCCGCCCGCAGGGCGTCGGCGGCCGCGGCCAGGGCCGCCTCGCCTTCGACCAGGATGATCCGGTCCAGATCGAGCCCGGGATACGGCGGCAGATCGTCGGTCAGACCGGCGCGACTGACTTCCGCCGCGCTCATGCCAGGCGCACCTGCAGCCAGCGGCCGATATCGGCAATTTCCTCGATGCAGACACTGTGTGGCATCGGGTATTCATGCCAGTCGACGGCATAGCCTTCGCCCAGCAGCAGGTCGCGCGCCTGTTTGCCGAGAACGGGTGCGACCACGTCGTCGTCGCTGCCGTGGGCCGCAAATACCGGGATCTGGCGGTTGGCCGGCGCCGCCTCGCGTACCAGCAAGGACGCCGACGGAATGTAGGTCGATAGCGCAATCACGCCGCCAAGTGCCTGCGGATGCGTCAGCGCCCCCAGGTAAGCGACCGCCCCGCCCTGCGAAAAGCCGGCGACGAAAATCCGCGAACAGGGAATGCCACGCTCGTTTTCCCGGGCAATCAGGCAACGCAGCGCTTCGCGGGAAGCAAGCAGGCCGGCTTCGTCGATCCGCCGTTCGTTCGGCGACAGCGACAGGATGTCATACCAGGCCGGCATCACCCAGCCGCCGTTGCAGGTCACCGGAATTTCCGGTGCGTGCGGAAAGATGAAGCGGACGCCGACCCTGTCGGGCAGGCCCAACTCGGGGACCACCGGCACGAAATCCGAACCGTCGGCCCCCAGGCCGTGCAGCCAGATGACACTATGGCTGGGCGGCACGCTGCCGTGTTCGACTTCGATGGCGGGCAAACAATCCTGCATGGCAACTCCTGACGGCAAATGAACTCGGCGGCGAATGACGCTCAGGCGCAGTATAGCGGCAGTGACACCGACGCAAGCCAGGCGCTGCGCCTACCCGGTCGGTATACTGGCGAACCTTCCACCGACCGCGAGACGCAAGCCATGGCCTCCTCCGCATTTTTCGCGCTGCTGCGCGACGTCAGCAAACTCGCCGCCAGCGCAGCCGACGACCTCGCCGCGCAGAGCGCCAAACTCTCCGCGGCGGCCGACGACATCGCAACGCTGACCGGCAAGGCGGCGGTCAAGACGGCTGGCGTCGCTGGCGATGATCTGGCGGTCGGCGCCGGCCAGGTCGCCGGCGTCTCGCCCAACCGGGAACTGCCCGCCTTGTGGCGGATCACCAAGGGCAGTGCGGTGAACAAGGTGTGGCTGGCCGCATTGCTGCTGGTCGTCGGCTACTTCCTGCCGCCGGCGATCACCATCGCCCTGACCCTGGGTGCGCTCTACCTCGCCTTCGAGGGCGGCGAGGGCCTGCTCGAGTATTTCCACGATGACAGCGACGGGGCTGCCGAAGCGGCGCCGATGACCGAGGACGAAAAGGTCCGAGGTGCCATCAAGACCGACATCGTGCTCAGCTTCGAGATGCTGGTGATCTCGCTCGCCGCCACCGGCGACGCCCCACTCGGCTACAAGATCGCCGTGCTCGCGCTGGTCGGCGTGGTGATGACGGTCGGCGTCTATGGCCTGATCGGCCTGATCATCCGGCTCGACGACATGGGACTGGCGCTCGCCCGTAAAGGCGAAGGCTGGCGCCGCCGCCTCGGCCTGGCAATGGCCAACGCGGCACCGGTCATCCTGAAGGTGCTCGGCCCGGTCGGCATGGTCGCGATGTTCGCCGTCGCCGGCGGCATCCTCGGCCACCTGCTCCATCTCGAGATCGGCCACTGGGCGCTGGCGCTGCTCGCCGACATCGCCATCGGCGTCGTCGTCGGCCTGCTGCTGGTCGGCCTGCACCACCTCTGGGCCAAGTGGCGCGGCAAGCACTGAACGACGCAACGGTTGCGGTTTTAGCGGAATCATCCCTCGGCTTTTCCGAGGCCCGGCGCATTGACCGGCCCCGACCCACCGCCTATTGTCGACGGCATTTTTCGGTAGCCGCCCGGCCACCGCTCATCGTCGGGGAACACTTTGGAAACTGTAGGTAGCTGGGGCCTGTGGGCCACGTTTTTCGGCATTGTGCTGACGATGCTGGCCATCGACCTGTTCGTCGTTGGCGGCGGCAAACAGCACCGCGTCTCGGTACGCGAAGCCGGCACCTGGACGCTGATCTGGATCACCGTCTCGATGCTCTTTGCCCTGGGCTTGTGGGCCTATCTCGACGAGACCGCCGGCCGTGCGATGGCCAACCAGAAGGCGCTGGAATTCGTCACCGGCTACCTGATCGAGAAATCGCTGGCCGTGGACAACCTGTTCGTCTGGCTGATGCTGTTCAATTTCTTCGCCATTCCCATGGAGTTGCAGAAACGGGTGCTGATCTACGGCGTCCTGGGCGCCATCGTCCTGCGTACCGGGATGATCTTCGCCGGCGTCTGGCTGGTGGCGCAGTTCCACTGGCTGCTCTACGTCTTTGGTGCCTTCCTGCTGGTCACCGGGATAAAGATGTGGTGGTTCGCCGACCAGGAACCCGATCTCGAGACCAATCCCATCCTGCGCTGGATTCGCGGCCACATGAAGGTCACCAATCAGCTCGAAGGCGAGCGCTTCGTGGTGTATCGCGAGGAAGGCGGCAAGCTGGTGCGCTACGTCACCCCCCTGTTCCTGGTGCTGGTGCTGGTCGAGTTTTCCGACATCATCTTCGCGGTGGATTCGATCCCGGCGATCTTCGCGATCACCACCGACCCGTTCATCGTGCTGACTTCCAACATCTTCGCCATCCTCGGCCTGCGCGCCATGTACTTCCTGCTCGCCGACATGGCCGACCGCTTCGCGCTGTTGAAATACGGCCTGTCGATGGTGCTCATCTTCATCGGCGCCAAGATGCTGTTGATCGACATCTACAAGATCCCCGTCTTGTTCTCGCTCGGCGTCGTTGCCGCAATCATCGGCACCTCGGTGATCCTCTCGCTGCGCCAGACCCGCCAGCGCTGATCGACCGGGCCGGCGGTCCGCCGCCGGCCCTACGCAATTCATCGTATTCCCCGTCGGGGGCCCGCTCCGTAATCTGTCGCTGCACTGCACAAATTGCGGACGGACCCGATGAAAAAAACCCTGTTATCCCTGCTGCTCTGGGCCTTCGGCCTGAGTGCCCTGGCCGCGCCGGATCCGGCGCTGCTGCGTCAGCTGGCTGCCGACGACAATTCCGACAAGATCGCCGCCATCCAGCAACTGGCCGCCGATGCCGAACCCGGCACGGCAAAAATCCTGCAGGCAATGGCCGACGACAGCCTGTACGCGCTCGATGACAAGCTGTTCGTCTTCGACGGCGAGAACACGTTCGACGCCTTCAGCGGCGAAGCCGCCGAACTGCCCGAAGGCGCCGACACGATCACGGTCAACAACCGCCTGCGCGGCGAACTGGCCAACGCGCTGGCCGCGCTCAGGCTGTTCGACGAGGACCGCAGCCAGCGCCTGAGCGCCGCCCGCGAACTGCAGAGCAATGTCGGCGCCGAACTGGCGCCGGTGCTGGCCAAGGCCAAAGCCAGCGAGAGCGACCCGCAGATCCTTGAACTGCTGACCACGGCCCACGCCAAGGCCACTCTTCAGGATGCCGACCCGGCCGTCCGCCTTGCCGCCGTGGCGGCACTCGCCGAAGTCAAGACGCCGGCGGTGCGCAGCCTGCTGCTGCCGCTGACCGATCCGGCCAATGAGGCCGACAAGTCGGTACGCGAAGCGGCCAGCCAGGCGCTCAAGGCCATCGAACGCAGCCTGGCCTGGGGCGATACCCTGGCCGCCGTCTTCTCCGGCCTGTCGCTCGGTTCCATCCTGCTGCTGGCCGCGCTCGGCCTGGCCATCACCTACGGCGTCATGGGCATCATCAACATGGCCCACGGCGAACTGCTGATGATCGGCGCCTACACCGCCTACGTGACGCAGAGCCTGTTCCGCACGCATTTTCCGGAGCTGATCGACTGGTATCTGCCGGCGGCGATTCCGGTCGCCTTCTTCACCGCCGCCGCGGTCGGCGTGCTGATGGAACGCACGGTGATCCGCTGGCTGTACGGCCGTACGCTGGAAACCCTGCTCGCCACCTGGGGCCTGTCGCTGATCCTGATTCAAGCGGCGCGCGTGATCTTCGGCGCGCAGAACGTCGAGGTCGCCAATCCGAGCTGGATGTCGGGTGGCGTCGAACTGTTGCCCAACCTGATCCTGCCGTGGAACCGCGTGATCATCATCGGCTTCGCACTGTTCGTGCTGTTCCTGGTGTGGGTGCTGATGAACAAGACCCGGCTCGGCATGTTCGTCCGCGCCGTCACCCAGAACCGCCCGATGGCCGGCTGCGTCGGCGTGCCGACGGCGCGCATCGACACCATGGCCTTCGCCCTCGGCGCCGGCATCGCCGGCCTCGGCGGCGTGGCGCTCTCCCAGATTTCCAACGTCGGCCCGGACATGGGCCAGGGCTACATCGTCGATTCCTTCATGGTCGTCGTCGTCGGCGGCGTCGGCCAACTGGCCGGCGCGGTCTGGGCCGCCCTCGGCCTGGGCATCTTCTCCAAGCTGCTCGAAGGCTGGGCCGGCGCGGTGATCGCCAAGATCATGATCCTCGTCGCCATCATCATCTTCATCCAGAAGCGTCCGCAGGGCATCTTTGCCTTGAAGGGCCGCTTCGCCGACCAGTAAGGAGCGACGCATGTCCGCCATTACTTCCGCCCTCCCGCTCCCCGCGACCGGCCGCGTGCCGCTGACCCTGCGCGTCTTCGCCGCGCTCGACCGCAAGGCCTGGATCGCGCTCGGCGTCTTCCTCGCCCTGGCGCTGGTCGTCGTCCCGGTGCTGCACCTGGCAGTACCGCAGGACAGCGTCTTCCATGTGTCGACCTACGCGATCACGCTGATCGGCAAGATCATGTGCTACGCGCTGGTTGCCGTGGCGATGGACCTGATCTGGGGCTACGGCGGCATCCTGTCGCTCGGCCACGGGCTGTTCTTCGCCCTCGGCGGCTACGCCTTCGGCATGTACCTGATGCGCCAGATCGGCCGCGACGGCAGCTACGGTGCCGACCTGCCCGACTTCATGGTCTTCCTCGACTGGAAGGAGCTGCCGTGGTTCTGGCTCGGCACCGACAGTTTTGGCTGGGCTGCCTTCCTGGTCCTCGCGGTACCGGCCGTGGTCGCCTTCGTCTTCGGCTACTTCGCCTTCCGCTCGCGGATCAAGGGCGTCTATTTCTCGATCATCACCCAGGCGCTGACCTACGCCACGATGCTGCTGTTCTTCCGCAACGAAACCGGCTTCGGCGGCAACAACGGCTTCACCGACTTCAAGCGCATCCTCGGCTATTCGATCACCGCCCCGGAAACCCGGCTGGTGCTGTTCGGACTGACCGCCATCGCGCTTGCTGCGACGCTGGTCTTCGCCGCCTGGCTGGTCAAGTCGAAGTTCGGCCGCGTGCTCACCGCCATCCGCGACGCCGAATCCCGCGTCATGTTCATCGGCTACAACCCGCTCTGGTACAAGCTGACCATCTGGGTCATCTCGGCCGTGCTGTGCGGCATCGCCGGCGCACTCTACGTGCCGCAGGTCGGCATCATCAACCCGTCGGAAATGAGCGCCGCCAACTCCATCGAAATCGCCATCTGGGTCGCCGTCGGCGGGCGCGGCACGCTGATCGGCCCGGTCATCGGCGCCTTCACGGTCAACCTCGCCAAGAGCTGGTTCACCGTGTCCTTCCCCGAATACTGGCTGTTCTTCCTCGGCCTGCTGTTCATCGTCGTCACGCTGATGCTGCCGCAAGGCCTGGTCGGTCTGTGGAAGAAAATCATCAGCAAGAAACAAGGAGCCCAGGCATGAACGCCCAAGCAGCCCTCATCGATCAGCCGGACGGCGGCGACAGCGCCACCCAGCTCGGCCATGTCGTCACCGGCGAACTGGACCTGTCGCACGGCGTCGCGCTCTACCTCGAAGACATCACCGTCAGCTTCGACGGCTTCAAGGCGCTGAACAATCTCAGCCTGGCCATCGACGCCGGCGAACTGCGCTGCATCATCGGCCCCAACGGCGCCGGCAAGACGACGATGATGGACGTCATCACCGGCAAGACCCGGCCCGATTCCGGCAAGGCCTTCTTCGGCCAGACCATCGACCTGACCCGGCTGACCGAACCGGAAATCGCCCACGTCGGCATCGGCCGCAAGTTCCAGAAACCGACCATCTTCGAACAGCACACCGCTTTCGAGAACCTCGAACTGGCGATGAAGACCGACAAGCGCGTGTGGAAAAGCCTGATGGCCTGGCTGAGCGGCGACGACCGCGACCGCATCGCCGACACGCTCAAACTGATCCGCCTCGACGGCGAAGCCGACCGCCCGGCCGGCCTCCTGTCGCACGGCCAGAAGCAGTGGCTGGAAATCGGCATGCTGCTGATGCAGGAGCCGAAGCTGCTGCTGCTCGACGAACCGGTCGCCGGCATGACCGACGACGAAACCATGCGTACGGCAGAGCTATTCGTTTCCTTGGCGGGAAAACATTCGCTGGTCGTCGTCGAACACGATATGGCCTTCGTCGAAAAACTCGGCGGCAAGGTCACCGTGCTGCACGAAGGTTCGGTGCTGGCCGAAGGCGACCTGTCCACCGTGCAGAACGACCAACGGGTCATCGAAGTCTATCTGGGACGCTGAACCATGCTAAAAATCGACAACCTCCATCAAGCCTACGGCGGCTCGCACATCCTGCGCGGCCTCTCCTTCGAACTGCAGAAGGGCGAAGTCACCACCTTGCTCGGGCGCAACGGCGTCGGCAAGACCACCCTGCTGAAAACGCTGATGGGCCTGGTCAAGCCGAAATCCGGCAGCATCACGCTGGCCGGCCGCGACATCACCGCGCTGCCGCCGCACGAACGGGTCAAGGCCGGCATCGGCTACGTGCCGCAAGGCCGCGAAATCTTCCCGCGCCTCACCGTCGAGGAAAACCTGCTGATGGGCCTGGCGACCAAGCCCGGCAGCACAAAAATCCCGCAGCGCATCTTCGACATGTTCCCGGTACTCAAACAAATGATGCACCGCCGCGGTGGCGACCTCTCCGGCGGCCAGCAGCAGCAACTGGCCATCGGCCGCGCCCTGGCCATGGGCCCGTCGCTGCTGATCCTCGACGAACCGACCGAAGGCATCCAGCCGTCAATCATCAAGGACATCGAGCGCGCCATCCGCATGCTCGCCGAAACCGGCGAAATGGCCATCCTGCTGGTCGAGCAGTACTACGACTTCGCCGAGTCGCTGGCCGACCAGTATCTGCTGATGGAACGCGGTGAATTCATCATGCGCGGGCGCGGCGAGACCATGCCGCAGGACGGGGTACGGGAGGCGCTGGCGGTGTGAGCGTCAGCCGTGGCAATCAGATCCCGAATTCCCGCATGGCGGCAATGACCGCCTGCGGATCGCTGAGGTGGGGGAGATGGCCGGTGGCATCGATATGGGCAAGCCGGCTGTGCGGGATATGCCGGTGCATGTAATCGGCAACCTCGTGAGGCACGGCGATGTCCTCGCCGGACTGGATGATCAGGGTAGGAACGCTGACCTTGCCGAGGTCCGCGCGATGATCCGACTTGAGGATGGTGAACAGGATTTTGGCTGCCCGGGAGAACGGGATGCCGCTGAGATGGCGGGCGAAATATTCGTGTAGCTCCGGTTTTTCCGGATGCGCCATCGCCGACATGGCGTAGGTCTTCGTCCAGTCCTGATAATTCTGATACATCGCCATGTGGATGCCGCTGAGCATATCTTCGGTGAACCCGCCGTGATAGCCCGTGTCATTCAGGTAGCGCGGGGAAGCCGCGATGAGCACCAGGCGCGAAAACATCGCCGGATTCTGCAAACTGGCCAGCAGCGAGATCATTCCCCCGACCGAGTGTCCGACCAGGGTGGCATCGCGCAGTTCGAGAAGCTGTCCGACCTCGACCAGATCCTCGGCGTAGCCGCGCAGGGTCAGATAGCGTGCCGACGCGCGTTCGAAAGCTTCGACATCGGAATCCCCGGCGCCGGCATTGTCGAGCAGGACCAAGCGATAATTGTCGGCAAACGCCGGGGTGACCGCCGACCAGACGTCCTGATCCGTCCCGAAACCATGAACGAAGACCAGCGTCTTGCCGGCCTCGGGATTACCGGCGACGTTCACATTATTGCGGCGCAAGGAGGCAGACTGTTCCATGGCGATTCCTCTGCAGGCAGAATGGAAGGACGATTGTGCCAGAGACGAAAGGGTCGCGTCGAACGGGCCCGGATTGAACGATCAGGAGGAATCATGGACGCATTCATGCAGGCCGCCATCGACGAAGCGCGTCGCGGATTGGCCGAAGGTGGCATCCCCATCGGCTCGGTGATCGTGCATGATGGGCGCATCATCGGCCGTGGCCATAACCGCCGGGTCCAGAACGGCAGCGCCATTCTGCATGGCGAAATGGATGCCTTCGAGAATGCCGGGCGCCAGCCGGCTTCGGTGTACCACCAGGCGGTGCTGTACACCACGCTGTCGCCTTGTGCGATGTGCAGCGGGGCGATACTGCTCTATGGCATTCGCCGGGTCGTCGTCGGGGAAAACAAGACTTTCATGGGCGAGGAGGAATTGCTGCGCTCGCGCGGTGTTACGGTCGAGGTCCTGCAGGACGAGGCCTGCATCGGCCTGATGCGAGATTTCATTGTCGCCCACCCGGCGCTCTGGAACGAGGACATCGGCGTCGAACCGGCGTGACCAGGGCGACCGACCCGGTGGCCGGCGCGGCTTACCTGCGCCGCCCTTCGTGCAAGCAGCGCAACAGCGCCTGGAACAGGCTGGCAGGATCGACCGGCTTGCTGATGTGTTCGTCCATGCCAGCCTCGAGGCAGGTCTTGCGGTCTTCCTCGAAGGCATTGGCCGTCATCGCCAGGATCGGCGTATCGCGGTTCATCGATTCGCAGCGGATTTCCCGGGCGGCATCCAGCCCATTGAGATTCGGCATCTGCATGTCGAGCAGGATCAGCTGGTAGGACCTGCGTCGCGCGAACTCCACCGCCTCGCGTCCGTCGTTGGCCAGATCGACGCAAAGGCCCACGTCTTCCAGCAGGCTGCGCGAAACCTCCTGGTTGACCGGCTCGTCTTCGGCCAGCAACACGCGGGCGCCGGCATATTCCTGACGCAGACGAAGCTCGGCCGAGCCGTTCGGGTCCGTCGTCCGGATGTGGCCGGCACCACCGCTGACACGGTTCAAGCAGGCGGTGAACCAGAAACGACTGCCCTCGCCCGGCGTGCTGACGACCCCGATCTCGCCGCCCATCAAGTGCGACAACTGCTTGCAGATGGCCAGCCCCAGTCCCGATCCTCCGTACTTCCGGGTCATCGAACTGTCGGCCTGCTCGAATGGCGAGAACAGGCGCTGCTGATCCTCGGCGGCGATACCGATGCCGGTATCGACAACATCGAAACGCAGATGCAGGCGCTCGCCGTCCTCGCCCAGCAAACGGACACCGAGGGTAATGCCGCCTTGACTGGTGAACTTGACCGCATTGCCGGTCAGATTGAGCAATATCTGCCCGAGCCGCAGGGGATCGCCCTCGAAACGGGCAGCCGCCAGTTCGGGCGGCAGATCGACGGACAACGACAACTGCTTGTCGGCGACCCGCTCCGCCATCAGGCTGGTGACGTTCTCGAACACCTCGCCCAGCCGGAACTCGACATGTTCCAGCACCAGACGCTCGGCCTCGATTTTCGACAGGTCGAGAATATCGTTGATCACCGCCAGCAAGACCTTCGACGATTGCTTGGCCTTGCCCAGCTGGGTGCGGACCTTGTCGTCGGCGGTCTGGCGCAGCGCCAGGTCGATCATGCCCATGATGCCGTTCATGGGCGTGCGCAGCTCATGGCTCATGTTGGCCAGGAAGGCGCTCTTGGCACGGCTGGCGGCCTCGGCGGCCTCCTTGGCCACGGACAGCGCCTGGGTCCGCTCGGCAACCTGCGTTTCCAGTTGGTCGCGGTGATGCAACAGGGCCTCCTGAGACTGTTCCCGCTCGCGTTCCCAGCGCATGGACTGCCGGGCACCGACGGCAATCCCGGCCAGGCCGACCAGCCAGATCAGCGCATGACTCAGGCCAAGCTGCAGGCGCGATTCACCGATCCGCTCCAGATACGGTGCCAGCGGCAGGCTGAGTCCGGTGGCGCCGCGCATGTCGCCGGTCTTGTAGCCGAGGACCGCGTGACATTTATCGCAACCGTCCTCCATGTACATCGCGCGCAGATAGCGCAGGTAAGGCTGACCATCGATCTCGGAAACCTCCCAGATCTCCTTGCGCTCGCCACGCTCGAAACCTTCGAGTTGCCGGCGCTCCCAGTCGTCCGGTGCGTTGCCCGGGTTGAGGTATTTAAGTCCGGTAATCCGTCCGCGGACCCCGTATTCCTCGGCGTAGAAATCCATCATCTGGCGCAACATCGAGGCCGGATTGAGCAAGGTCAACCGGCGACCGTCGTTGGTCACGACGTCGCGGCCGGGAACGTGTTCCAGCCAGGGAACCGACTTCTGGGTTTCGGTGACGGGCACATACACCCCGCCGTGCATCGTTCCCCAGCGCCGGAAGGAAATATCCTTGTTGAGGTTGGCGCGCGCCTCGGCATACGCCATCGACATCGCCTGCTTGCCGGTCTGGTCCAGGTTCCAGGCCAGTGAAAGTGCCAGCACGGCGGTCCACACCAGCGCTGCCAGGGTCGACATGCGTAGCGAGAAGTTTCCGTAGGCCAGGGCCATTTCTGCCACACTCAAATCTGTTCGTGATGGCTTAAGCATATACCGCTTTGCAGAATTCCTGCGGCATTTTCTGCACTGACGCACGACACGGTGCTTGCAGTAAAATGCCGGCCATGACCGATCCCAGCATTCTCTCCCCGCTCGGCAAGCCGACCGAATACCGCGCCGACTACGCCCCCGAACTGCTTTACCCGATTCCGCGCCAACTGAAGCGCGACGAATTGGGCATCCAGGCCGGTTGTTTGCCTTTTGTCGGCGAGGACCTGTGGAACGCCTACGAACTTTCCTGGCTGAACCCTCGCGGCAAGCCGGTGGTTGCCGTCGCCAGTTTCCGGGTGCCGGCGGACAGCCCGATGCTGATCGAGTCGAAATCCTTCAAGCTCTACCTGAATTCCTTCAACCAGACGGTTTTCGCCGATCTGGCGGCGGTCGAGGCCTGCCTGGTCCGCGACCTGAGCAGCGCCGCCGGCGCCCCGGTAGCGGTGGCTATCGCCGATTTGCGCGACCGACCGCAGGCCTTCATCGGCAGCCCGGCCGGCATCCTGCTCGACGACCTGGACATCGATTGCGATTGCTACCAGCCCAGCCCGCAGTTGCTGGGCACCCTGCCGGGTTCGCCGGTCGAGGAAACCCTGTACTCGCACCTGCTCAAGTCGAACTGCCTGGTCACCGGCCAACCGGATTGGGCCATGGTCGTCGTTCGCTACCGCGGCCAGCCGATCGACCGGGCCGGACTGTTGCGCTACCTGGTGTCTTTCCGCAATCACAACGAATTTCACGAGCAGTGCGTCGAACGCATTTTCTGCGACATCCGGCGCGCCTGCGCGCCCGCCGCGCTCGCCGTCCATGCCCGGTATACCCGACGCGGCGGCCTGGACATCAATCCCTTCCGCAGCACCGGCGATTTCCCCCCGCCGGACAACACGCGCGAAATCCGGCAATAAACCTGCTGCACCGCCATGGTGCCAAAAGCATGTAAAGCGTTAAACTGACGACTCGTTTCAGGGGGAGGAACGAGTGAGCGCAAAATTACAGAAAATTCTGGCCATCATCGGACTGCTACTGCTATCGGCCTGTGGCAATCAGGAACCGATCCGCATCGGCCTGCTCGCCGGATTGTCCGACCGCGGCTCGGACTTCGGCGAGAGCGTGCGCAACGGCGTCATTCTGGCCATCGAGCAACAAAATCGTGCCGGCGGCATTCATGGCCGGCCGATCGAGCTCATCGTCCGCGACGACGGCCAGGAGCGCGAGCAGGCGATCCGCGCCGCCGAGGAGCTGATCGCCCTCAAGCCCGAGATCATCATCGGTCCGGTGACCAGTTCGATGGCCAGCATCGTCGTGCCGATGATGAACCGTGCCGATCAACTGATCATCAGCCCGACCGTGGCCTCGACCGACTTTCACGGTAAGGACGACAATTTCTTCCGGGTGAACCGGACCACCCGCGAGGCGGCGATCCATCACGCCGGCGTGCTGTTCGAACGCGGCTCCCGGCGGGTCGGCATCGCTTTCGACGCCTCCAACCTGCAGTACTCGGAAACCTGGGTGAAGGCATTCCGCGATCAGTTCGAACATCTGGGCGGTCATGTGACCGAAACCAGCCGCTTCGAATCGGCGGCAACGCCGAGCTTTGCCGAGGTCATCGCCAAGCTGCTGCCATCGACCCCGGACACCCTGCTCTTCGTCGCCAGTTCGCTCGACACCGCCCGTCTCAGCCAGCAGGCCCGCCGCCAGGCGCCGGGGCTGCTGATCACGTCGACCGAGTGGGCGGCATCCGGCGAGTTGCTGAGCGAAATGGGCGGCGAGTCGGTCGATGGCCTGCTGATCGCCCACGCCTACGACCGCAACGACTCGCGCCAGCCCTACCAGTCCTTCCGCGAGGCCTACAAGCAGCGCTTCCAGCGCGAATTCGGTTCCTTCTCCCTGCTCGCCTACGACACCGCGAACATCGTCATCACCGCGCTCCAACGCCGTCAGGACGGCGAAAGCCTCAAGCAGGCCCTGCTCAGGTACGGCCCTTACGAAGGCACGCAGCAGCAGATCGTGTTCGATGCCAACGGCGACACCACCCGCCAAGTGTACTTCACCGAAATCCGCAACGGCAATTTCGAGCAGGTCAGATGAGCAGATCGCAGCGGCGCGAATGGCGCCTGCACAACTTCCTCGGCGTCCTGCTAGCACTGACCTCGGTGCTCAGCTTCACCATCGTCGCCTCGGTCTTCCTGTTCAACCGAATTCCGCAACTGGAACAGGAAATCCGCAGCAGCGCCGAAGGCGACGCGCGCGAACTGGCCTTGCGCATCGAACTGCAACTCGGCGCACTGCAGGACCAGCTGCTCCTGCTCGGCGAAGCGCTGGACAACCATGGCCGGACCCGCCAATTGATGGACAAGGCGGTTGGCGAGGGCAAGACCTTCCGCGCCCTCTACCTGCTTTCGCCGGACGGCCGGGTGACCACCGCCAGTCTGGCGCCGAGCTACCGTCACCTGCAGGCCGAAGTGGTCGGCAGCGACCTGTCGTCGGCACCGATGTTCCTCGAGGTTCGGGACAGGTGGAGCGTCGTCTGGAGCGACAAATACCTGTCGTCGTTGACCGGCATCGTCACCGTCGGCCTGGGCATACCGCTGGCCGACCGGGGAATGCTGCTGGCCGAACTGCCGCTGTCCTACCTGCTCGACCTTGGCCGGGGCAACGAAACCCACCAGCGCGCCATCTGGGTCATCGACCAGCGTGGCGAGGTCCTGGCCGATACTGCCTCGACCGCCCGCACCGGCAGCGCCCTCAACCTCTATTCGTCGCCGCTGCTGGCCGCCGTGCTGGGCGGCACGCCGCTGCCCAGGCAGTTCGCGGTCGACGGCGAAAACTACTATGTAGGCGGCGCCCGCTCGCAACAGCTCGGCTGGTCGTTCATCGCCCGCGTACCGGCCGGCCTCGCCCACCCGGAAATCCGCATGACCGTATTCACTGTCGTCGGCGGTTTCCTGGCCTCGCTGATGATCGGTACGCTGCTCGCCCTGTACGGCGCATCGCGCCTGTTGCGTCCTTTACGGGCCATCATCCTGCGCGCCGACCGGCTGGCCCGGGGCGAAAAGGTCGACGAATGGCCGCGCGGACGGATCGCCGAATTCAACCGCCTGTCCGGCGACATCGGCCGCATGGCGAAGGCCATTCTCGACCGCGAGCAGACGCTGCGCGAACTGAACGCCAGCCTGGAAGCGCGCGTCGCCGAACGGACCACCGCGCTGCAGCAGGCCAAGGAAGCTGCCGAAGCCGCCAGCCGCGCCAAGAGCACCTTCCTGGCCAACATGAGCCACGAAATCCGCACCCCGCTCAATGCCATCAGCGGCATGGCCCACCTGATCCGCCGCGGCGGCCTGCCGCCCGAACAGGGGGTCCGCCTGGACAAGCTGGAAGCCGCCGGTCAGCATCTGCTCGAAGTCATCAACATGGTGCTCGACCTGTCGAAGATCGAGGCCGGCAAGCTCGAACTCGAGGAAACACCCTTCCGCCCGGGCAGCCTGTTCGAAAACGTGCGCTCGATGATCCAGGAAAAAGCCAGCGCCAAACGCTTGCGCCTGCTCGTCGACGCCGCCAACCTGCCCGACCAGTTGATTGGCGACTCGACCCGCCTGCAGCAGGCCATGCTGAATTACGCCAGCAACGCGATCAAATTCACCGAACACGGCGAAATCCGCCTCGCGGGCCGGATCATCGATGAAACGCCGGACGACCTCCTGCTACGCTTCGAAGTCAGCGACACCGGCATCGGCATTTCCCCGGAGGCCTGCGAACGCCTGTTCAAGCCGTTCGAGCAGGCCGACACCTCAACCACGCGCAAATACGGCGGCACCGGCCTCGGCCTGGCGATCACCGCCAAGATCGTCGAAGCCATGAACGGCATAGTCGGGGTGAGCAGCGTGCCGGGACAAGGCAGCACCTTCTGGTTTACCGCCAGGCTGAAAAGGATGCCGGCAGCCACGGCCAATCCGGAACCGACGCCGCTCGATCACGAAACCCGGTTGCGCAGCCTCTACGCCGGCCGCCGCATCCTGCTGGTCGAGGACGAACCGATCAACCGGGAAATCGCCCTGATGCTGCTGACCGATGCCGGCCTGGTCACCGATGCCGCCGAAGACGGCATGCAGGCCGTGGAGATGGCCGCCAGCCGTACCTACGACCTGATCCTGATGGACATGCAGATGCCTCATCTGGACGGCGTCGAGGCAACACGCCGGATACGCCGGCTGGACAATTGCCGCAGCATTCCGATCGCCGCGATGACCGCCAATGCCTTTGCCGAAGACCGCGCCCGCTGTTTCGCCGCCGGGATGAACGAATTCATCGCCAAGCCGATCGACCCGGACGCTTTCTATGCCCTGCTGTTCGATTGCCTGTCGGGAAACTTCCGCGCGTCAGCGCCCGATGAAACCCATGACGTCACTAAGCAGCATCAGTTGCGGCTGGGCGTCCAGCCAGTCACGAGCCTCGACTAGCGTCGGGCAGACCTCGCACTCGTAAGATTTCAGGTCGCCACCAAGGACCTTGCGGATTGCTTCGGCCAGTCCCGAGTCCGTCGTCACGAAGACGATCCGGCAATTCGGCGACGACAGCTTGGCTCCGTAATGCAGTGCCGCAAGGTCGGTCAGCGCCGACTGCCCGATATCGTGCCGGCTGACCGCCGAAAAATCGTGGATCACGTAACGGGCATCGTCAAAACGCGGATCACTCTGGATCCGGCGCACCGTGTCGAGAAAGCCGCCCGACGGCAGCCCGCCCTCGTAAATCGCCAACACGCCTTCCGGTTCCCAGACCAGCCTGCACGTCATGAGCCTGTCCTCTCGAGACCACTGCCCGGCATATTGCCAAAGCATTATTGTATGCCGGACATCTTAATCCAGAATGCCGCCCAGATGAACCTAGTATATCCCCCAGCCTCGGTTTTCATCCTCCAGAAAACGCACCACATTGAAGCCAATGCGACAAAAACATCCCTGATCTGGGGCGACAAACCCACACCAAAAGAAAAACAAGCAGAAGAACAAAACACAATGAATACAAACAACTAGAAAACAAAAGAAGACAAAAAACGCTCTGGCACGCAGCGTGCTTATACGTCACCACTGGTCTGACCGGTCTGAACGGATAACCCAATGCCTAGCCTAGCCAACATCGCAGCCCAAACCCTGCAACGCCGCATCCTCGACGGCCACTATCCGGCCGGTAGTGCCCTGCCCGGACAACGCGAACTCTCCGAGAACCTCGGCATCAGCCGCGCCTCGCTGCGCGAAGCCATTTCCATGCTGGAAGCGCTCGGCCTGCTGCGCTCGCAGGCCGGTAAAGGGGTCTTCGTCACCGCCGGCAAGCCGGCCAGCGCCGCCGACCTGCCGGCCGGGCCGAGCGCCATGCCGCCGGCCGCCATTTTCCAGATGCGCTACGTCGTCGAACCGGCCAATGCCGCACTGGCCGCCCGCCAGGCCGGCCCCGAGGGCATTGAGGCACTGCGCGAATGCATGCTGGAAATGCAGCGGGCGCTGGCCGCCAGCGACCTGGTCACCGCCGCCGACTGCGACTTGCGCTTTCACCTGGCGCTGGCCGAACTTTCCGGCAACCCGGCGCTGACCGCGCTGACCGAACACTTCCAGGCCCACCTCGCCTACAGCCTGCGCCTGCCCTTCGCCGACCGCAGCCATATCTGGCAACCGGCCGACGAGCACAACGCCATCCTCGCCGCCGTCGCTGCGGGCAACGCCAGCGCCGCGCGCAAAGCCATGCAGCAGCACCTGAACTCGGCCGCCGGCCGCGTCGGCATCACTTTCGTCAAACCCTGAACCTTCCCTGGAGCCTCGCCATGCAAAAACGTACCTTCCTCAAAGCCGTCCTCGCCACCGCCGTCTTCTCGGCCGGATTCAGCGGTCTCGCCCACGCCGACGTGCTGGCCAACGTCCAGAAGGCCGGCGTGTTGCGCGTCGCCGTACCGCAGGACTTCCCGCCCTTCGGCACCGTCGGCCCCGACCTCAAGCCGCGCGGCTACGACATCGACGTTGCCAACCTGATCGGCCGCGAACTCGGCGTCAAGGTCGAGCTGATCCCGGTCAGCAGCACCAACCGCATTCCTTACCTGACCACGGGCAAGGCCGACCTGGTCATTTCCAGTCTGGGCAAGAATCCTGACCGCGAGAAGGTGATCGACTTCTCGATCGCCTATGCCCCGTTCTTCAACGGCGTCTTCGGCCCGGCCGACAGCACGGTCAAGGGCGCCGCCGACACCGCCGGCAAGACGCTGGGTGTCACCCGCGGTTCGGTCGAGGACCTTGAATTCACCAAGATCGCCCCGCCGACGGTGAACATCAAACGCTACGAGGACAACAACGCCACCATCTCGGCCTACCTGTCCGGCCAGGTGCAACTGATCGCCACCGGCAACGTCGTCGCCGCCGCGGTCAACGAGCGCACCAAGATCCGCCGCCTCGACACCAAGTTCCTGATCAAGAACTCGCCCTGCTACGTCGGCGTGAACAAGGGAGAGGCCGCGCTGCTGGCCAAGGTCAACGAGGTCATCGCCAAGCTCAAGAAGAGCGGCGACCTGAACCAGGTTTCGCAACGCTGGCTGCAAGCCCCACTGCCGGCCGACCTCTGATTCACTGACCCTGCTGGGTGCCGCCTGCGGGCGGCACCGGAGAAATCCATGTCCTACGTCTTCGATTTTCCGGCGGTTTTCGAGCATACCAATGCGCTGCTCGCCGGTACCGGCCGCACGCTGGCGCTGACCGCCATCGGCGCCGTCGCCGGCATTGCGCTCGGCATCGTCGGCGCCGTCTGCCGCGCCTGGCGGCTGGCGCCCTTCGACCGGCTGTTCGCGGTCTATGTCGAGCTGATCCGCAACACGCCCTTTCTGGTCCAGCTGTTCTTCATCTTCTTCGGCCTGCCGGCCATCGGCGTGCAGATGAACGAATGGCAGGCGGCCATCCTGGCGGTGATCATCAATCTCGGCGCCTATTCGACCGAGATCATCCGCGCCGGCATCGAAGCGACCCCCAAGGGCCAGATCGAGGCGGCCCAGTCGCTGGCGCTCAACCGCCTGCAGACCTTCCGCCACGTCGTCCTGCCGCCGGCGCTGCTCAAGGTCTGGCCGGCGCTGTGCAGTCAGGTGGTGATCGTCATGCTCGGCACCTCGGTGTGCTCGCAGATCGCCGCCGAGGAACTGACCTTCGCCGCCAACTTCATCCAGTCGCGCAATTTCCGCGCTTTCGAAACCTATTTCATCGTCACCGCGATCTACTTCCTGCTGGCCATCGGCATCCGCCAGCTGATGATGC